>VFQP010000337.1_pt1 | contig 103272 bp, 76 predicted proteins | sample 3512351 | NCBI WGS metagenome assembly VFQP01 (sample SAMN10412372, study PRJNA504923) | tailings metagenome | isolation source: Relicate 1 Philex TSF1 revegetated site | place: Philippines: Tuba, Benguet | collected 2017-08-29
ACTTATTTTCCCCCTTTGATTCAATTTGGGGTGACACAGTTTAGTTTACAATCTCCTCATCACAAATTTGAATGACCCTGTGGCACGGACGTCACCTCCGTAATAATAGACAAAACTATGGTATTAGAAAGACGGACGGGGGACGTCCGTGCCACAAGGATTATACTTTAAGGGCTGTCTCGTGTTTGATTTCGCTCATCACAAAAATGCTATGCGTATTCCCAATACTATCCAAAGCCCCTAATTTTTCCATTAAAAATCGTTGATATTCGGGCATATCATTTACCACTACTTTTAGCATAAAATCATATTCTCCCGAGATATTATAGCATTCCATTACCTCTTCAAATGTCATAACAGCCGATACAAATTTTTCACCGTTGGCCCGACTATGCTCTTTCAAAGAAACATTACAAAAGGCTACTAAATTTTTGCCAATGCCTTCCCTATCAACCAAAGCAACATATTTCTTTATAACTCCTTCCCGCTCCAACTTACGAACCCTCTCATATACAGGAGTGTATGACAAATTCAATTGGGCTGCAAGTTCTTTAGTCGTTAAAAGTGCGTTTTGTTGCAGATAGCGTAAAATCCCTTTATCTGTAATATCCAACTTTATCATATAGGCTTATTGTATGGTTTATAAGATATAAAATCTTAATAAAGGTAATAATATTTAAATTTTTATCTAAAAAATGTCAAAATATTAAACAAATCAACAAAACCCCTTCTCAACTTAATATTACCACCCCAGTTTGAGCAAAATTTTCTACACAAAATATTTTCCACCTCACTCAAGTGGCAGCCAAACAAAACACAACAAACTAATTATCAACAAATTACAAAACATTCAAATACATAAGGTATGCTTTTTTAGTGTCTAACATTAAATCAAATTTCAAAAAACATGAAGACGCTAACCAAGTATATAGTTTTAGGTTATGTCACTTTGATAGCCACCTCTGTACCCGAGGTTGCATTTTCCCAACAGTCTACTAAGAAAAAAAATACAACGACCAAAACCAATAAGACAAAGCTCAAAAGATCTCAAAAGGGCGCTTTGATTGGGGCAGGTGCTGGAGCTATTGTTGGAGGAATTATTGGAAAAAACAATCAAAACACTGCCATTGGAGCCATCATTGGAGCTACCGTAGGAGGTGCCGCAGGGGCGGTGATTGGGCAGCACATGGACAAGCAAGCTGAAAGGCTGAAAGAAGATTTAGGTAAAACTGCAAAAGTAGAACGCGTAGGTGAAGGTGTAAAGCTTACTTTCGACAACGCCCTATTGTTTGATTTTGGTTCTTCATCACTACGTCCTGAAACCCAAGAAAGTCTCCGAAAGATGGCTAATACCCTCAAACAAGAACAAAAGACTGAGCTTCTTGTAGAAGGACACACTGATAATGTAGGTTCTGAAACTTTTAACAGAGACTTGTCCAACAAACGCGCTCAAGCAGTTGCCAATTTTTTGATTGGAGAAGGAGTTTCCACTAGTCGTTTCAAAGTCATTGGCCAAGGCGAAGCCAATCCTGTTGCTTCCAACAATACCGAAAGCGGACGTCAACAAAATCGCCGGGTAGAAATTGGACTTTATGCCAGTGAAGAAATGAAAAAAGCCGCCCAAAACGGCGCTATCAGTCTTAGATAATCAATCATCAACAGTGCTACGAAAACTAATAATTTTTGTAGCACTCTAATTCCCCACAACAATGAAAAAGTTAAACGTATTCCTCATCACATTAGTCTCTTTCTTATCTATTTCTGCTGCATACTCGCAAGATTACCGTACAGGTATTGGTCTTAGAGCAGGGAGCACCAATGGCCTCACTATCAAGCACTATACCAAGCCTCGCGTAGCTGTCGAGGGTATTATTTCCTCGCGCTGGAGAGGACTTGGATTCACGGGTTTAATTGAAGGACATACCCGCGCTTTTGATGTAAATCGCCTTAATTTTTACTACGGTGCAGGTGCTCATATTTACTTTTGGGGTGAAGGAAGACGCGGCTCATCACCTTTTCCAGAACGTAATAGCGTAGTGGGACTTGATGGTATCTTAGGGCTAGAATATAACTTCCGGGAAATCCCTATCAATTTGAGTATTGACTGGAAACCTACCTTCAATTTCAACGTAGCTGACAATTTTTGGGGTGATGATGCCGCCCTTTCTATTCGCTATATATTTTAATACAATTTTTCTAACCACTCGCTAAAAATATCATAGAGCCATGAAATTCAAATCAATAGCCCTTATTTCAGGATTGAGTATTTTACTTTTTCAAGCAAATCTTAAGACTTATGCTCAAGATGCCTCGGCCCGTACAGGTATAAGAGGGGGACTCAATGTATCCAATCTTTATATCAAAGACGTAACCGACCGTAATCCCCGTTATGGGTTTCATGTGGGTCTTTTTACGCAAGTTCCCCTTATCAAAGGTATGCTTTATTTACAACCTGAGGTGGGATATTCTACCAAAGGCGTCACGGCTCAATACAATTTACTCAATGGCACCTTCAGAGGACAAAATACCTTCAAAATGGATTATTTTGAGATTCCTGTATTAGCAACGCTTAAGGTGGGCAACTTTGTTGATATTCACGGTGGGCTTTATGGGGGTTTTTTGGTAAATGCTTCCACTGAAAGTAAAAGTGATGCAGGTTTTAACGCTACCGTCCTCAACCGCGACAATTTCAACAATTTTGACTATGGTCTTGTCGCTGGTTTAAGCATCTATTTTGGAAAAATAATGGTAGGTACTCGCTACAATTACGGCCTACGCCCTGTAGCGTCAAGTACCGCAGCCAAAGTATTCCTAGACAATGCCAAAAATTCTGCCGCTCAGCTAAGCATAGGATATACATTTTAACATCCATTACACCTACTCTATACAATCCCGTTTGGCGTAAGTCAAATGGGATTTTTTATGCGCCACTGCATTAGACAAAATATCTATATTCTTTGATTGTCACCTCTCACATTTGTTTAACCCTTCTTCTTATACGTATTTATTTACACAAATTATCTATTTTTATATTCATATATAGAATATTCATCTAAAAAAAAAGCTATCCGTATCTTTCTGTGTAAATTTGTAGCTTGTTAAAGTGCATGCTACAAACCTACTTTTAAGTTTGTATTATAGGCCTCGTTCCTGAATAAATTATAATTTGTAAAAATGCAAAACCCAGACATTCAAGAAATCCTTAAATCACGAATCCTCGTACTCGATGGTGCGATGGGTTCGATGATTCAGCGTTATAAATTGACCGATGCCGATTATAGAGGCGAACGTTTTAAAGATTTCCCCCACGAACTCAAAGGCAACAATGACCTACTGTCGTTGACGCGCCCCGATGTGATTCAGGAAATTCACGAAGCTTACCTAGAAGCAGGTGCGGATATTATCGAAACCAATACTTTTAGTGGTACCACTATCGCTATGGCCGATTATCACATGGAAGACTTGGTATATGAGCTTAATTTTGAATCAGCTCAACTTGCCCGTCAAGCTTGTGACAAATATAATGCCGTCAATCCCAACAAACCACGCTTTGTAGCGGGGTCTATTGGGCCTACCAACCGTACCGCGTCGCTTTCTCCCGATGTAAACGACCCTGGCTACCGTGCCGTTACTTTTGATGAATTGGTAGATGCTTATTATGAACAAGTGCAAGCCTTGGTAGATGGTGGTTCGGACATATTATTGGTCGAAACCATTTTTGATACTTTGAATGCCAAAGCCGCTTTGTACGCGATTGATTTGTACTTTGATGACGTCAAAAAAGGAACGATTCGTGCTATCAATGGAGCATTTACGCCTCAAGCTATAAATACTACGAAAACGCAATTGCCTATCATGGTGTCGGGAACGATTACGGATGCCTCCGGCCGTACGCTTTCAGGACAGACTACGGAAGCTTTCTTGACGTCAGTATCGCATATGCCCCTGCTCTCCGTGGGTCTCAACTGCGCCCTTGGTGCTGACTTAATGCGCCCTTATGTCCAAACCCTCGCCAATCAAGCGCCTTTTTATACCTCAGCTCACCCCAACGCAGGCTTACCCAACGAAATGGGTGAATATGACCAAAGCCCCGAACAAATGGCGGTGATTATTGACGACTTCTTAAAAAATCGTTTTATCAATATCATCGGCGGATGCTGCGGTACTACCCCACCCCATATCAAAGCCATTGCCGAAGTAGCAGCCAAATACGAGCCTCGTGATATTCCTGAAAACGACCATGTCCAAAAACTATCTGGGCTAGAGCCGCTCAAAATCACGAAGGAAACCAACTTTGTCAATATCGGGGAGCGGTGTAATGTAACGGGTTCCAAAAAATTTGCACGCCTCGTCCGCGAAGGCAACTATGATGCCGCTATTGCAGTGGCACGTGAGCAGGTAGATTCAGGGGCGCAAGTCCTCGACATCAACATGGATGAAGGGATGATTGACGGTGTGCAAGCCATGACTAAGTTTTGCAATTTATTGATGGCCGAGCCCGACATTGCCCGTGTTCCTTTCATGGTCGATTCGTCTAAGTGGGAAGTGATTGAGGCGGGACTAAAATGTTTGCAAGGCAAAGCCATCGTCAATTCTATCTCACTGAAAGAAGGAGAGGAAAAATTTATCCAACAAGCCGAAAAAGTAAAACGCTACGGTGCATCAGTGGTGGTGATGGCTTTTGACGAAGTAGGTCAAGCCGACAATTACGAGCGCCGCATCGAAATCTGCGAACGCGCCTATTGGATTTTGGTCAATAAAGTAGGATTCCCTCCACAAGACATCATCTTTGACCCCAATATCCTGACCGTAGGTACAGGTATGGAAGAGCACAACAACTACGCCGTTGATTTTATCAACGCTACTCGTTGGATTAAAGAGCACTTGCCTTATGCCAAAGTAAGTGGTGGAGTCTCAAACGTATCCTTTTCATTTAGAGGAAATGAGCCTGTTCGGGAAGCAATCCATACGGTATTTTTATATTATGCTATCAAAGCAGGTATGGATATGGGTATCGTCAATGCAGGGCAGTTGGGAGTCTATGACGACCTACCCAAAGACATGCTCGAACATTGCGAAGACCTGATTCTCAACCGCCGCCCTGATGCTACCGAAAGGATGTTGGCCTTTGCCGAAACCGTAAAATCTAAAGGTAAAGAACAAGTCATAGATAATGCTTGGCGCGCTCAACCCGTCTCCAAACGCCTCGAACACGCCCTCATCAAAGGACTGACTGAGTTTATAGATGAAGACGTAGAAGAAGCCCGTGCTCAGTCGAGCCGCCCACTTGATGTGATTGAAGGCCCGCTTATGGATGGTATGAACGTGGTTGGTGACTTATTTGGGGAAGGAAAAATGTTTTTGCCCCAAGTAGTAAAATCAGCCCGAGTCATGAAAAAAGCGGTGGCTTATCTTACTCCTTTCATCGAAGCTGAAAAAGCTGGCGGCGCTGCCGCCGCTGGTAAAATCTTGATGGCTACGGTAAAAGGAGACGTACACGACATCGGCAAAAATATTGTAGGGGTTGTATTGGGCTGCAACAACTACGAAATCATTGACTTAGGAGTAATGGTCCCTACCGATAAAATCTTGGCTGCGGCCAAAGAACACAACGTGGACATCATCGGTCTGTCGGGTTTGATTACGCCTTCGCTTGATGAAATGGTAGGTGTAGCCAAAGAAATGGAACGTCAAGGTTTTAAATTACCATTGCTTATCGGAGGAGCTACTACCTCACGGATTCATACGGCCGTAAAAATCGACCCTCATTATAGCGGCCCCGTTATCCATGTATTGGATGCGAGTCGTGCGGTGCCTGTAGCTGGAAAATTGACCCAAAATGAGCAAACTTACGCCGACACCTTGGCTGACATCAAAAAAGAATACACTAAACTCCGCGAAGACCACGCCAAACGCCAACAAGCGAAAGAAGCCGTAACATTGGAAGTCGCAAGAGCCAACAAAACTAAAATTGATTGGGAAAATTTTGAGCCTACCAAACCGAAGTTTTTGGGTAACAAGTACTTCCACGATTATCCGCTCGAAGACATTGCCAAATACATAGATTGGACGCCTTTCTTCCAAACTTGGCAGCTGCATGGTAAATATCCCAAGATTTTTGAAGATGCGACAGTAGGAGTAGAAGCTAAGAAATTATACGATGATGCCAAAGCAATGTTAGCCGAAATCATCAAAAACAAATCTCTGAAAGCCAACGCAGTCATTGGTTTTTATCCTGCCAATTCGGTAGAAGATGATATTGTTTTGCATGAGTTTGAAGAATTGGAAGTAAGTTTTGCAGGACAGGGCCAAGCCAAACGAAAAGATTTTAGAGTCAAAAATCTTGACTTGGAGGCTTCTAGCCTTACGCAAACAGTATTACATAACCTCCGTCAACAAAACCAAAAAGCGGCCAACCTTCCCAATTTGTGCCTTTCTGACTATATCATGCCAGCCTCGGCCAAACGTACCGATTACATTGGGGCTTTTGCCGTTACAGCAGGCATTGGGATTGAGGCGTTGTTGGAAAAATACGAAGCCGACCACGACGATTACAACAGTATCATGCTCAAAGCCGTCGCCGACCGTTTGGCCGAAGCTTTTACAGAACTTATGCACGAACGTGTCCGTAAAGAGTTTTGGGGGTATGCTCAAGAAGAAACATTCAGCAATGAAGAATTGATTTCCGAAAAATACCAAGGTATTCGTCCAGCACCAGGCTACCCTGCTTGCCCCGACCATACCGAAAAACGTACGTTGTTCGACCTCCTAGATGCGGAAGCTCAAGTAGGCATTCAATTGACAGAAAGCTTTGCGATGTATCCTGCTAGTTCGGTGAGTGGTTGGTATTTTGCGCACCCTGCTTCTCGGTACTTTGCCCTTGGCAAAATCGCTAAAGACCAAGTCGAAGACTATGCACTCCGCAAAAACATGAGCCTCGAAGACACCGAACGCTGGCTAGCTCCTGTGTTGAATTATGATTAAAATGCCAACGCAGGCAGGGTTCTAAGGCTACCGCAGGCAGGGTTTCGCACCCTGACTGCGTTTTTCTTTCAAAAGATTGACATGCTAAAGCAGCCTTTTTTGAGATGATTGAGAGAAGGCCAATGCCACCGCAGGCAGGGTTTTGAACCCTGCCCGCGGTTTGTTGCGGTTTGTTTTTCTGCCTGCTTGCATTTTTACTACATATTTCTCCGATACTGCCCTCCTACCTCATACAATGCCGCCGAGATTTGTCCTAAGGTACATACTTTAGTAGCTTCCATGAGCGATTCAAAAAGATTGGCGTTCTGAAGCGCCGCTTCCTTGAGTTGGTTGAGAGCTTCGGTAGCTTCGGCCTTGTGGCGAGTCTGAAAATCTTGTCGATACGATACCGCATATTGTTTTTCTTCTTCGGTAGAGCGAATGACCTCCGCCGGTAAAATCGTGGGCGAACCTCGCTCATCCAAAAATGTATTGACACCGATGATAGGCAATGCCCCCGTGTGTTTTTGCATTTCATAATGCATTGATTCTTCCTGAATCTTGCTACGTTGATACATACGCTCCATCGCGCCCAAGACGCCCCCACGCTCACTAATACTCAAAAATTCCTGATAAACAGCCTCTTCTACCAAATCTGTTAATTCTTCTACGATAAAAGCTCCTTGCAAAGGGTTTTCGTTCTTGGCAAGGCCAAATTCTCGATTGATAATCAACTGTATGGCCATCGCACGCCTGACACTCTCTTCTGTCGGGGTCGTAATTGCTTCATCGTAGGCGTTGGTATGGAGCGAATTGCAATTGTCATAAATCGCCAACAAGGCTTGTAATGTAGTACGGATATCGTTAAAAGCAATCTCTTGGGCGTGCAAGCTCCGTCCCGAAGTCTGAATATGATACTTTAGTTTCTGACTACGCTCATTGCCTTTATACTTGTTTTTCAGGGCTTTGCCCCAAATACGCCTTGCCACTCTTCCCAACACGGTGTATTCAGGGTCCATACCATTGGAAAAGAAAAACGAGAGATTTGGCGCAAAGTCATCAATGTGCATTCCTCGGCTGAGGTAATATTCTACAAACGTAAATCCATTAGAAAGCGTAAAGGCTAATTGAGAAATAGGATTGGCGCCCGCTTCGGCAATATGATAACCCGAAATCGAAACAGAATAAAAATTACGCACCTGATTATCAATAAAATACTGCTGAATATCGCCCATGAGTTTGAGCGCAAATTCAGTTGAAAAAATACAGGTATTTTGCGCTTGGTCTTCTTTTAGAATATCAGCCTGTACCGTACCTCTTACTTGACGAAGCGTCTCTGCTTTGATTTTTTGGTAAACTTCGAGAGGCAATACTTGGTCACCCGTAGTACCCAACAGCCCTAATCCTAGCCCATTGTGTCCTTCTGGCAAGGTTCCATTGTAAGTCACTTTGGGTTCAAAACAAATATCGCTTTGTGCTTGTAGCCATTTTTCGCATTGCTGGTCGATAGCCGCATTCAAAAAGAAACCCAACACAATAGGCGCTGGGCCGTTGATAGTCATCGAAACGGAGGTAGAAGGGTCGCACAAATCAAAACCGCTATAGAGCTTTTTGGCATCATCGAGATTGCAAATACTAACGCCCGAGTTACCCACTTTACCATAAATATCTGGCCGAAAGTCCGGGTCTTCGCCATAGAGTGTTACCGAATCGAAGGCCGTCGAAAGCCTTTTGGCGGGCATTTGCTTGGATAAATAATGAAAGCGACGGTTGGTGCGCTCTGGGCCACCTTCTCCTGCAAACATACGCGTCGGGTCTTCACCTTCTCTCTTTAGCGGAAAAACACCCGCCGTAAAAGGAAACTCACCGGGTACATTTTCGGTCAGCACCCACTTTAAAATATCTCCCCAATCGTTGTACTTAGGCAGTGCAATCTTCGGAATTTTGAGGTGCGACAATGTCTCCGTCCACAAATCTTGCTCAATGATTTTATCCCTCACCTTGAACTGATACTTATCGGCACGGTATTTTTTGACAGTTTCAGGCCAAGTTTCGAGCAATTTTTTACAATCAAAATGCAGACGACTTTCTATTTCTCGGTAAATATCCCGAAGGTTTTCCGCTTTGTCTACAAGCTGAAGTTGAGTCAATGTCTTAATTGTACCCTCAAGCTGATACAACTGACGCGCGATGGCGGCTTGGTCATTGACAAATTGCTCATAATTCCGCGCATTTTCGACAATTTCGGCCAAATACCGTACTCTATCCGGAGGCATTATACTGTTTGTCGGGCCTAATTGTGAATTCCTTTTTTTGGCCGAAAGCTTATTAAACAATTGCCCCTTTGTCCAGTATTCTTGGTTTGCTTGCTTTTGCTCCAGCACCTCCAACAATCTGAGATAGAGCGCATTCATGCCTGCATCGTTGAATTGACTCGCAATCGTCCCAAAAACTGGCAAGGCTTCTTCGGCCACGTCCCAAAGTTGGTGATTGCGACGATATTGTTTTTTTACATCGCGCAACGCATCAAGTGAGCCACGCTTATCAAACTTATTGATGGCGATAAGGTCGGCATAGTCAAGCATATCAATTTTTTCGAGTTGCGTAGCAGCACCATATTCGGAAGTCATTACGTAAAGTGAGACATCCGAATGCTCGATGATTTCGGTATCTGACTGGCCAATACCCGATGTTTCTACAATAATTAAATCAAAATGAGCCGCTTTACAGATATTAATGGCCTCAGAGATATGTTTACTCAACGCTAGATTGGATTGTCGAGTCGCAAGGGAGCGCATGTATACACGTCCACGGGCTATGTCGGGATGCAGAGAGTTCATGCGAATGCGGTCGCCAAGCAGCGCGCCTCCCGTTCTGCGCTTTGAAGGGTCAATAGAAATAACAGCCAATGTTTTATCCTGAAAATCAAGCAAAAAACGTCTAATCAATTCATCAACTAATGACGATTTTCCCGCTCCTCCCGTGCCCGTAATCCCCAACACAGGTGCATGGCTTTGGGGCAAAAGAGATAAGTCATTTTTGGCAAAAGCCTCGGGATTGTTTTCGGCTTCGCTAATTAGACGCGCAATGAGTTTGGAAGATTTTGACAGGGGAAGTTTTTTTAATTGGCCATTTAGTTCCCCTAACTTTGTGGGAAAATCACACTTTTCAAGTAAATCATTAATCATTCCTTGCAAGCCCATCTCCCGACCGTCGTCTGGTGAATACAAGCGAGTGATACCATAGGCGTGCAATTCGGCGATTTCGGCAGGTAAAATAGTCCCACCACCTCCACCGAAGATTTTGATATGCCCAGCGTCTTTTTCGTTAAGCAAATCGTACATGTATTTAAAAAACTCAACATGTCCTCCCTGATAACTCGTAATTGCAATGCCTTGAACATCTTCTTGAATGGCACATTCAACGATTTCTTGCACCGAGCGATTGTGCCCCAAGTGAATCACTTCTGCCCCCGAAGCCTGCATGATGCGCCGCATGATATTGATAGCTGCATCATGGCCATCAAAAAGGCTCGCAGCCGTTACAATTCTGACGTGATTTTTGGGTTGATAAGGTTTGACAATAGTATTTTCCATGTGGTTTGAATCAATAAAATCTCCAACGAAGATAGCTTATTTATTTTTTTATGAATTCAATCATTCCTACTTTGGTCGGAACTTGGTTTATTTGCTTTACCAATTTTCCGATGTGGCTCAAAGGCAACAAAACCAATCCTACTTTTAATTATTCTATCATTAAAGGAAAAGAGAACCAACTCCTCGATGAAGTAAAATTCTTAAAAAAAGGAAAAGAAAAAAGCATTAGAGGCATTGATTATCAAGACAATCAAGTCCCAAGCACCTTTGTATGGCGTGGTCAAGGGATGCTGCGAGTGTTGAAAAGCAAATGGCAAGTCAAATTACTGGATAAAGACGGGCAATGGGCCGTAATCTGGTTTTCCAAAACTCTTTTCACTCCCGAAGGCGTTGATGTCATTTGTCGCCCCCCTCGCCTTGATGCCGATACTTTTAACCACATCAAAAATCAAATGTTACAAGATTCGGTTCTCAAAAAGCATGTTCATACTCTAATCCAATTATGAAACCACTTGATCCTCATAAACTCTACTATAACATCAACGAAGTAGCGGCTCGTTATGGTTTTGAACCTTCTAAATTACGCTACTGGGAAACTGTATTTCCGATGCTTCAACCCGAAAAACGAAGCGGCGACCGGATTTATACACCCGCTGATATTGAGCTACTTGACGAGATTGTGTATCTTGTGGAGGATAAAAAACAAAAGCTATCGGTGGCTCGCAAAATCATCGAATCTGGCAAAAGCCAACGCAACAATATCAATCGTGTAATACAACAGCTCGAAACCGTCAAACGTTATCTGGAAGACATAAAAGAACTTTATAAGTGAAAAAAAACATCATGAAGATAGCCGTCAGTGCGGGGATTGTTTTAAGCATTTTTTTTTGGTGGCACACCCACAAAGAGCCTCAAGCAACATGGGTAGCCGAAACACCACCTCCCGCCCTCAAAGCCCTTCCTAAAACTCAGGCAGCTATCGTTCATTTTGAATTTGAGCCCGATCCCAACCGCTACGAAGACCAACAAATCAATCTACGCCTCGAACGCCGTACTGACAATCAACTCTACCTCGTAGATGCATCTCCACGCGAGCAAGGCCGTCAGACTTATTATGCGCTTAATGGGAGCGTCAATCGAGTGGATGCTCGTCAGCTTAGCCAACGGCCTATCTTACCCAATCGTTGGATTCATTTGGTCAAATACGTAACTGAAGTAAGCAATGTCAACTCAGAAAGTTGGCTCACTTCGGCCTTAAATGTAGCCGCCGGACAAGCCAAATTTGCCGCCTCCTATGAAGTCATTTTTTGGGTACGCGATTCTCTCTCAAAAACCTCATCTCCACTTGCCTACACCCAACCTCTGTGGCCCAACAATAAAGCGGTAGGCGATATTAAGATTTTTAAACAAACGCCCGCCTTTAAACTTCCTCCTTCCAAAAGATATGGCTCAGAATCCCTGCCCCTCGACGAGCCTGTTGCCAATCTCCAAAAAGTAAGTTGGAACATGGGCCACAATCGTTTTAAGCTTTACTATACCAACGAAGTATCTTCGATGGTGCAGCACGTAAAACCCACTGGTAGACGAGGTGTAACTCAATTTGATGACGCACAACTCGACAAAGCAGCTGATTGGCTGGCTCACAATAGCCCCTCCGACATCGTATCGGTTGATTTTGAACCTGGGAATGCTTCTGAAAAATGGCTTTGGGATATGTCTGATCCCAATTTCCGAAAAACCATGTACCGACTTTCTGAACGTATTTATAAAAAACACGGAAAATTGTTTTATTCATGGATTGGAGAGCCATTAACTTTTGATTTTCAAGGCAAACATTTCAAATTGGATGGCTACGCCAACGACAACTGGAGTGCTGACAAAAAAAACATTGACGATTATCTTGCAGTACACCAAAACCCGAAAGCAATCCAAAATATTCAACTGCCTTCGCCCGTGATATTGATGACGGGTTTTGGCTATACTTCCTCTACTATCAATACAGCCGATGCCACCGACCAGCCCGCCCAAGTATGGAAAGCACCTATCAACTGGTATTTACGAACTTTAGATATATTGAATCTCAAGGCATTGACAGCTCCGCCCAATCTTAAGCTTATGAATTTCTTTTGGCCTTATGAAGACAAACCCGCCGACGCTCGCCGTAGCCTCACACGCCGTTTTTCGGTAGGGAATGGTACCAAAGGTTTTATTCGACAAATTGATAATCGGGTGATGTACCCCATGAATCTCGTAAGAGATGCGGTGTTTGTTCATCTCTGCAACCCGCGCGTTTTTTATAGTAATTATTGGATTTTTGGACAATCCTACCATCCTTACCAAGCCCTGCGGTACGCCAAAATCAACGGGACTCTCTCGTGTATTTCCCAAAATACGGGCGGGTATTTTGTGTATGAATACCAAGGCCCCGACCAACCCCCTTGTCCTAGTCTCAACGAAGATTATATCGGAAAAGATGCCCTTGGCGTAGCTGTTATGGTACAAGCCCACGAGTTATTTGCCAAGTATCAAGGAATTTTGGATGGCACTCAGCTAAGAGAAAGCTATGGATTTGAATACCAACGTAGTAACCAGAAAAGCACCCAAGCCATTTGGAACAACGATACTGGCGAATTTGCACGGGCGTTTAAGTACAACCAGCCTTGGCTCCAAGTGTGGAAAAACCCAAAAACAGGCAAAAGCCTTCTGCTGTTTCAAGACAATTTTGCAGAAGCTTTTGAAAAAGTAACCTTTACGACTATAATCAATGGTAAAAAGATACAACGTACCGCTGAAGGTAATGCCCTTTATATAGAAGCATTAGATTAAGCCTTGGCAGCGTTTTTCAACGCCGCCAAGGGTGTTATTGTTTAACAAAACGTTTTACTTGCAAAGAATCTCCTTCCACAATTCGGAGGAGGTAGGTACCAGTCGGTAGTCCTTTTACAGAAATCTGTTGTCGAATAGAGTGAGTTGTTTTTTGGGGTAAAAAATGTTGAATCCGCCCTCCACTTATTTCCACAATTTCAATTTTTACTTCACCCTCGTATTTGCTTTCCCATTCCAAATGTAGCCATTCTTGGGTGGGATTGGGAAATAAAGCTATCTCTTCAATTACTTGGGGTAAGATAGAAGTTACGGTCTCCAGCCGCCACGGTACTAGGTTTGCCTCGGGAGTAGGAAGCTTCACCGAAGTCAAAATATGAAATTGCCCCGCCTGAAAATTAAAGGGGAAGTTGGAAGAAGTGACGTCTATTTCTGCACCCGTAAAATAGTCGTACCACCGTCCTACAGGCAGTGTTGTAGTTTGCATTGACAAACCAAAATTGGCAATCACCCGTACTTCCATACTAGGATGTACAAGTGTGAGGCGTTTGAGGGTTTCGGAAGTTTCGAGCGAGAAATCATTGGTTTTGGTGCTTGCTTGGGTAGTTTTGAAACGAATCAGCTCCGAAAAAACCTTGTACAATTTGAGTCGATTGGCATCCCTAAAATATTCCCACCGAATGGGTTTATTGCCAGTTCGACCGTTTTCATCAATAGATACATCATAGCCCAATTCACCAAATTGCCATAGCAGCTTAGGGCCGGGGGTCAAAAAAAGCAAAGCTGCGGCAGCCTTGATACGTTCAAGTGCCGTGGCTACATTTTTGACTTCAGGGCTACCGTTCATGATAGCATCATACATGACTCGCTCTTCGTCGTGACTTTCCATAAAACCAATCACGGCAGGGCGTTGGAACCCAGCGTGATTTCGCCAAGAAATCCTGTTGAAATTCCCCTTTCCTGTTTTGATTGTTTCTCGAAAAGCACCATTTTGATTGTCCCAGACCATCATACCATAATTCGTAAGTTCGGCTTCTTCTTGGTCGTCGGCAAAGTGCTCCAAAATCACGTAAGCGGTAGGGTCAGTTTTCCGGATTTGGTCATAAATGCGCTTCCAAATCGCAATTCGGCTTGCGTCATAACGCCCCCACCGCGCCACATCCGTTCCAGAATTGGTTTGGGTAAAACCTTTGGAAAGGTCAAAACGATAACCATCAAAATGGTATTCTTTCAACCAAAACTCATTGACGCGTTCTACATAGGCTTTGGTGGCGGGAGCTTCGTGATTAAAATCAAAAAATACGCTAAAGGGGTGCGTTGCTTGCTGATTAAACATGGGGCTATTGGCCGATGGCTGCGAGCCGTCCCAATACATTTTCACGTATGGAAACTCATAATCGGCCTGATTGAGTACCATATCCAAAATCACCGCCATCCCGTTTTCGTGACACTTGTCAATCAATGCTTTTAAGTCGTGCGAAGTACCGTAGGCTTTATCAGGGGCAAGGTGAAACGTAGGATTATAACCCCAAGATTCATTACCTGTAAACTCCATAATGGGCATTAGCTCAATGGCGTTGATACCCATTTTTTTTAGATACGGAAGCGTATCGGCTACGGTTTTATACCAACGACTTCCCACAAAATCACGCACTAGCAGTTCATAAATGACCAAATCTTCAGAAGCAGGACGTTTGAAATCCTTCACTTTCCAATCATAAGGCGTTTGATTGGTTTGCAACACCGACACCGTATTTCCTTGCGCTTTGGTAGGGAAAGGCATCAGATTAGGATAAGTGCTTTGAGGGATGAATTTGTCATTGTTTCGATCCAAAATCTTTTCGGCATAAGGCTCAGCCACACCTACTGTGCCATCTACTAAATATTGAAAAGCATATTCTTTTTGGGATGCTAAGTTTTTGATTTCGAGCCAATAAGTCTGACCATCGGGAGTCCGATTCATCAAAAATTCAGGCTTACTTTGCCAATCATTGAAATCACCTAATACGTATATAAACTTTTTTTCTGGGGCAAAAAACACCAACGTAGCTGACGAGGCCGAAGTATAATTGATACCTGTCCGCAAGCCCGACGGCAGCGGTACTACCAAGGGTGCAGGGTTGACGGTAAAACTAAATTCGTCAGTCACTTCTTGGTTATTGGCCGTGGCGGTTACCCTCACAATATGCTTTTGACTCGTGCTATTTCCCGTCGAAATCGTGGTGGATAAGGTCGTATCATTGGCCGAAGCTACCACTTTTCCATCCAAAGTTAGGGTCAATTGAGCTTTGGAAGAAGTACTCACCTGAATGGGCAATGGCGTATTGGCATCTACAAAGAAGTTTTTTTGCGTTGGAGTTTTGAAACGTACAAACAACTGATTGGCAGAATATAAGTCAAATAAAAAATCTTCGGTTTGGGCAGAGCCGCTAGCATTTTTGACTAAAACTCCCATCCAACGTAACGTTTTTCCGGCCGAAATACTTAAATATTTGGAAGGAGTGAGTTTGATACTCCAGCGATTGTCTCCCACGCGCGTCAATAGGCCTGGAGCAAAGGCTTGCCCAAAGTTGCTTTGGCCTGAGGGGCTAAACTCAGCCGTTTTATTGTCAGGATTACTTCCTCCCCACGCCCAAATATACAACCCGCTTGCTTGGTTGAGCAAGCCTGCTTTGCGACTGTCTTTTGCTTGGCTTAGGTCAAAAGTGAGGGTGATTTCCCCATCGGCTGTTGGGAAATCGGGCTTCACTACCAATGCTTGTGACCAAGCTACTTGCTGTGCAAGTAACCAAAAACTAAAGATTTTTTTCATGGTTATTTTATTTCTAAAATCATCGCTGTGGTTGCCGCTACGGTCAGTCCATCTGCAAGCGATGTCGTTTCGCCCGTAAACACATTTTTGGCGGAGTTGGCACTTTTAAGCATTTCGGCGTATTTATTCAAATCGAGCTTCAAGGGTTCTTTGTTTTTATTCATCACTACCATCACTTTTTGTTTGTCATTGTAACGAAAATATACATAAAGCCCATCACGTGCCGCGAAATGTTTCAGTTGGCCTGTCTGAACAGCAGAGGTGGTTTTTCTCCATTGAAGAAGTTTTGTCAAAAAATGTTTGGCTTCTACTTGCTGAGGAGTTAGACCTTTTTCGGTAAAAGCACTTGCCGTGTGGTCGGACCAGCCGCCGGGCATTTCTTTCCGAATCAAATCATCGCTTTTGGCCAGAGGGCTAGTCATGAGGACTTCGGTTCCGTAGTAAATTTGGGGCAATCCTCTGGAGGTACAAATGAAAGCCATACCCATTTTCCATAAATCAAAATTTTCGTGAATTTGGGAATAAAAACGGGTAATGTCGTGATTGTCAGCCATAACGACGAGTTCGGCAGGATTAGGATACACAAAATCCTGAGAAAGAGTTTGATATAATTTCGTCAAACCTGTGTTATAGATTTTATCGTCGTCGTTGAGGGCTTCAATCAAGGCCATTTGCAGCGGAAAATCAAACATACTTGGCATGGATGAAACGTAGCCATTGGCATTTTTTTTGCCGCGTTGCCAAAACGCCACAATCGCAGGATTGGCCGACCATTCTTCACCCACCATGTTGAAATTGGGGTACTCGCTCATCACTCTTTGCGACCATCTTGCCATGAAATCTTTATCAGAATAAGGGTACGTATCCACTCTAATACCATGCAAATCAGCGTATTCAATCCACCAAATCGAATTTTGAATCAAGTAATTTGCCATCAAAGGGTTACGTTGATTGAGGTCGGGCATAGTTGGTACAAACCACCCACTTGCGTGCAGTTCTTTATCGTATTCGCTGGCATGAGGGTCTTGAACACTCTCGCGGGCGTGGTGCGTGATTTGAATATTTTGTTGGAAATTGAGCCAATCGTCGGTAGGGAGGTCACTCATCCACCAGTGTTCGGAGCCGCAATGATTAGGCACCAAATCAATCACCAATTTAATCCCTCGTTTTTGGGCTTCTTTAGATAAGTTTCGATAGTCTTCGTTGGAGCCAAAACGAGGGTCAATTTTGTACAAATCCGTCATAGCATAGCCGTGATACGAGCCCATTTTTTGATTGTTTTCTTGAAGAGGGCAAATCCATAAAGACGAAAACCCTAAATCTCGAATATAGTCTAGGTGTTCAGTAATACCCTGAATATCACCGCCATGTCGCCTATCTTTTCCGTTTCTGTCTACTGGGTCAAGCATACCTGATACATTGTCGTTGGCAGGGTTGGCATTGGCAAAGCGGTCGGGAGCAATGAGATACATGGCATCGGCTGATGTAAAACCCTGACGAAGCGCGGAATTAGGCGCTCGGTTTTTGAGTTCATAATCGTAAGAAAAAACCGTTTTTCCGTTTTTATTAAACTTTATAGGAAATTTCCCCGCTTTAGCTTGCGGACTGATTATCAAATCAATAAAAAGGTAATTAGGGCTTTTGACCCGGATTACTTTTTGGAGTTTTACGCCTGCAAAATTTAATTGGGGTTGGGTCTCACCAATGTTTTTTTCATATACCAACAATTGGAGTTTGGTATCCTTCATTCCTACCCACCAAAAAGAGGGTTCAACACGTGAGGGATTTGCAAGCCCTATGAATGAAATCCATGAAAAAATGACAAAAAAAGAAGTAAGTTTAGAAAGCATAGGATAAGCCGTTTTTCAAGGTATAAGCTTCTGATTTTATGTGAGTGATATAAAAAAAGCACCGACAAAACTTCATCGGTGCTTATCTGAGTCACGAGATTCTATCAGTTTTTAATAAGTTAGAAGTGAAATGCAACACTAAGTGGATTCATCTACTTTTTGAAAAAACATTACTTTTTGGTGAGCTTATAAATGGGCTTGCTTGCCACCGAGAAGTCGAGTACAATATCATAAGTACCTGCTTTGACTACAATATTAGCTCCACCAGCTTCGAGTACCCCGTCGGCTTTGTCGTCACCCATATTTACGCCCCAATCATTGTTTTGACGAAATTTGATTTCTCCATCTTTGAGCGTGATGTTGTTGAGTTTCCAAATTCCTTCTGATCCAAAATCGGGCATAAAAAAAGCATCAGGACCATCCCAACCATTGGGTGCGCCACTTCCTACAAGTCCCCATACTTTATAAGGCTCGATGGTATATTTTAAGGATTTAAAATCGACGGTTATGAGATAGATTCCGGCTTTCACGGCGATGTTGTCACCCCCAGCTTCGAGCGTACCATCAGCGCCTTTGTCGCCATAATTGAGATCCCAAGCTTCATTTTGGCGGATTTTGATTTCACCGTCTTTGAGGGTAGCAATAGCGCGCCACTGGTCAGAGGAAGGGTCGTAGTTCAATGCCACATCAGGAGCATTCCAGCCATTGGGAGTAGCACTTCCTACAAGGCCCCATGAGAGTTTGTCGATGCTATATGTAAAGGCCGCTGCATCAAACGTAATTTTGTAAGTTCCGGCTTTTACTTTGATGTTGTCGCCTCCTGCTTCAAGGGTTCCGTTGGCTCCCGTATCGCCATAGTTTACGTCCCATTTATTGTCTTGGCGGAATTTGATTTCGCCTTCTAGCAGTCCTACATAAGCTACAAACACATTTGCTTTATCAGTTTTGTAAAAAGGTACATCTAGGCCATTCCAGCCATTGGGCGTAGCACTTCCTACTACACCCCAGTTGGTACTCAAATCAAGCTTGTCGAGATAAGGAGTCACTTTTACTGACATTACAGCCGAATTGAGTGTGGTACTTCCACCCAAAAAAGACTGCACTTTGATGTCAATGTCGCCTACCGTAGCCGGTTTTAAACCCATTTTCAATAAAATTGGATTCAACTCCGACGTTTTGAATACTTTCTTCAATTCGGTACCTGTAGTGATAGCCGTTGCATTGGAGAAATCTCCACCTTTTTTATCAATCAAAACCGTGTAAGCAGCGGGCGCATCAAACCCATAGTCGGGCTGAGGCCAAGAGACAGTCAAGGCGTCTTTATCGGCATTTTCTTTGATCAACACCACCGTTTGCGACGATAAGGTAGGCATAGGCACTGTGCCCGTTTTCATGACAGCCTTAATTTCGTCTTTTTCGCACGACCACAATACTGTGACTACAGTCGCTGCATATATGAATTTATGGAACCAATTTTTCATTTTTGTGCTCAATTAATTAGAGAAACAACTCATTTCTAGCCTATTAGTAGCCTGTATTCTGAATCAGATTAGGATTGGCGGTAAGGTCGGTTGAAGGAAGCGGAAAGATTTTGAGGTAATCTTGCACCGAAGCGCCGTCTTTTACGCCACCTTTCCACGACCATAAGTACGATGAACCTGTGTATTTGGCAAAGCGAATCAAATCGGTACGGCGGCTTCCTTCCCACGACAGTTCGCGAGCACGCTCGGCCAGTACAAAATCTGGCGTAAGCTCACTGGAAGTGATGTTGCCAGTAGCATTGCCATAGGCTCTCACGCGGAGTTTATTGACATACTCCACCGCTAAGGCCTTATCTCCTGCACCGCGTGCAGCAGCTTCGGCATACATCAAGTACGCATCGGCCAATCTAAACATCGGAAAATCGGTATCAGGATGCGTGAGATTGCTCCCAACGGCTCCCGTAGAGGTGATGTTTTTGTATTTAGGCATGGCATAGCCGTCGGTAAAAGTCGGTATTTCGTTGATTTCTAACTTTTGGCCGTCCGTATAAAACATCGCTCTTTTGTCGGTCTTGCCCGTAGGGTCAGCAAACAGTTTGACAAAAGAAGGCGTTACGCGTACACCGCCCCAGCCTCCGTCAAGACCGTAGCTAGAAGCAGGCATCGAACCACCCACTGGCGCATGGCAAAGAAAAGTCATCCCACCCCAAGTTTGGCTGCGATTGCCATCAGCGGCCAGTGCCCAAATCACTTCTGGCGAATTGTGGTTGTCGGCTTTGAACAAATCCTCGTATTTGGCTTGTAAATTATAGCCCGCATCAATTACCTTTTTGGCGTAAGTGGCGGCATCAGCGTAGCGATTGCCTTGACCCTGCGCTTCCGCATTAAGGTATAGTTTTGCCAAAAGCATCCAAGCGGCGGCTTTGTCTGCGCGAGCGTATTCGTTTTTGCGCGCATCAACCAACTCACCATCAATGGCTTTTAACTCCGACTCAATGTAAGCAAACAAATCTTTGGCATTGGTTTGTTTAGGAGGGGCAGAGCCTACTAGGTCGCTTTCGGTCACAAAAGGTACATTTCCACCAAATAAGTCAAGCGCGTGCCAGTAGCTCAATACCCGCAAGAATCGAGCTTCGGCGCGTAAGGCTTTGGCATCGGCCAACACCGCCCCTGTCACTCCTCTTTCCGAAAGTTTAGCATCGCTTGTTTCGCGAATAAATTCATTACAAGAAGCGATTTGATAAAATACTCGATTGTAGAAACCTCTCACGAAAGCATTGTTGGAAGACCATTTCATTTGGTGCAATTCTGGCAAACCAGCATCGTTCCAAGCGATGACGGCCTCATCGGTAGTGAGTACTTGCAGATACCAATAGTTTCGTAAATAGCTCGAAAAGCCTTCATCTTGGCCTTTGATATCTTTGGTGCGGTCGTCGCCAGCAGGGCCTTGCTGCCCTGTAAGCATCAAGCCAGCGTATAGTTTTGCGCCTACTTGTTTGTAAGCGGCGGGGTCGTTATAGACCGTAGCGGAAGTGACTTCATTGAAAGGCTGACGATCCAGGTCTTTGATACAAGAGGATACCGCCAACGATAAGGCAATTCCTCCTAAAGCTATATTTTTATTGATGAAATTCTTCATTGTATTGTTTTTGAGAAACAGTTTTATCAAACTCAAATCCATTCGTTTTTGTGCTTAGAAACCGATGTTGAGACCAAGGGTGTAAGTACGCGGAATGGGATAAATATTGTTGTCGATACCGCCGCTTACTTCGGGGTTTAAGCCAGTGTATTTCGTAATGACAAATAAGTTTTGAACCGTAGCCGCAATGCGAGCGGTGGTTTTTCCACCAAAAACATTACCCAAATTATAGCCCGCAAAAAGATTGTCCATACGCAGGAATGAGCCGTTTTGCATATAATAATCAGAGAAGTACTGAGGCGTAGCAAACTGAGTCACGTTGACATTAGGCACTACGTTGGCAAGGGAGTTGTTGGCACCTTGAAAAGCCTGCAACACACCATTGGCCGAGACGACGTTGTTGTACACATAGTTTCCAAAATTGCCTCTCATCACAAAACCACCGCTCCACTGTTTATAAGTAGCTTGGGCATTGAATCCTAAGAATACCCTTGGGGCGGGAGACTGATAATGATAGTAGTCGTCGATGGTAATTTTGCCGTCTTTGTTACGATCTACATACACCCCTTCAATGGGCTTGCCAGCTTCGTCGTATACTTGCTGTGCGACAAAAAACGAAGACGCAGGGTAGCCCACCGAATGAATCTGAATTGTACTTCCAACCCCTCCAGCGATACCTCCTACGAGTACTCCTTTATAATTCGGGTCATTGGCAGAGGTGAGTTTGGTGATTTTGTTTTGGTTGTAAGTCGCATTGAAGCCCAAATCCAACGTAAAATCTTCGGTATTGATGGCATTGTAATTTAATAGTAACTCAACGCCTTGGTTTTCAATCGAACCTACATTCGACAAGATTTCGTTGGTCAGGTTGGTGCCTGCGGCGATAGGCACTACATTGAGAAGATCAATGGTTTTTTTGATGTAATAATCGACACTTCCCGAAAGGCGTGCTTTTTTGAAAGCAAAATCCAAGCCTACATTTTGGGTCGTGGTTTGCTCCCACTTGATGTTGGCGTTGTAGCCTTCGGCACGCAGTGTGGTATAGAAAGTATTACCAAGTTGTTGTTGTGCGGTAGCTGTACTTGGCGTATAACGCGCCAAATAAGCGAAGTTTTGACCTACATCTTGCTGACCCGTAACACCATATCCCAGACGTAACTTCAAATCAGACAACACATTAGAGCCTTTCAAGAAATCCATTTCGTTGATTTTCCAAGCAAAGGCTGCCGACGGAAAAGTACCCCAGCGGTTTTCTTTGGCAAAACGTGAGGAACCATCACGACGCAATGTAAACGTGAGTAAATAGCGGTCTTGCAGATTCAGATTGGCACGCCCAAAAAAGGAAACCAACGTATTTTGGGTTTTATAAGGACTATCATTAATGATTTTTGTTTCGGCGGCATCTTTCGTAATGCTCGTAGTCGTATTGATAAAATCTTGGTACGAATAGCCTGCCATCAAATCAAGGCGAATGTCTTTGGCGATGTCTTTGACGTAATTGAGATAAAAATCAAGGAGTTTGTTGCTACGGTCTTGAGTATAGACTGTTTTTTCGCCCCCATTGCTAAAATTGGAAGCCGCCGAAGCTGGAATAAGTTTGTTACCATCGCTTTTTGAAAGGTCGTACCCCAGGTTTAAGTTGGCATGGAGTTCGGGTAGGAAATGGAATTTATAATCCAACTGCATATTTCCGATACTGCGCAGCACCTTACTTTTATCATTGGTCAAGTTCAATAGACCTAGCGGGTTTCGGGTGGCGATAGTGTTGGGTTTGCCATCAGCATTGACCCATTCGTAATAGCCGCCATAGGCTTCATTTCCTGAAAAAACAGGCTGCGTAGGGTCAAAAGCTACTGCCGCCCCAATCGCTCCTTGATTGGCAAAAGTATTGTTGATAGAAGAGCCTTTTAGGTTGATGTCAACCTTTAAATGGTTATTGAGTAGCATGGGTGTTAAGCCAATAGAAGCTGACGTACGCCCCATGTTTGAAGTTTTCAAAATACCGTTTTGATTGGTATATCCTACCGAAACCCGATAAGGAGTACTTTTCAGTGAGCCTGTTACGCTCAGGTTGTTGTCGGTACTGATAGCGGTGCGGTAGATTTGGTCTTGCCAATTGGTATTAGCAGCGCCAAGGAGAGATTTTTGAGTAGATGTTCCGTAGGTATTTACCAAAGTCCGAAACTCGTCTGCACTCAGTACATCGATTTGACCATTACGCTGGGCTACCGATGCTTGCGTGCTGAGATTGACACGCATTACATCCCCTTTTCTGCCTTTTTTGGTCGTAATCATAATTACCCCATTAGAAGCCCTAGACCCATAAATGGCCGTAGCTGAGGCATCTTTCAGGATGTTGAATGATTCGATGTCGTTGGGATTAATCAAACTCAGGGGATTGGCCGCGCCTCTCACTTCGCCATTGTCGAGTGGCACACCGTCTATCACAATAAGAGGGTCGTTGCTAGCATTCAAAGAAGCTCCGCCTCTAATCCGAATAGTGCTACCTGCTCCAGGCGCCCCGCCGTTGGGTGTGATTTGCACCCCCGCTACTTTACCTGCCACAAGTTGGTCAGGAGTTGCGATGTTGCCTTTGTTGAAGTCAGCAGAATTGATAGCGGCAATAGAACCCGTAAGGTCTTTTTTACGTTGTGAGCCATAACCTATCACAACCACCTCAGCAAGTTGCTTGTTGTCGTTTTCCAAAACCACGTCAATAGTGGTGCGTGTGGCTACTGGAACCTCTTGCGTAAGCATTCCCACAAAACTAAAAACCAAAGTGGCATTGGCCGGAACCTCCAATTTGTAATTTCCATTGCCATCGGTTTGGGTTCCTCTTACAGTACCCTTTACCAACACACTCACGCCCGGCAATATGGCTCCGTTGCTCTCGGTTACTTTTCCCGACACTGCGCGGTCTTGGGCCATTAGCGACATACTCGCCAAAACCCATACCATCATCAAGTATCCTAATCGTCTCAAACGTACATTTGACCGATTTCCCAACTGATAGAATTGAATAATCATAGGTTTGAATTAAAAAAAATTAGTAGTTAAGAAGCAGAAAATTGACTTTGAATAAACTAATAGTCAAATTGTTCTTGCAAAAGTACCATAGATATACCCCATCGTCGTTCCACTTTTTGAGATGGAACCTATTTTTCAGAAATACGTACAACAAATTGACAATGAGTACATTACAACAAATAAGTGTGTACCACTTTATAAGGTGGCACCTATTTTAGCAGAAAAAGAAGAAATAAATGGCTTGAATGAAGAGGCAATATCTAATCTTCTACGCGAGATTCGAAGAAGTATTCACGGGGAGTTTGTTGTGTCATTTTTTTGAAGGCACGATTAAAAGCCGTCTTGGAGTTAAAACCCACCTCAAATGCAATAGCCAACATGGTATATTGCCGGTTTCGAGGGTCTTCAAAACGCTGCTTAAATTCTTCGATCCGGTATTCGTTGATAAAATCAAAGAAATTTTTGTCGTACCCTTCATTGATGACTTTAGAGAGAAGATGCGGCGACATCTTTAGTTTAGAGGCGAGTTCATTGAGGGTTAGGCCAGCATTGGTATAGGGTTTTTGTTTATTCATAAAACCCTCAATTTTTTCTTTGTAGCTGTTGAGATTTTCCAGAAGCTCAGGTTCTTTTTCAATCAGGGGAGTCATTGCATCCTGAATCACTACCGAAGGCGATTCGTTGGGATTTAAGAATGGAATAGGTTGATTGGGGAGTTTGAAAATCTCAGGTTGGTGAATAGCAAAATACCCTAAGAAATAGGGAATCGTAGAGAAAGCAAGCCAAATAGTATCGATACTTTTGAGCACAATAAACCCTGTATCAATGCCCAAGAAATAACCAATACAAAAAATGACCCCCGAAAACAGCCATAATGCTAAACACACAGCCTGTAGCACAAGCACCGTAGATAGGTATTGGAGGTTTTGTTCGTAAGAGGATTGGGTAGTATAAAGCACCCGGTAGCTGCGAATCACCCTACGACACGATAACCAATAATAAACGTTGACAATCCATGCGATACTCCCCATACCCCAAAAAAGCCATACCAAATCAGCTTCGCGGTTTACAATCTTGAGTTGAAGGCTTTTCTCTTCCATAAAAAAATACGGAAGATATAACATCAACTGAACGCCCGGCAGTACAAAATGCCCCCACCATTTGGCGGGAAGTTTGGAGGTCTTGAAAAGTAATTTTTGAATATAAAAGTAAAAGAGAGGCGCGTAGAGAAACAAAACAAAATCAGGCACTAGCAGCAATTTGGTATAATTTTGAGCCACTTCTTTATAAGCACTTACGACCCTAATAAACACAATCAACGCACTAAAGCCGAGCGCTACCACCAGCCACCGATTGGCTGGACGGTTGTAATCTTGCATAGAAGTAATGGCAATAATCAATAGCAAACTCTGAAATGCCGAAAACAACAACAACAAATCATAGACTGAAATAGAACGAAAAGTACCTGAAAGGTCTTCCCAACTGATGATTTTTACTTCAATGTTGTCATTATTAGTTACTTCTTCGCGATATAACAGCCTATTGGGAAGGGTTTTCCCATTTTCTCGACCTTCTACTGTGTCCCAATCACCTCGCGTAAATTTATATTCAATACGCTCTAAATCAGATACAATCGTAACCCGATAAGTGCCATCAACTTGTGGGCTAAGGCGGTGGTATTCGTCGCCAGGATCCCATTTGTTGAAGTTTCCTGTAATATAAAGGGTGGCATCCTTGGGAGTATTGGGAGGGATTTCGGTCACTACAAACCGATACGTAGAATGTGACTCCCAACCGTCAAGTTTTATTTGGATAAGTTTGGGATTGGCCTCTGCTGATTGCTCATAAGTACGGTCAGGTCGGCTATTTCCGTGGGCATCTCCTTCTGCTAATCCCCAGCTTCCTTGCGTAATTTTATACTTAAAGTGACGAAGTGTATCAGGTAAATTCAAGAAATAAGTACCATCTTCTTGACGCTTAAATTCATATTTGAGGTCGCCAGGCTGCCAATTGTTGAAATCCGAAGCCAGAAAAAGGCGGTGGTTTCCCGTTTTGAAAGGCGCGTGTTGGATTACTTCCATCCTGATTTGGGATTTCCCCCAAAAAGGTACAAGCCAACACAGCACCAACCCAACGATATACCTCATTTTTATCAATTTTTACACAGCCACTGGTGCTTTGATGGCAGGCCAAGGGTTGTAGTTTTCAAGCGTAAAGTCTTCAAATGAAAAATCAAATACACTTTTTATCTCTGGATTTAATTTCATCACGGGCAACACTCTCGGTTCACGCGATAATTGCAATTCTACTTGCTCCAAATGATTGAGATAAATATGCGTATCACCGCCTGTCCAGACAAAATCGCCGTACTCAAAACCACACTCTTGGGCAATCATCATCGTCAATAAAGCATAACTTGCTATGTTGAACGGCACTCCTAAAAACACATCAGCACTACGCTGATAGAGCTGACAAGAGAGCTTGTTGTCTGCCACATAAAACTGAAACAAAGCATGGCAAGGGCTTAAAGCCATCTTAGGCAAATCTACTGGATTCCAAGCAGATACAATGATTCGGCGCGAGTCAGGATTGTTTTTGAGTTGTTTCAATACATCCTGAAATTGGTCAATCACTCGCCCGTCGGGAGCTTCCCAGCTACGCCATTGTTTGCCATATACGGGGCCCAAGTTTCCGTCGGCATCGGCCCATTCGTCCCAAATACTCACGCCATTGTCTTTGAGGTATTTGATATTGGTATCTCCCTTCAAAAACCACAAAAGCTCATGAATAATGGATTTGGTATGCACTTTTTTGGTAGTAACCAGCGGAAAACCGTCTTGTAAATTGAAGCGCATTTGATACCCAAAAACACTAATAGTACCCGTACCCGTACGGTCAGTTTTGCGAGTACCGTGGTTTAAAATATGGCGAAGTAAGTCGTGATATTGTTGCATGAAAAAATTTCTAAAATCTAATTTTTATTCAAACATAAACCTAAAATCGTAATCCGACAATACGGGGTTGTCATCTTTATCATGACGTTGGAATGAATGCCTCCTACTTATGCAAAGGCTAATATGGTTTAAATCAAGGATTTCAATGGTCTTTTCTGCACTCTCTCGTTCTAGGAATGAAGCTAAGGGATTCGGTAAAATTTTATGCTGTATATAGTCATATACAAAATAACGATTGTATTGATAATCAGCGCCATCTGGCCTTAATAGTTTTTCCTCAAAATCGTCATCTTTTGCTTCTTGGCAATGCTTACAAGCAATGTACAAATTCTCCCATTTACAAACTTCTTCATAAAACGCTGGATTTGTTTTTGGATGAAAATGGTCAATGGTATCATCTCCTCTTTTCAGGGGAAACCCGTCACAGTATGAGCAATGGTCATCAGTCATTGCCTTCAAATCAGGTAAAAGATGTTGGTTTAGTGTTTTGCCTTTTACTTGCGGCCATTGAAACTTGAACAAAGGTTTGGCTTTGGCTAAACGTTTTTGAGCATATTCCTCGCCATAGACCTGCCAAAGGGGTTTACCATCTTTTATTACTGTTAAAATTTCAGGGGCTTCGCTCCGATAAAATCTTCTCATACACTCGTCAATGAAAAATCATGATTTGTAAGTCTTTTCAATTGGCGTAGCTCCATGCCAAGAATACTGTCTAATTCGGTACTTTGTCCAGAAAGCTCACTTATAATGCTGCGCAACTTTTGACTATTTTCTTCATTTTGAATAGAAATAAACTCCTCTTTAATCTTTTGAAAATCAGACAATTTCTTCTCTACCTCTACTCCAAAACGCTTCTTGATTCCAAATATCTCTTCCAAAATGTAGTCATAACTGTTCGCATCTTCTGACAAGATTGGAGGACCTGCCACAACGCTGTAACCATCTTTTTTCTCAAACCGATGCACCCAAGCACCATCTACCGAACCCACCACAAAAGGAGAATGAGTTGAAATAAAGATTTGTGCGTTTTTGAACAACTTTTGAACAACGGGCAAGATTTTTCGCTGCCATGCAGGATGCAGATGCACTTCGATTTCGTCCAATAACAAAATAAAATTCCGTTCCAAAATAGGCGTATCATTCACCCATTTCAGTCTATCCATTCTCATCAATAAGTCCCCCATCCAGCTCACCATGGATTTCAAGCCGTCGGCAAGCTGAGCAAAGTTTAGCAATTGTCCATCAACCTTGATTTTTACCCCTAAAGGATCTTCTTCTAAGTCAAATTTCACCTCAGATTCAATGATTTCGCCTAAGGCATTTTCAATGATTTCAATAGTATTTCGGTATTGCCTTGCTTTCTGACTGTCCCCTTTTCCTTTGGCTATGAGTTCACGTGTTTGGATATTGACTAGCCATTGAAAAAGGTTTTGCGGATTAATTGAGTTTGTAAAGTCGTTTGCTCTATACAGAGGTTTATCATTAATTTCCTGAATCCCTGTCACTTTAAAATCATTAATTTGACGATATCCCGAATAAGCTAAAATGATAAATTCAAACTCAACCATATTTGATTCTGCTCCTATCTTACTATTGTATTCATTAAGTATCGGCCCCCAATGGTCACTACGAAGTTGTCCTTGGTTTAAGTACCACTTCATAGGTGGTGAGGAGACAGAATATTGGATAGTAAAAGAACTCAAAGGTTTTGTCGTCCAAAATTTATTGACAATTACTTCTCCACTGGAAAATTTAGGAAAAGACAAACACTGCAAAATGGTACTTTTCCCTGTTCCATTCTCACCTGTAAGAATGTGAATTTCAGCTTTATCAACTTCCTTCTTTGGGTTAAAACTTATATCTATATCTCTAAAAGGCCCAATCTGTGCGACTTGTAATCTCTCAATCCGAAAGTTTTCCATTGGATTTGTGGTTAATTCTGTTTCAAAATAACAAAAAATGCCCCGCTATTACTAGCGAGACATTTCTGAAATCTTACACCAACACTCCCCATTTTGGTCTAATCACGATACTTGACCAAGTATTGCCTAAAAACATACCGCCTCTCCCAAATCGCCGTTGTGTATCTACAGAAATTGCCATGAATTGCAAAATTCCCCTAATGCTCTAAGATACGCTAAGTGTAGTGTTGAAACTATCCCAAAAGACAAAAACGACTTTTGGTGATTAGAATATAACAACTTTGTTCGTCAGAAACCTATCTTTGTCAAATATTGTAGATAAGCCCTCTAAATAAACCTTGTATGAGAAAAATTATTTCATTTATGCACATATCGCTCGACGGTTTCGTAGCAGGCCCCAACGGTGAAATGAATTGGATTGTCGTTGACCAAGAAATTTTTGATTATGTTGGTCAACGCATTAGCCAAGGCAACACTGCATTATATGGAAGAGCCACTTACCAGATGATGGAGAGTTACTGGCCTTCGGCGGGCGACAAACCTGATGCCACCAAACATGACATTGAGCATTCACGGTGGTATAACAGCGTCCACAAAGTTGTTTTATCCAATACCCTAAAAGACGCTGATTTGACTAACACTACAATTATTAATGACAACCTTGCGGACAGGATAAATGACATAAAACAACAAGAAGGTGGAGATATCTTACTTTTTGGCAGTCCCACCGCCACACATTCACTGATTCAGCAAAATTTAATCGACGGTTATTGGCTATTTGTTAATCCCATTATTCTGGGACAAGGTATTCCTTTGTTTGTAGACATCAAAGACCAAATAAAACTAAAACTAATAAGTACCCGTCAATTTACTTCCGGAGTAACCGAACTCAACTACGTACTAGACAACCAATAATGCCCCCCAACAAGGGCTATGTAGCTACATCGAATTCATTAAAATCAACCCATAACAGAACTATGAACGATACCATTCTGCATGATGAACGAATCGCAAAAATGACTTTTGCTTCTGTCTATCCACATTATGTGACAAAAGTTGAGAAAAAAGGCCGAACCATAGACGAGCTCCATAAAGTAATCCAATGGCTTACAGGCTTTGATCAAAAAGCCTTACAAAAACTCATAGATGAGAAAGCAACATTTGAACAATTTTTTCAGGAGGCAACTCTAAACCAAAACGCACATTTGATAACAGGTGTGATTTGTGGCTATCGCATCGAAGAAATCAAAAACCCATTAACCCAAAAAACGAGGTACTTAGACAAGTTGGTAGATGAGTTGGCAAAAGGCCGAAAAATGGACAAAATTTTACGCACAATTTAATATGAACACAAAAGTATTATTTCTATTGATTCTATAATATGTATATAAAATGAAAATCATTTTATTTTTTTTGTTAACAGCCCTTACGCACCATTTATTAGCTCAAACAAAACAACAAATCGTTGCTTCAACCATTGAAAAAGTAACCATTTTCTCAAGCGGTGGGCAAGTGACAAGAAAGGCAAAAACAAGTATTTCTCCGGGCAAAATTGTATTAGTCTTTTCAGGGATTTCACCCAACATTGACAAACAAAGTGTTCAAATAAAAGGCGAAGGCAACTTCACTATTCTATCTGTTGTTCATCAAAACAACTATTTAAATGAGCAAAAAAGGCGTGAAGAAACCAAAGTTTTAGAAAATCAAAAAGAAACCCTTAAAAAAAAGGCGAAGATAGAAAAAAGCACTTTGGCCGTTTTCAAAAATGAGGAAACCATGCTCCTCAAAAACCAAGAAATTAAAAGCTACAATACAGGCATTAAAACAGCTGACCTGAAAGAGGCGGTAGATTTCCACCGAAACCGACTGAGTGAGGTATTTTTAAAACAAATAGAAATTGAAGCCAATATCCAGAAATTAGACAGTAGTATTCATAAAATTGACCAACAGCTAAAAGCCCTCAACCAACCCAAAGACTTTGCAACAAGCGAGGTGTTAGTGACGGTTTCGGCCAAAGAAAACATAAATGCTAACTTTGAACTAACCTATTTTGTCAAAGATGCAGGTTGGTTTGCCAATTACGATTTAAGAGTAAAAGATATTACAAACCCAATTGATTTAACTTTAAAAGCCAATATTTTTCAAAATTCGGGCGAAGATTGGAAAGATGTTAAACTCACTATTTCAAATGGAAATCCCACAGAAAGTGGCGTCGCACCTTCTTTACAACCGTGGTATTTGCGCTTTGGTTATCCCTCAAATGACAATCTAAAACTATTGCAAAGTCGCGTCTCAGGAATACCTTTGGGTGAAAAAGGGAAAGAGGTAGCAGGTAAGGTAACTGATAAATCTGACGGAACAACGCTTGCAGGTGTGAATATAACAGTAAAAGGGACTAGCATCGGGACCGTGACTGATGCCAATGGCAACTATTCATTAAGGCTCCCCGAAAAGGCCCAAAACTTAGTTTTTTCGTTCATTGGTTATATAAATGAAGAAGTTCCTATCAATTCAAATTTGATAAATATGGCATTAGTTCCCGATCAGCAAGCCCTCCAAGAAGTAGTGGTGGTAGGATACGGTGGTACAAAAAGTGCAAAACCAAAAACGCGAAGCAATAGCCCCATTCCACTAGAAACTACCGAAAAATACCAAGCTACTACTCTAAATTTTGATATCGAAATACCTTATACGATTTTGAGCGATGGAAAGGTTTATACGGTTGATATTAAAAACCAGACGGTACCGGCTCTGTACGAATATTTTTTAGTTCCTAAATTAGAAAAAGCGGCTTATTTGACCGCAAAAATTACGGATTGGCAAGAACTCAACCTTTTAGACGGCGAAATAAATTTATTTTTTGAAGGTGCATTTTTAGGAAAATCCATTTTGGATGTACACCAGGCAAGCGACACACTTAATATTTCTTTGGGAAAAGACAAAAGTATTGTTGTGGATCGAAAAAAACTGAAAGAGTTTTCAAGCAAACAGTTTTTGAGTAGTTATAAGACCGAAAATAGAGCCTATGAGATTTCGGTAAGAAACAATAAATCACAAAGCATCCAGGTGGTTGTACAAGATCAACTTCCCATTTCTACTACCAAAGAGATAAGCATTGAAGAAGAGGATTATAAAGAGGCCATGTTTGAAAAAGATACTAAACTCCTTACTTGGAAATACGAACTCTCGCCCAAAGAAGAAAAAAAACACACGTTCAAATACCGCGTCAAGTATCCTAAAAATCAAATAGTTGTAATTGATTAAGCTATATCAACGCTAATAAATCAACCAACGCCGCTTAATTCACTCTTCGGGACCGCTAAAGTATCATAACTACTTATGCTAAAAATAAAAACCTATTTTGAGAGACTTGGTTTTGAAGGAGATGACCTTGAAAAAATACTAAGCGCTTTTGAATTACGCCATTTCAAAAAAAACGATTTCATTGTGGATTAGGAGTTTTCAGCTCAGCAATTTATATATTAGCTCAGGCAGAACTATGGTTATTATAATTTTCTCTATTTTTGGTTGGTAATACCTCCCCCACTTATCTGACATAAGTGGGGGTTTTCCCTTCTCTTATTAACAGTCATATTAAAAAAACATTTAAAATGAGCAAATTAACAACTGTTCTATTTGTATTTATTACCCATCTATGTCTTGGACAAAAAACCCTTTCATTTGCCGACTCCATTCGTAAAGCGCACCTTATTCCCGAAATTAGCTATGCCGTTATCGATAGTAAAACCACATTGGAAATTGCCGCTTTAGGCAAACACTCTGTTGCGCTTCCAGATACAGCCACCCTAAACGACCGATTTCACATTGGCTCAAATACCAAAGCCATGACCGCTTTTATCATTGCAAAATATGTGGAAAAGGGAAATTTAACATGGACTACCAAACTTTTTGACTTATTCCCAGAATGGAAAACAGAAAGTAAAGCCGAGTACGCGAACATCACACTTCAAGATTTACTCTCTCACAAAGCAGGTATACAGCCTTTCCAAGGAGAAAACGATCCACAAATTCCCGATTTCAAAGGCACAAAGCAAGAAAAAAGGAAGCAATTTGGGCGATTTGTGCTAACCTTAGACCCCCTAAAGCTCGACGAACAGCATCCATTTGTTTATTCAAATGCAGGATATACTTTGGCCACATTAATGGTAGAAAAAGCAACGGCTAAGAGTTGGGAAGAATTAGTAGAAATTGTATTTAATAGAGATTTAAAATTGGATGTAAAATTTTCTTGGCCCGAAAACCAAAAACAAAAAGATACATGGGGACATAGCTTTGACAATGAAAAACTCACTCCTATACCTTCAACCGTTGATTATCATTTAGATTTTACGGAGCCAGCAGGCGACCTAAACATTAAGCTCAAAGATTACATCAAATTTGTTCAACTTAATTTGGAAGGACTTAAAAGTCATAACAATTATCTTAAATCCGAAACATATTATTTTATTCATAAGGGTATTAAAAACTATTCAATGGGCTGGTATAATATTTATGAAAACGGAAAAGAGCTTTCTACACATTCTGGGACCGCAGGTACCTACTACACCCTTGTGCATATAGATAGACTCAACCATAAAGCTTATATTATTTTCACTAACTCATTCAGTCCGAATACTCAGCAAGGTGTAAGGCTTTTGATGCGAAGACTTAAAGCAAATTATGGAGGATAATTTTTTTAAAATGTATAACAACCTATTATTAAACAAGCATACAAAACAATCACATGAAAATTTTCTTCAAAGTTTTTTTGACACTTATAGTATCTATAACAATTTTTAATTGTAGTTCTCCGAAGAAGTATGGATTCAAATCCAAAAAAATTTATAAATCAGAAGATTTAATAATAACTCAGATTTCTGAAAATACTTTTGAACATACATCCTTTAAACAAACCAATGATTTTGGGTATGTTCCTTGTAATGGCCTTATTGTGAGAAACAGCAATGAAGCTATTATTTTTGATACGCCCACCAACGACCAAAGCGCCGAAAAATTGATTAAATGGGTCAATGAATCACTTCATTGCAAGATAAATGCCATTATCCCGACCCATTTTCACGACGATTGCTTAGGTGGACTAAAAGCTTTTCATAACCAAAATATCCCATCTTATGCCTATTTTAGAACCATCGAACTTGCTAAAGAAGATGGACTTGAAGTTCCTAAAAATAGCTTTATAGATTCACTTATTTTAAAAGTAGGAAATGAAACTATTGTAGCAAAATCATTTGGTGAAGGTCATACAAAAGACAATGTGATAGGTTATTTCTCAAGCGAAAATGTAATGTTTGGAGGATGTTTAATCAAAGAAATAGGTGCTAGCAAAGGATATTTAGGGGATGCTAACGTGGCAGAGTGGTCAGGCACCGTCGAAAAAATAAAAAAGCAATATCCGAATGTTCAAATTGTAGTCCCGGGACATGGAAAGTATGGAAACAAGAAATTGCTTGACTACACCATCGGCTTATTCAATACACAAGCATTTGGAAGTCAGATGTTCAACAAAAATCCCTAATCAGCTTGCTAATAAATTAAAAAGGCGTTGACCAAACTTCCGCTTTGTCAACGCCTCAGTTAAGGATATTCTAAAAATTAAATATTCCCTTTTTTCTTTTCTTTTACGGCAAAATCAGCCGCACGAGCCGTAAGAGCCATATAAGTAAGCGAAGGATTTACGCATGAGGCCGAAGTCATACAAGCGCCGTCGGTCACAAATACGTTTTTGCAAGCATGCACTTGGTTGTTGCCATTTAAGACCGAAGTTTTAGGATCGCGACCCATACGTGCCGTTCCCATTTCGTGAATCGCCATTCCAAGCCATGAACCACGGTCGTTGATTTTCACATTTTTTACACCTGCTTTTTCGAGCATCTCAGCGGCGTCGTTGCCCATATCAACGCGCATTTTACGCTCGTTTTCTTTCAGTTCAGCATCAAATACCACCAATGGCATTCCCCATTTGTCTTTTTCTTTGAAGTCGAGATACATTTTGTTTTCGTGGTATGGGAGGGTTTCGCCAAATCCACCCAAGCCCATCGACCAAGGCCCTGGTTTGGTGAGTTCTTCTTTGAAATCAGCCCCAAAACTCAATTCGGCTACATTGCGCTGCCATCCCGAACGGCTTCCGCCACCTTGGTATCCAAATCCACGGAGATAATCGCGCTTATCATTGCCGATATTGCGATAACGTGGAATATAAATACCATTGGCCCGACGACCAAAGTAGTATTTATCTTCGTCGCCTTCCCAAGTACCACTTGCTCCGACACGGAAGTGATGATCCATGAGATTGTGACCAAGTTCGCCACTATCATTACCAAAACCATTAGGAAAACGATTAGAAGTAGAATTCAACAAGATAGCAGTAGTACCCAAAGCCGAACCACATACAAAAATCAAGCCCGCATTATAGATTTTTTCCTCCAAAGTTACGGCATCAATAACACGCACCCCCGTAGCTTTTTTCTTGTTTTCGTCATAAATCAAATTGGTCACTACCGACTCAGGACGCAAAGTAAGACGTCCTGTTTTTACGGCAGGAGGCAACGTACAAGATTGCGTACTAAAATAAGCCCCGAAAGGACAGCCCAAAGAGCATTTGTTACGAAACTGACAAGCAGCCCGCCCGTTGTTGATTTGAACAGTGGTAGGTTTTGACAAATTGGCCACCCGCCCAATCGTCATTGTACGGCCAGGAAAATTCTTCTCAATGCGTTTACGTACTTCCTTCTCCACGCAATACATATCCATAGGTGGCAAAAACTCACTATCGGGAAGTTGAGGAAGTCCTAGTTTTTCGCCCGAAATCCCCGCGATTTTCTCCACATAGCTATACCAAGGAGCAATGTCTTTGTAGCGAATAGGCCAATCTACTGCAACGCCGTCCTTCAAGTTGGCTTCAAAATCGATGTCACTCAATCGATACGACTGACGTCCCCACATGATTGATTTTCCACCTACGATATTAGGGCGATACCAGTCAAATCGTTTTACTTCTTTATAAAGTGAATCAGAGTCATTCATCCAGTACTTTTCGGTCATCTCATTGTAGGGATAATCTCGACTCAACTTTGGATGGGTTTCTTTTTGTTCCATGGTCAGGCGGCCATTATATTGGGTCTGCCAAGGGTCTTTCATGGCGTTTTCGTAGCCGCTTACATGTTCGAGTTTATGCCCTTTTTCGAGCATCAACACTCGCAATCCTTTCTCTGTCAACTCTTTGGCAGCCCAGCCACCACTTACCCCCGAGCCAATCACGATGGCATCGTAGGTCATTTCTTTTTGGGAATCTATATTTAAATACATTTCGGTTTAAGGGAATTTGTGGTTTGTGTTGTGTAGCTTCTCTTCAAACACTCCCACACGTGACACATGAATACAGAACTTCTACTAGCTTATAAAGCCCAAGCTTTTTGACCAGGCTTAAGCGGTACACATCCTTCAAATCTGCCCGGAATCGGTAGATATTCTAGCGCTTGCTTAGCTCCGATTTCAGACGTAAAATAGCCTGTTACGGTCAATTCTTTCATTCGTAAAAAGAAAGGCTTATCATTGGACGTTGTATGCTTTACCATTTCGATTTTTTGGGTACCATTAAGTTCACTAAATCCTTTCCCAAACTTCGATTTACTTTCAGAATTGAGCTTTGTAAGACCCGTATAAAACGCCTCTTGGTCTTCTTTGGGATAGCAGTCGCGCATTACTCTGACGATAAACTTCTCAACGCCCGCAGCCTTAGCTCCTGGAGTAGAAGTAGTGGGGATAATCACATCAGCTACTTCGGCCAACAAAGCCTCTTGTTCGGCGGAGACGAGTACACTTTCCCCTAAATTAGTTTTTTGGCCCAATACACCGGCCATGGTTGGAGCAGAAATCATAGTCCCCAAAAGGAGGGCAACCTGCTGAATAGCATCTCTACGGTTCATGTTTTTTCGGGTGGTTTAGTAATGATAAAGAATGAATCGAGTCAATCTTACTAGCTCGGTTTCAAAAAACTATGCAAATAATAACAAAAGCCCAAAACTAAAAAATAACCCTTCAAATTCATGAGGTAGCTCACCGAAATAGCTACTGTCTGCTACCTCTTATAGGGATATCTATCTACTTGCTTGGTGTTCACTCCCTGAGTGAGTTTTTTTGATATAATATTTGAAAAAGCGAAATTATTAATCCAAAAATCACGTTATTTGTACTATATAGACTACCAAAGCCCTATTTTCCTTTGTAAACTTGTAGTTCTACAACTCTTATAGGCAATTAAGCAAGTCACTAAGCCGACCCACTTTAGTTATTTGGTATATCTCTTCACTCATCTGCTTTTTTTGTTACTTCCCAAAAAAGCAGATACAAACACCCAAGCAAAAGAAAAATATGGCCAGTTCACAAGAAACTTTCAGTAAAAAAGAACGCGAAAAGAAAAAACTAAAAAAGAAGAAAGACAAGGAGGAAAAAAAAGAAGAACGGCAAGCCAATGCCAAAAAAGGTATGTCGTTGGATGATATGATTGCGTATGTTGACGAAAACGGCAACCTTACAAATACTCCTCCTGACCCCCGCAAAAAGAAAACTATCAATACCGAAGACATTCCAGTCGGAATCTCAAAACAAGAAGACATCGATCCTGTAGAAACTGTCAGAGAAGGAGTGGTAAGTTTTTTCAACGAACAAAAAGGGTTTGGTTTTATTAGAGACCTCAAAACCCAAGAAAGTATTTTTGTACACGTTCATGAACTGTCTGGCCCTATCAAAGAAAACGATAAAGTCACTTTTGAAGTAGAAATACGCCAAAAAGGGCCCAGTGCCGTTTCGGTCAAAAAAATCAGTTAGCATTCGTTGATACTCTCATAGCAAACGCCTCCAGAAGTGAATTCTGGAGGCGTTTGCTATTTTACACATCCAATACCCTCATTATCAACAACATATCATTCATTCACACGCATATAAATGAACATTTCTCTTTTTTATTTCAATACACAAATAAATATCGTTCAAAAAAATAAAAATATTTTCCTATTGCTGTAAGGAGTTTTGTGTACACTGTTTGTCTTTATGATAAGTTACTCAAAGTTTAACAATTCCCACAGGAAGTTGTCATAAAGAAAGAAACATGGAGCAAGTCTATCCCGACCACAGCGACAACAAAGGCTCTACCCCTTTTGGAGAATCTCTTCCTCCTCATGCCGCTTCCGAGAATTATAGTTCTCATTTTGAGACTGATGATGAGCTGTTTATTCGAAAAACACTCGAAAAAAATCTTCGTTTAGGTGTAGAGTTGCTCTACAAGAGGTACTATCAGCCGATGTGTACTCATGCCGTCAAATTTGTAGGTTCAAGGGCAACAGCCGAAGACTTGGTATCAGAGATTTTTTTTCAATTTTATACCAAACAGACCTTCCTCGAAATCGACACCTCTTATCGTCTTTACTTATTTCGAACCGTACGCAATCGCGCCTACAATTATCTTCGTTGGGATTTGGGCCGCAAAGCCGACCTACTCGAAGCATCCCAAAAACCCATTTTGGACGAATCCCAACCTGACCAAATCAGTCAGTTTGAAGAATTGTATCATGACGTGGAAGAAGCCGTCAACAAACTTCCTCTTGAACGCCGTCGAATCTACCTCATGCGCAAATTTGAAGGAAAGAAGTACCAAGAAATCGCCGACGAACTCAACCTCTCTGTCAAGACGGTAGATGTCCAACTCAACCGCGCCAGTCAGTATATCCGCAGCCTCCTCAAAGACAAGTGGATGCTCTCCCTTATCAGCTTGCTTTCAAGTCTTTTCTTTTAAGATTTGGTAGCGTCTCTATGCTTTGACCGGTTTTTAAGAACTATTACTCTAGTGCATCAATGAAGGCAGAAATCAACAAAGAATTCATATTTAGCTATTTGTCAGGTAAGACATCGGCTTTACAAAAACAAATGGTGGATGAGTGGGTAAAACAGCCCGCCAACGAGGAGTTGTTCTATAAGTGGCTCGTCGAATACGAATATCAGCATCCGCAATACCTCACCCAACTCCCCGAGGCTCTCAAACAGTTTCATGCCTATGCCGACAAGTTTGAAGCCGATCCCACTTATGAAATCTTCAAAGAAACAAAGGCCTCATTAAAGTCTTCACCGAGGTTTTGGAATACACTCATGATAGCTGCCTCTTTAAGCCTCACTTTGATAGCATTAGGGTGGTTTTTTGAGGACCATATAGTGTATCAAACCCACTCGACTACGTTTGGAGAAACGCGCTCTATTTTGCTTTCGGACAAGACCCAAGTTACGCTCAATGCCAACTCTTCGCTTCGGGTGCCAAGGTTTGGATTTGGAGCAAAAACCCGCGAAGTATTCCTAAAAGGGGAAGCAAATTTTGCTGTCACACACCAAACCAACAATCAAAAATTTGTGGTTAAAACAGATAAAGATTTTGAAGTAGTGGTATTGGGGACGGAATTTACGGTCTATTCTCGCCAACAACGCGCCAAAGTAGTCCTCAACAAAGGCAAAGTACAGCTACGCTACCAAGAAGGCCAAGCTCAAAAGCAGGTCATGATGAAACCTGGCGATCTAGTAACCCTCGACCAACGCAATCATTTACAACAAATCGTAACCTCACAACCCGAAAAATACGCCGCTTGGAAAGACCATCGATTTGTGTTTGATGATACTACCCTAGAAGAATTGGGCAAAATCATGGAAGAAAACTACGGTCTCAAAGTCAAGATTGAAGACCAAGCATTGGCCAAACGCACTCTAGTAGGCTCTTTCAGGGCTGAAAATGCCGACGAACTTCTCGAAATCATTTCTCAAATCTTCAATATCAATATCGTCAGAAATGGCGACTCAGTAATACTTACCGATCATTCAACTGCCCCTTAAACCCTTTTTGTAAAATGAAGGAAAACCTACACAAATCATGCTGGATGGGGATATTTCTCCTTTCGCTGCTCTTATGCGGACGACCTAGCTGGGCTCAAACCTACGCCAGAGCTCATCAACTACCCAAAAAAGCGGAAACCCTCTCCGCTCCCACTACGCTCAAATTACGCGATGTACTCAAAGATTTAAAAAGCAGATACCACGTCGATATTTTGTTTGAGGGAGGGCTGATTGAAGGTATCACCGTTTCTTCTGATTTAATCAATCCCAATGCTCAACTTGAGCAAAATTTAGAGCAGGTCTTAAAAGCCACGGGATTGGGTTACAAAAAAGTCAAAGATGGCTCATACGTGATTTTAGAAGCCAAAAAAGCAAAAAAAACGGCTGCTGCCGAAGCCCGATTTCAGGAGAGTATCAGCCCCGAAATCTCTACCGAAAAGCCCCAAATTGCAGATATTCCGCTTCTAAAAACGTCGACTCGCATCGAAGTCATAGAGCAAGCAGTCAAGGGTAAAATAGTGGATGAAAAAGGGCAAGCTTTGCCTGGCGTGAGTGTTCTTATCAAAGGTACTCAAAGAGGCACCACTACCAATGCCGAAGGCGGGTTTCAGTTGGAAGTCCCTAGTTCCTCTTCCATATTGGTATTTAGCTATGTAGGTTATGAAAGCAAAGAAATAACCGTTGGCAATCAGACCAATATCAGCCTTGCTTTAGCCCCCGAAAGCAAATCGCTCGGTGAGGTAGTAGTGACGGCGCTCGGTATCAAAAAACAAGCCAAAAGCATAGGCTACGCCACCGCCACTGTAGGTACCGATGAAATGACGATAAACCGTACCGCCAATTTCATGAATGCCCTTCAAGGCAAAATGGCAGGTGTCAATATCACTTCGCTAGGCTCTGGTCCTGCGGGTACGAGCAAAATCAGGATTCGGGGTCAATCTTCTTTTGGAGGCAACAACTCCCCTCTTATCGTAGTAAATGGGGTGCCAATTGATAACACCAACAACGGAGCGCGCGGAGACGTGTCGGAAAGAGGAAGCAACCGTACCTCCGACGGCGGCGACGGCCTGAGTAGTATCAATCCCGACGATATCGAAGCCATGACCGTTTTGAAAGGCGCGGCAGCTTCGGCGCTTTATGGCTCACGCGCAAAAGATGGCGTAATCATGATTACGACCAAAAGCCGTGGCGCTGGCTCAGGGGTTTCGCTCAGTTACAATTCCAACTTTACTTCCGAAACTCCGCTCGATTATACTGATTATCAATACGAATACGGGCAGGGTGAAAATGGTGCTAGGCCTACGGCTCCTTTTCCTACTTCTGGACAATGGAGTTTTGGTGAAAAATTCCAACCTGGCATGACCCAAATTCTATTTGATGGAGTACAAGTGCCTTACGAGCCACAGCGTAACCAAATCACAAAATATTATCAAAAAGGATATACTTGGACCAACACCCTCTCCCTTTCGTCGGGTGGAGCTAATGGCGGCTTTAGCCTTTCGATTTCTAACCTCGACAACCGCACCATTTTGAGAGGCTCAGGCTACGACCGCCGTACTATCAACCTAGGTTTTACCCAGACCTTAGCTAAGAAATTGACTGTGTCAGGTAATATCAACTATTCGAACGAATTTCGTAAAAATCCACCCAACATCGCCGAGCAAGATTATAGTCCCGTGGTGATTTTCAACATGGCTAACTCGATGCCGCTAGATTTGCTGGAAAAATACGCCGAAGATGCCAACGGAAACGAAACCGTTTGGTCGAGATTTACCAACCGCACCAACCCCTATTTTGCCCTCAAACGTTTTGACAATATCCACAACGACCGAGTGTTTGGAAACCTCACCGCTCGATACAATTTTACGCCTTGGTTGTTTTTGCAAGGTCGTATTGGGCAGGATTATTACTCACGTGAGCAAGATTACAATCTTCCAACGGGTACCCAACGCCAGCCTGCCGCACCTGCGGGCTTTGTAAATGGTCAATATGTACAAGATGCTCGCAATGTACGCGAGCTCAATGCTGACTTTTTGTTGGGTGCCAATCGTACTTTTGGGGCGATTGGAATCAATGCCAATGTAGGTGGCAACCAAATGTACCGCCGCATCAGCCGGCACAACGTATTTGTCCAAGATTTTTATACAAGAGGCTTGTATACGATTGGCAACAGCCGTCAGCGGGATGCCGTTTATGATTTTTCGGAAAGACAAGTTAATTCATTATACGCTTCGGCGGAGGTGTCTTACAAAGACTATATCTTCTTGAACGGAACCGTCAGAAACGACTGGTTTTCAACTTTATCTCCTGCCAATCGCAGTATTTTATATCCTTCAGTTACGGGAAGTTTCGTCTTTTCGCAAGCTTTTGCTACTTCTTTACCTACTTGGATTAGTTTCGGTAAAATCAGAGCTGCTTACGCTGAAGTGGGTAGCGATACCGACGTTTCGCCTTATGCCAACAACTTATTTTACAACATCAATCCCCAGCAATTTCCTTCACCAACTGGTGTAGCTCAACCACTCGCTAGTATCAATGGCTCAACAGTGCCCAACGCCAACTTGCGCCCCATGCGAGTCTCGGAAAAAGAGTTTGGTTTTGAACTCAAATTGTTCAACAACTTCTTAGGAATCGATTTTACGTATTACGACAAGCTTTCATCTGACCAAATACTACGCGCACAGACTTCCAATGCAGGTGGCTATTTAACCCAACTCATCAACGTAGGTCAAAGCCGTAACCAAGGAATTGAAATGCTTTTCAATTTAAACCCCATCAGACGAGATGATTTCAGCTGGAACGCTATTTTCAACGCCGCTTACAATAAAACCAAAGTGCTAAATCTTGGAGAAGGAGTAAGCGACAACATGATTACGGTAGGTACTGGCGATTTCACGGGAGAGCTTCGCCAAGTGGTAGGTCAGCCGATGGGGCAATTGTACGGATTTGGGTATTTAAGAGATGCCCAAGGCCGTCAGGTGTTTGACGCTGGTAATGGTCGCCCATTGCGTACTCCTACCCAAATCGCATTTGGCAGCGCACTTCCTTTGTGGGTAGGTGGTATCACCAATAGTTTCACTTATAAAGGCATCAATCTTTCGTTTTTGATTGATTTCAAACTAGGTCACAAGATGATTTCGGGTACCAATCACAACGCTTGGCGCCACGGTTTACACAAAGCAACCCTCGTAGGGCGTGCCGAAAACTTTGTGATTGGCAATGGTGTAAACCCCAATGGGGAAGTTAATCAAACCAAATCGGGAGTACAAGCTTATTACGAAACGGTACGTTCTCAAAACATCGCCGAGGAGTTTGTGTACAACGCGGGCCTTTGGCAGCTTCGCCAAATCACGCTAGGGTATGATTTTTCAAAATTCTTGCCTAGTTCGTCACGCTTTGTAAAAGGCATCAGACTGAATGCCGTTGCCAACAACGTGGCAGTTCTCAAAAAATGGGTCCCTAATATTCACCCCGAGCAATTTGGATTTCCTTCCGACAACCTGATTGGCCTCGAAGCGACAGGTTTGCCTATTACTCGCAATATTGGATTTAACCTTAATGTTAAATTTTAATTCATAAAAACGACTCAAAATGAAAACATTAAACAAATATATTGGTGCAACCCTGACTAGTTTGTTTCTCTTTGGGTGCGACAAAGGATTTGACGAAATGAATGTCAATCCCATTGCCCTTACGGCGGTAGAACCAAGTTATCAGCTCAATACGGCCATTGTAAATACGGCCCCTGCTTACGGAAATTTGAGTTATGAGACAACTATCGTAAAACAAATGATTACGCCTTTTAGTGGTCAAGGTTCCGCAGCCAATTTCAACCAAGACAATCGCTCTGTAGCGGCGGGCAATTGGAATACATTTTATCAGACCAATATCAAAGAGCTAACGGATGTCATTGCCAAAACCAAGGATGTACCTGCTCGCTCCAACCTCTACAATATGGCTCGGATTTGGCAAGCCTATAGTTTTATGATTCTTACTGATACTTACGGAGACATTCCTTATACGCAAGCAGGAAGAAGCTACTTAGAAGGAATTGCCACCCCCGCTTACGACAATCAAGAATCGGTTTATAATGCTATTTTGAGCGAATTGGACGCAGGTTCGGCGGGGCTAGATGCCGCCAAAGCCAAAGTAGCAAGCGATTTGCTTTATGATGGAGATGTCGTCAAATGGAAACGTTTGGGCTATTCTTTGTTGTTGAGAGCGGCCATGCGCCTTTCAAAAGTCAACCCCACCAAAGCCGCCGAATACGTAGCCAAAGCCGTGGCAGGAGGGGTAATGCAATCCAACGCCGACAATGCCATCATTCGACATAATGCAAGCTTTACCAATCCAATAGGTTCTCAGCTCAACGGTGGACAATCGGCCTTCTTCTATTTGGCGGAAGATTTTGTGAGTTATTTAAGCAAAAACAACGACCCACGCCTAGCTTCGATTGCCGTGCGTTATGTAGGAGCTACAAGTGGAGCGCAGCAAGTAGAAGTCCGCGCCAATCGCACCCCTGCCGCTCAGATTGGTGCTCCTCTTGGGTACGACAATACCACTATCAGTTCGGCGGTAGCTGCCCAAAAATTGGCGAGCCTGTGGGATTATAGTCAATTGGACCGCACACGCATGGCAAGTCTGACGGCGCCGAGTTTTTTGATTACTTATGCCCAAACCCAGCTCCTACTCTCCGAAGCTGCCTTTAGAAAATGGACAACTGGCGACCCCGCTACTTTTTATAGTAACGGTATCAGAGCCAACATGCAACAGTTTGCGAGCTATGGAACCAATACCGCTATCGCCGACGCCGCTATTACCACCTATGTACAAGCCAATCCACTTGCTACGGGTAAAGAATTAGAGCAAATCAACACCCAATATTGGGTAGCTACTTTTTTGAATGGTCCCGAATCTTGGGCCAATTTTCGCCGCAGTGGCTTTCCGATTCTTACTCCCAATCCTTTTCCGGGTAGCGATCTCAAAACGGAGCCTTTTATTCGTCGTCTGACCTATACGGATGCCGAGCTAAATGTCAACAAAGTGAATGTGGAACAAGCCATAAGTCGCCAAGGCCCTAATCTCCTCGATACCCGAATATGGTGGGACAAAAAGTAATATTTTTTGGAATAAGTGATTAACTATCATTTCAAACCCCGCTCTCAAAGGGCTGCCTCCAAGTAGCCCTTTTGCATAAATCCTAAACCTATTTTTTTGATGTCAGACCCTCTGTTTATTTTATCCGTTGGTGTAGTTATTGTGGTTGGCGGTATTATTGGCCTCAAATTACATCCTTTTTTAGCTTTATTGTTAGGGGCATTTGTAGTAGCACTACTCACTCCTGCCTCCGTGATTGAACAATACGCCCTAGCCAAAGGTACCGCTCCTGCGGCTGCGCTGGCACTGTCTAAAAAAAGTATTGGCGAGCGTATTGCCACTGAGTTTGGAAATACCTGCGCCAAAATCGGTATTTTGATTGCAATGGCCGCCATCATAGGTAAATGTATGCTTGAAAGCGGTGCCGCCGAACGAATCATCCGCTCGATGCTTCGCCTGACGGGCATCGAAAAAGCGCCAATTGCGTTTCTGGTGAGTAGCTTTTTCTTGGGCATTCCTGTTTTTTTTGATACGGTTATCTTTCTGATGATGCCCCTTGCCAAAGCCATGACTCTGCGCATCGGCAAAAACTACCTTTTGTTGGTACTTTGTATCATGGCGGGTGCAGCCATGGCCAATTCGCTCGTTCCTCCAGCGCCAGGCCCGTTATTTTTGATTGGCGAAATGCACATTCCCATTGGCTTGATGATGATTGCCGGAACGATTGTGGGGCTTTTTACGATTACTTCTGGCTATTTCTTTGCCCTTTGGGCCAACAAAAAATGGCCTATCGAACTTCGTGATTCTTTAGATGCCAAGCTCGAAGATATCAAATCTATTGCGGCCAAAGAAGATAAGCATTTGCCAGCATTAGGAGTGTCGTTACTACCCGTCTTGATTCCATTGGTGTTTATTTGTGCTGATACGGCTATCAACGCGCTCTACAAAGCGACTGATATTCAGGCGTTTTCTCCCTTGGCACAAAACTTCATCGCGTTGGTTAAATTTTTTGGTGACAAAAACATCGCTATCGTCACGGGGGGAATTGTAGCTCTATTGATTTTGGCCCAGCAGAAAAAAAACAATAAAGACGGCCTGACTCCTTTTGTGCAAGCCGCCCTTATGAGCGGTGGGGGGATTATTTTGATTACTGCCGCAGGAGGAGCTTTTGGCGGAATGCTCCAACAAACAGGCATCAGTTCTCGCATTGCAGATATGACCAAAGAATACCAAATGGCGCTTATTCCGTTGGCATTTTTGATTGCGGCAGTGGTACGCACGGCCCAAGGTTCAGCCACGGTAGCGCTTATTACCGCTTCGGGGATACTATCAGGAATGGCCAGCAATGCCAACTTAGAATTTCACCCTGTCTATCTAGGATTGGCGATTGGATGCGGTTCTAAACTCGTGCCTTGGATGAACGACGCCGGCTTTTGGATTATCTGCAAACTCAGTAATCTTACCGAAAAAGAAGCTCTTAAAACGATTTCCCCTTTACTAGTCGTCATGGGACTTACGGGGCTGGTTGTGATTATGATTGGGGCTAAATTGTTTCCTCTAATCTAACCACTAATCTCTATCTTTTTCAATAACATTTCTCTAAAATTGAAAACAAATTTCGGAACCTTTCAACCTATCATACTTATGAATCGTAACAATTTTCTAAAAGTCATAACGGCGGGTTCGGTAGGAGCGGCTGTCTTAGAATCTAATTCAGCCCAAGCCACCCCTCCTAAAAAAGTACTGATGAAAGTGGGCTGCCAATCAGGTGGAACTTCAATCGAGAATCTCGAATTTAAAGCACGCCACGGCGTGTATAACCTCGACGGCGGCGCTCCTAAGACGATTCCGGGCAAAGGTTGGGATTTGGAAGATTCGCTAGCCAAAAAGGAAGCTTGCGAAAAATACGGCATCAGTCTTGATGCTTATCACTTCCCGCTGAGTTCGGCGGGTATTGACCGCGTCGAATATCCCAATATCATGCTTGGCAAAAGCCCTGAAAGAGACCGCGAAATTGAAATTTTACAACAAATGATTCAGGTAGCGGGCAAAAGCGGCATCAAAGTATTAAATTATAATACTACGATTTTGCCCGTACTACGTACTGGCAAAACTATTGACCCCAAACGTGGCAATGCCGCCTACAGCACGTGGAATTATGAAGAAGCCATTAAACGTAACGATCCCAAAACTAGCGCGGGAGATGTATCTATCGATCAGATGTTTGAGCGAATTACCTACTTGCTCGACCGTATTTTGCCCGTTGCCAAAGAATACAAAGTAAAACTCGCCAACCATATTGCTGACCCTCCCACACCCGTAGGATACCGAGGTATTACCCGCTGGAATAGCCCAGATGTCTTTAAAGGCATCCAGAGATTTGCCAAACTTTACGACAGCGAATATCATGGCTTTAACCTGTGTATAGGCTCAATCGCGGAAGGCCTCAAAGACCCTAAAACTGAAATACTTCCTATCATCAAATGGGTGGGTGAACGCAATCAAATCTTCAATGTGCATTTACGTAACATCAAAGGTGGTTGGAACAATTTTCAAGAAGTATATCCCGACAACGGCGACATGAACTTCGTACAGGTCATTCGAGCTTTGCGAGATGTGGGCTATTCGGGAATGGTGATGCCCGACCACGTACCCACTCACCCCGACCCCAATAGCGGCTTACAAGCATTTTCTTTTTGTTATGGTTATATCAAAGGATTGCTCCAAACGGTCTCGGCTGACGTCTAAAATTATTTTTTTCTAAAAAGCACGGACTTATTACATAAAATTAAAACTGGTTTTGAACGCTAACTATTAGAATATCGGGACTGCCGGCTTCTATGGTTAGCGTTTATTTTTTCATTTACAAAGTTTACTCTTATGACTCACAAAACGGGCCCTCGCATCAAGGAAATGTACATTACCCCGATTGCCATCGTTGACCCTCCTCTCCTCAATGCCGCTGGTTTGCATGCTCCTTATGCTCTGCGGACAGTCGTAGAGCTAGTGACCGAAGATGGCATCTCGGGTATCAGCGAAATCCCGGGCAATAAAGACATCGACATCGCACTAGAAGCCTCACGAGCCTTGCTTATCGGAAAAGATGTATTTCAACTCAATCAAATAAGACATGTTTTAGAAGGGCATTTTGGCACCGAAACCGCCGCTCAACGCGGTGAAGCTCCTTGGGACCAACGCAAACTTGTACATATTTTTAGTGCAGTTGAGGTAGCTTGCATGGATATCATTGGCAAAATCACCGAACGACCCGTGGTAGATTTATTAGGTGGTAAAATGCGCGACCACGTTCCTTTTTCGGCTTACTTATTTTATAAATTTGAAGGTGCTGGCGGAGAGTTAGGTTTCAACATCGACCCCAATGCTACAGGATGGGCGGCTGCACGCCAAGCAAGTGCACTCAACCCCGCCGAAATCGTAACCCAAGCCAAAGCCATGTGCAAAGAGTTTGGCTTTCAGTCGATTAAACTCAAAGGTGGAGCCTTCGAGCCTCGTCAAGAAGTGGATGCCATTATCGCCCTACGCGAAGCATTTGGCCCAGATGTGCCGCTTCGTCTTGACCCTAATGCCCTCTGGACGGTGGAAACAGCCATCAAATACGGGAAAGAAATGGAGCCTATCCTCGAATACCTCGAAGACCCCGTGCGTGGTCAAGCCAATATGGCAGTGGTAAGAAAAGCCCTCAAAACTCCCTTGGCTACCAATATGTGCACTACTTCTTTTGATGATATTCCTAATAGCATTGCCGTAGGTTCGGAAGATATTATCCTGAGCGACCACCATTTTTGGGGAGGTCTTCGCTCTTCTATGACCTTAGCAGGCATCTGCGAGACTTTTGGAAGGGGATTGTCGATGCACTCGAATAGTCATTTGGGTATTTCATTGGCAGCTATGGTTCATTTAGGGGCGGCGCTGCCAAGCATGAAATATGTTTTGGATACCCATTATCCGTGGCAATCAGACGAAATCATTATGGGAGGACGTTTAAAATTTGAAGAAGGCTCAGTAGCAGTACCCCAAGGCCCTGGACTAGGAGTGGAACTCGACCGCGAAGCCCTTGCCAAATTGCACCAAAACTACCTAGCCTGCGGCCTCACCAAGCGCGACGACGAAATCGAAATGCAAAAGGTAGTTCCGGGCTGGAAGTTCCAATCCATTCGTTGGTAGTTTGTTTTTTGCAAAAGAGATGGGTACGTATTGGCAATTTTGAAATGGCTATTTTATGATAATGGTTATCTCTCTATTAACAATATGTATCCTAAATGATGCTTAAGTGCTAAAGCACAAGTTAATCGTTATTTGCCAACTGTTATTTGTTAAAAATCAACAAATTACGTCCAATAAAACACCCTAAAACTTTTGCTTTACTACTTAATACCCCTATCAATAAGCAAATTTTTCGTTACTGAGTTCTACATTAAAATTTACTTTTGCTCCTAGTGCATCAAACACTTTCAAGATAGTTTCAAGTCTAGCATTTTTTACACTATTTTCAATTTTAGAAATTTGAGCCTTTTGGACTCCCACAAGCTCTCCTAATTGCTGCTGCGTTAAATTTCGCTCTTTTCGAGCTTGCCTGAGCGCATGCCCTAACAAATCTATCCTTAACTCATTTTCAAACGCATCTCGCTTCTCTGTACCTAGTTTTCCAATGTGCTTATCAAGCATTGTATCTAAAGAGACTGTTTTGAGTTGGTCTTTCATAATCATTTTTTCTTGGTTTTATTACTCACATATTGTTTTCTCAGTTCTTCTGCTTTATCAATCTCTTTAATGGGAGTTTTTTGAGTTTTTTTTAAAATACCATGCGTTGCTACAACTAACGTTTCCTTTCCGTCTATTTTATCCCAAAATGAAAAAAGCCGGTAAGCCTTTCCTTGAAATAATGTCCTAAACTCCCAAATATGTTCATTAAGTTTTTTAAAAAGCTCGCGATCATTCACAAATTGCGATTTTTTGATATTGTAATAGATTTTTTCTCTTGCTTTCTCGTCAAGGCTTTCTAGAAACTCTACTGCTTCTGGTAAGAAAGCTACATCAAAATTTGGCTTCATTATATTTTTGCTAAAAATATAGATTTCCCAATCAGGAAACAACACTTGGCAATCTTTTAGTTCTGTATTTCACAAAGTTTGCAGAACACAGCCCCTAAGTTTGTATTTACAATCTAGGTTTTGTTTTTTTAAGCAAACAAACTCATTCCTCAACTTTTATGGCTTCCTGTGCAGATTATCAAGCAAAGAAAATAACCGAAACCATTACAATCGACGGCAATATCCAGAAAGATATTTGGAAAAAAGCCACTTGGAGCAAACGTTTTGTGGACATGACCACTGGTGAGGCTGGTATGTACAATACCCAAACGGCTGTGCTCTGGAATGACGCCTACCTTTACATTGCTTTTGTGGCCGAAGAGCCTTTTGTAGAAGCAAAACTCACCCAACGAGATAGCATTATCTTTCTCGAAAACGATTTGGAAGTGTTTATCGACGGTGAAGATTGCTATTACGAATTAGAAATCAACGCCGCCAATACCCTATACGAAGTCTTCTTTATTTGGAAAGATGCTTATACCAAGGGTAGTAAATTTGATATTCCGCAGTTTGACGTTCACCAGCCTCAGGCCTATACTTTCGGCGGAGATTACGACCGGAGCGGGGCTACTTTTTGGAAAGGAACTCACCCAAGGGGCATTCGTTGGGCGTTTACGAACTTTGACATGCCTGGCCTCCAAACTGCCGTACAAGTGGATGGTACGCTCAACGACCACAGCGATATTGACCAAGGCTGGAGTGTCGAAATCGCCATTCCTTGGAGTAGTTTGAAGCTTCTTACCAACGGCCGTACATTACCTCCTACCCACGGTGATATTTGGCGTATGTTTTTGGGAAGGTTTCAAAAACTTATGGTAGGAGGCAAAGAAGTACAACCTCACCCCGCGATGGCTTTGAATAGCCACGGAGTTTATGACACGCACCTGCCCGACCAATGGAGTAAAATAGAGTTTGTCAGTTTTTAAGTTTTTTTGGTAGGAAAAGAGGCAATAAAATTACTTCCATACAGCGAAAAATACTTATTAGACTGTTCGTTTTCGAGTTCGTTGGTCTTCTGCGTAATCGTCTCAAACAGTTGCTGAAAATCCTCAGGCATTTTACATTTCAACAGCTCACTGTTAGCATAATTGACCAGATTGTGAAACGAAATACGCCCTTCTTCGCGCAAACGCCACGTTTCAAAGATTTTAAATTGCAATACTACCGTCGAAGCCAACGAGCCAATGAGAGGAATAATGGCACAAATAAGTTTGATATTGGGTGTCCAAGTAGCTTTTGTTTGGAAAGCTACAAAAATAGACGTCAAAAATCCACACAATAATGATACAAGCTGAAGACTATACCACACGCGGTGGTTTCGTTTAGAAACCTTAGCATACCAAATTTCGTATTGGTGATGTACTTTGTCAATCAGCCGCAACAGTGCTTCTCGGGTGTTTTGTTCATCATTCATGGTTTTTAAAATTTAGTTTAGGTTGCTTTCACCAAATCAAGGGCATTTTTGGCAGCAGCGGCTATTAAGAATACATCCGCCCCCAAAGTCACAATCCGAAAACCTTCGTCGATACGGAGTTTGGCTTGCTGCGCATTCCCCACAAAGATGCCACAAGGCACGCCCGCTTTCAGGCAAGCCGCCAATACTTTTTGGACTTCGATTTCGAGCAGAGGATTTCCCAGATCATTTTGGAGATTCATACTTCCTGCCAAATCAAGTGAGCCGACAATAACTCCATCGAGGCCCTTCACCGCTAAAATCTCTTCGATATTTTGAACCGCCATGATGTGTTCAATCATAAAAAGCGTCACAAGCTTATCATTAGCGGTTTTGATGTATTCACCCAAAGTCTGCCCATAGGCCTGCGCTCGTCCTAGTCCTATTCCTCGTTCGCCGAGAGGAGGGTATTTAAGGGCTTTGATCGCTTTCTTGGCTTCGTCGGGAGTATTGACCGAAGGGACAATAATGCCACCCGGTCCCGTATCCAGCACCCGCTTTATGGTAGTAGCGTCGTTGTTATCCACTCTCACTATGGTGGTAGTAGTGGTACCATTGACCGCCTGCAACTGTGCCAAAATATCTTCCAAACTCATGGTAGTATGCTCCGCTTCAATCCATATCCAATCAAAGCCTAAATGAGCGATGATTTCGGCAATTTTGGGAGAGCCAAGCGTCAGCGTAAGGCCATAGAGTATCTCTCCCGCCTGAAGTTTTTCTTTGAAAGTCATTAGAAGAGAAGGATTAAATCATGCCGAGTTGTTTCATAAGACTATAAGAATCATAAGGATACCACCAGATTTCGGCGACTTTGTCATTTTCAAAGCGGCAAATCATGTTGTATCTAAACTCACACACTTGGCCATTGGGGGGAGTACCATTAGGAAGAGGTGCCACGAAAGTACCCGTATAAGAAAGCTCGAGCGTAACTAAGTCATCTTCTCCATATAGGTGGTGAATCGTATGCACTCCATCAGGAAACGCTACAGCTTCGGTCAGATAAAAGAAATAGCTCAAGGCTTTGTTGCCGCGCAAATCGCCCGGAACAAAATGATTGTGTCCTACAAAATCTTCGGAAACTACGTCTAAATAGGCGTCAAATTGACGCGCATCATTGCTTTCTACAATGCTACGCATGATAGCTTTGTTGCGTTCTACGTTGGCTGTCGCCATTGCGGTAAAGGATTTAGGTTTTCTTAACGATTGAGAATTTTATCTGCCCAAATGTAATCATTTATTACATGCCTTTTATACAAAGTCTTATTAGATTATTTTTCGGTTTTCAGATTAGTCAACCCCCTCATAATCTGTGAAGTTTGTTATGTCAAAATAGGCTTTAAAAAGCGTATTTTAAGTTGGCTTGCTTCCTCTTGCGCGCTGCCCAATGAACTTATCTAGAAAGTAATTTTGCCTTTGTTGTGTCTTTACAGCTAGTAATACTTAAAGTTCCCGACGCATTTTTTAGTAAACTAACCACCGTTCACAAATGAAAAATTTCCTTTTTCTCTTACTTATCCCCACCTTATTACAAGCCCAGACTTTCAAAAACCCTCTCCTACCCGCTGGAGCTGACCCTTGGTCTTTTTATAAAGATGGTTATTACTATTATATGCATACCACCACCCGAGACCTCAACATCTGGAAAGTCAAAGATCTATCTGAGCTTCCTACTGCTCAAAAAGTTACGGTATGGACTCCTCCTGCCACGGGGCCTTATTCAAAAGAAATTTGGGCGCCTGAACTTCACTTTCTAAGGGGAAAATGGTATATCTATTTTGCCGCTGACGATGGCCGAAACCGCAATCACCGTCTTTATGTCTTAGAAAATACCGCTGCTGACCCTACGCAAGGTACATGGACGATGAAAGGCGAACTCAAAACACCCGAAAACAAATGGGCTATCGACGGGTCGGTTTTTGAACATAAAGGGCAGCTTTATCTTACTTGGTCGGGCTGGGAAGGAGATGAAAATGGTCGTCAAGATATTTATCTATGCAAAATGAGCAATCCTTGGACCTGCGTAGGACCCCGTGTACGAATTTCTGACCCTCAATTTGACTGGGAACAACATGGCTCGCTCTATCGCCCAGGACCTGATGATAAACCTATCGTTTTGGTCAACGAAGGCCCGCAATTCTTAAAAAGCCCTAATGGCAGAATCAACATTATTTTTTCAGCAAGTGGCTGTTGGACGGACTACTACGCTTTAGGAATGATTTATGCCGCTCCTGATGCCGACTTGATGAATCCCTCTTCTTGGAAAAAACACCCTACTCCTGTTTTTTGGGCCAACAACATCAAAGGAACTCACGCGGCTGGTCACAATAGTTTTTTCAAATCTCCCGACGGAAGTCAGAATTGGATACTCTACCACGCCAATAGTGAAGCAGGCCAAGGATGCGGAAAAGAGCGCTCCCCTCGTATGCAACCTTTTACTTTCAGTGCCAACGGCACACCCGTATTTGGAAGTCCGCTATCAACCAGCATTGAATTGTCAGTACCTCGTCGCTAATAGTTAAAGTTTCTAACTTTGCTACCTGCGTTAGATGTAGCAAAGTTAGAAAAGGCGTTTTTAGAGTTACATTGATAGATTATGTGACAAAAGTTGCATTATATGCAAAAAAAATGACCGAGATTTGTTCAAATTTTACATACACACTAAATATATCTGAAGATGAAACGACATAGTTTTGCATTTATATTGACGTTATTGTGGCTATTAGGAGGGTGTGGTACGAAGCAAAATCAGCAAGAAAACCTTGTCAATATGACTCGAACTCAGTTTGACGCTTTACTAGATTCTGACAAACTGATCTTAGTAGATTTTTACGCAGATTGGTGTGGCCCTTGCAAAAAAATGACCCCTTACCTCGAAGAAATCAAAACCGAAATGTCGGACAAAGTCACGCTTGTTCGTATCAATACCGACGACAACCCCGAACTAGCCCAACAGCTCAGTATTGAAGGTCTACCCACCTTATTGTTGTTTAAAAACAAAAGCCTAGTCTGGCAAAATGTAGGTTATATTCCTAAAGAAGAAGTGGTGAAGCAACTAAACTAACGGTTTTCGTCCTACCCCTATTATTCAAAAATACTTACTGAGGACAAGGTAGACAAAAAGAAAACTTCCCAAAAACAAATGATTTCTTGTGCGATAAACACAATCATTGATGATTTGTGGATAGTGGTAACTCCACAAAAAATACTGTTCCTTGCTCTTGCTGACTTTCAAACCAAATATGACCACCGTGAGCGTTCACTATCTGTTTGGAAATCGCTAATCCCAACCCAAACGACTCTTCACCCTCGGTGCCTGCCCTACCGATTTCGCCAGTTGTACTGAAGAGTTTGTTTTTTAAATCTTCTGGAACCCCAATACCTTGGTCAATTACAGCGATTCGCGCTTTATCGCCCTCTTGGGATAATTTCACCTTAATGATAGCCTCGTATGTGCTGAATTTAATGGCATTGGTGATAAGATTGCTGACCACTCGCCATATTTTTTCGCTACTTCCCAACACCACCAAATCAGTCCCGTCGAGTTCGATATGCTGCTGTTTGCTGTAGGCTCTAGGTTGTAGTACATCGATGCAGTCTTGGAGGATTAGACGTAAGTTGATTGGAGAAAGTTGTAGTTGTTTTTTTTGGGAATGAGTGTGTAGTAAGTCATTGGTAAATGCCAAAGTATTGGAGCAAGCATTTTGTATCATTGTCAAAAACTCCATTCTTTCTTCCTTCGTTAGATTATCACTTTGCAACAACGAAATACAAGATGCAATGCTACTGATAGGAGAACGCAAATCGTGAGCTACGATGCGCAAGAGACGGCTATTGTCTTCTTGACTTTGCTCTAAATCTCTCAATGCTTCTTGCATGTGGAGGTTTTGGTCTCCAATGAGTTGATTGAGCCGAGTGAGTTCTTTTACTTGTTTGGAAGAACGTCTGTAATTTACCCAAACCACTCCCAGAAGAAGCGCAAACATAGCCGAAAACCCAGCAACCATCAGTAAGGTTTGCTGCGCGATTTTGTTGTCTTTTTCTAATAAAGTCAATTGATATTGTTGATCTTTTAATTGAAAAACAGAGCCAATATCTCTGGGTTGCTTTTTGGTGTTGATACTAGCGATAGAATCCTGCAAACGTTGATATGACTTCAAAAACTGATAGGCTCTACTACTATGTCCAAGGCTATCGGCCAGCGCCCAACTTAGGCGATAGTAAGGGAGCAATGAACTACCTACTTGCCTTTTCATATGCCGGAGTTTGTCAATTCCTGCCTGTACTTGCCTCAAAGTACTATCGGCCTTAGCATACTGCTTAGATTGAAGGTAGAGTTCTGCTAGTTTGATTTCTGCCGTAAGAGCGTCGGGCATTTCGTATCCAGGACGTTTATTGATTTGAATGCTTTTTTTTAGATACAATTCGGCAAGGCTAGCATTACCCAGCTTGCGATATGCTCCGCCCATATTGCCATATACCACTCCTCTTGCTCTTTCAAAATAAGAAGCTTTTTCGGGAAGAAATTCTGGTGCTCGATTATCAAGAAAAGATAGACTCTTCTGATAGTAAGCAAGGGCACTATCTAGCTTGCCTAGTTTTTCGAAGCACAGAGCCATAGCATTGAGCGCGTTGTAGGGAAGCATGAGTCGTTCATTAAATCCTGAGCGGCAACGGCTGTTTTCGGTCAGAAACTCTCTGAACATGGTGTTGGCTTCTTCATATTGTTCTTGTTTATAACGTACGATTCCCAAACCGTAGCTAAATGTGGAATATTTACAGGAATCCAAGTGTTTTTTTGCAAAATCTTTGCCTCGGTAATAGCGGTCAAAAGCATCAGAATAGAGGTACTCATTCATCAGAGCGTCTCCTTCCGAAAAAAAAGTTTGTGCATAAAGTTCTTTATAAGGCCCATTTTCTCCTCCTAGCACCGTATACATACTATCGATGACATTTCTTAATAGGGTAGGTGTATATTCGTGATAAAGATAGTATTCAAATTTGAAGCGATATTTTTTCCACAGGTCTTCCGGCCCAGCGTTAGGAAATCTATGATAGGCAGAATCTAAATAGCTTATGGCTCGTTGAGGGGTTTCGGTAGGGCCCAATTCGCCCGCATGATCAATAATTTTGTTGGAGATATCAGGATAGTTGACCTTTTGGGTAGAATTTGTCTGACAAGAGGTTAAGAAAGCTATAAGCACCAAAAAAACAATAGTAATGGTGTAACCATTTAATCTAACCCCCTTTAGAGTATTCATACGTAAATTTAGTTACGGAAATTTTTCCTTCTAAAAGCTATACATTCTTCTCAAGTATACCGCCATCAGTATACGTATACTATATTTTTGCGCGTCAAAAGAAAAAAGTATTGCTTCTTAAAAGGTACAAATCTAAAAGAACTTATCAAATTGACCACAAAATCGACAGTAACCTTTTCTAGGAGCAAAAACCATGAAACGACACTTATGGATACAATAATTGTCGTTTCAATCATCCTAGTTTCACTACTTATCAAGGAAATAGTTTTTCGGTCAATTCCCATTTTGCTTTAAACAAGGTTTCAAGTTGAGCTATTTCTCTTTCATAGATTGTTTTTTTGCGAGTACCAAAATAAAGAGTGTTTTCCAATGGGTTACTTCCTTCCCAAACCAGCTTGATTTTGCCTGACAGGATGGCATCACGACACAAAAAATCTGGCACCACCGAAAACCCCGTACTATCACTTAAGCATCTTATGATAGAACTGATGTTGGGAACAATGTAATTGGGACTAAAATCTGGATGCTCTCCAAAGTGCTTTAGCCAGAAGTTTTTGAGGTGCTCCATATCAGCAGCGGTGCTGTACCAGAGCTGCTGCTTGAGCAACTTAGCTGCTTTGGTCGTATGCCCACTGTGCAGTAAGGCCTCTATGTCAGCGGTCTTGGTTTGATTGCCTGCGATTAGTACAATTCGTTCTTTTGAAAAAGGTTGATATTGCAAATTTTGCTGATTTCCTTTCTGCGGACTCACAATAAGATCCAGCAGTCCATTGTCCAAATCCTGTTGCATCTGTGGATATTCACCAAACTTAATAATGAGATTGAAGGGAAGCTCATTAATGTGTTCTTCAAGGGTATACTGAAAAGTTTCAAAGCACATCCCCACACTTATCGTAGCTCTTTCTTCTTTAGAGCGTTTATGAAAGTGCTGTTCGCCGGTTTCTAGCTTTTTTAAAGGCTCCAACAAAAAGTTGTATAATATTTTTCCCTTTTCAGTAGGTACCATTTTCCGAGCTGCTCTATCAAATAGCTTATATCCTGTATAAGCTTCCAACGAATTAAGGTGAAGGCTTACTCCGGGCTGGGATATAAATAGTTCCTGCGCTGCGGCAGAGAGAGTTCCTGTTTCGTATATGGCTTTAAAAGTACGCAGCCATTCTAAGTTCCATCGCATATCTATTATTTTTCTGATACAAATGTACAATTTAAGTTATTTGTATGATAATATTTTCTGATAGAAATTTGCATTATCAATCATTTAAGTAATAACACAATGCTATTTCAAGCGTATAATTTAAAAAATCTCAGCTTAAAAAACAGGATAGTAATGCCTCCTATGACTCGTTCTAGAGCTGGCAAAGGTGAGACACCCACCAACCTGATGGCGGAATATTATGCCCAAAGGGCATCGGCAGGGCTCATTATTTCTGAAGGAACTCCCATCAGTCGTCAAGGAAGAGGCTACGCCTGGACACCCGGAATTTATACTCAAGAACAAATCCAAGGTTGGAAAAAAGTAACTAATGCAGTCCATGCAAAGGGCGGGAAAATATTTGTTCAGTTGTGGCATGTAGGCAGAGTTTCTCATACTTCTTTACAGGACCATGAGCAGGCACCCGTTGCGCCCTCCGCCATAGTCGCTGAAGGCGTGAAAGTATTTTTGGCAAAAAACGGCAAAGATGCAACCTCCGGCGAAGGCTATATGAAGCAGCATTCTATGCCTAGAGAATTGACGATACCCGAAATCCAGCAAATTGTGCAAGATTTTGAACAGGCTGCCCGCAATGCAATAGCAGCGGGTTTTGATGGGGTAGAATTGCACGGAGCAAATGGCTATCTAATCGAACAATTCATTGATTCCCAGACCAATCACCGAACAGATAAATATGGCGGTTCGTTAGAAAATAGATTACGTTTTTTGAAAGAAGTAACCACTGCGGTAGCGGAGGCTATTGGAGCCGACAAAGTAGGGGTTCGTCAGGCACCACTTACTACCTTGATGGGAGCCATGGACGATCATCCTGAGGAGACTTATATCGCCGCTGCCAAAATCCTGAATGACATTGGCATTGCCTATATTCATGTTGCTGAAGCTGACTGGGACAATGCCCCGGTGATGTCAGTTGAATTTAAAAAAGCTTATCGACATACTTTTGGAGGTGCCATGATTTATTCTGGAAAGTATACGGTCGAAAGAGCCGAACAAGCCTTGCAAAGTGGTTGGGCAGATTTGATTGGTTTTGGCCGCCCATTCATTGCGAATCCTGATTTGCCCTACCGCTTGCAAAATGGATTACCCCTCAATGAACCTATTCGTGAAAAATTCTTTGGTGGTGGTGCAGAAGGCTATACCGACTATCCAAAGATAAAGGAGTGAGGAGATGTTTGGGATACCACAAAAAAGAGCCGTAAACATTGACAGCCGCGAAAGAAAATATTAACAAAAACAACAACAGAGATGAACATTAACATTTTTGAAGCAGCTACTATAGGCGTTTTAAAGCTTAAAAACAGAATTGCAATGGCACCGATGACGCGGGCCAGAAACGAAGACGGGATTCCGAAAGATTTTAACGCAACTTACTACGCAGAGCGCACTGGGGCTGGATTGATTATCACCGAAGGTACGGCGATTTCGCCTACTTCAAAGGGAGTATTGCACATCCCAGGTCTATATACCACCGAGCAGGTAGAAGGCTGGAAAAAAGTAACCCAAGCAGTTCACGAAAAAGGTACTAAAATATTTACGCAGCTCTGGCATGTAGGTAGGGTTTCGCATACTTCTATCCAGCCCAATGGCGCTGCACCCGTGGGTGCTTCAGACCTACAAGCAGCCAATTCGTATGCGTGGGGCTATGATGAAAGTGGGCAAGAGGGATTTGTGATTTGTTCTCCGCCTAGGGCTTTAGCAACCGAAGAAGTAAAGCAGATTGTGCAAGATTTTGCAAATGCCGCAAAAAACGCCCTAGCAGCGGGTTTTGATGGAATAGAATTGCACGGAGCCAATGGCTACCTGATTGAGCAGTTCCTCAATCCAGCTATCAACAATCGAACCGACGAATATGGGGGAAGCATCGAAAATCGTTCACGTTTTTTGTTGGAGGCAATTGATGCGTGTATTGCGGCGGTTGGGGCTGCCAAAGTCGCAATTCGCCTTACCCCTTACGGTGGTTTGCACGAATTACCCCATTATGACGAAATCGAGGCAACTTATCAGTATTTAGCGAGCGAATTGTCTGCCAGAAAGATTGCTTATCTCCACATCATGGATCAAAAATCAAGAGGAAGTTTTGGCTTGCCAGATGGTTTTTTGGAGAGACTTCGAACTTGGTATGATGGTGTTATTATTTTGGCTGGAGGTATGGATCGACAAAAATCTGAATACCTAATCAATGTTGGAACAATCGATATTGCAGCCTTTGGAGAGCCTTTTATTGCCAATCCCGATTTGGTGGAGCGTCTCCAAAACAATTGGCCTTTTACTCCACCCAAACGAGAACTTCATTATGGTTTGACAATGAAAGGTTATCTGGGTTGGAAAACTTACAAAGAACAAACATTGGCCTACGCACCCGATTTGTAGGTAATATCAAAAAAATAGTATCTCGTTGGCTTCGGCGGTTGCTTCACCCTGTATTATCATAGGTTGCAAAATGATTTTTTGTAAACACAAAAAGCAGTAAGCTTACAAAGGTGAAGGCTTTTGTTGTGAAAAAATAGACCATGCCTATCAGAGCCTTTTTGTTGTTTTTGATGGTACTGTCGGGATGCACGCGTACCTCACCTCCTGTGTATCAAGGCACTAAAATACGGGGTATCAATACAGTAGCACCTTCCGAGCCTATTGATTCGGCAGCGTTTGTGCCTATCAAAAATATAAATGCTGAGTGGGTCGCGGTGATTCCTTACGGTTTTTGTCGCGAGGGCGAACCGCGATTTTATTTCAATATGGAGCGACAATGGTGGGGAGAAAGCCTAGATGGAACGGCAGAGACGATTAAACTAGCTCATCAAAATGGCCTTAAAGTGATGCTCAAACCCCATGCTTGGGTTGGTAGAGGGACTTACACAGGTGATTTGGATTTTAAGTCAGAAGCTGAATGGTTGGCTTTCGAAAAAGATTTTGGAGCCTATATCTTGGCCAACGCCCGTCTGGCAGATTCGATGAAAGTAGAACTCTTTTGTATCGCCACCGAAATGGACAATTTTGTCCGTAAAAGAGCTTCTTTTTGGCGCTCTATCATTAAACAAACACGCCAAATATACCACGGAGACCTTACTTACGCCGACAACTGGAACCACTACCATCGCAATCCATTTTGGGCCGATTTAGATTATATCGGAGTAGATGCTTATTTTCCTCTTTCGCCCGAAAAACACCCTTCAGTAGAAACCCTTCAAAAAGGTTGGAAAACCCATTTGGAAGGCTTGGAAGAACTAGCTACGACCCTTCAAAAACCAGTTCTTTTTACCGAATTAGGCTACAGAAGTGTTGACTTTGCAACAGCCAAACCTTGGGAGTCATACCAAGAAAGTCCTCAAAATCATGAATTACAGGCGAATGCTTATCGAGCTTTTTTTCAGGAAGTGTGGGACAAAAAATGGCTTGTGGGCATGTTTGCTTGGAAATGGTTTTTGCACCGCCCACGCCGTTTTCATGGCGATAGAGATAGCTACTCACCGCAAGACAAACCTGCCGAACAAGTCCTAAAACTGGAGTTTGGAAAAGCCGACCTAGATATTAAACCAAAATGAAAACTTCACCGCAAAAGGACTAACATTAGGATTTTGACGGTAAGTAAGTCTATGAATAGCATCTACCCGCAACACCTTAAAAATGTTATCAACGGCGTAGCCTACTTCCACATAAGGTACTCGGTCGAGGGTATTGAAGCCCAAAACAGGACGCCCTTGTGAATCGGTTGTCGCCAGAAGCTCCATATTTTCGGGACGGGTGGTACCATAAAGCACCCGAGCATTGGCCAAAAAGCGCCACTTCAAACGTCGAATTAGCGGAATACGATTAAAAAACAAACCTTCAAAATTGTGCTCATAGCGTAATTGGGCATAAGTATCATTCACAAATTCAAAGTAATTCATGAGATTGAAGGCATTTTCTACATAAAACAACGACTCATTACCCAAAGGTGTATAAAGCATAGGATAAGGAAGCGTAGAGGGAATATATCCTAGCGTAAGGTTGTAATAGGAACGCCCCCAGATACCTACTCTAAAATTTTGTTTGATGTTTAGCGAAAGACGGTGGTAGTTGAAATCGCTATTGAGTAATTTTTTCATCCCCATTTGATACCTAAAAATCACCAATGGCCACCGCTGAGTACCTAAAGTAAGGCGTTCATTTTCATTATAAATAAAAATCTCATCTTTGCCCCATCGAGTCTCAAAAAACAGCTCAGTAGTCTGATAATCGCTTTGGACGGGAGAGCGCTCTCCTAAGGTGGGTGTGGTACGATACGCAAAAGCATACATAGGGTCAAAAGACCGATGTCGTAGGCCTACCGTTTGGGTAAATCCCCTAAAAAGCTCGCGTTTAAGATACGCGCTACTTACTTCTTCAAAATACCCTCTTCGATAGGCACCCCAGCGGGTCATGGCTCCAAAAAGAACATTGTTGCCAATGGCTTCCGACGAAAGTCCAATTCGCTCCAAATCATAGCTGTGACTTACACCGCCGATAGTCCAAGGTTTACGACTAAAAATATAGTCTACACTCAGGTTGTATTTCCATTTTTGGTCGAGTGTTCCGTAGGCAGCATAGCCACTGAGCACCCATTTTCTACTGAAATCAGGATTGGTTTTGGCACCGATTCTAATCCGACTGCCTTCGATAGCATTGTTGGAATATAAATAAAGAAACGGGCCAATGTCAATGTTTACTTTAGGAATGCGTTTGTAGCCATTGACCACCATGTTGATGACCTCCATATAAGTACGTACCACGGGGACTTGCTTCACAGAGTCTATGAGCTGATAGGCCGTTTTTTCGCCTGCACTCAGGGGTTCGTGTCGTACTTTATCCCAATAATCCTTGTCATATTCTCGGTAGTTTTCCGATAGCTCAATGGGATAATCATAAAACTTAGGAGGATGCGGCTTGTTGGTTACAATATTGCGATTTGAAGTATAAAACTTAATCAGCATTCCTGCCGTGGAGTCGGTAAGTTCGGCTACGTCAATCAGTACCCTCGACTTGACCGGCATCCAAGTGCTATCTCCTATTTCTTCATATTCTTGTTGAATCTTGATACGCTCCACAAAATTAATGTTAGCATTTTTGCCCACCGAAGCATCTACCTGAACCAGTGCATGAGAAAGGGTATCAATCCAAATCGACCCACTAAAAGCCAAATCTTGAGCTCGTTTGGGTTCATAATCTACCTGATAGCACCAATAGCCTCCCACAAAAACGGTATCGATAAGATAATACTCATAAGTAGACTTCCATCCATCAGCAATAGGCGAATGAAAATCTTTCTCGACGATACTTAGCCAGTTTTGGTAAAAATTATATTGCTGAAAAGACGACCCAATCAACTGAGATATCAAACTTCCATCGGTCACGGCAATACCCGTCACTTTGGTTTTAAGGATTTGTTCTTTCTTTTTGCGGGGATTTTCGCGGTAATAGTAGTTGGAAATAGATTCTGACAAATAAATCGGAATGATGGGCCTGCCGTCTTCCCCTGCTATCTTCTCAAATTTCTCTACTGCACCAGTGATTTGACGCATAGATTTGCGTTTTCGAAGTCGGGCAGAAATATTGTCTACATCTACTTCAATTTTATTATAACTCTCGTATTCGTAGGCTCCCAATCTGGAGGGGTTGTGTTGGGGTTTGGTTTTGACCACACGCCTCAAGATATTATAAGCTGGATTTTCGCCGGCGTAGATTTTGACTTCTTGGAGCTTGATTTCGGACGATTCGAGTTGAAAATTAATAACTTGAGAGAGCGAATCTTTTTGAATAGCTTTGGCTCGTATTCGATAAGACATAGAAGAGGCAACGAGCGAATCTCCGATTTGGGTAGTTTTGAGCGTATAAAACCCTTCAAAATTGGTAGTAACACCAGCGGTTTTTCCCTTAATAGCAACCGCTGCAAATGGCACAGGATCGCCAGTTTGAGCATCCGTAACACGCCCTGAAATAGTATAGGATGTTTGGGCAAAACCCTCAAAGGCACCAAACAAAACAACTAAAAACAATAGCCAGGCTTGTCGAAAGAGAGGTAAATGTCTAATCACGGGTGGGGGCTTTGATTCATGGCAAGTAACAAACGACCGATGAAGATAAATAAGTTTGTTTGAAAATAACAATTTTTTCAAGGGGTTTTGTTGATAATACGCACTTTAGAGATAGGAGTGTTGCAATATTCTTAGTTTTCCCAAAAAAAATCCTCTCGTGACAACACAGAGAGGAGGTCGATTTCTTTGAAAAATGGGGACATCTATCAATCACCACCACGCACGAAGCGCTTCAGGAGCGTAGAACAAAAAAGAGCTTAAGTATTCGATTCATTATATTCTACATGCCAAGTGTGGTCAGCTAACATCGTAACTTTGGCAATGTAGCGACTAAACTTGTACGAACGTCCCCATTCGTGAGGAGCTACCATCGACAACACATCTTTGCCATCTTCTTTTTCGTAGACATAATAAGTTTCGTTAAGCACTGGTTCGAAGTTCATTTGAGCCGCATAAATACGCTCCGATACATCCACTCGCTGACGCAAATCTTTGGCTTGCTGTGCCAAAATAGCCATTTGCTGGTAAATTTGGTTGAGTTGCCTTTCGGTTTGTTGACGCATCGCCAACACCGCTTTTCCTTTTACCTTACCCATATCTTCGGGCTTAATGACCGCTCCACCTACAGAGTGGGCATAAGCCATTAGACCTGGATTTTCGGCTACATGATCGGGATTGATAGGATTTTCTATCATGGAATTTGTTGGTTGGTAGTTCGTTTAATTCAACAATACAAAATTAAAGATTGTTTTAACATACATAGACAAAGAGATAACAATCAAGTTATAAATAACAAAAAATAATCCTTTATCAAAACTTAAAACAGATTTTTTATTTTATAAAAACCATATAAATAGATAAATAATTTATACATCTGCATATATAGCCAGACGTCTATCACTTTTAAAACATGATAAATACTCAGCAATACGCTTTAAGCGGTAAACTCCATAGTTTTGCACCCTCAATGAGTGTACGCTAGAAGTGCCTAATGCCTACAGCTTAAAGCCTAATGCCTAATGCTAAGTAGCGAGAATGAGGATTCTTTTGAGAATCTGTCGTTTTTATCCAAAATTTCCCAACAAATCTATGTTTGGCATTATGCTTGTATAATTTTAGTTCAGCAAAAACGTTATTTTTACGACATATTTAAGCCTATTTTTGGGCAAATGCCTGAAAGCGAGTCGATTAATGCAAATCAATAAACACCTAAGCTCTTTATCTCTACTCTCAATCCTTTTTTTGTTAGGGATGTCGAGTTTATTTATTGGCTGTTCGCAATACAGCACGGGACGAGTGAGCGTAGGGTATCATAATCTTACGGCCAAATTCAACGCTTACGTTATCGCAAGAGATAAGATGCGCGAAGCAGAACTTGCGATGAGACGCAATCACAAAGACAATTACAATCTCATCCTTCCTATTTTCCCTCCCCTTGATTCCGTCGAAGCCCAGCCCGTCAATGATTTGTTGGTAGATGTTATCAAGAAAGCATCGCTAATACCTGACCGTCACCAAAATAGCCGTTGGGTAGACAATGCACTCATTCAGATTGGCAAAGCTAGATTGTATAAAGGACAGTTTACAGACGGTATTGAGACGCTTCGATATGTAAATGCCAAAGGAAGAGACGAAGAAGACAAACACGAAGGGTTGATTTGGCTCATGCGGGCTTATACAGAAACCAAAGATTACAACAGCGCTCTTAGTGTATCAGAATACCTACGAACTCAGCCACTCAACGACAAAAACACGAGCCATTTCTATCTAGTAAAAGCTTATTTGCATCAACAAAGAGAAGAGTATCCGCTTGCTTTGGCTATCTTGGAAGAGACGTTTCCGCTGCTTCCTAAAAGTGAAGAGACGGCTCGTATTCATTTTGCTGCTGGACAAATGTACGATTTGCTCAACAAACCTCAAGCCGCAAATGTACACTACAAAGCGGTTGGGAAAAATCGTCCTTCCTACGATTTGAGCTTTTTTGCAAACATGAATGCACTCCAAAATCAAGCGGTACTGGACCCAAATGTATCGACCGAAGGAGGTTTTAGAAGACTACTACACGACCGTAAAACAAGCGACCTAAGAGATAGGTTGTATTATTCGATGGGGGTCATTGAAACCAGAAAAAAAAACTACCCTAGAGCGATTGGCTATTTTCAGGAGTCGATACGGCAGACTACCGTCAATACCACACAGGTGCCTTACACCTACTTAGAAATGGCGAAGTTGTATTATGAGCATTTACAAGATTATGAATTGGCTAAGGCCTATTTTGATAGTTCATTGACGTTGCTACCGCCGAGTTCTCCACAATTCTTGAAAATCAAAGAGCGTAAGGAAGTCTTAGATGAGTTTGTAAAACAAATCACTACGATTCGTACCGAAGATAGCCTCCAACGGCTGTCTCAACTCAATCCTGCAGCACTAGATAAGTTTTTGGATGGAGTGATAGAAGATGAAATTGAAGCCCAAGAGCAAAAAATCAAAGAGGCCGAAAAATTAGTAGCACAAGCCCAAGCACGAGGTGCTAATATGCAACCTTTTGCGGGAGACCCTGCCGAACGGTTTGTGCTGTATGATGTGGTGGTGGCCAATCAAAGTAAAATAGAGTTTCGACAAAAATGGGGAACTCGAAAACTAGAAGATGACTGGCGAAGAAGCTCAAAAGTGTCTAATCTAGTGACTCAAGCCGACAATATAACGCCTGTAGCACCGCAAACTCAAAGCGTGAATACCACTGCGATGGGCGATAATATGGCAAAATTGACGAAAGATTCGCCTGAGTGGAAAGCAAAAAAAGATGCGATGTATCGCAACATTCCCCTTCGCAAACAAGAATTGGATGCTTCAAACCAGCGCATAGAAGATGCTTATTATAAATTAGGGAAAATTTATAAGTTTAATTTGGAAGAACCCCAAAACGCCGTCAAGACATTTGAACAAACATTGACTCGCTTTCCTAATTCTAATTACAAACCTGAGCTTTATTATTTGCTTTATCTTACTAGCAAAACCAACCCCGAAAGTTGGAAAGAAAGACTTTTGAAAGAATTCCCTAATTCTTCTTATACTCGTTTGTTGACAAAAGCCAATGGCGCAACTACTGCCTCAGGCAACATAGAGTTAGAAGCCTTAAAGGATTACGAGAAGATATTGACCTTATATCAAAACGCCAACTATTCGGAGGCTTATGCTCAGCTCGAAATGGCAATCGTAACCTACGCTGGCAGCAAAATTGAAGATAAATACGCCTTGCTACGAATTTACTTGCTTGGAAAACTCCAAGGACGTGAAGCATACCTGAAAGCACTCAATAGTTTTATCAAAGATTATCCCACTAGCCCATTGTTGCCACGTGTGAGAGAAATCCTCGAATCACAGCAATCTACCTCTGTCAAGAAAAATGACTAGGGAAAGTGTGAACTTAGCCATTATTCTAGCGTAAAATTTTTATTATTGCATTTGTATCGATTTTAGGTAGATTTTATGAAAAACTAACTCATAAAGTTTATTGAATCAAGTTAAACATAACTATGACTTTTTTGAGAGGAAAATACCGCAAATTTATTATCCGTTTTTGGATACTTGCGAGCCTTTTTATCGGCGGTATTGTATTTTACATAACGGCAGTTTATTTCAACTTCTTCTGGTTGTTTGGAGGAATGCCCGATTTGAAAGCAATCGAAAACCCACAAAGTCAGGTGGCGTCGGAGATTATTTCAGCTGATGGCCAAACGTTATCAAAATATTTTATAGAAAATCGTACTCCGATTGAGTTTGACCAACTTTCGCCCAATGTCATCAAAGCGCTCATTGCCACGGAGGATGCTCGCTTTGTAAGACACTCTGGTATTGACCCCCGTTCCATGTTTCGAGTACTAAAAGGCGTCGCCTCTAGTGAGCAGGGTACCACCGGTGGGGGAAGTACCATCACGCAACAATTGGCCAAAAACTTGTTTCAGACGCGTAGTGAAAAGTACAAAGGTACCTTGGGAGACTTGCCCATCATCAAGACGGTGATTGCAAAAACCAAAGAATGGATATTGTCGGTACGGTTGGAGCGTAACTATACGAAGCAGGAAATCATGATGATGTACCTCAACACAGTTTCGTTTGGAAACAACGCCGACGGTATTAAGACTGCCTCTAAAACTTATTTCAAAAAAGAACCTTGGAATTTGGATTTGCCTGAGGCAGCTTTGCTTGTGGGAATGCTTCAAAATCCTTCACGCTATAATCCACGCATTTTTAAAGAACGGGCTCTCGAACGCCGTAATGTGGTGCTAGGCCAAATGATGAAGTACGGTTTTTTGACTCAAGAAGAATTTTTGAGAACAAAAGTGAAACCCTTAGCCCTCAATTTCAATATTGAAAACCATAATACAGGGCCTGCTCCCTATTTTAGAGAAACGCTGCGGGATTGGATGAAAGAATGGTTGGCGGCTTACAACAAAGAAAATGGTACCGATTATGACCTTTATACCGATGGGCTGAGGATTTATACCACTATCGATTCGCGCATGCAAAGCTACGCTGAGCAAGCTGCCGAAGAGCATATGAAAGACCAACAAACCAAGTTTTTCAACCATTTCAAAGCTCTTAAAATGGATCCTTGGGTAGTAAAAGGCAAAGGTGGAGGATATGCTCCCGACCCGGGTTTTGAAAAAAGAGCCGTCAGACGCAGTTGGCGATACCGCGAATTGAAAAGGATGTATGGTGATGATGAAACCAAGATTTGGGCCGAACTCCGCAGACCTATTAAAATGAAGGTATTTTCGTGGAGAGGAGACCGTGACACTATCATGAGTCCGTTGGATTCGATTAAATATTACAACAAATTTTTGAGAATAGGGATGGTATCAATGGATCCTCGCAATGGAGATGTAAAAGCGTGGGTGGGAGGAATTAATTTTAAACACTTTAAGTACGACCAAGTAAAACAAGGCAAGCGTCAGCCGGGTTCTACCTTTAAGCCTTTTGTATATTGTTCTGCTATTGACCTCAACTTTGTCACCCCTTGTGATCCTATCGTTGACCGACAAGTTTGTATTGGAGATTGGTGTCCCAAAAACTCAACGGGTAGCTACTCGGGGCAGCCGCTTACGCTGCGCCAAGCGCTGGCTAAGTCTGTAAACTCCATCAGTGTTCATTTAATGAAATTGGTAAGACCCAAAGCCGTAGTAGCCTATGCTCACAAATTAGGAATCACAAGTACTATCCCCGAAGAAGTGACGATTTGCTTAGGTACCCCTAACGTATCGGTTTTTGAGATGGTAAACTCTTATTGTACGTTTGTTAATAGTGGCAAACATGTTGATCCACGTTTTGTGACTCGAATTACGTTGAAAGATGGGCGAGTATTGGCAGATTTCCCACCTAATGAAAAAGAAGTGATTAGCCCGAGTATTGCCTACCAAATGTTGTTTATCATGCGAGGTGCTGTTGAAGACCCTTGGGGGACAGCTCAACGCCTACGTACCCAATATAAATTAGCGGACAACAACGACATTGCGGCCAAAACGGGTACAACTTCTGACTATACCGACGGATGGTTTATGGGAATGACCCCCAACCTTGTAACAGGCGTATGGGTAGGTGGTGAAGATAATCACGTTCACTTTACCAACATGGCCTATGGGCAGGGGGCGCGTATAGCCATGCCTGCTTGGGGACTTTATATGCAAAAAGTATATGCTGACCCAGACTTAGCCGGCAATGAACGCTCTCCTTACCGCCGAGATCGTTTTATTAAACCTGATGGTATGGAAGCCAATATTGGCTGTGGTGGCGTGAAGATTGATACTGTCAATACTTATTTACGACCTAAAGTCACCGACGACGAAAGTATATTATTCTAAAAAAATCATTCACTTTGAGGGCAAGCAATCCACTGCTTGCCCTTCTTTTTTGTTTTTAGGTATGAAATTTTTACTTGCTCCTGATAAATTTCGCGGTTCGCTTACTGCCGAAGAAGTTTGCAGCGCAATGGCAGAAGGAATCCGAGCGGTACTTCCAGCGGCAGATATTATCATGCTCCCAATGGCCGATGGAGGAGAAGGCACCGCCGAAATCTTGACTTTTGATGCCAGAGGTACCATGCTTACGACTACGGTAGCCGACCCTCTTGGGAGAAGTATTGAAGCTGCATACGGTATCTCAGCCGATGGTGCTACCGCCTTCATAGAAATGGCATCGGCTTCGGGATTGCGCCTGCTTGAATCCGACGAACGCAATCCCTGTTTGACCTCCACTTTTGGCACAGGTCAGCTCATCTTAGAGGCTGTACGTCAGGGAGCCAATCATATCGTTTTGGGAATCGGGGGAAGTGCCACTACCGATGCCGGAATTGGGATGGCAGCGGCCTTGGGATGGCAGTTTTGGGATGCAGAAGGACAGCCGCTAGAGCCAAATGGCGAAAATCTTATTAAAATTCACAAAATTGTTAGACCTGCTAGCTCTCCCAAAATCCATGTAGAAGTGGCTTGTGATGTAACGGCCCCTTTGTATGGGTTTGGCGGAGCAGCCCAGCTTTATGCACCCCAAAAAGGAGCTACTCCTGAGATGGTAACGCAACTAGACAAAGGACTTAAGCACCTAGCCGACTTGATAAAAAAAGATTTTGGGCTTGATTTGGCTCATGTACCAGGGGCGGGTGCTGCAGGAGGATTGGGATTTGGGGCTTTGTTTTTCTTGGGAGCCACCCTCAAAGAAGGCGTAAAAATAGTAATGGAACAAACTCACTTTGCCGAAAAGCTAGAAGGAGTAAATTGGATATTTACGGGCGAAGGGAAAATAGATGAACAGACATTACAGGGAAAATTGATTGCTGGAATCGCCAATGCAGCTCACTTAAAAGGCATTCCTGTGGTTGCATTGTGCGGAGCGCTGCTTGTATCGCCCGATGATATTAGGAGGATTGGTCTTACCTATGCTACTTCTATAATCAATCGTCCTATGACATTAGACGAAGCCATTGCTAGTGCTTATACTGGGGTCAAAGATGCCTCTCAACAACTGACTCAGCTTTTTTGCAAAATTTCGAACGTTGACAAGGTTTAGAACTTGCCAACGTTCGATTGTATCAAAATAAAATATTTATTTTTCGAGTAGTGTTCTGATTTTGTTAGATAACTCAGTATTTTGATAAATTCCTCCGAAAAGCTGAGACTGAGGACCATAAGCATAGACTGGCACCATGATAGCCGAGTGCCCTTTAGAACCAAAATTAGCTTTTACTTTTCCTTCTTTTTCATTACCTCCTGTGATACTCATAGCACCCGTTTCGTGGTCGGCTGTGACGATGACGAGGGTTTGTCCATCTTGATCCGCAAAACGGAGCGCTTCCCCAACCGCTTTGTCAAAATCTAGTACTTCATTCACTACATACGATACATTGTTGGCATGACCTGCATAATCAATTTGAGCGCCTTCGGCCATGACAAAAAAGCCCTTTTTTGCCGTTTTCTGAAGATGTTTGATACTTTCTGCTACCGTAAGAGGAAGAAAATTGCCACGACCTTTTTCCATTGAGAGAGCTGCTTGGTCGTCCAAAACCACAAACTTTTCTGCTTTATTATCGTTAGAGATGTCGCTATATTTTCTAAATACATCATATTGACGTACCTTGAGAGAGTCGCCAATATTGCCTTTGTCTTTACGGTCGAAGAAATATTTAGTCCCTCCTCCGACCAAAATATCCATAGGTTCTTTCAGGAAATCACCCGCAATCTCTTCTTGCATACTACGCTTAGGTTGGTGAGCATAAAACACCGCCGGAGTAGCATCCGTAATCGGCCCCGACGAAATGATAGCACATTTTTTGCCGCGTTGTTTGGCAGTCGTTGTCAGAGAAGGGCGCGCTACCAAGGTCGCATCCATTCCAATAGTGCCATTTTTTGTCTTATGGCCTGTGGCTAGAGCAGTACCCGCTGCCGCTGAGTCTGTAATAAAAGACTCGGCAGGTTGGGTTTGCATTAAGCCTAGGTGTTTGAATAAAGCCATATGAAGCTGCCCACGATTGGCGATAAGCCCCGTATGCATTTGGGCAAGGCCCATACCATCACCTATAAGAAAAATGATATTTCGGGGTGTTTTGTTGGTGCCGTCACTTTTATAGGAAGGAATATAAGGAACATAAGCTTCAGTAGGTTGAGTATGCTCTCCGTCGGCGGGTTTAACGCTTTTGAAATAATTAATCAAAGAGGCAGGAGTGTCTGTGCCAATCCAATCGGTATTGACGGCCATTAGTTCTTTCCAAACGGTTTCGGTATCAGTAGTACCCCAAAAACGAACTTTTTTACCTTTTTGGTGAGCGGTGTTTACCAATTCCACCAATTTTTCTCGGTCTTCTTTCGGAAAAAGCCCTTGGCCTTTCCATTGAGAAACTACGCTAAAAGGCGCACTAAAAAGAGCCACTCGACTTAGTGCTTGGGAAGAATAAATTTGGTCAAAACGGCCATCAAACCCTATCCAAGCGGGATATTTTTCAAAATCAGAAGCAGACGGCATACTACCACTTACTACAATTTTCAGGGGTCTCCCCTCTCCTACCAGTTCAGGAAAGCGCTTAAGTTGATTGACTAAGGTGTCAAGGGTAGGATTAAAAGGCGTTTTGAGGTCAATCAGTAACTGTAATGAATACATTTTCCCTGCTTTCAATTGGCTTTGGAGAGGATCCAGGTAGAGCGATTGTAGGGTTTTTCCAGCGGTGACTTCTCGCGGCGTATGAGCTACCATTAGTTCACCGCCTTGTAAAAATACATCTGCTTCTATTGACCCACATTGTAGCCCAAAGGCTCCTAGTAGCGGGTTGGCTTGGGCGTAGTCATTATGGGAGTGAGCTTGCGCAGCAGCGTAGTTGAGTTGGGCCGATGCAGGCAGTACTGCAACCACTCCAAGCAACATTAGAATCAAAGAGCGTTTCATAAGGAAATGGATTCAAACAAAAGGAAAGTGATAATAAGAGGCAAATGTAGGTAAAAAAGCCTCAAAAAGTGACGGAATAAAGAGAGCGTTTGGCTTCTTGAATATCTTGGGTGTCGTCTTTTCTCGGTTTAGTACGGAGGGTAATGTATTGTTGGCGCCATCTCCATTTGAGTTTCCAATGTGGATAAGGAGGTGATATTTTGGTGATTTTCATGCCGTTTTTATTTACAAAACAACGGCTTAAATGTGTCTTAAAAATGACTCAAATATGAAGGTTATGTGAAGATAATGACAAGAAGGACGCATAAGAGGCGTCAACTTTTTATGAATAAATACTAGAGACAGTTTTGAATAAACCACAAAATACCTCTAAAGAATATTTTGTTCGTCATTGTTTCAATGATTGGTAACTACTTAGCGATACGATTTAGGCTATAAGCCCTACACTTTTTGTTAAAAATTGTTTTGCATACGCAACGAATCTCCGCTGCGATTGCTTAAAAACATCGCAAAAAATGCCTACTGCTTAAAGCTTATCGCCTAAGGCTCAGTTATTACAATAATTGCACAAATATCTAACAATGTAAAACTCAGATCCTTAAATTGCTGATTTTTAACACTTAACGCTTTTTTAGTTTTGAGAAGACCCACAATGATGCTGCTAAGCCAGCGAAGAAAAACAAACTCAGACCTTGATTATAATAAACAATAGCTCCTAAGCAAACGACCGAAAGGCAAAGGGCAATCATTGGGAACCAAGGATAAAAGGGTGTTACAAACGGACGCAAAAGAAGAGGCTGAGTATGGCGCAATACAAAAAGACTCACCATACTTGTAATGTACATGAGCATTGCTCCCAATACCGACAAAATGATGATATCGTCGGTACGACCTAGCAATAGTGCGATTAGTCCCAAAGCCCCACCACTTATCAACGCCCAGTGGGGAGTTTGAAAGCGGGAATTAACAGAGGCTAAAAACGAAGGCAAATACCCTTCTCTTGCTAATGCATAAATCTGCCTCGAATACCCAATCGTATTGCAATGAAAAGAAGCAATAAGTCCAAAAAGCCCCAAACTTGTGAAGGCTTTGGCCCAACCACTATCTCGCCCCAAAGTCAAAGATAAAGTCTCAGGAAGAGGATAATCAATATTTACCAAAAGACGCCAATCAGTGGCACCGCCGCTAATAAGCATAGTACCTAAAGCCAAAATCACCAAAGTGGCAATACTTAATAGATAGCCGCGCGGAATGGTTCGGTGAGGATTTTTGACTTCTTCCGCCACCATTGCTACCCCTTCAATAGCCAAGTAAAACCAAATAGCAAAAGGCAAAGCCTCGAAAACACCGCTCCAAGTAACGGGCGGATTGTGGGCAGTAAAATTTCGGGTTTCATAGTAAGGCACCACTAACCCCATGAAAATCAGCAACTCTACTACTGAAAGTAGCGTAACAATCATTGAAAAGTTGGCAGATTCTTTGATGCCCAACAAATTGATACCAATAAAAACCACATAAGCACCTACTGCAATACCCAGCGTAGGAATGGCAGGATATAAAAAGTGCGCATAACTCCCTAACGCAAACGCCACTGCAGGTGGGCCAAGTACAAAATCTACGAGTGTTCCGAAGCCTGCTATAAATCCAAAAACAGGTCCGAGGGCTTGGTAGGCAAAAGTAAAAGGCCCTCCTGCATCAGGCATAGAGGTAGTGAGCTCGGTATAACTAAAAATAAAAGTAACGTACAAAACTGTCACAATGAGAGTGGCCACTAAGAAGCCTAACGTACCAGCAATAGCCCACCCATAATTCCACCCAAAATAAACCCCCGAAATCACCATTCCGACGGCAATGCCCCACAGTTGGGTAGTATTTAAAACTCGTTTGAGAGTTTGTAAAGTAGGGGCTGACAATGAAGAACGGGGCATAAAATAGGAAGCCAAAAAGAAAACAAAATGTTTAAAACTTGATTAACGCCCACCAGCCACATCTATGAACGTACCTGTTGAATATGATGCCGCATCCGATAAAAGCCATAAAATAGCCTTAGCTACCTCTTCAGGTTGCCCGCCTCTTTTCATCGGAACGTTGCCCTTGATTCTGTCTACTCGGCCAGGTTCACCGCCACTTGCATGGATATCGGTATAAATAAATCCTGGTCGTACCGCATTGACTCTTATCCCTTCAGTAGCCACCTCTTTAGCCAAACCTACCGTGAAGGTATCTATAGCTCCTTTAGCAACTGCATAATCAACGTATTCGTTGGGAGAGCCTGTGCGGGCTGCCACCGACGATACATTGACGATAGCTCCCCCTTCACCTCCATAGCGAGTTGACATTTTTCTAATCGCTTCTTGGCTGCACAAAAAACAGCTCAAAATATTAATGTTGATCACTCGTACCAGACGCTCTACTTCCATGTCAACGACATTTTTTTGGGTTTCGAGAATACCCGCATTGTTGACAAGGGCATGAATAGGGCCTAATCGCTTGTCAAATTCATCAAAAAGATGAGCTACTTGCTCGCGTACAGATACATCAGCTTTAATAGCAATGGCTGTCCCGCCCAAATTCTGAATGGTAGTGACTACCTTTTGGGCCGCCTCATGGTTATTTAGATAATTGACACCTACCTGATAGCCTTCTTTAGCAGCTAACAAGGCAGTAGCAGCTCCTATTCCTCTACTCGCGCCTGTAATCAAAATGTTTTTTTTCATAGTGGATTTATAACCCCAATGGTCGGAAAAGTATAAAAAGTCGAAAGCTTTGTTTTAATAAAGATTCCTAAACAAACCTCCCAACTTCATCATGAGTTAATAATAGATGCGTTACTTGCAGTTGTTTTGTCGGGTTACTGTCAGCTCAAAAATAAGACTTACTTACTTCTTTCAAAAATGCTAAAAATGAAACAACTCTCATTTGTATTATTATGCAGCCTGTGCGTATCGTCGCTTTGGGCACAATCTACCGCCAAAGGATATGTATACGAAGATACCAATGGCAACAATAAGAAAGACAAAAAGGAAAAAGGAATTGCCAATGTAGCGGTTTCAAACGGCGTACAAGTAGTATTGACCAATGAAAAAGGCGAATACCAACTACCTGTAGGAGACGACAATATTCTGTTTGTGGTCAAGCCTTCGGGCTATAAAATTGCTCTTGACGCAAACAACCTTCCCAAATATTACTACATTCATAAACCCAATGGCTCGCCAACTCTAAAATACGCAGGCGTGGCTCCCACAGGGCCATTGCCAGCTTCGGTAGATTTCGCCTTGACCCCTTACCAAGAAGATGAAAACTTTACGGCTTTGGTTTTTGGTGATCCTCAGCCTTATACTCCGGAAGATGTGGAGAATTTTACGAAGGGAATCATCGGCGAAGTTGAAGGAATCAAAAACGTATCTTTTGGTTTAACTTTGGGTGATTTAGTAGGCGACAACCTCGATTTACACGCTGCCTACCGCGATGCGGTCAAAAAAGTAGGTATTCCTTGGTACAATCTTATGGGCAATCATGACATGAACTATGATGCCACTACCGACGCCCACGCTGACGAAGCTTTTGAGGCTCATTTTGGTCCCGCCAACTATTCTTTCAATTATGGTAAAGCCCACTTTATTATTCTAGATGATATTTTACATCCTGACCCACGCGACGGCAAGGGGTATTGGGGAGGTTTCCGTAAAGAACAGCTCGATTTTGTGGAAAATGACTTAAAACTCGTTCCTAAAGAGCATCTGATTGTATTGGCCTTTCATATTCCACTTTATACCGACGGGGAGTCTTTCAGACTAGAAGACCGCCAAAGATTGTTTGATATATTGAAAGATTTTCCCCATACTTTATCGTTGTCGGCGCATACGCATTATCAACAACAAAATTTTTATACTAAATCAGACGGATGGTTGCAAGAAAAACCGCATCATGAATACAATGCCGGAACAACCTCAGGCGACTGGTATTCAGGAGAATACAACGAACAAGGCGTACCCGCCTCAACCATGCGTGATGGCACTCCCAAAGGCTATATTTTTCTTTCACTCCAAGGAAACCAATACACGATTGATTATAAAGTAGCAGGCAAACCTAAAGAATACCAAATCGATATTTTTGCGCCCAATGTAGTACCTATTGAGCGAAATACAACGGCTAAGATATACGCTAACTTCTTTATGGGAAGCAAAAATGACCTAGTAGAGTACCGTATCGATCAGTTGCCTTGGAAGGCCATGAATTATGTAGAGGAGTTTGACCCTCACTTCTTGAGCTTGCTCAATCGCTGGGATACAACCGAAACACTCATGCGAGGACGTCGCCCAAGCAATGCTGTCAAATCAAAACATTTATGGACAACCGGCTTCCCATCAGGACTTACCGAGGGTACCCATACCATTGAGATACGTGCTAAGGATATGTTTGGTCGAACATTTACCCAAACCAAAACCTACCGTATCGAAAAAACGCCTAGATAACCCAAAAAATACTCATTATGAACGAGTTGTATTGGATGCAACTCGTTTTTTTTGTGGGGTAAATCGGTAAAGTTTGTAACCATGAATTTCTGTTTCAAGCCGATAGTAAGTAGAGTCAAAGTGATGATTAAAAGCGGGATAGTAATATGATTGCCCAACTGGCGCAATCACATACTTCACTCCACCCCTTTTATCGAGGTCAAAAAAAGCATCAAAGTTGATTCGTTTCGACAAATAAAGCTCTCGTATGACGTCGTCTTGGTAAGCTAGATTATGCTTAAAAAGCATTTGTTGTAAAAGCATTCCACGGAAGTTGTCGCCGTACAACACTGCGATGTACTCCCCCTGCTTTAGCCGAGGTTCTAGGTATTTTTTTACATCATTTTGTTGATTGTATTCGCTGGTATATTGGTTGAAATCCGCCAAATGTAGTCTTTCTAATTGGGTAGTTGTGAAATACAATAATGTGAGTAAGATAATCGATACAAAAAAGTAATGCGTATCTGAATGTAAATAGGATTTGGCGACCTTTTCAGAAAAATAGCAAAAAACAGAGAGTAAAGATACGTAGGCAAATTCATGAAAATACCCTACCCCTGCGCCATATTTGAAGGCATTAGCGGTTGAGAAAATAAAAAACAAGAGTGTAGCGATTCCCAAAAAAACTTTGGATTTATCGGATTGATTAAAAATTCCTTTCAAGGCCAGCACACTGCTCATGCCGATGAGTACCGCAAAATGAGGAATCAACTGTTTGTAAGTAAATCCATAATACCCCCAAGGTTCTAACCGAACGATAAGGCTTCCTATCAGATTGATATAAAATAATTTTGTGTCGTGCCCTCCCAAAAGGAAAGTAAATAAAACGAGTAGACACAAACACAAAATAGAAGCTCGTAGCAAGTTTTTCCATTCACGCATCCACACAAAATAACCAACCCATCCTGCTACATACATATACGCAATTTGCTTGGTAAAGAATGCTATCATACTCATAATCACTGCGGCTATGACGTAGATGTTCCAGCTTTCCTTCTCTTGAAACGAGCGAAGCATAAAATAAATAAAAAGAGTGAGACACAAGAAAAGCAGGCTATCAATACGGGAATTGGTGAAATACCAATGTTGTAACAATCCAAATAGAAGAGCTAATGCGAAAGGACGATAATATTTGGGAATATGGAGAAGTTTTAAAGTAATAAAAGTAACCCATAAGGCGGCTAGAATAAAAATAAAAGAGACGACTCTACTCACAAATTGTACACGAAAAATATTATTAACGTCCCAACCTGTAAAAGCATAGATGTTGCCGACGATTTGATAATAAAGCGGTGAATAATGAGTAATCCAAAAGGGAGGAAGACTAGGATTTTGGTAAAGGGGCAAATCAGCCGCTACTACCTGAATACCATAAGTAGTGGTACGCTCACTTCCCGAAATATCGGGATGATGACTGACCATAAAAATAATCTTTACACTGAGAATAATCGTAATACATAAAGCGGTAAAAAATAGCGAAAGGCTAAGAAAATGAGTACGGGCAAAGGAATAAACCGGCAAAAGGTGAGTTTTCATTTCGCGGATAGTTATAGGCTAGAAAAAAGATAGCCTAATATCCGAAAATAAAAAAAAGGAGCCAAGGCGGTTTAAGCATGATATGCCTAATAGTAGCAAAAAACTTATCAAACGGTTGCCTTTTTTATCCTAGAATCAATATCTATTGATATTGCATAGGTATTTTTCAAAACGATAGGTATGTATTTTTGTGCATACTGCAAATGGATACACAAACTTCTACTTCTCCCCCATCAATTCCTTCAAAATCTTCTGCGCCGCAATCGAAATCACCGTACCCGGCCCAAACACCCCTTTTACCCCTGCTTGGTACAAAAAGTCATAATCTTGGGACGGAATCACCCCTCCCGCAATCACCATAATATCTTCGCGGCCTAGTTTTTTGAGCTCTTCGATGAGCTGAGGTACCAAGGTCTTATGCCCTGCGGCAAGGCTCGATGCACCTACAATATGCACGTCATTTTCGGCAGCCTGCCGGGCTGTTTCTTCGGGAGTTTGAAACAGCGGCCCCATATCCACATCAAAACCCAAATCTGCAAAACTTGTGGCAATCACCTTGGCACCACGGTCATGGCCATCTTGCCCCATTTTGGCCACCATAATACGAGGACGACGTCCTTCTAATGCGGCAAAACGATCGGCCATTTGGCGGGCGATTCGGAAGTTTTCATCGTCTGACACTTCCGCACTATAAACTCCTGAAATTGAACGTATCACGGCTTTATATCTTCCAAAAACTTTTTCCATTGCATCCGAAATTTCCCCTAATGTAGCTCTTACGCGGGCGGCCTCTACCGCGCATGCAAGCAGATTGGTATTGTAATCCATTCCACCCGACTGAGTACACGCCTCCGTCAGTGCCTCAAGGGCTTGCTTCAATTTTTGGGGATTCCTGTCGGTCTTTATCTGCTGAAGTCTTGCGATTTGTGCTTCCCTCACCGCTTTATTATCCACTTCTAGCAGTTCTAAAGATTTTTCGGAATCGGGGCGAAATTTGTTAACACCTACTATCGTATCTTTACCGCTATCAATCCTTGCTTGCTTACGAGCAGCAGCCTCCTCGATACGCATTTTGGGCAAACCTGCTTCGATTGCTTTGGTCATGCCGCCCATTGCTTCCACTTCTTCAATCAAGGTCCATGCTTTTTCCGCCAATTCTTTGGTAAGATATTCTACATAATAGCTCCCTCCCCACGGGTCGACGACCCGACAAACGTCCGTCTCATGTTGAAGATATAATTGGGTGTTTCGAGCAATCCGCGCCGAAAAATCGGTAGGTAGCGCAATCGCTTCATCTAATGAGTTGGTGTGCAAACTTTGGGTGTGCCCCAATACCGCCGCCATTGCTTCTATGGTAGTACGAGCTACGTTGTTGAAAGGGTCTTGCTCCGTCAATGACCAGCCCGAGGTTTGGCAATGCGTACGGAGAGCGAGCGATTTGGCATTTTGGGGTTTAAACTGATTCACAATTTTGGCCCAAAGCAAACGCCCTGCGCGCATTTTGGCAATTTCCATAAAATGATTCATCCCAATTCCCCAAAAAAAGGAAAGACGAGGCGCAAAACCATCAATGTCCATTCCAGCGGCGATGCCCGTTCGCAGGTATTCCAAGCCATCGGCCAAGGTATAGGCAAGCTCTAAGTGTGCCGGCGCCCCCGCTTCATGCATATGATACCCACTAATGCTGATACTATTGAACTTTGGCATAAAACGACTCGTGTACGCAAAAATATCCCCGATAATACGCATACTAGGCGTAGGAGGATAGATGTAGGTATTGCGTACCATAAATTCTTTCAAAATATCGTTTTGGATGGTCCCTGCCAATTGTTCGGGCTTCACTCCTTGTTCTTCTGCCGCCACGATATAGAATGCCATAATTGGAATCACGGCTCCATTCATGGTCATTGATACCGACATCTGGTCAAGAGGAATTTGGTCAAACAGCACTTTCATATCTTCCACGCTGTCGATTGCAACTCCTGCTTTGCCCACATCGCCTACCACCCGTGGATGATCAGAATCATAACCTCGGTGAGTAGCTAAGTCAAATGCTACCGAAAGTCCCTTTTGACCCGCAGCCAAGTTGCGGCGATAAAAGGCATTGGATTCTTCGGCAGTCGAAAAACCCGCATACTGTCGAATCGTCCAAGGCTGCTGCACATACATCGTACTATAAGGGCCTCTTAAAAACGGTGGTATGCCCGCCGCAAAACCAAGATGCTCTGCATTTTGAATATCTATTTTTGTAAAACGAGGCTTCAGTTTGATACCTTCTGCCGTTATGAAAGGTTTAATAGTGGACACTATTGGGCCTTCTTGATGCTCTGTAGCCTGTGGTAGGTTGGTGAAATTGGGTTTCATAATTATATACTTGATTGTTGCCAATCTACTATTTCCGCAAAAACTAACGCTTATTTCTCAGGCCCTAAAAAGGTCGCCAGAGGCTGCCATTCTTCCACGTTATCAGCAATGACTTTGATAATAGCCACAAAAGGTAAAAACAATACCATTCCCGAAACGCCCCAAATCACCCCTCCTAAAAACAACGCTATTACTGATGCTAAGGTATTGACTTTGAGTTGCACGCCTACTACCCACGGAAAAATCACATTGGCTTCCAAATATTGTACCACACCAAACACTGCCACTACACTCAAAGGATACCAAATAGAATCGTGCATCATCCAAGCAATCGAAATCGGCAAAAGGGCACCAATCGCAATGCCGATGTAAGGAATAATAGTCAATATAGACGCAATAAAACCAAATAAAATCGCTTGTTTAATACCTACTATGGCCAACCCTAGGGTATTCAAAATCCCCACAATCAAATATACCAACAGCAGCCCTTTGATATAATTGTAATAAGTATCAACCGTCTGAGTAGCTACCGTTTTGACTCTTTCTTGGTATTTTGTACCAAAAAACTCATAAACACCCCGCATTAGCAAACCTCTATAATGTAAAAATAAAGCGGCAAACAGGGGAATAATCACAAGATTGAACAACAAACTTGCGGTGGCATTCACGGTTCCGACCAATACCGTTCCGAGTTTACTACTCAAGTTATTGGCCGTTTGACGCAACCAACTGATTTGCATATCAAGGGTGATACCAAACTTCACAGTTAGCCAGTCTTGCAGCTGAACCAATACCAAATCGCTCTTGGTAGTCAAACGCGGTAGTTCTTTTCGTAGCTCTGCCACTTGCCATATCATGATTCCTAACAACCCCAAGCTTATAACCAACACCACCGACAAACAAGCTGCAATCGCCCAACTGCGTGGCCAACGACGATTTTCGAGCCATTTACATAAAGGATACAACACAATCGCAACCAACAATCCAAAGGTCATAGGAATGGTGATTACTTTTGTAAAATACATCAACAAAGCTACAATTACTACTATTTGTAAATATCGATTAACGCGTTCGGATGTGGGCATAATAATAAATTAGTCAATTTAAAAATATATAAATATTTAATTATCAATCACCTGCATTATTTCTTTTCAGTTTAGCTCAAATGATATTAGCCAAATATTCTATTTTATTTTTCAAAAATCTTGGAAATACGTTTACGTTCTAACAACTTAAAATAACTAGTAGGTTGTGCATTTGGGGAATGATTTTCAAATGCCAAAGGCGTTTCATCAAATCTAAATTTGTTGACTCCTACCATTGTACGCTTACCTTCTTCCAAATCTTTTAATTTCTTTTGAAAAGCAGCATCGATTTGATTTTGAATAAAATTTTGCTCAAATGCAGCCATCAGCCCCCCTTTATTTTCAATTTCTAGCAACAACTCCCAAGCGGCCTCCGACACTGACAAAGTAAGATTCTCTAGAAAATAACTTCCTGCGGCGGGGTCAAGAACTTTGTCCAAATAGCTCTCTTCACTCAACAATACAGAAATATTACGGGCAATCCTATCCGAAAACTCATCTGGTTTTCTAAACACCTCATCATAAGGCCTTACGGTGAGCGCGTTGCATCCACCAATCACCGCACTCATAGCCTCAGTGGTAGCCCTCAGCATATTGGTGTTAGAGGTAATGGTAGCATCATAAAAATAGGATGTTTGGGCGTGAATATAACACGGCTCAATAGTAAACGTCCCCAATGTACCCCACGCCTCCTGAATGCGCCTCCACAAATACCTCAATGCACGGAGTTTGGCAATTTCCATAAAATAATTAGTTCCTATCGATACTGAAAAAATCAACTTCTCCATCACCAAATCCAAAGGAAGTCCCTCGTCAGTCAATTTATCAACGTATGTAATAGCCGAAGCCAAAGTAAACGCCAACTCCTGTACGATGTGCGCCCCAGCATCATGAAAAGCATGACTACTTACACAGATGGTTCTGAAATGAGGTGCTTCTTGTTGTTTTTTTGTTATCTCAGCCAAATCTCTAAAATACGAACTAGGCAAATGACCCGTTGTCATCCATAGTGCCAGCCCATCCTCCAACAGTCCTCCCTTCATTTGATAAGGTATCACGGCATCCAAGCCATTGAGAAGGTCTAAAGCTTGGTGATGAGTAATGAAATAAACGGGTCTTTCACTCAGTTTGATTCCATGAAGTAGTCTACTCAGCGGCACTTCTACTATCGATTTATTGCCAAAATCCAAGGTTATTGCCTGCGCACCTTTCTCAAAATGATTGATGATAGTCGCATTGGTCTCTTTTTCGTTCTCAAACATCACCAAAGGTTGATTGACCCATTCAGAGGATTTGATTTGAGATTGACGTATTTGCCCAAAAATCTCATTTTCAGCATCTTCCTCTGTATAATAAGGCTCCACCACAATGCCTTCATCCACCTTCCAGAGAAGTGTAGCATCAAAATCTTTTCCTTTGAGGTCTTTGAGAGCTTGCTGTTTCCAAGTATTTTTATTGCTAGTTGGAAATTCAGAAAATAGTGGCAAATCCATGGATAGGTATCTTATACTTTTAAAGAAATGACTTTAAATTGGAAAAAAGAAAGGTAAAATTAGAATATATATTTTCTGATTTCAACTCATTATCCCATATTTACAGTGCAATCTATCTCAATTTTGCAACATTCATTTTATTACCCTATTTTGTTATTATGAGTACCATTTAGTCATTGTTTATGACTATCTTTTTCCTATTTTTGCAGCCCTTTATTCTTTGAGCTAGTTTCAAAGGTGTGGTTTTATTTATAAAAATTTATTTCATACTTTTATAAACACCACATTTTCAAGCTATTCAATGTATTTCTCAAGGCATATCGTAGCAATAACAAGTAAAAAAAAGTTACCCCGTGAATAATCAGTTTCAACATGATGTAGCTTCCGTTTGGGAAAATTGCCTTCAAGTCATCAAGGCAAATGTCTCGGAGCAAAGCTTTAAAACATGGTTTGAGCCGATTGTTCCGTTTAGATTGGCCGGCAAAACCCTGACGATTCAGGTTCCTAGCCAATTTTTCTATGAGTGGTTAGAAGAAAATTACATTCACGTGCTACGTCGTGCGTTGGATTATGCCATAGGGCGTGATGGACAGCTCGAATACTCTATCATTGTAGATACAGGTGGAGATCGCCAACCTCCTATCAAGGTGCACGTTCCTACCACCAATTCCCCCGAAGCCGCCGAAGCCCGCCAAAAAGCGGCTGCTGATCCCAAAAAGCAAACCCCTCACCCCCCCAAAGGCCCCGATACCTCAGAGTTGGATTTATTTCTCAACTCCAACTATAGTTTTGATAATTACATTGAAGGAGACTGCAATCGATTGGCGCGGTCGGCAGGGATGGCGGTAGCCCAGCGTCCCGGTGTCACATCTTTCAACCCCCTTCTGATTTATGGCGGAGTAGGCCTTGGCAAGACTCACCTCGTACAAGCTATCGGCAATCATATCAAGGGGCATTACCATGATAAATTTGTGGTATATGTTTCCTCTGAAAAATTTACTAATCAATTTATCAATGCCATCAAAAGCAATACACTACAAGATTTCACGGATTTTTATGTAAAAGTAGATGCTTTGATTTTGGATGACGTGCAGTTTTTGTCGGGTAAAGAAAAAACACAAGATACTTTTTTTCACATATTCAATCACCTTCACCAGTCTGGAAAGCAAATCATCATGACCTCCGACCGCCGTCCGAGCGAGTTGCAAGGGCTTCAAGACCGTTTGCTGTCGAGATTTAAATGGGGACTTACGGCCGACCTCCAACAGCCCGACCTCGAAACTAGGATTGCGATCATTCAGCGCAAACTCCAAGCCGAAGGGATTTATATTGACGCAGGCGTCATCGAATACGTAGCACACAGTGTCAATACCAACGTTAGAGAACTAGAAGGTGTCATTATATCTTTGATGGCACAAGCATCTTTGGTACGCCGTGATATTGATTTGGAATTGGCCAAAAATGTACTCAAAAACATCGTATCAGCCGAAGAAAAAGAAGTAACAATCGATACCATTCAAGAAGTAGTGGCTGATTATTATGATATTACGATTGCAGATTTGAAGAGTAAAAGTCGCAAAAAAGAATTGGTATATCCTCGTCAGGTAGCCATGTTTTTTGCGAAAGAACTAACGGATTTGTCCTTAAAATCAATCGGTTATCATTTTGGAGGACGAGACCATAGTACGGTCATTCACGCCATACAAACGATCAGCGATTTGATGGAGCAACAAGACGCCGTCAAAGAGGCTATTCAAAAGATACGAAGCAACTTTGCTTAATCGCTTCAGTGTTGTATTATTAAGTAATTGAGTGGCGTGGCACTCTGCGGTAACTTTAGCTTTGTCCAAAATGGCTATTTCATTCCTTCAAAGACATGAAATCTCTGCGGCCCAATGGAACCATTTCATTGATACCTCCCCTCAGCGTATTGTATATGCCTATACTTGGTACTTAGACGTAGTATCCCCCCAATGGGGTGCCTTGGTCATTTCTCACCATGACAGTTGGCAGGCGGTTATGCCGCTTCCTATTCGTCACAAATGGATGACACGCGTCATCCAACAACCTTTCTTTTGTCAACTATTGGGCATTTTTACACATCCCAACCATTCTACAGAAGAGTTTACCTCGCTATTTCTCCAGCAACTTCCCGCTTATTTTGGGTATATTTCTATTTATACAGGGCGTCTAGGACCCAATTTTATAAGCCCAAGTAGCTACGATATCCGTGCTCATTCCAACTATCTTTTGTCTCTCCATGCCCCTTACGAGCTGATTCGTAAAGGATATTCCCGCGACCGACGTATCAATCTTGCACGTGCCCAAAAAAACGAATGGCAATTGCAAGAAAGCCTAGACATTGTACATCTTCTTTCACTTTTTAAAGAAAATCATGCTTCCAACATTGAAGGAGGTGTAGCCGAATCTGCTTATGAATTATTGAAGAACGTATTTGCAGTTTTATTAGAAAAAAATGCGGCGAGGCTGCTATACGCTACCAAAAATAATCAAATAGAAGCAGGTGCCTTGTTCTCCATTTCTGAAAATCGCATTATTTATTTGTTTAATGCGGCCTCTCCCCTAGGTCGAAAAGGAAATGCTCGTACGTGGCTTATTGATTATATTATTCAGCAATACGCCAATCGCCCTATTGTATTTGATTTTGAAAGTCCAGAAATCCCTTCAATCGAGGCCTTTTACAAAAGTTTTGGAACCTACCCAGAAATATACCATTCACTTAGGCTCAATCAACTGCCCTTTCCACTACGCCAAATTCAGCAATATCGCTTAAAAACAAAAAAGTGAAATACAAAAAGTTATGCTTTTCATATTTCACTTTTATATCAATTCTTGGCAAGAAGACCAAGTTTAGTTCTGCCTATGACAACGGAGGGATACGCAATACTTGACCGGGATAAATTTTGTCAGGATGGCTCAACATCGGGCGGTTAGCTTCAAAAATAATGTTGTATTTCTGAGGATCGCCATAATACTTTGCCGCAATTTTAGAAAGCCAATCGCCTTCTACAACTGTGTGGTATTGCGCTTCTGGCGCAGGAGTAGCTACCACCAAATTGTTATCAACCGCTTCTACACCTTCTACATTTCCTACTGCCAAAGCAATTTTTTCCGCATCTTCTTGGGTAGCTACTTCACCCTCTAAAATGACTGTTTGCCCTGACACCTTGACAATAAGCTTATTATAAGCCAATCCAAGTGTTTTTACGTGCTGAAGCAACGCACTCGCTTTTAATTCAGCTACCTTTTCGGGTGCTGCTGCTGGTTCCTCTTTTCCAAAGAGTTTTTCACCTACGCCTTTAAAAAATGACATTAATCCCATGATTGAAAAAGATTTTGTTTAATTTTTGAAAAAAAGTTAACTTGACAAGACCCAAATCTAAGTTTTTTTTGAGTGCTTGCAAACCCTTAGACTACTATTTCACCATTAAGTCACAGATACTCTATCATGAAAGTTTCATTTTTTAGTACAAAATCTTACGACCGAGATTTTTTTGAACGATTTAACACCTCTCACGAGATTACTTTTTTTGATACGCACCTTAGTCTCGAAAGTGCTCTTTTGGCCAGAGGAAGTGACGCAGTATGCGTATTTGTCAATGACCAGCTCACCTCCGAAATCATCTACAAACTTCACGAACTAGGCATTAAAATCATTGCTCTCCGCTGCGCAGGTTTCAACAATGTAGTACTTGATACCGCCCAAAAACTAGGTATCGCTGTGGTAAGAGTACCGGCATATTCTCCTCAGGCGGTAGCTGAGCATGCGGTAGCACTTATAATGACCCTCAACCGTAAAACTCACAAAGCCTATAACCGAGTAAGAGAAGGAAACTTCTCCCTCGAACGCCTCACGGGATTTGATATCTACGGAAAAACAATCGGGGTGATAGGTACTGGAAAAATCGGTAATGCTTTTGCCCGAATCATGTTAGGTTTTGGCTGTAAAGTTTTGGCCCATGATTTGTACCCTTCTGCTGACTTAGAAGCATTGGGGGTGTCTTATGTATCGCAAAACGAACTCCTGAGTTCTTGCCATATCATATCACTTCACTGCCCACTTACTCCTGAAACTCAACACCTTATCAGCACCGATACCTTGAGACTTATGAAGCACAATGCCATGCTCATCAACACGAGTCGAGGGGGGCTTGTGAATACCAAAGCTGTAATCAATGCCCTAAAAACGGGACAGCTAGGCTATTTGGGAATTGATGTCTACGAGCAAGAAGCCGATCTCTTCTTTAAGGATTTGTCAGAGTATGTTATCCAAGATGATATGCTCTTACGGCTAATGTCTTTTCCGAATGTATTGATTACGGCTCATCAGGGCTTTTTTACGGAAGAAGCACTAAGTGAAATCGCCAAAGTCACTTTACAAAACCTCAGTGATTTTGAATCCGGAAATCTCAATCCCGCTACCACTTTGGTGGGTGGCGAATTGTAAACAACAAATAAATTTTATGAGTTATTGAGCAATAGCGCAAAGTTGGTACCAAGAAGCAGTGGAGTAAAAGTAGTAAAGTTGCATCTTTACGGGATAAAGTATTAATTACGCTAAACTTTCTAACCTTATTCCTAAAAAATGCATTCTTCTCCTTTTATGGGCGAGCTTCTTGGCACCCTTGTGTTGATTTTATTGGGCAATGGTGTCGTCGCCAATGTAGTACTCAAAGATACGAAAGGCCACAACGGTGGCTGGATTGTCATTACGGCAGGTTGGGCTTTTGCCGTTACTATTGCCATCTTTGTCTCCAAAGCATTTGGTGGCTATGATGCTCATCTCAATCCTGCTGTTACGATTGGGCTAGCCATTGCCAAAAACGAATACAGCAAAGTCATCAATTATGTAAGTGCCCAAATGATTGGCGCTTTTTTAGGGGCTACTTTGGTATGGTTGTATCATTTGCCTCATTATGCCAAAACCGAAGACAAAGGAGCCAAATTAGCAACCTTTGCGACCGATCCAGCCATTGCCTCAGGAGGTTCCAATTTCTTTAGTGAAGTGATAGGCACTATCGTACTTTTGGTAGGTATCAAAGGCATCGGGGCCGTCACTACAGGATTGGGGCCTTTTGCAGTAGGTATCTTAGTATGGGCGATTGGTTTGTCATTGGGTGGTACTACGGGCTATGCTATCAATCCTGCTCGTGACTTAGGGCCTCGCATTGCCCATGCTATTTTGCCAATAGCTAGTAAAGGAAGCTCACATTGGGAATACGCTTGGGTACCTGTTGCAGGGCCTATTACAGGCGCTATTTTGGCAGGATTTCTTCTTTTATAATCCTCTTAAGCTAGTACTAAAACAACCCTTTTGGTCGTATCTTTGGGGCTTTTAACCAAAAATACGATTCATGAAATCTTTTATATTGCTTATTATCAGTAGCTTATTATTTATTATACAAGCTTGTAGTTTTTCGTCAGAGGCACAGCTCGAAAAAGGAAAATTGTTGATGAAAGAAGGAAAATTTAAGGAAGCCCTTGATTTTCTGAACAAAGCCGTAGAAAGTGACCCCAAAAATGTAGAAGCTCTCAATGCGCGAGGCGTGGTTTATTTTGAGCTGAAAGAATACACCAATGCACTTTTGGATTACGAACAAGCCCTTAAAATCAATCCTAATTACTATCGACCTTATTACAATCGAGCATTGCTCAAAATGGCTCAAAACGACGGCAACGGCGCTTTGAAAGACTATGCCGAAGCGATTCGTCTCGACCCTAACAATGCCGAAATATACGTAAATCGAGGACAACTTTTAGCGGCATTGGCTCAACCCGACGCCGCTTTGCGTGATTTTGAACAAGCCGTAAACTTAGACTCGACCAATGCCTTGGGTTGGTACAATCGCGGTAATGTTTTGTTTCAAAGAGAAGAATACAAAACCGCGATTGTGAGTTTTGAAAAAGCAGTAAAGGCCGATGCAAAATTTGGTAAAGCATTTCATGCCTTAGGCGTGGCGCAAATCATGGAAAATCAAAAGGAAGTAGGTTGCTTGAGTCTCAAGCAAGCCGAGCGCCTTGGGTATCCAGCGGCCAAAGCTTCTTTAGAGCAATATTGTAAATAAGGCCTTGATTGACCATAAAAGAAGAAGCCCTGCCGACTAGTCGGCAGGGCTTCTTCTTTTATATAACCTCTAAAGCTTAGGCAGTAGTGGTTTTGCGACTACGCATCCAGAAATAAAGGATACCAAAAGCCACAATCAAAACACCAGGGAATAGCGCCATAGTACTCAAAGTAGCCTGTCCAGCGGCAAGCTCCATAGCATCGCCCGTAAGGCCTTTGGCTGTTTGCTCTGCACGGGCATCATCAATCCACTTACCAATGATAGGTTGGAAAATAGAAGTTGAAAACATACCTACACCTCCAAGAATTGACATCCCTAAAGCGCCGCTAAGAGGCACTTTTTCGGCAATAAAACCAATCATGTTTGGCCAGAATAACGCTACACCCATCGCAAAAAATACAGCCGCTACATAGGCCATAGTGCCAGTTTGGGTACTAAATAGATAGATACCAATAGTGGCTAATACTGCCGAGCCCAACAAAACCCCTGTTTGGTCAAACTTGGCGACAATAGGTCCTGCAAAATACCGAATCACGGCCATAAGTCCAGTTACCAAAGCGAGAATCAACATAGGGCTTGCACCTGACTTACTCATGATAAGACCTGTCCATTGTTGAGGGCCAAACTCCGAAATCGCCGTAAGGGCCATGCACAAAAACATAAAGATGTACAAAGGCGTAAGCATGGCTTTGAAGTTTTCGCTCAACGAAGCTGCCCCTTCCACTTTGGGTCTAGGGAAAGCTTGTCCCCAAAACAAATAAGCGTAAATCAACGTAGGAACAAGAATAACCCAGATTTGAGGCTGCCAGCCCGTATTGAGCTGTTTGGTCATAAATTCAGATATTAAACTACCTACTACAATCCCACCAGGAAACCACATGTGGAAGCGGTTCAGCATTTTACTCATATCGGCTCCCGAATAGGTATCAGCAATCATCGGGTTACAGGCCGCTTCAGTACAGCCATTTCCTAATCCAATCAAAAAGGTTGAAATCAATAATCCGGTGTACCCACCTGAGTAGATTGTAAGAAGAATTCCTAACGCGTGTGCTACAAATGCAATCTGCATGATGGTTTTAGGCCCTACAGTGTGATACACAAGACCACCCACAATCATGGCCAAAGGAAAACCTAAAAACCACATTGAGTTGATAAAACCAAGCTGCTCAGCGTTTAAATTAAATTCTGTTCCGAGTTGAGCCAAGATACCTGCCCTAATACTAAAAGAAAAAGCAGTAGTAATCAAAGCGAAACAACTACCATAAAACAATCTGTCTTTATTAATCATGATTTTTTAAAGGTTTGGTTTAAGATTAAAGAGTATAATGCTTGTTACAGTCTGCAAAGTAACACCTATGTTTTTTTTACCCACAATTTCGTGAGAAAAAAGCCTTTTTTTACTTTTACCTCCGAAGCGTCTTTTGAAGAAAATAAAAAAATAACCAAGATAGGATATGAAAGCAAGTAAACAAAAGTGGGTAAGTTAATGTCTTAAAAATTCAAGTCATTTCAATTAGCTTACTTTTACCGTAAGTTTATTACTTAAACATATCGCTAACGTATTAAAAACCAACATCTAAAAATCCATTAAATATGTCACGTAAAATCAGAATGGGGATGGTCGGAGGAGGTCGTGGAGCCTTTATTGGGGGCGTTCATCGTATTGCTGCGGCTATCGACGGCGAAATCGATTTAGTATGTGGTGCTTTTAGCTCCACGCCCGAAAAGTCAAAAGCATCGGGCGAAGATCTCATGCTCGACCCCGCACGTTGCTACGGCGATTTCAAAGAAATGATTCAAAAAGAAAAACGCCGCAAAGATCGCATGGATGTAGTCTCGATTGTCACACCCAACCACATGCACTTTGCGCCAGCTAAAATGGCCCTCGAAAATGGCTTTCACGTGATTTGTGATAAGCCCGTCACGTTTTCGTTGTCAGAGGCAAAAAAATTGAAAGAAATTATTGCTAAAACGGGCCTTACCTTTGCCCTTACTCATAATTATACGGGCTATGCCATGGTCAAAGAAGCGCGTGCCCTTATCCAAAGTGGAGCGATTGGGACGATTCGTAAGGTGATTGTAGAGTATCCGCAGGGTTGGCTATCGTTTCCGATTGAGCGCGAAGGTGCCAAACAAGCCGAATGGCGCACCGACCCCAAACGTTCGGGTATCGCAGGGGCAGTAGGCGATATAGGTACGCACGCCGAAAACTTGGCCGAATACATCACAGGTTTGAAAATCACCGAACTTTGTGCTGACGTAAGTAGGGTCGTAGAAGGCCGGGTTCTGGACGACGATGCCAACGTACTTCTTCATTTTGACAACGGTGCCAAAGGCATTCTTCATTGCAGTCAAATTGCTAACGGAGACTGGAATGGCCTCAATATCAGAATATATGGAGAACTAGGAAGCCTACATTGGCAGCAAGAGACTCCCCAATACCTCCACCACAAAAGCACCGAAGGATATCAAATTTACCAACCTTCTGTAGGTAAACTTTCAGATTCGACCAATGCGCATACGCGTATTCCATTTGGTCACCCTGAGGGATATTTGGAGGCTTTTGCTAATATCTATCGCAATTTTGCGCGCACTGTTCGCAAGCGAATGAATGGTGAAGAACCCAATGAATTTGATTTGGATTTCCCTACTATTGATGACGGTATTCGAGGAATGCAGTTTGTCGAAACAGTCATTGCTTCTGGCAAAGCCAACCAAAAATGGGTGAAGTTTAAGAGCTAAAAAAATCAGAGGTAGGGTAGAAAACTTCTACTCTACCTCTTCTAAATGAGGAAAAGGAGAAGTGTATCAATAACCCATTTTTTTCTTCTAAAAATGAAAATCACTAAAGTTCATCAGGAAGAACACAACCTTTGGGAAAGACTCAAAGAGGGTGATACTGATGCCTTTGGTAAAATTTCAACTCAATATTATCGCTTACTTTTTGATTATGGACGCAAATTCACTAGAGACCGTGAGCTTATCAAGGATGTTATTCAGGATGTATTCTTATTGATTTGGCAAAAAAGAACGCATATTGATACTGACGAAAATGTGAAAGTATATCTTCTTAAGATTGTCCGAAACCGGCTTTTTAAAGAACTCCAAAAACAGCAACTCAGAGCCTCGGAAGACTATTTTGATTATCTCGAAATCACGGATTCGGAAGAGACATTGATTATTTCTCAAGAATCAACTCAAAACATCATTAGTAAACTTAACCTTCACGTCAAAAACCTCCCCAAAAGACAGCAAGAAGTACTTTTTTTGAAATTTTATGATAATCTAAGCAATGAAGAGATTGCCGAGATTATGAATATCAACCGCCAATCCGTCGCCAATCTCCTTTGTAATGGCCTAAGGCTTCTTAAAACACGTCTATTTTTCTCAATTACAGGTTTGTTGTTGATGCTTCTCCTTTTCTAACAAACCGTTGTGCTTTTTCTCCCCTAATGTTCTTCTAAAAGCGCTGTTCGTCTTCTTCAAGCACCATTTTATATTCGATAGGTGCTAAAGTGTCAAAGGTTAATAATTTCATAACCCACTTGAAGAATTAGGGTGCTAAAATTTTTTCGTGCTTTGATGAGTATTACTACATCACTTCTGGATATACCTTATATGTCCACAGATAAATACTATTTTTTCTATGATTGATTATAGCAAATTTAAAGTTGAAGATTTTGTGAGGGATGCTTCTTTCCAGCGGTGGGTAGAGGGCACTTCGCCCCAACACACGGCTTTTTGGGAGTTTTGGGAGGAAGCTCATCCTGAAAAGTCTGAAACGCTTGCTCAAGCAAGAGTTTTGCTATTAGGTCTCAAAAATCAACCCACTGCTATTAGTGATGATGAGATTTCGCTGGAGGTAGAACATATGGTGGACTTGATCAAAAAAAAGCCTTTTTGGGGGCGTTCGGTTTTGTATCAATGGCAACGCATCGCGGCAGTACTTGTCGTGATAGGAGGAATTGGAGGTTTTTGGGTTAAATATCGCCCTTCAGAGATTTCGACCACGAAAACTCAAATAAAGACTTCAAAAGCCCCGCCTAAAAATCAAGAAGTGGAAGTCTCCAACAATACGCCCGCTGACTATACTGCTACCCTGCCCGATGGAAGTACAGTTAAACTCAAAAAAGGCAGTAAAATAAGCTTTCCTGAGCGGTTTTTAGGCGACAAAAGGGAAGTTTCTCTTACGGGAGAAGGCTTTTTTGATGTTGTTAAAAAAGACAATCAGCCTTTTTATGTGTATACTAATACGGTCGTAACACGGGTGCTAGGGACTAGTTTCAATATAAAAGCATATTCAAAAGATGAACAAGTAGTGGTAGCCGTCAAAACGGGAAAGGTTATGGTTTTTCCGATTTCTGAGCTGAAAAAATCCCAAAAGAATGCGAAATACCAAGTGCAGAGTTTATACCTAACTCCCAATCAAAAGGCAACTTTTGAACGTCAAAATGAAAGATTCAACAAGGCATTAGTGGAGCAGCCTATCATCATTACTCAACCGACCGAGACTCCAAGTTTTGACTTTGAAAATACACCTATCAAGGAGGTTTTTGCAAACCTAAAAAAAGCTTACAACGTAGAGATCATTTATGATAGTGATGTTATGAAAAATTGTTCGGTTACGGCTCCTTTAGGCAACGAGCCTCTTTTTGTGAAGTTGGATATTATTTGCAAAACCATTGGCGCTCGCTACGAAATTGTGGAAACGAAGGTTTTTATCAATAGCCGTGGCTGCCACTAATCTTAATACTTATTTATCTATCTCTTATACAAACCTAACTAACAACCTTTAACTGTTTTCTATGTCCCCATAACTACCTCATCTCTAAAAAGAAGTCGGTAATGTTGCGAGCATTACCGACCTTTTAGCTCCCTTGCTTTATTTGTTTGCGGCAAATACCCGAAAAATCGGGTGCTGGTGGGAGTTTTTGTCCAAAAAATTAAACTTAAACCAATCCAAATTTATGGAAAGTTTCACAAAAAAGCGCAAACTGTTGCTTCTAGTTATGCGAATCACTTGTTTACAATTCCTCGTAAGTGTCATGCTCAGTAGCTTGGCCATAGCCCATGAGAGTTTAGCCCAAGAAGCTCTTCTACGTAATATCAGTCTACAAATTGATAATAAACCACTCAAAGTGGCTTTGGGTATGGTCGAAAAATCGGCTAAAGTCAAATTTACCTACCTACCACAGCTCGTGGCCAAAAACGAAAAAGTAACGGTTTCGGCTATCAATCAGCCCTTAGCTATGGTACTCGATAAACTACTCAAACCGCTCAATTTAAGTTATGAGGCTTCGGGAGAGTATATCATCATCACCAAGGCAGAGGTACAGTCTCTTGAAAAACGAAGTCTGGTTCCGACCAAAGTCTTTGACCAAAACATAAGAGGGCGAGTTGTGGACGAAAAAGGAGAAGGCCTTCCTGGTGTAAGCGTAGTAGTAAAAGGCACGCAACGTGGCGTGACTACCAATCCCAACGGAGAGTTTACATTGTCGGTGCCCGACGAAAAAGCAGTGCTTATCTTTAGCTACGTAGGCTATAGTGCCCAAGAGATTGTGGTGGGAAGTCAGACCATTTTTAATGTATCTCTCAAATCTGACCTCAAAACCCTCAACGAAGTAGTTGTGGTAGGGTACGGTGTTCAGAAAAAAGCCAATCTGACAGGAGCGGTAGATATGATCACAAGCGATGTCTTTGACAATCGCCCTCTGACCAACGTCAACCAAGGGCTTCAGGGGGTATTGCCTAACCTTAATATCAAAATGGGGGACGGTAAGCCCAATCAAGCACCTAGCTTCAACATTCGGGGGACTACGTCCATTGGCCAAGGCGGAAACGCGCTTGTTCTTATCGACAACGTGGAAGGAGATCCTAGTTTGCTCAATCCCAACGATATTGCGAGCGTGACGCTTCTAAAAGACGCGGCATCGGCTTCTATCTACGGAGCAAGGGGGGTATTTGGGGTGGTATTGATTACGACCAAAAACCCGACCGCTGGCAAAACGAGCGTTACTTACTCTACCAACTACTCCCTCAAAAACCCCATTGCACGCCCCGATTTAGTCACTGACGGCTACACATGGGCGTCGATGTTTGCCGAATCTTTTGTCAATTTTGGAGGCACTTTTCCTCAAAACGCCAACAAAACACTCAAATTTTCGCAAGCCTATCTCAACGAACTCAAAAGACGGTCAGAAATTGGCGGCTTGCCCGAAGTCGAAATCGACCCCGTCACTGGCGAATACGTCTACTATGGTAGCACAGACTATTATGGTATTTTGTACAAAGACCGCAACAGCTCCAACGAACACAATCTGAGCATTTCGGGTAGTACTGATAAAGCAAGCTACCTAATCACGGGGCGGTATTTTGGACAAGAAGGGCTATTTCGCTACAACTCTGACGACTATCAGATGTTTAACTTTACGGGTAAAGGTTCCATTCAGCTTTATCCTTGGTTGAAAATCAACAATATGTCGCAGTATTCTGACATGAAATATCACAATCCCCTCAATGTAGGAGAAGGTGGGGGTATATGGCGCAATATCGCCGACGAAGGGCACCCCCTATCACCTCTACTCAATCCAGATGGTACGATCACTTTCTCAGCCGCCTACAGCATTGGTGATTTTTATTATGGTAAAAACGGTATTGATAACCACAAAAAAGTCTTCAGAAATACAACTGGATTTGCGGCACAGTTTTTTAATGACAAACTACGAGTGAAAGGAGACTTTACCATTCAAAATACCGACAACAACGACCGAACCAAATCCGTACCAGTTCCTTACAGCGTAAAGCCGGGCACTATCGCATATGTAGGAACTACTACAAACTCCCTCACTGATGTATATCGTGAAACTACTTACATGACTACCAACTTCTACACAGAGTATGAAAATACTTTCAAAGAAAACCATTATTTAAAGGCATTGGTAGGATATAACTATGAGCAATCTAACTATAAGAGGCTATCAGCGCAGCGAAATGGGCTTATTTTTGAAGACGCCAACGATATTAACCTTGCACTCGGTCAAGCCATTACTACATCAGGGGGCTGGGAGCGTTGGAAAATCCAAGGAGGTTTTGCGCGGCTCAACTATTCTTTTAAAGACCGCTATTTGCTAGAGCTTAACGGTCGTTACGACGGCTCTTCTAAATTCCCTGCCAATCAGCGTTTTGCTTTCTTTCCTTCCTACTCAGTGGGGTGGCGTCTATCCAAAGAATCGTTTTGGAGAGTGCCTGAGCAAGTCATTTCAGATCTGAAGTTGAGAGCGTCTTATGGTTCTTTAGGAAACGGAAATATTGGCTCTTATGCCTATTTAGAGCAGTTTTCGATTTCGCAATCGTCCATGGTACTCAATGGCCAACGTCCCCAACAAACCCGAAACCCAACGGTATTGCCTGAAGGACTTACTTGGGAAACTGCCACCACCAAAAACATCGGTATTGACTTATCAATGCTCTCCAATCGTTTGACTTTTGTGGCTGATGCCTACATCCGTACCACGACCGATATGTTTACGGTAGGGCTCACTTTACCAGCGGTTTTTGGAGCTACTGCTCCTAAGGGAAACTATGCCGATCTCGAAACCAAAGGCTGGGAAACCATGCTTTCGTATAGAGATAAGTTCAACGTCTCTTCTAAACCCTTCAATTTTGACATCCGACTTACTTTGGCCGACTATAATGCCGTCATTACTAAATACAACAATCCTCAAAAACTGTTGAGTGACTATTATGAAGGTCAGCGATTGGGTGAGATTTGGGGCTATACTACCGAAGGCTTTTTCAAATCTGCCGATGATGTCAAAAACAGCGCCAGCCAAAACTTATTCCGTACGGCATCCAATGGACTATGGTTTCCGGGAGACATTAAATTTAGAGACGTCAACGGAGATGGTCAAATTACCCCCGGTACCGACCGCCTTGAAAACCCAGGAGACCGCTCTATTATCGGAAACTCTACTCCACGCTACACCTATGGAATCATGCTTGGTGCCGACTGGAACAATTTCTTCTTTTCGGCCTTCCTTCAAGGGGTAGGCAAACAAAATTGGTATCCGAGTAGAGAAGCAAGCTTATTTTGGGGACAATACAACCGTCCTTATGGAGATGTGCCCAAAAGCCAATTGGGAAATATTTGGACCGAAGACAATCCCGATGCTTATTTCCCAAGGTATGTATCACGGATAGCAAGTAATGCCAATGGTACTTTGAGTGCTCCTCAGACTCGTTATCTTCAAAATGTAGCTTATATGAGGCTAAAAAACATCCAACTTGGGTACAATATTCCACGTAAGGTAGCTTCTAAAATTGGGGCCTCCGCCGCGCGGGTTTTCATCTCTGCCGAAAACATCTGGACACTATCGCCTCTTCACAAACGTACCCGTGATTTTGACGTAGAAAGTGCCGTGGCCTCTGACCAAGTATTCAATCCTGGTGGCAACTCTGGCGATGCTTACAACTACCCCATGATGAAAAGTGTGACGGGGGGCTTGTCTGTTACATTCTAACTACTAAACAATGAAGCAAATGAAACTAAAATATATCCTTGTTTTACTAGCTGCGGTCTTCTTGGTAAGCTGCAATTTAGAAGAGCTACCCGAAGCTACCACCTCCAAAGGGCCTATTTTTGGCAGTGAAAGCGGACTTGTATTGTACACCAACTCGTTTTATACGATGTTTAATGGCAAAAATCTCCACCGTGCCGATGCCATGTCTGACTATCTTGCACGCCGCGAATCGCCCCCTTTTATTACAGAAGGCAACTATAGCCCCCAAGTAAGTACAGGCTGGAGTTGGTCGGATTTGCGGAATATCAACTATTTTATCCAAAACTGCAACGACCCTAAAGTCCCCCTCGCGGTTCGTAAAAACTACCTCGGTATTGCTCGTTTTTTTAGAGCATGGTTTTATTTTGATAAAGTAAAACGCTTCGGTGATGTGCCTTGGTACGGCAAAGCCCTTGATGTATCAGATGCTGAATTGCTTTACAAAGGACGCGACCCACGTACCTTGGTGATGGATTCGGTAGTAGCAGACTTGGATTATGCCTGCCAAAATATCACCGCAGCCAACGAGCCTACTCGAAGCTTGGTTACAAAATACGTAGCCTATGCCTTCAAATCACGGGTATGCTTATATGAAGGAACTTTCCGAAAATACCATACCAATTTAGGACTGCAAGCCACTTCTTCTAATTTCTTAAATCAAGCTGCTGAAGCTGCCAAAAAAGTAATAGACGAAAGCGGATATAAACTTTTTGACGGTTCGGGTACCGACAAGTCTTACCGACAAGTATTTATTAATCCCGCCCCCGTCACCACCGAAGTGATGCTTTCGGCGGTGTGCGATTTGGCTCTAAATAACCTAAACGACGCCAATTGGTACTGGACCAGTGGTACTTATGGCGACAAAGCGAGTTTTATTCGGACTTTTATCAATACCTATTTGAACATCGACGGTACGCCCTTTACCGACAATCCTGCCTATAAGACCATGCTTTTCAAAGATGAGGTAAAAGGTCGTGATCGACGCCTACAGCAGACCATTCGAGTAGGTGATTATAAGCGCACGAGCGGTGGGCAGTTGGTTCCTTCGCCACCTTTGTTTTCATACACTTATACAGGCTATATGCCCATCAAGTGGACTTTGGATGATATGTATTATGACACCCGCGATTTGAATATCAATTCTATTTCTATTTTTCGCTATGGTGAAGTACTTCTCAACTATGCCGAAGCCAAGGCCGAACTTGGTACACTTACCGATGCTGATTGGGCGCTTTCTATCGGTGCTTTGCGGAAAAGAGCGGGTATCACAGGCGGCTTGACCACCAAACCTACCAAGGTCGATACGTATTTACAGTCAAAGTACTTCCCTGCCATCTCTGACCCTGTGCTACTCGAAGTACGCCGCGAAAGGGGTATTGAGTTGTGTTTGGAAGGTTTTCGTTTCGATGATATCGTAAGATGGAAAAGAGGAGAGCTCATGCAAATGGAATGGAACGGTATGTATGTTCCGGCCCTCAATACACCAATGGACTTAAATGAAGACGGAATTTTGGATGTGGCTTTTTATAAAACAACCGCTCCTACCAAAGTATCAGGAGTGACTTATGTAGAAGTGTCACCCATGATAGCTGGTAAGCCCAACTCTCAGCTTATCTCAGGTGAAACTTCGGGCGAACTAACATGGCTAAACAACATTCCTCGTAAATGGACCGACAAAAACTACTATTACCCCATTCCAACAGGCGATATTATTACCAATCCTAAACTTACCCAAAACCCTGGTTGGTAGAAAAAACAAACAGTAACCCCTATGAATTTCAAGTCATTAGCTCGACCTTTGGTTGAGCTAATGATGTTTATAGCGCAGGAAGCAGAAACAAATTTAAAAAACACTTATTTTCATGCTCAAATCAAGGGAAACTACGAGTTGTGGTTCTATTGCAGGCGACTATCTTTATCTAAGTAATTCTTTAAAATTAGTTTCTATCATTTTTTATTCTGGAAATAGATTTAATCAATTGCGAATCTGTATTTTACGATTAACAATTAACGGATAAGTACTTATGAAAAATACATTCTTATATGTATACCTATTGATTTCTATTTTTTCTTGTAAAAAAAGGGATATGATTGATTCCGATGCCTATGATGCTTTCGCTTATGCCTATTGGAAAAAAGTAGCAGAAGTTGATGAAAAAGGAAATGAAATAAGGGTCAGTGATGCCAATCAATTATTCATACGTACTTGGTCGGGGTGGACAATGACACAGCCTCCCCGAGGCTTAGATAGTTTGTATTTCCAAAAAGACAATAAGATTATTTTCAAAGATCGCGTTGCCAAAACGGATAAAGTTGGAGGTTCAAATCATCTTTATTTGCTCACCGACCGAGGACTACAGATAGAAATGAAATTTGAATTTCCTGATACAACCAATGACTCTGCTTATGTATACGTAAGCAAAATTCAAAATGACAAGGTAGTAAAAGGGTATTTGGATAAATACATATTTGTTAAGCCCGCTGTACTATGATGATCTTTGCCTTTATCTTCGTATGTGATAAAATACGGTGGCCTCACCCTTAAGTTAAGCAAAACCTCAACAAATTGATATAAACTTTCCTATTTCTCATCTTCCCCTTATCAATTACCTGACAAAACAAATACTCCCTTATTCTATTAGCAAGAAAATCTGCAACCCGTAACAAGTATTAAAGCCCACCTTCGACACGGGCAACCGTTCAACAGTAGCGGTTTTTGAAGGCTTTTTTGACTTCTTATCGGCCTTGGTATGGTTTGGACTGGAAAAGCCGCGTATTTCAACGGTGGTACTTAATTCAACCGCTAATCGAAAGAAGGCTCTTGAGTTCCTTTGTCAGTTTGAAAAAGTAAACTGCTTCCTCGACCGTGATAGAGCAGGAATTGAGTGTTTTAGACTTTTACAGGAACGTGACGGGCTTAACGCCAAAGACTGTTCAGGTATTTATGAAAGGCAAAATGATTTTAGTGGATTCTTAATGAAACAAAATTAAGTCATCAAAAAACACCATTGTCTGAATACAACATAAATTTTACTAATTTTAAACTATCCAATCAATGGGGCTATTATATTAGCTAAGTTGGCTACTAGAATTACTTTGTAAAAAATCGCTCTCCCCCGCAATTATGTACCTAATAAACTCCCAATCATTTCCAAAATCTTTTTCAATTTCACGTAAATTCTTTTTCATTCTTTGTATATTTGAATCTGAAATCCGAACACCATCGAATATATCATTACAACACACAAACTCCCAGTTTGTTTTAGCAAAGTAAAGTGCTATATCCCTTTCTTTTCTAAACATTTCCCATACTTCTTCTGCGCTATCATAATAAACCAGTAATTGACTCTCTGTTTCTAAAAGATTTTTACCATGCCTTGCTAAATCTAAATTCATCAAATAATTATCATATACTATTTGATAATTAGATATAAATTTCTCCTTTATACTAGCAGATTCCTCTCTAAATTGATTCGCCCGATCATACCTCCCACCCTTTGCATAACCTACGGCAATGGCACATACAATTCCATTTAATTGGGCATGAAAATTGTGATTTTCGGGATATAATTCACAAAGTCCCCTTGCTTTATCAAGAGCATAATTGCATAATTCGAAATGAGATGCTATAAAATTTAAACTCTTTGATAGCTGTCGAATTATATCGCATAAAACTAATGAGTAAATATAATTTATATACTCATTTTGAGAAAATGCAGCTATTATTACCTCTAAACCATTAAAGTATTTATTTATTTGATCATTTTTAAAATTCACTAAACCGTCCAATATCCCATTTCTTAACGCATTAACGTATTGAGCCATTATTAGTTGACTGTGAGGATACTTCAGAGTATAACTATGTGTAATTTCTAAATAACGAATTAGTTTATTTGTTTCTTTTTGTTGTCCAAAATAGCTAGTAAAGTTCATCGTAATAGTGCTCAACCAAATACATACGCCTTCCATATCTAAATCGCCTACGCTAGTTTGAATTTCTAAAAAAAATTTCTCTTTCTCAGAAATAGATATTTTAGGCAAAAACAAAGGGTTGCATATAAAATTTCTATATATACTCCACGCAATCCAAGATTGTAAATTTAAACTATTAATTGGTTTTGTATTCAAAAGTATTTTATATACTAATAAATTAGTCTCAGTACAATCATCAAAATCTTGTAGTAACATCGAAAGCATAAACACAAAATTATCTGGTTTATGGCTCCATAATTCACTTAGCAAAGCTAAAATGTTATCCTTACCGTTACTTGACCCTTCAATCATTTTTGAAAAATGCCTTATGACAAAATACTCTCCAAGTATGTCGGGTTCTAACCCTAAATAATGTATTTTGTCACCAATAAGTAAAGATGAAGATATTCTATTATAAATATCATTATCTATTTGGATTGAAGGATTAAACCACACATAGTTATTCGAATCCAAATGAGCTATGAATTCATTTGACACTCCTCTAAGCAAAGTTGCTATGTTGCTATTTGCTATTTTGCTATGGGTGCATTGCAAATTGTCGCCTTCATGCCGCATTGTTTAGATGCTTAAAATTGA
>VFQP010000338.1_pt1 | contig 102603 bp, 98 predicted proteins | sample 3512351 | NCBI WGS metagenome assembly VFQP01 (sample SAMN10412372, study PRJNA504923) | tailings metagenome | isolation source: Relicate 1 Philex TSF1 revegetated site | place: Philippines: Tuba, Benguet | collected 2017-08-29
TGCCGCTGGCCAAGGACATCGACGACTTCGACTTCGCCGACACGCCCGTCAACGAGACCCTGGTCCGCGATCTCGCCACCGGCGCCTTCGTCGCCGATCAGCGCAACGCCGTCCTCATCGGCGGCACCGGGACCGGCAAGTCACACCTGGCGATCGCGATCGCCCGCGCACTCATCCGCAGTGGCGCCCGCGGCCGCTTCTTCAACGTCGTCGATCTGGTCAACCGCCTCGAGACCGAGCATCGCGCCGGAAAGCAGGGACGCATCGCCGATTACCTCACCCGGCTCGACTTCGCCGTGCTCGACGAGCTCGGCTATCTGCCCTTCGCCCAAGCCGGCGGCCAGCTCCTCTTCCACCTGATCAGCCGGCTCTACGAGCGGACCTCGATCATCGTCACCACCAACCTCGCGTTCGGCGAGTGGCCCGCCGTCTTCGGCGATGCCAAGATGACAACGGCGCTGCTCGACCGTCTCACCCACCACTGCGAGATCATCGAGACCGGCAACGAATCCTGGCGCTTCAAGAACCGCTCTCAAAGCTAAAGCCGGGGAGTCTAACCAACGCGCCCGACCGGGCTGCGCAACCCCGACCAGCTTCACCCGTTCGGGCGCTCACCGTCGCGCACTACAGGGGGTCAAAATTGGACGCCGATCCGGGGTCAGATTTGCGCGCCGTTTGACAGCCCAGCCCCGATGCGACCGACGCGAAGGTGTGCCGAAGCGTATGGCTCGTCGCGACGCTGATGCCGGCCGTAGCCATGACCTTCGCAAGCACGCGGGGGAAGCCCTGATACGGCCCATCACCGCGCGCAGCCGGAAACACAAACTCGGAGCCCGCTTGGCTCGGCAAGGATCGCAGGAGGTCAACTGCTTCGTTGCCGATCGGACGCAGGCTGCGTCCGGTTTTCGTATCGGCCAACCTCAAGCAGCACTGCTCCAGGTCGACTTCGTCCCACTTCAAATCGGTGATCTCACTACGCCGGCACCCCGTCATCAAAAGCAGTTTGGCAATCGCCACTGAATGGGGATGAAGCGCGGCGCTATCCTTATCGACACCCTTCGCCAGGACCGCGCCGAGCCTGCCAATCTCGTCATCGCTCAGGAAGCGATCCTTGCCCTGCGAGCGGTAACGCCGAACGCCATGAACCGGGTTATGTTGGATGATCCCTTGGTCAACGGCCCAGGTCATGATCCCGGAAAGAAGGTCTGCTACCCGGGTCGCCGTACCCTTGCCGCCGGTGACACGCGCCATACCCCGCTTCTTGGTCTTAGTGGTTCCTGCCGTTTTGCCCATGGTGATATCGCCGATCAACCGAACGACGACCGCGCGATCCACCTTGCCGACCGCCGTCAAACCGATGAGCGGCTTGATGTGCCGTTCGATCCGGCCGACATCTATATCCAGCGTCGAAGGCCGTTTCGGTCGGTTGAACCTCGTCAGGATTGCGCCAGCTTTCGCCGCCAGCAGATATCGATCGCAAAGCTCGGCGACTGTTCGAATGGGCTCGTCCGAAGTCGCCCGCTTCCGCGGCACGCTCTCGCCGGCAGCCAGGCGCCCTAGCAAACGCTTTGCCTCTGCACGGGCCGTATCGACCGTCCATGGCGCCCCGAACTTGCCGATCGATATCCATCTGGCCTTGCCAGATGATGCGGCCTTAACGACGAAAACCGGATACCGGCGTTGCTTGCGCACGCCGAAACCACTCACGCTGCCTCGACCGCTGTCCCAAATCAGCGATCCGGCCGGCATCGCATCGACGTCCACTTTGGTGATCGGCATTCCGGCAATTCCAAAACTAGCAACTAACTAGCAACTTGTAGCACAGGACAACGAGGGAACTGCAAGGCGAACGGTGCTCAAAAAATCTAATAAAAACAATAATAGGATGATACTGGCGGACACTCTGGGTTACTAGAGCGCTTCGTTTACACCGAAGATGTCGGCGGTTCGAGCCCGTCATCGCCCACCAGACAACCCCTTGTCTCCAGACGTCTTTCTTCGACAAGGCATATGTGTCCGCGGTGCCCGGAGGCTGACCGATAGCCTGTCGCCGCAGCCGGATGCTGCACCGGGCGCGTCGTCGGCGGGCTACGCGCAGCGTACCGTCGCGCTGGTGGTGACGAAGCCGGCCGAATCGACGACGCGGGCGTCCCGTGAAGGACCCTCTCCCGACATCTCGATCCGGAAAGCGCCCAGCATCAGCGGGCGCAGGCCCCTGAATTCGAAGCTCTCCAGTCTCCCTGCGATTCTTCCGGCGAGATCCATCAGGAGCGTCGCCTGCAAGGGGCCGTGCACGACGATGCCGTCGTAGCCTTCCTCGCCGGTCGCGTAGGGCTGGTCATAGTGGATACGGTGGCCGTTGAAGGTCAGGGCCGAGTAGCGGAACAGGAGGACGGAATCGGCGATACACCCTTCCGAATGCGGCATGGGCTCGATCTGCGGCGGAGCGCCGGTATCCGGCCGGCCGGCCGAGGCCGCGCGGTAGACGATGTCCTGAGTCTCGTCGATGGCCGGTCCGCGCTCGGTCGAGACACGGTGCGAGACGGTGACGAAGGCCAGCGTGCCGGATTTTCCGGTTTTCTCCTTGATGCCGACGATCTCGGAAACCCTGGTGACGCGGTCGCCGATGCGCAGTTCATCCCTGAATGACAGGCGCCCGCCGGCCCACATGCGGCGCGGCAGCGGGATGTCCGGCAGGAATTCGCCCTTGCGCGGGTGGCCATCCTGTCCCAGGCGCCCCGGCTCCACGGCCTGCGGCGCAAGGCACCAGTGGATGCCGAGAGGCGCGGCCTCCCCTTCCGCCAGCGGCGAGGAGGGCAGATCGAGCGTCGCCCGAAAGCGCCGGACGAGTTCCGGCGTCACGAGGTCGGCGCTCTCGGTACGACGTCCGATCCAGTGATCCCAATCTGTTCCGGGACGGTGTTCCACGGTCAATCCCTGGGCTTCCTCGGCTGCACCGCGGGGTCGGATCTGGCCCAGATGTCACGGGCCATCGGGTCGGCGTCTTCCTCGACCAGATGCGCGATCAGTCCGGCGGTGCGGCCGATCAACGCCAGGCCCCGCGCGAAGATGGGCGGGATGCCCATGTCGGCGATGATGCCACCAATGGCAGCCGCTGCATTCATCGGCAACGGTCGCTTCTGGACCTTGAGGATGTCCCCCACCGCTTCCGCCAGACGCAGATGCGGCCCGACAAGCCCGCACTCCCCGGCGACGGCGATGAGGCGCGGCACGCGCGGATCACCGTCGACATGGATCGGATGGCCATAGCCTGGCAGCTTGCGCCCCGCCTGCCCGGCCTCGTCGACCAGCGCCTTCGCCGCGGCCGGGAAATCGGCCCCGGTCCGGAGATCGAATCGCTTCACAGTCGCCGCGAACAGTTCGGCCGCATTCTGCATCGCGCCGAGAATCGTGTCGCCGGCCCCGAGGAGCCCAGCGGCCACCGCGCCCTGGAGCGATTCCGGCGCGCCGAAACGGGTCAGTCGCGCGGCGAGCACGCTTGGCGTCAGCCCATGGTCGGCCACGGTCACGAGGATCGCGTCGACCATGCGGCGCTCCGCCGGCGAAGGCAGGCGGCCATTGATCTGCAGGAAAGCGACCTCGACGAAGTCGCGCCGGCCGATCAGCTCGTCGACGAGATCGTGCCCGCGGATCGTGATGCTGTCGGCAGTCGACGAACTGATCTTCGTGCCGGTCATGCTGCCTCTTCTCCACGAGATTTTTCGACCTGTGCCAGGCTGGAGAGCAGTATCGCCGCAGCCGAGCGCGCGTCGAGCCTCCGTTCGGCAACGTCGGCCACGATACCATCGACCCCCGATGCGAGACGTTCGGCGGCCAGCGCGCCGACGACTGCCAGGATGTCGCGGGCCGCGGCGCCGCGCCGTCTCGATGTCCAGCCGGCGGTCTCGACCAAGAAGGACCGGTGATCCTGCATCGACTGGACAAGCTCGTCGATGCCCGTCCCCCCGGTGGCGCTGGTCTTCAGGATCGGCGGACGCCACGACATGGCCCCAGGCCCGACCAGCCCGTAGCGCTCTGCGAGATGCGAGGACATCGAGCGCCCGTGAACCTGCGCATCGGCGCCCCAGCGGTTCATGCCCGCCGCGCCCGGATGGCTGAGTTCCAGCAGGCCAGCAATATCGGCGGCCGTGCGTGCGGCGTCAGGCAGGTCGCTCTTGTTGACGGCATAGATGTCGGCCACTTCCATGACGCCGGCCTTCATGGCCTGCACGGTGTCGCCGAGCCCCGGTACGCAGACAAGCAGCACGGTGTGCGCGTGCCGCACAATGTCGATTTCGGACTGTCCCGCGCCGACCGTCTCCAGCAGCACGATGTCGAAGCCGAAGGCGTCGAGCACGTCGACCACGTCGCGCGCGTGAAGCGACAGGCCGCCGAGTTCGCCGCGGCTGGCTAGGCTGCGCATGTAGACGCCCTGATCGCCACCGATCGCACCCATGCGTACCCGGTCGCCCAGCAAAGCGCCGCCCGTGAACGGGCTGGAGGGATCGACCGCCAGGATTGCAACCCTCAGGTTCCGCCTTCGCAGCGACAGAGCGAGTTGCAGCACCAGCGAGGACTTGCCGGCGCCCGGTGCGCCGGTAATGCCGACGACGTGGGCGCGACCCATCCTCTCGCGCAGGCGGGAAAGCACGCTGTCCGCGGCGGAACCGCCGGCTTCGACGATGCTGATGATGCGAGCCAGCGAACGCTCGTCGCCGGCGATGAAGCGTTCGAGCAGAAGCTCGACGCGCGAAGGCAAGACGCCGTTCACGCCGTTCCGCTGAGTATGTCGACGATATCGGTCGGAATGGCTGTTCCGTCCAGGCCCCAGACAACTCGCATGACGCGCGTAACGGTCTCGGCCGGCATCGCGAGCTCGTCGGCGATCGACGCGAACATGTCGCCGATCTCGTCGCGGTCGAGGATGAACTCTCGGCCGGTCGCTTCGTAGGGGATCATGTCGGTCGACCCGTCGCGATAGGTGATGTTGAGGATATGCGACATCGGCGTCAGGTTTCCGACGACCACCGTCGTCCTGTCGGCCAGTGACAGGATCTTCTCATTGTCGCGAAACAAAAGGTCGCGGTAGCGCAGCTGACCCGTGTGCAGGCAGTTGGACACGACATAGGCGCTGCGCATCAGCGCGGAGCCGGGGCTGCGGATCGGCCCCGTGTCGGCGATGCCCGGATACGCGACGTCTTCCGGCGGCAGGACGATCTCGATCTTCTCGATGCGCTCGGCATCCGCCCTGCCCGACCGCGCGGCGTCCATGGCGTTGCGCGCCGGACCCTGGTTGATGCCGCAGACCGGCAGCGGCTTGAACGCGACAGTCTCGGTCCGCCATGGACCGTAGAGCTTGCCGACCATGCGGTCGACGTCCGGCTGGTGGCCGCCATGGGCGGGATAGAAGCCGTATTTGCCCTCGAAGACATTGGCGGCAGAGCTGTTGCCAGCTTCAGCCAGCAGTGTCACGTTCACGGCATTCCGGCTCGCATGGCCGAGCTGCGTGCGCCACTCATCGGTACCGGCGATCCAGCACTGGCCAAGGCCGGCTGCGAAATGCGCACCGAGCGACACGGCATTGGTCGCCCGCCTGGCGTCGAGGCCGATGAGGCTGGCGCAGGCAGCGGCAGCGGCCGGCGCGGCGTACATGCAGCTGGCGCGAAAGCCGCGCGGCGTGGTGATCGCTGTGTGTTCCTCGCCCAGCACCGTCGCCACCTGATACGCGACCGCAATGGCGGTGAGGAACTTCTTGCCGTCGAACTGGCGCCAGTCGCAGAGCGCCAGCAGCGCCGGAATGGCGATCGCGCCGACATGCACGTTGGCGGAATGCTCGAAATCGTCCTGCGCGCGCGCATGCATCATCACCGTGTTGGCGAATGCAGCGTCGGGCGGCGAGAGGCGCTTGCCCTCGACGAAGGTGCGGGCGCTATCCGGCCCGGTACGCTCGAAGATCGAGGCCGCGTCGACGGCGGCGCGCACCTGCGGATAGCCCGCAAGCGCGATGCCGAGGTTGAAATAGAGACAGATCTTGATCTTCTCGACGGCTTCGGCCGGCAGATCCTCGAACTTCGCCTCGGCGGCGAACTTGCCGATCGCCTCGGCGAGCGTCAGCCCCCTGGTATGCTCCGGCCTGGGGTAGGTCGCAGACGCGTGACCGGTCTGGGCATTCATGCCGCGGTCTCCCTCTGTTTCGCACGGGGCGTCTTCGTTGCGTCGCGATCGAAGGTCGTCGGCAGCACGCCCGCCTGGCGCAACTTGTACTTCTCGACCTTGTTCGTCGCGGTACGCGGCAACGGTTCCGGTCCGATCTGCAGATAGCGCGGTACCCAGAAATAGGGCATGCGCGTCGAGCAGAACTCGACGAGTTGCTCCGCCGCAAGCGTCGCGCCCTCGCGCAGGACAACGGTGGCCATCACGTCGTCCTCGCCGACATCGGCGCGCACCGCAAAGGCGGCGGACTCGGCTACGGCCGGGTGGGCGTTGATCACGGCCTCGATCTCGAAGGTCGAGATGTTCTCGCCGCGCCTGCGGATGGCGTCCTTCTTCCGGTCGACGAAATAGAAGAAGCCGTCCTCGTCCTTGCGAGCGAGGTCGCCGGTATGGAGCCAGAAGTTGCGGTAGGCTTCGGCGGATTCGGCCGGCATGTTGTGGTAGCCGATCATCGTCGTGTAGGGCCGCCGCGAACGCAGCACGAGCTCGCCTTCCTTGCCGGCCGGGACCGGGTTGTCCCAGTCGTCGACAACCTCGACCTCATAGCCCGGCATCGGCTTGCCGCACGAGCCCGCCCGGCGGTCGTAGGGTCGATTGGCGAGCGCGATGCCGCCCTCGGTCAGGCCATACGCTTCCATCAAGTGAACGCCGAAACGCGCTTCGAACTGTTCAAGCAATCCGTTCTGCGCTCCGGCACCGAATGCCATACGCGCCCGGTGCTCCCGGTCCTTCGGCGAAGGGTCGGCCTTCAGCAGGATCGAGATCATCACACCCAGATAGTTGAACTGGGTGGCATCGTAGCGCCTGACGTCGTCCCAGAAGCGGCTGGCGCTGAAACGTCCCGTCAGCGTCGCTTGGCAGCCCGACACCAGGGCCGGCAGCACCGTGTGGTATTTCGCGTTGCCGTGGAAGAGCGGCAGGCAGGTGAAGAGGTTGTCGTCCGGACGGATCGACCGCAGGATCGCCATCTCGCGACCAGTCTTCACGATCCGGTTGTGCGGCACCATCGCACCCTTGGACGGACCCGTCGTGCCGCTGGTGTAACCCAGCATCGAGACGTCCAATGGCGAGGCGCGCGACCCGAAGTCGGGCGAGCACGCCTGCGCGTCGCTCCAGTTCGTCACGCGGGCAGCGGCACCTGCCGGCGTCTCACCCACGACGACGATCGACTTCAGATGAGGGAGCGCATCGGCTTCCGCCATGACCGCCGGCAGGAATTCGCTGCCGACCACGATGGCAACGGCGCCGCTCTGCTCCATGATGTAGCGCAGGCTCAGTCCCTTGAAGGCTGTGTTGACCGAGACCTCGACGGCGCCAAGCTTGTTCGCCCCGAACCACGCGAACACGTATTCCGGGCAGTTCTCCAGCATGACGCCTACGCGGTCGCCGTGGTTGACGCCAAGGCTGACCAGCATGTTCGCGAAGCGGCTGCTCTCGCGCTCGGTTTCCTCGAACGTGTACGCGACATCGGGGAAACGCAGGAACGTCCGTGGCCCGTGCCGGCGGGCGGACTCTTCCAGCACCCAGCCGAGGTTGTCCTCGGGGAATATTCGCGCCAGCGGGTCGTCCTGGAGATGTGCCATAGCCTCAAGCCGCCTGCCGGTACTCGCCGTAGTGTTCGCGCATGACCGCGCAGACCTCGCCGATGGTCGCGTTGGCGCGCATCAGTGGCACCAGTACCGGCACGAGGTTCTCGCCGGTCTTCAGCGCAGCGCGCAGCGCGTCCAGCCCGCGCCGCACCGCGGCGTTGTCGCGCGAGGCCTTCATCTTCTTCAGGCTGTCCAGCTGGCTCTGCTCGGCCGCCGGGTTCACCTGGAAGACCGGTTGCTTCTTCTCGTCCTTGATGACGAAAGCGTTCTGCCCGACGATGGTCTTCTCGCCCGACTCCAGCTGCTGGTGCCAGCGATGCGCGGATTCCGTCAGCGCCTCGTTGAAGTAGCCGCTCTCGATCGCCGCGACCGCGCCGCCCATTGCGTCGATCTTCTCGATCTCCTGCATGACCTGCCGCTCGATGTCGTCGGTCAGCGCCTCGATCATGTAGGAGCCGCCAAGCGGATCGATCGACAGGGCCGCGCCGCTCTCGTGCGCGATGATCTGCTGGGTCCTGAGCGCCACCGTCACCGCTTCGCTGGACGGGATGGCGAGCGCCTCGTCGTAGGATGCCGTGGCGAGCGTCTGCACGCCGCCCATGACCGCCGCCAGCGCCTGGATGCTGACACGGACGATGTTGTTCAGCGGCTGCTGGGCGGTCAGCGAACTGCCGCCGACCCAGACGAAGATGTTGAGCTTCCAGGTGTCCTCGACCTCCGAGCCGTAGCGCTCGCGCAGCAGCTTCGCCCAGATGCGGCGTGCGGCGCGCAGCTTCGCCACCTCTTCCAGGAAATCGGTATGGACGTAGACGAACAGGTAGAAGGTGCCGGCGAAGGCGTCGACGTGAAGGCCCCGGCTGCGCGTCTCCTCGATGTAGGCGATGGCATCGGCGAAGGCGAAGGCGAGTTCCTGCACGGCCGTGCCGCCCGCTTCGCGGTAATGCGCGCCGCAGAACTGGATCGGGTTCCAGCGCGGCAGGTGCCGCGCCGTGTATTCGATCACGTCGCAGGAGAGTTTCAGTGCCGCGCGCGGCGGGAATATCCACGTTCCGCGCGCCGGATACTCCTTCAGCGAATCGTTCTGCAGCAGGATCGAGAAGTCGTTCGGGCTCATGTCGTTTTCTTCGGCGAGCGCGATGAACATCGCCGCGACGATCGGCCCGATGCAGTTGGCGCTGGTCCGCACCTGCCTGACCTTGCGCAGGTCGATGCCGGCGAAGAGCCGCTTGAAGTCGGCGAGCGAGTCGATGGCGACGCCGACCTTGCCCACCTCGCCCCGCGCCAGCGGGTCGTCGGAATCGAGGCCGATCTGCGTCGGCAGGTCGAGCGCGATCGAAAAGCCCGTCTGGCCCTGTTCGATGAGGTAGCGGAACCGCTCGTTGGTCTCCTCGGCCGTGCCGAAGCCGGAGTACTGGCCCATGACCCAGAACTGGTGACGGTAGCCGATCGGGTCACGGCCGCGCGTGAACGGGTATTCGCCGGGCAGCTCGACATCGGAGAGATAGCCGTTCTCGTAGACGTCGAGCGGGGTGTAGAGACGCGAGATCGGGATGCCGGTCCGGCTGGTGAACTGACCCGGGCGGTCGGGTTTCGCTTCAAGCGCCGGCTTGAGGACCTTTTCTTCCCACTCGCGCAGCCTCGCGGAGCCTGCTTCCTTCATGTCGCTCATCGCAATCTCCTCGCCCCGCCGCTCAGTCGACCGCCATGCCGGCGCGCCGCCTGTCGACCAGCGCTTCCATGCCGCCGACAATCTCGCCGGTCGCCGAACCCGGCCCGAACACGGCGGCGACGCCCAGTTCCTTCAGGGCCGCGATATCGGCATCCGGAATGATGCCTCCGACGACCACCTCGATGTCATTGAGGTCGTCCTGCTTCAGCAGGTCCAGCACGCGCGGCACGAGGCTCATGTGCGAGCCGGACAGGATGCTGATGCCGATGACATCGACATCTTCCTGGATCGCCGCGCGCACAACGGCTTCGGGCGTCTGCCTCAGACCCGAATAGATCACCTCGAAGCCGGCATCCATCAGCAGGCGCGTGATCAGCCGCGAGCCCCGGTCGTGCCCATCGAGCCCGATCTTGGCGACGAGGACGCGTCCCTTGGTATTCTTCACTGCGCAACCTCCAGACGGTCAGCCATTCTCAGGACGCCATCGGCACTTTGGTCAGGCCGAATTCGCGCCGCACGGCGTCGGTGTGTTCGCCGAGTCCCGGCACGGCGCCGGCCAGCAGGGACGGGTGGAGCGGCGGCGCCACGCCAGCCACGCGACCGCCACCCGGCAGCCCTACCTCGATCGTGCGCAGCGCGGGGTGTTCCGACAGGTCCGCAATGGTGGAAACGCGGCTCCAGGCGAGTTGGTTCGCCTCCAGCGCGCCGACGAGTTCGTCGCGCGTCATCGTCGCAAAGCGGGGCGCGATTATCTCGTCCAGTGCGCGGCGGTTGTCGACGCGCCTGGGGTTGTCGGCGAAACGCGGATCGTCGATCAGTTCCGGCATCTTCAGCACGCCCGCGCACAGCCGGCGCCACTCGCCCGGGTTCTGCACGACCACGACCACCTCGCCATCGGCGCAGGGATAGGCGCAGTAGGGGTAGATCGACGCATGACTGAGGCCGGTGCGCGGCGTCAGCCGGCCGGCCTCGCGGTAGTGCAGCAGCGGCACCGACATCCAGTCGGCCATGCTGTCGAACATCGACATCTCGATCGCCCGTCCCTTGCCCGTCCGGTCGCGCTCGATCAGCGCCTCCAGGACTGCGGCGTGGGCATTCATGCCGGTGCAGATGTCGGCGACCGAGACGCCGACCTTGGAGGGCGTGTCGGCCGTTCCGGTGACCGCGCAGATGCCGCTTTCGGCCTGGATGAGCATGTCGTAGGCACGCATGTTTCCGTAGCTGGTATCGCGACCATAGCCGACGATATCGACGCAGATCAGGCGGGGATGCCGCTGCATCAGGGTCGCCGCGTCGAGGCCGAGCCGGGCGGTCGCGCCGGGCGCAAGGTTCTGCACGACGATGTCGGCCCTGGCGATCAGGTCGCGGGCAAGGCCGAGGTCGCTCTCGTCCTTGAGGTCGAGCACGATGCTTTCCTTGCCGCGATTGAGCCAGGCGAAATAGGCACTGGTGCCGCCGACGAAGCTGTCATAGTGCCTGGCGGTCTCGCCCTCGGCCCGCTCGATCTTGATGACCCGCGCGCCGGCGTCGGCCAAGCGCACCGTGCACATCGGCGCGGCGACCGCCTGTTCGATGGCGACGACCAGAACCCCTTCGAGCGGACCCGGCATGTGACCTCAGAACGATCGCGGCAGGCCGAGAACGTGCTCGGCGAGGTAGGAAAGGATCAGGTTCGTCGAGATCGGCGCCACCTGGTAGAGCCGGGTCTCACGGAACTTGCGCTCGATGTCGAACTCCTCGGCGAAGCCGAACCCGCCATGCGTCTGGATGCACATGTTGGCGGCCTCGAAGGACGACTCCGCGGCCAGCATCTTCGCCATGTTGGCTTCCTGGCCGCAATCGAGCCCCTGGTCGAACTTCTCCGCCGCCCGCTCCACCATCAGTTCGGCCGCGCGCATCGACGCATAGGCGCGGGCGATGGGGAACTGGACGCCCTGGTTCTGGCCGATCGGCCGGCCGAAGACGACGCGCTCGCCGGCATAGGCGGCGGCCTTGGCGATGAACCACTTGGCATCGCCGACACATTCCGACGCGATGAGGATGCGCTCGGCGTTCATGCCCGAGAGGATGTAGCGGAACCCCTTCCCCTCCTCGCCGATCAGGCTGTCGGCCGGAATGCGCAGATCGTCGAAGAAGACCTCGGTGGTGGAGTGGTTCATCATCGTCCGGATCGGCCGGATCGTGACGCGGTCACCGGCTTGGCGAAGGTCGACGACGAATACCGACAGCCCGTCGGTGCGCTTGCCGCCCTCGGCCTGCGGCGCGGTGCGCGCCAGGAGCAGCATCAGGTCGGAGTGGGCGACGCGTGACGTCCAGATCTTCTGGCCGCGCACGACGTAGCTGTCACCGTCGCGGCGCGCAAAGGTCTTCAGCGAGCCGGTATCGGTGCCGCTGGTCGGCTCGGTGACGCCGAAGGCCTGCAGCCTGAGCCTGCCCGACGCGATTTCAGGGAGATAGCGCGCCTTCTGCGCTTCGCTGCCGTGCCGCAGCAGCGTGCCCATGATGTACATCTGAGCATGGCAGGCGGCCCCGTTGCAGCCGGCCCGCTGGATCTCCTCCATGATGACCGCCGCTTCACGCAGCGACATGCCGAGCCCGCCATATTCCTCGGGAATGAGCGCGGACAGATAGCCGGCCTCGGTCAGCGCCGAGACGAAATCGCGCGGGTACTCCGCGGCGCGGTCCAGGGCGCGCCAGTATTCGCCAGGAAAGCGAGAGCAGAGCTTCGCCACTCCGTCGCGGACTTCCCTGAAGCTCTCGTCACGCACTGCCGACGACACGTTCACCTGCCATGTTCCTGTTCCCGGATTGGCTACCAATACCGGGGCGGAATGTGAAAGACTTGTTCCTGATCTCAGCTATATCGTCGTGAAATAGCAAGTGATCTCAGATACTTGTTTCCCTCGCAAGGCGGGGGATGGAGGGCCGGCGAACCGGCCCTCCGCGTGGATCACTGACGGACGATCACACCGTCGACGACCTTGACGATGAAGGCCGAGCTCAGCGCCTGTCCGGTCGCGTCGAACTTCACTTCGCCGCGCACCGAGTTCCAGGTCGTGTCACGGATCGCCGCGGCGATCTTGTCGAGGTCGTCCGAGGTGCCGGCCTTGTTCATGGCCTCGGCGAGGATCGTCACCGACTCGAACCACAGAGCCTCGAGCTTCTCCGGCGCATAGCCGAGCTGCGCCGTGTAGGCCGTCACGAAGGCCTTGTTCAGGTCGTTCTCGACGTTGGGCAGGTAGATGTCGCTGGAGGTGACGCCTTCGGCGCCGCCGGCGGCGAGGTCCACAGCGCGGGCGTTCAGGAGCCCGGCCGACAGAACGACGTTCTTCGGCGCGTAGTTCAGTTCCTTGGCGGTGCGCAGGATGTTGCCGTACTGCTCGACATTGGTACCGCCGATGAAGAACGTGTCGGCGCCGGAGCCCTTAGCCGAGGTCAGCAGGCCGCTGAAGTCGGTCGTGGACGCGTCGTAGAACTGCTCCCACACGACCTTCTTCGGATCGTCCGGGAACATTGCCTTGACGCCGTCGAGGAACATGCGGCCAACCTCGTTGTTGTCGCCGACATACGCCACGCTCTCGGGCTTCATCTCATTGCGGATGAAGTCGCCGAACGTCGCGCCGTCCATGGCGACGGTCGAATTCAGGCGGAACACCTTGTCGTAGCCGCTCGCCGTCACCTTCGGGTGCTTCGAGGGAGGCGCGATGAGGAGCGCGTTCTCGGCGGTGATGATCGGCAGCACCGCCAGCGTGTTGGTGCTCTGGTTCGGGCCAATGATGATCTTGATGCCGTCCTCGTCGATCAGCTTCTGCACGGCGCCGACCGCCTCGACCGGCGTGTTGTTGTCGTCATAGACGACGAGTTCGAGCGGCTTGCCGTTCACGCCGCCCTTGTCGTTGACCATCTTCAGCGCGATCTCGGCAGCCTGCAGGCCCTGCTTGCCGAGAATGGTGCCCGTCGTCGTGACGAGGCCGACCTTGATGGTCTCCTGCGCCTGGGCGGCAAAACCGCCGAGCGCGATGGCCGCGGTGGCGACGGCTGCCTTCAGGGCGAACCGGCGCGTAATCGAATCCAGTCTCTTCACTTTCAACTCCTCCGTTTGAAGATCGATGGTGATGCGCGGCCGGCGGTCAGCGCCGGCGTTCCCTGACCTCGAAGGGCAGGTAAGCGTGGTTGATGCGGCTCGAGAGCTTGCCGAAGTCGGCGTTGTACTGGGCGCTCATGTCGGCCAGGCGCTTCGACGCCATGAAGTCGCGAATGCCCTGCTCGCCGTCGAACTCGTAGACGGCGGCGTACTTGAAATCGCCGGTGCCTGCGAACTTCTGGAGGCGCGTCGCGCGAAGAATGGACGGGCTGGCGTCCATAACCTCCGGCAGGTGCACCTTGTTGTACCAGTCGTTCCAGCTGTCCTCGATCTCGGGATTGACGTTCAGCTGCACGATGAAGAGCGGCTTGTTCATGCTGCGACCTCCTCCTTGATGACGCCGTTCCGCTTCAGGAAGGAGGCGATCATCGCCGCCATCTCGCGGGGCTGTTCGTAGTGGGCGAAGTGGCCGATGCCGTCGGGCATCTCGACCTCGACGGCCTTGGCGTTGACGAGGCGGCTGGCGCTGCCCTTGACCATGTCCTCGCTGACGATCCAGTCGGCCTTGCCGCGGATCAGCAGCGAGGGGCACACGATGTTGCCCATGCGCGACCGGTAGTCGAAGTTCGTGTAGGCGGTGAGGTCGGCATAGATGCTGGCCGACGAGTAGTTGCGCACCTCCCAGTCGAGGTAGTCGCGGACGTGCTGCGGCGTGCGGTCGCCGGTCAGGCTGATGGTCCGGTCGATGTGGTGGTAGGCCGGATTGACGCGCGGATGGTCCATCAGGACACGATGCGATTCAGGCTGGGTCGGGCTGTAGTCGGCTCCCTGCAAAGAGATGAGCGCCGCGACGTCCTTCGGATTGTCGCCGGCGAGCTGGAAGACGATGTTGCCGCCCACGGAACAGCCCATGACGACGGTGGGCACCGTGATGCCGAGCGCCGCGCGGAGGTCCCACGTGAACTTCGCCATCTCGCCCATGTCGTTGATGCACTTGTTGCCGGGCATCGGCCACGACTTCTGGATGCCGGGGCGATCGAAGGAAACGAAGCGGCCGTAGCGCGACAGTTCCTGGCCGATCTGCTGCCACTGGCGGCAGTCGCGTCCAGCGGTGTGGACGCAGATGAAGGCGATCGGGCCCGTCCTGTCGCCGACGCTCTCGTAGTAGGTCCGGACGCCGTTGACGTGGACGTAGCGTCCGACGACTTCGACGTCGGTGCGCCACGGGTCGGGACCGCCCTGCGGGATCGGCGGCGCCGGCGGCAGGACCTTGACGCCGGCCGCGGCGGCGGCCTTGCTCAGCAGACGCGAGATCTGGACGATCGCCTCGACGTCGGAAGCGTACTTGATACGGTCACCGCGGATGCGCGTCTGACCGAACTGGGGCACGATCGCCTGCGTCAGGTCGATCTCGCCGGTCCACATGCGCTCCCAGTCCCGGCGCGGACCAACGACCTCATAGTCCCACACCTGCGCCTCGCTGTGGTCGTCCTGAACGTCGATCAGGCGGCCGTCGTAGAAGCGGAGAAGATAGCCCTCGTCTCCCACGCCGAACCGTACGTTGCCGGCGAGGAAGCGCGCCCGCTTCCCGAATTCCGCATCGGCGGCGCAGACGTCCACGAGCTTCTCGAGGACGGCGCGGGCAAGGGACTTTTCGGACATCTCGGTCTTTCTCCGTAATCGCGTCGAGGCTCAGTCCGCGCCGAGATAGGCGCTGACCACCTTCGGGTCGTTCATCAGGTCCGCGGCGCGCCCTTCCTGCACGACCGCGCCCGTCTCCATGACGTAGCCGCGGTCGGCGATGCCGAGCGCCATACGCAAGTTCTGTTCGGCCAGCAGGATCGCCAGGCCCCTGCCCCGCAGCGAGACGAGCACTTCGGCGACCTTGTCGATCACCACCGGGGCGAGCCCGAGCGTCGGTTCGTCGAGCAACAGCGTGTTCGGCCCTGACATCAGCGCCCGGCCGATCGCCAGCATCTGCTGTTCGCCACCGGACATCGTGCCGGCCAGTTGATTGAGCCGCTGCGACAGGATCGGGAACGCCTCCAGCATCGAGGCCATGCGTTCGTCGGACTGCTTCGGGTCGCGGCCGCGATAGCCGATGAGCAGGTTCTCGCGCACCGTCATCTGCGGAAATACGTGGCGGCCTTCCGGCACCAGCGCGAGGCCCGCGGCGACGCGGTCCTTCGCCGACAACGCCGTCATGTCGCGGCCGTCCAGGCCGATCCGGCCGGTCGCGCCGAGTACGCCCATGATCGCCTTCAGGCTCGACGACTTGCCGGCGCCGTTCGATCCGATCAGGCAGGCGATCTCGCCGGCCGCGACCTTGAAGGATATGCCGCGCACCGCCTGCGCGCGGCCGTAGGTGACGCCGAGGTTGCTGACTTCGAGCATCTCAGGTTGCCTGCGCCACGCCGAAATAGGCCGCCTGGACACGTTCGTCCGCGCGCACCGCCGCCGGCTTGCCCTCGTTGATCTTCTCGCCGTGATGCAGCACGACCAGCCGGTCGCAGAGCTCCATCATCATGCGCACATTGTGCTCGACCAGGATGATCGACAGGCCCGAGGCGCGCAGCCGGCGCAGCAGGTCGGCCAGCGTCGACGCCTCGACCGGGTTCAGGCCGGCCGCCGGTTCGTCGAGCAGGAGCAGCCGCGGCTTCGCCGCGAGCGCCAGCGCGATCGACAGCAGGCGCTGCTCGCCATAGGACATTTCCCCGGCCAGCCGGTCCGCATGGTTGTCGAGCCCAACCTGCCGCAACACCTTCCAGGCGAGATGGATGCGCGCCGCTTCCTGCCGGCGGTACGACGCGGTGCGGAAGAAGCTTGCGAACTGGCTGCTCGGGAACCGCGACTGGGTCGCTATGAACACGCTGCGGAAGACCGTCATGCCCTGGAACAGCGTCGTGTGCTGGAACGTGCGGACCAGACCGGCGCGCGCGACCCGGTGCGGCGCGTCTCCGGATATGGTCCGGCCGGCGAAGGTCACCGTGCCGGTGTCGGTCTTGAGGAAGCCGCTGATCGAGCTGACCAGGGTCGACTTGCCCGCGCCGTTCGGCCCCATCAGCCCGACGATCTCGCCGTCCAGCACCTTGAAGCTGACGTCGTTCAGGGCCGTGAGGCCACGGAAGCGCTTGGTCAGGCCGTTGACCTCGAGAAGCACGCTGTCCGGCAGGGCTTCAACATCGGTCGCGTTCAGCCCGTCGGCGTCGGCCGGCGCTTTCGGGGCGATGTCCTTCGCGCCGCGCGTCAGCAAGGTAGAGATGCCGTCCGGCAGGATGCGGACCACGACCAGCAGGAGCAGCGCGAAGATCGCGATGCGCAGTTCGCCGACGCCGCGCAGCAGTTCCGGCAGGCAGGCGAAGAGCACGCCGCCGATGATCGGCCCCAGCAGCGACCCGCGTCCGCCGAGCACGACGATCAGCAGGCCGATGGCCGAATAATGCGGGCTGAGCAGCGAAGGCGTGACGACGAGGATCTTCGGGATCAGCAGCGCGCCGGTCAGCGCGCCCAGCGCGCCGGAGAGCGCCACGTTGCCGACACGGTAGCGCAGCGTCGGAATGCCGAGGCTTTCGGAAAGATCCTGTCCGGCGCGAATGGCGGCCCAGGCCGAACCGGTTGGCGTGGTCAGCAGGCGGTGGACCGCGATGAAGGATACGCCGGTCACGACCATCGCGATGACCAGGTAGGACTGATTGTAGGAAAGCCCCAGCGCGCCGAGCCAGCTCGTGTCGGGCCGCGGCATGATGAGGCCGGCCGGGCCGTTCGTCAGGCCGATCCAGTTGTCGGCGACGAGGCGGAGGATCTCGGCGATGGTCAGCGAGACGATGGCGAAATAGACGCCCGAGATGCGGAGCGACGCAAAGCCTATCATGATGCCGAGCGCGGCACCGGGCACCAGTGCCAACGCCGTGGCCAGCCAGAAGCTGATGCCCGCATAGGCAGAGAAGATGACGCCGGTGTAGGCGCCCAGCCCCAGAAACGCGGCGTGGCCGAACGACGTGTACCCGAGATACCCGTAGATCAGGTTCACGCTGAGGCCGAGCAGCGCATAGACGCAGGACAGCGCGACGAGGCCGCCGATGTAGTTGGACGGGACGATCTGGGACGTGACGACCGCGGCCACAACCAGCAGACCGAGCGAAACGGGGATGTTGTCGAAGATGCGGCGCATGGTCAGCGGCCCGGCTGGAACAGGCCCTGCGGCCTGACGAGCAGCATCACGATCATCAGGGAGTAGATGATCGCCTGGGCGAAGCCGTCGATGAGCAGGCTGCGCAGGAGGACTTCGAGCAAGCCGATAGCGATGCCGACCACGACCGCGCCCGTCACCGAGCCCATGCCGCCGATGACGACGACCACGAAAGCCTTGATCAGCACGTTCTGGCCCATCATCGGCGTGAACAGCGCGATCGGAACCATCAGCGCTCCCGCAACGCCGGCGAAAGCGGCGGCTAGAACGAAGGTGCGCGTCTGGACGCTCTTCACGTCGACGCCGATCACCTTGGCGGCGAACAGGTCCTGCGAGATCGCCCTGAGATCGAAGCCGGCGCGGGTCCGCCGGAGGAACAGCTCGACCGCGATCAACAGCGTCGTCGCGCCGGCAATGACGATCAGGCGCTGGTACGTGACGGTGATGTCGCCGAACTGGAAGGCGCCGAGCACGCCGTCGATACGCTCCGGTGCCGGGCCTTTCGACCAGATGACCATCTCGAGCAGCAGCAGGCTGACCGCGTAGGTCGACAGCAGCGCGGAATATCGCCCGTCAGGTCGGTCGAGCAGCGGTTCGACCGCCCCCTTCTGGATGACGTAGCCCGCAATGGCGGCGCCCAGCACGGCCAGCGGCACGGCGGCGGCGTAAGGTACGCCATAGACATTGCAGAGCACCGCGACACCGAGGCCGCCCAGCAGGTAGAGCTCGCCATGGGCGAAGTTGATGACGTGCAGGACGCCGAAGACCAGCGTCAGGCCGATCGCGATGAGCGCATAGCTCATGCCGGCGCTGAAGCCGTTGATGAGCTGCTGGACGATCAGTTCGGCCGTCATCGCGCAGCCCCCGGGCCGGCGGACCGCACGGCTTGGGAGGATGCATGCGGAAACCGCACCAGCCGGGGGTTGGATGACGTCGACAAATTCACTCCTCCACATCCAGGGTCGGTTCGGGAACCGCCGCCGGACGCAGGTTCGATACCAGCGGGGCGACGGCACCTGAAATATTCGTTTGCGATTGCAGATATGCCCGATCCGGCATGGGTGCCGCCTGACGCGGGGTCATGGACACGGCGGTTGAACCCAGCGACGCCAAGGCTGTAGACTCCGCTGCCTCGCCACCGGTAACCGGTCAGGTCATGGACCTCAGGCATCTCAGAAGCTTCATCCACGTCGCGGAGACGGGCAGCATCAGTGCGGCCGCGGAACGGCTGCACATTGCGCAGCCGGCGCTCAGCCGGCACATCATCCTGCTGGAACAGGAACTCGAGACGCAGCTTTTCACGCGTCACGGCCGCGGCGTGACGCTGACCGAGAAGGGCAGCGCGCTCCTGCCCCGGGCGCTGACGATCCTCAACGAGATCGAGGTGGCGCGCGACGAGGCCCGCAGCGACAACGCCGAACTGACCGGCTCCGTGACGGTCGGCTTCCCGCCGACCGTCGGCCATGTGCTTGCCGGTTCGCTCGTCGACCGTTTCCAGTCCGACTATCCGCGCGTCAAGCTGCGCATCGTCGAAGGCTACAGCGGCTATGTGCTAAACTGGCTCCAGCAGGGACTGCTCGACGTTGCCATCCTCTACGACAGCCGCGGACAGCATTCGCTGAAGACCAGGCCGCTGCTTGTCGAAAGGCTCATGGTCATCGGGCTGCCGGGCTCGCTCGACGTCGTCGGCGAGATCGCGTTCCGCTCGCTTGAGAACAAGCCGCTGATCCTGCCCGGCCCGGACCACGGGCTGCGCCTGCTGCTTGACCAGCTCGCGCAGAGCGCGGGCTTCGAACTGCTCCCGGCGGTCGAGACGGATTCGCTGCGCCTGCAGATCGACCTCGCGAAGAGCGGCCGCGGCCTGACGATCCTGCCGCTCGTCTCGGTGTTCCGCGAAGTCGAGCGCGGCGAACTCGTCGCCGCGTCGCTCAAGGAACCTGAAGTGTCGCGGCAGCTGATCCTGGCGCTGCCAAGCGACAGGCGGCTGACCGCGGCCACGCTCAAGATGGAAGAGATGATCCGCGGGGAGGTGCGCAGACTTGTCGAGGAAGGCCGCTGGGCCGGCACACTGGTTCGCGACTGAGCGTACGGAACCCCGTCATTAGGTCGCAGCGCCGGCCGGTTCTCGCACCGGAGGGGCGCTGCTAGGTTCGCCCTGAGCATTGCCGTTGCCTAACCGCCGCCAAGACGCCCGATTCCGGCGCCAGATAGCACCCGTCTTCGAGGCCATCCGCTGGAGCACTCCATGTCCGATCAACGAAATCGTTTGACCCGCCTGCCCTCGTTGCGCGGCTTCGCGGCGATATCGCTCGTTGTCCTGACCTCCCTGAGTTCCCCGGCGCCCGCCCACGATTTCAAGGCCGGTGACATCACCGTCGACCATCCGTGGTCGCGCGCCACGCCTCCTGCCGCAAAGGTCGCAAGCGGTTTCGCGACCATCAGGAACGCCGGCAGCCAGGCCGACCGCCTCCTGTCGGCAAGCGGAGAGATCGCCGGCAAGAGCGAAATCCACGAGATGGCAGTGGACGCGAACGGGGTCATGACCATGCGCCCGCTGATGGACGGCGTGGAGATCCCAGCGGGTGCGACCGTCGAACTGAAGCCGGGTGCAATTCACCTGATGCTGATGGAACTCGGCAGCCGGCCAAAGGAAGGCGAAAAGTTCAACGGAACGCTGACATTCGCGAAGGCAGGCACGATCAACGTCGTGTTCGACGTGCAGGCGATGGGGCAAGGCCACTCGGGTCACGGCGACCATTAGCGCCCAGCAGGCGCCTCAGGACGGCATCCGAGGCTGGCATTAAGCCAGCCGGCGCGTCAGCCGCTCGTGTCCGCTCCACCAGTCTGGCGGACCGCGTCGGTCTTCTCGATGGCGAGCTTCAGCCGCGCGTCGCGATCGTAGACGTCGGCGAAATACTCGACCTGACCGGCTGCATTCGGCCATGCCGTGAAGTAGGCGACGTAGACCGGGATCTTGCGCGTCACCTTCTCCGACGAATGGCCCTGCGACAGCTTCTGCGCGACGTATTCGCGGCTGGTGCCGAGCACCGCCGCCGCCATCCCGCGCGGATCCTGGAGACGGACGCAGCCATGGCTGAAAGCGCGGACATCACGCTTGAACAGGTCCTTCGACGGGGTGTCGTGCATGTAGATGGCGTGCTTGTTCGGGAAGAGGATCTTCAGCTCACCCAGCGCATTCGCCTCGCTCGGCGTCTGGCGCACATCGTACGGGATGTTGGAGCCGTACGCGCCCCAGTTCACGGATGCGGAAGGAATGCGGCGGCCCTTGCCGTCGGTCACTTCGTAGCCGGCGCGGTCGAGGTAGCCCGGATCGCTGCGCAGGCGCGGGAGCATTTCGTTGACCAGGATCGAGCGCGGCACACCCCAGTACGGGTTATAGTCGACCTGCTCGATCTCGTCGTAGAAGAAGCTGGTCTGGTTGGATGGCTTGCCGATCACCGTGCGGGTTTCGAGCTTGACCTCGCCGTTTTCGAAATACGTGGCCGTGTAGGCCGGCTGGTTGATGAAGACACGCGTCCCGCCAAGGTCAGACGGCAGCCAGCGCATCTGCTCGAGCGCGATCTCGACCTTCTCGACGCGACCGGCCTTCGATTCGCCCGCGAGCGCAGCAACCGTGCGCGGCCCGACGACGCCGTCCGGCTTCAGCCCCTTCCTCGCCTGTGCGGCCTTAACGGCGGGGACAAGGTCCTCGGTGTAGGTCTGGGCGCCGGCGTTGCGGTAGAGGATTTCACCGAACTCGCCGCCGAACTCGTCGTCCATGTCGCGCGAGATCAGCTTGATGATCTTGGGCAGTTCGGCATTCGTCTCGCCGGGCTTCAGGACGAGCTTGGCATCGATGACGATGTCGTTCTCCTGGCTCGCCTTCAGCGCCTCGAGTTCGACGCGCAGCGCCTGGTACTCGGCATTCTGTGGATGCCGCGATTCCATGTAGGTCTTCACGTCCTGAGTATGGGCGAGCACCTTCAGCGCGGCCTGCATGTCGACCGGCTTGGCCGGCATGTCGTGGTAGCCGGACAGCCGGTTGGCGTCGATGCGGCCGCCCTGCGCGTCCTGCACGTATCGGAGCACACGGGCAGAAAGCGCCACCTCGAAGCGGATCAGGTCGGTCAGGCGCGCGCGCGTGTCGTCCATCGAGAAGCCGGCCGACGGCACTTCCACGGCATATTCCGCCGCGATGAGGCCGTGGCTGCCTGCGTCGCCCAATGTCCGGATCGCCTCGCCGGCCCGCGCATTCGGGCCGTATCCCGACACCCAGATGAATTCGGGGTTCGCCGCGTAGTACTCGACGAGCGCCTTCGCGATGTCCTTCTCGGCGTAGAGGTCAAAGTCGCGCAGGCCCGACACCGCCTCTCGGAAAAGGCTGCCAGTCAAGGTGGGCTCGAACGTCGCCGTCTGGCCAACCGCGATCACAGAGCCGAAGTCGGCCTTCGCGAGCGCGTCCACCTTGTAGTTGTAGTAGGAAGGTCCGCTGACCTTCGGGACGGTCACCACCTTCGGCTTCGCCGGCGCCTCCGGGAAGTCGCCGCTGCGGCGCTGCTTCACGCCACCGCCGAACAGCATGTCGAAGAGACCCTGGGCCTGGGCCGGCGCGGGCGACACCGAAAGCGCCGTCGCGAACGCGGCGGGCAGGAGGAAAAGCTTCATGCTAGACGACATCAGGCGCAGTTCCCCACCATCCAAGGTCGCGGTCACGGACTTCGCGACAGACGAACAATCCGCCGGCCGCATGGCGGAGATGTGGCCGGACTATAACGATTCACTCCGGCTTGGTTAAGTTTCCGCGAATCGGGAAAACGCCCCGAAACGCGCTCGCCACGAAATTGTGATCGAAGTGCAACACCTAATGCCGGGTTGTAGCGGCCAAATCGCCGCGATCGGGATGTCGAACCATCCGGCAGCTGTTGACAGGGCAGCATGACCTCACGGAAATTCATGATCACTATCACGGGCCGGGGAATACAGATGAAGAGACTGATTGCCGCCATCGCCGTCGCTGCCGCGACGCTGGCGTTCACTCCCCCCTCCTTCGCGGAGGGTGACGGCGGATTCATCGGACGCATCCTGCGAGCCGGCCAGCCGGAATCGTCCGGCGGCCAGTATCGACGCTCGGACCGGTCGCCGATCTCGCGCCAGACCGTCAGCTATGACGCGAAGTACGGCGCGAACACCATCATTGTCGATACGTCCGAGCGCCGGCTGTACTATACGCTCGGCGGCGGCCGGGCGATCAAGTACGGCGTCGGCGTCGGCCGCGACGGCTTTACATGGTCCGGCACGAACCGCATCACCCGCAAGGCCGAGTGGCCGGGCTGGACACCGCCGCCGCAGATGATCCGTCGCGAGGCGAAGAAGGGCCGTAAGCTGCCCGCCTACATGCCGGGCGGCAAGGACAACCCGCTCGGGGCGCGCGCCCTCTACATCGGCTCGACCATCTACCGCATCCACGGGACGAATCAGCCCTGGACCATCGGGCAGGCGATGTCGTCGGGCTGCATCCGCATGGCGAACGACGACGTGGTCCACCTCTACAATCAGGTCAACGTCGGGACGCGCGTCGTCGTCAAGCACTGACGCCCGCAACGATGAAGAGAGGCTACAAGGCGCTACTCGCCGAGGCCGAAGCAGAGATCGAGGCGCTGTCTCCCACGGAGGCAGCGCCTTTGCTTCATGACGAGAACGTCGTCTTCGTCGACATACGCGAGGCGAAGGAGCTGGAGCTCGAAGGCGGCATACCGGGCGCCAGGAACATGCCGCGGGGTCTGCTGGAATTCTGGATCGATCCCGAGAGCCCCTACCATCGCCCGGTCTTCGCTTCGGGCAAGACGTTCGTGTTCTTCTGCGCCGCCGGGTGGCGGTCGGCCCTGACGACCAAGATGGCGCAGGACATGGGGCTCGCACCCGTCAAGCACATCTCCGGCGGCTTCGGCGCATGGCGGGAGGCCGGATTGCCGACCGTCCCACCGAAGGTATCGAAATCCTAGTGAACGAGTTCCGGCTTCGGCTCGCGCTTCGAGACGAACGCCGTGACCTCCGACAGGACGTCTGGGTCCGCGATGATGCGCCGGTGCCCGAGGCCCCTCGCCCAATGAACGCGCACATGGTCGCCGGCCGCCAGCAGCATCCGCGCATGATCGGGCGAGACCTCGCGGTCGTCGGGCGCATGGACGACCAGCGTCGGAACCCTCAGGCCCGCAAGCTGGCTGGCCCCGACAAAGTCTTCCAGCGGGTGGCCGGAAAGCCGCTCGACCTGCGCGGCGACAGCCGACTGCGAGCGCGGCCCGAGGTTCAGAAAGCGGCCGAAATCCTCGAAGATCACCGGCATGGAACTGGGCGCCGCGATCAGTACGAGCCGCGAGGCGGCAAGCGGCGCGATCCCCTCGACCGAGCCGACCACGGCGTTGAGCGCCACGGCGCCGCCGAAGGAGTGTCCGACCACGGCAGAGAACGGGCCGAACCATTCTCCGGCGACACGCACGGCGTCGACCGCGTTGACCATGTTCAGCCTGCGGCCGGTGGAATGGCCGTGACCCGGCAGGTCGAGCGAAACGACGCGATAGCCCGCCGCGCGGTAGGCCTCGATGACCGGCTTCATGTATTCGGTGCGGGACTTCCAGCCGTGGATGACCAGCACGGTGCCGAATGTCGGGTGGCCCGGCTCGGGCCGGAAATCGAAGACCGTGACGCGACCGGTGCGTGTCGTCAGGTGATGGCGACGCGCGTCCGCCATGAAGCGTTGAGCCTGGAGGATCGCGCGCTCTTCACCGCGGGACAGCGCCCGCGGGTTGGGCGTGCGGCAGAACATTTCGAACGCCACGCGGCCGCTGGCCTTCGGCGCGACGTGCTCCGCGATCCCGAACGCGCCCCGGATGACCTTCATGCCGAATGATGCCATAGTGCGGCTCCATTGAAAAATGGTTCAAACATGAACATATTAGTTCAAGCATGAACAGTAAGCAAGACCTCCCCTGGGACAATCCGCGATTCCGCAACTGGATAGCGCTCGTGCGCGCCGAAAAGGCCGTGGTGCGGGAACTCACCAAGGCGCTGGCCCAGTTCGATCTGAAGATCGCGCAGCTCGACGCGCTGATGAACCTCTACCGCCATCCCGGGATGTCCCAGCACGACCTCGCCCGAAAGCTGCTGGTGGGGCGTTCGAACATCACGATGCTCCTGCCGCAGCTGGAAAAGCAGGGGCTGCTGCGACGCGAGGGCGATTCAAAGGACAAGCGCGTCATCCGCCTCTTCCTCACCCCGGACGGCGAAGCGCTGCTGATGAAGGCCCTGAAAGTCTATTCGACGCTCATCGAGCGGGTGATGGCGCAGTCCTCGCCGCGCGAGTGCGACATGATGGGCGAGCAGATGCGCCGCATCGAGGAAATGCTGAAGAGCAGTGAATAGCGCTCAGGCGGAGGCGCGAACCGCGCGCGCCCTACCCGGTCCCCGGCCCTGTTTGGGGTCGCTCCCTGCAAGCCTGCTCCACAGGAAGGCAAACAGCGCCACGGCGAGGCCCGCCGCCAGCACCCACCAGCTCGGACGGACCACGAACGAGAAATCGAAATTGGCGATCAGCACGCGCATCGGCGGCACGCCCGTCGCCAGGCCATACCAGGCCAGTTCCGTCGCCGCGGTCATCACCGCCCCGAAGACGGCGATCGAGACAAGAACCGGCACCGACGCGATGTCGAAGCCGCGCCATTGGGCCAGCCTGTAGAGCATCATCAGGATGAAAAGACCCGCCATCAGCGTCGCCTCGAAGACGTCCGCCTTGGTCTGCATGAAGAAGTGGGCGAGACCCAGGATGCCGATCGCGTAGACGATCCTGTGCAGCCGGTTCCAGTTGCCGCCGAGGCGGCGGATCGCGGCGTCGGTCGATGTAGCGCCGAGCGCGATCAGCCCGAGCATCGCCAGAAAGCCTATCGTCAGGTAGATCCTGATCGCGATCTCCTTCGCGACGAAAGCGAGATCCCAGCGCGAATCGGCCACATAGAGCACGAAGTGGACGAGCACGTAGGACAGTGCCGCGAGACCCAGCATCCGGCGGACAAGGATGAGCTTGTTGAAGCGCAGGATGCGCCGGAAGGGCGTGACCGCCAGCGACAGAAGCAGGAACCGGACCGCCCAGTTACCGGTCTGGTGGATCGCCTCCTCAAAGGGGCGCGGACCGAGGCCGCCCGCCACCCACGACCATGCGATCAGGATGGCCGGCACGACGGTTCCGGCGAAGACGGCTGCCTTCAGCGGTGAAAAATGACCGGCGCGGTCGGTCCAGGGGGTCATGGGCTGCTCCGTTGACCTACCCTATACGATCCGCACGCCCCCGGGGTTACGCGAGCTGCGATCACACTCGCTTGAGCGCCTACCACATCGACTTGCGCGCCCGCTCGGGCCACTCGCGGTCGTAGGTCTCTCCGTCGATGCGCGCCTGGCTCGTCGCCTCCAGGATCCTGCCGGGCGTCGGCAGGCTCTTGGGATCGACGTGACGGGCAGGCTTCCAGAGTTCCGAGCGGTGGATGGCGCGCGCGCACTGGAAATAGACGGCATCGACCGAGATGACGATGACCGAGCGCGCCGGTTTGCCGTCGACGGCGAAAGATTCGCGCAGCACCGGATCGATCGACAGCGTCGCCCGGCCGTTGAGGCGCAGCGTGGTGCCGGAGCCGGGCACCAGGAACAACAGCCCGACGCGCGGGTCGCGCAGGATGTTCTTCAGCGAATCGGCGCGATTGTTGCCGTGGCGGTCCGGCATCATCACCGTCTTCGGATCGGTCACGCGCACGAAGCCGGCGAGGTCGCCACGGGGCGAACAGTCGAGGCCTTCCGGTCCCGCCGTCGCGAGCGCCACGAAGGGCGAGGCGGCGATCAGCGCAGCGTATTCGGGAATGATGTGGTCGAGTTCCTTGACCAGCGAGGTTTCGCCCGGCAGCCCGTACAACGCTTCGAGCTGCTCGACCGTGGTGATCGCATCCATTGACCCCTCCTGTCGTTCTCACCGCTCATGAGCCGGCTGCGTGACGCCGGCATGACAACATTTCAGTCTCTCGACAGGCCCTTTTCCGCCAGTTCACCGAGATAGGCGGCCCAGCGGCTGTCACGCTCGTGGCCGAGCCGGTGAAGGTAGTCCCAGGTGAAGATGCCGGTGTCGTGGCCGTCGTCGAAGATGATACGCACGGCGTAGTGGCCGACCGGCTCCATGCCGGCGATCGCGACGTTGCGCTTGCCGGGCACGGTGACGCGCTGCTCGGGCGAGTGCCCCTGCACCTCGGCCGAGGGCGACAGGACGCGGAGCAGTTCCGCCGGGAGTTCGAAGGGGTGGTGCGACGGGTAGGTGACGGACAGAAGCCGTCTATCCTTCGAAACGCGGAGCTCGGTCGGCGCGGTCATCTCGGTTCTCACATCGATTGCGGGCGCCCATTTGCACGAAATCCGCCCCGGATGCTACCAAATGGCAGCCTCGAACCGGCTTGAACCAGACAGCGGAAGGCCCGACATAGGGAAGATGAACATTCGGCCGTCCATTCCGGAAAGCCAAGGCGCCGGCGCGATGATCGACCCGTTCGGGCGGTCGATCACCTATCTTCGCGTGTCCGTGACCGACCGCTGCGACTTCCGCTGCACCTACTGCATGGCGGAAGACATGGCATTCCTTCCCAAGAAGGACCTGCTGTCGCTCGAGGAACTCGACCGGCTGTGCAGCGTGTTCATCGAGAAGGGCGTCAGGAAACTGAGACTCACGGGCGGCGAGCCGCTGGTCCGCAAGAACGTCATGCACCTCGTCAGGCAATTGTCGCGGCACCTCGCAAGCGGCGCGCTGGAGGAACTGACGCTGACGACCAACGGTTCGCAGCTGGCGCGCCACGCCGCTGAGCTTGCCGACTGCGGTGTGCGGCGCATCAACGTCTCGCTGGACACGCTGGATGCCGAGAAGTTCCGGGCGGTCACCCGCTGGGGCGACCTTGGCAAGGTCATGGCAGGCATCGACGCCGCGCAGGCCGCCGGCATGAAGGTCAAGCTGAACGCCGTCGCCCTGAAGGGCTTCAACGAGCATGAACTGCCGGAGATGCTGCGCTGGGCGCATGGGCGCGGCATGGACCTGACCGTCATCGAAACGATGCCGATGGGCGAGATCGATGCCGATCGCACCGACCAGTACCTGCCGCTCTCCGTGCTCCGCGCCGATCTCGAGCGGGAGTTCACGCTGACCGACATCCCCTTCAAGACCGGCGGGCCGGCCCGCTACGTCGAGATCGCGGAGACTGGAGGACGGCTGGGGTTCATCACCCCCCTCACCCACAATTTCTGCGAAAGCTGCAACCGTGTGCGCATCACCTGCACCGGCACGCTCTACATGTGCCTCGGCCAGGAAGACGCCGCCGACCTGCGCGCGCCGCTGCGCGCTTCCGAGGGCAACGAGCTCCTCTCGCAGGCCATCGACGAGGCGATCGGCCGCAAGCCGAAAGGCCACGACTTCATCATCGACCGCCGCACCAGCCGGCCCGCGGTGTCGCGCCATATGAGCGTGACAGGCGGCTGACCATGGCTCTTGGCGCCCGCAGCACGCAATGGGCACGAGCGGCCAGCCTCGCAGCCGCATTGGCGGCGGGAGTATCGCCCGCCCTCGCCGACACGCTGACCTACACCAACAGCCGCTTCGGAACGTCGGTCACCTTCCCGGCCGAAGTGTTCGGCGAGCGCATGGACCCGCCGCAGAACGGCGACGGCATGACCTGGACTGCGCCGGACGGCGGCAGCCTCGCCGTCTTCGCCTTCAACAACGCGCTTGCCGTCACGCCCGAGACACTCGCCGACGAAAACGAGGGCCGCGACGATGTCGACGTGACGTACCGGCGCGTCGGAAAGGACTGGGTCGTGCTCTCCGGCTACGAGAAAGGCATGATATTCTACCAGCGCTTCGAGTTCGGCGCCGACGACGTCATCCACTCCGTTCTGCTGAAATATCCGCAATCGGCGCGAGAAACCTATGACGATCTCGCCGGGCCTATCGCGGGCAGCCTGCAAGGCCCCTGAACCGCTGAGGGCCTGATTTACTCCCGTCGGGCGCTGGAATAATCTTGCGCGGCGCGGCATCCAGCCAGCGCTGTCTCGGGAGACCAACCTAAATGTTCAGGCTCATTGCTTCGGCGCTGCTCGGAGCGTGCTTCGCCCTGCCCGCCGCCGCCCAGTCTATCGGCGGCTCCTACGCCGTGGCCGGGACCAATTTCGACGGATCGCCCTACACCGGCACCGCGGAGATCGTGCTGACCAGCCAGACGACCTGCACGATCCACTGGACCACCGGCGGATCGACTTCCGAAGGCATCTGCATGCGCAACGACGATTCCTTCGCCGCCGGCTACGTGCTCGGCGATGCGATCGGCCTGGTAGTCTACAAGGTCCAGGACGACGGCTCGCTGCACGGGCTGTGGACCATTGCCGGCAAGGAAGGCAACGGCACCGAGATTCTGACGCCCCAGTAATTGCAACGCCCGCTGCGCGCTCCGGTTGCGGAAACCGCGTCTGGCACAGCCGAATCGGGTTGCGCGCCCGCGCTCCGGTGCTACATGCGGCCCGCAACCGGACGGATCTGACGCTTGGCCCTTTCGCCCAATCTGCGCGGCGCACTCTTCATGTCGGTGTCGATGGCCGGCTTCACCGTCAACGACGCCTTCTCGAAGCTCGCATCGGAAACGATGAACATGGGCCAGGTCATGCTGGTCCGCGGCGTCTTCGCGACCCTTCTCGTCGGCCTGTTCGCGTGGCATCAGGGAGCCCTGTCGCGGCCTTCGCAGGCATTCGATCCGTGGCTGGCGCTGCGCGTCGCCTGCGAGATCCTCGCCACCATCACCTTCCTGACGGCGTTGGCCAATCTGCCGCTGGCCACTGTGTCCTCAGTCCTGCAGGCGCTGCCGCTCGCCGTCACGATGGGCGCCGCCCTGTTCTTCGGCGAACAGGTCAGGTGGAGGCGGTGGCTGGCGATCACGGTCGGATTCGTCGGGGTGCTGATCGTCGTCAGGCCTGGTTTCGAGGGGTTCAGCGTCTATTCGCTTCTCGCGCTTCTGTGCGTCTTCCTCGCGGCCGTGCGCGACCTGGCGACGCGCCGCATTCCGGCACAGATACCGTCGCTGTTCGTCTCGACGATCACCGCGGTCACGGTGACGATCTTCGGCGGGCTGCTCGTGGTGCCCATGGGCGGGTGGTCGCCGCTCACGGCGTCGAATACCGGCACGCTTGCGGCAGGCGCAATCATGCTGGTCATCGGCTACCAGTTCATCATCATGGCGATGCGAACGGGAGACATCTCCTTCATCGCACCATTCCGCTACACCGCGCTGCTCTGGGCGCTGATGCTGGGATTCGTGATCTTCGGCGACGTGCCCGATCTCTTGACGACGATCGGCTCGGCGATCGTCGTCGGGTCGGGCCTCTACTCGCTCTACCGCGAGCGGGTCGTCGGACGGCGGCGGATCATCGCCGAGACGACCAAAGAGGCGATGTCGCCGGACGGGCTCTGATCCATGTCAAACCGCCTCTTCAACCGTACGACGCCTCCCCACATCGTGACACTGGTGCTGGCGACGGCGTCGAGCGCGCTGACGATGAACGTGTTCCTGCCGTCGCTGCCCGGCATGGCCAAGCACTTCAACACCGACTACGCGGTGATGCAGCTGGCCGTGACCCTCTATCTCCTGTCGACCGCAGTGCTTCAGGTCTTCTTCGGACCCGCCTCCGACCGCTTCGGCAGGCGTCCTGTCATGCTTGCCTGCTTCGTCGTCTTCATCCTCGGCACGATCGGCGCGCTGGCCGCGCCGGACGTCGGGACGCTCCTCGCCTGCCGGCTTCTCCAGGCATTTTCGGCCGCCGGCATGGTGCTGGCGCGGGCGATCGTGCGCGATACGGTCGGCATGGCCGCGGCTGCCAGCAAGATGGGCTACATCACGATGGGCATGGCGCTGGTTCCGATGGTGGCGCCGTTCATCGGAGGACTTGTCGACGAGATCTACGGCTGGCAGGCGACGTTCGTCGTGGCCCTCCTGTTCGGCCTCGTCGCCTTCGGGTTCATCTACTTCGACCTCGGCGAGACCAACCACAGCCCGTCATCGAGCTTCGCGGCGCAGTTCCGCTCCTATCCCGAGCTTCTGCGGTCTGGCCACTTCTGGGGGTACGCCGCGATTGCCGCCTTCACTTCCGGCACGTTCTTCGCCTTCGTCGGCGGCGGACCGTATGTGGCGACAGAGATGCTCGGCCTCTCGCCGTCCGGCTACGGCATGTATTTCGCCTTCGTCTCGCTGGGTTACATGGGCGGCAACTTCGCGTCCGGCCGCTATTCCACGCGTGCCGGCATCGTCCGCATGATGATGCTCGGCTCGATCATCGCGACTTTCGGCATGCTCTTTCCGATCGTGCTGTTCGCAGCGGGCCTGATGCATCCGATCTCGCTGTTCGGACCAGCCATCTTCATCGGGCTGGGCAACGGCATGACGCTTCCGAACGCCAATGCCGGCCTCGTCAGCGTGAAGCCCGAGCTCGCCGGCACGGCCTCCGGGCTCGGCGGGGCCTTGCAGATGGGGGGCGGCGCGCTCCTGTCGTTCGCCGGAGGCGCATTCCTGACGCCGACCTCCGGCCCTTACCCGCTGCTCATCGTCATGCTGGTTTCCACTGTTCTCGCGCTGGCGGCCACGCTGATGGTCATGCGCGGGCAGAAATGACCATCCGATCCGACATCGTCGCGGTGGTGCTCGCCGGCGGCCGGTCGAGCCGCATGGGCGGCGGTGACAAGCCGCTGATCGAGCTTGATGGCCTGACGATTCTGGACCGGGTGCTGATGCGCCTGTCGCCGCATCTGTCGGCCATCGCCATCAACGCGAACGGCGACCCTGGGAGGTTCGACCGCTTCGGTCTGCCCGTCCTGGCGGACACGGTCGGCGGGTACCAGGGACCGCTCGCCGGAATCCTTGCCGGCCTCGCATGGGCGACGACGCACGAGGGCGTACGCTTCATGGTCACCGTGCCCGGCGACACGCCGTTCCTGCCGTCCGATCTCGTCCCGCGCCTGCTGGCGGCCGCCGCGGGTTTCGACGGTATCGTGCTGGCAGCCTCGCACGGCAGGACGCACCCGGTCTGCGGCGTCTGGCCCGCCGACCTCGTGCCAAGACTTGAAAGCCACATGGCAATAGACGGGAGCCGTCGAGTGCTGGATTTCGTTGCGTCGAATCCTGTCCGCACCATCGACTTCGAGCCGGAACGCGATGTCGACCCGTTCTTCAACGTGAACACGCCCGACGACCTGGCGCGTGCCGTCGCGCTGGCCAGCGGAGAACGGGCTTGACCGCGCCCGTCTTCGGCATCACCGGCTGGAAGAATTCCGGCAAGACCACGCTGACCGTGCGACTGGTCTCCGAACTCGCCGGCCGCGGCTACCGCGTCTCGACCGTCAAGCACGCGCACCACGAGTTCGACATCGACCAGGACGGGACCGACAGTTTCCGGCACAGGCAGGCGGGTGCGGCAGAGGTGGCCATCGTCTCCGGTCGCCGCTGGGCGCTCATGCACGAGTTGCGCGCGGAAGACGAACCGCCCCTCGACGCGATCCTCGCGCGGCTGGGGCCGTGCGATATCGTGCTCGTCGAAGGCTACAAGCGCGAGGCGCACCTGAAGATCGAGACGCGGCGGCTCGGCGCCAAGGACACGACGCCCCTCTCGGCGCGCGACCCGGCGATCGTGGCGATTGCCGCCGACCACCCGGTCGAAAACGAGAAAGTCCCGGTCTTTGCGCTGGATGACGCCGCGGCAATTGCCGACTTCATCGAACGAACTTGCGACCTGCGTTCACGATAGTGCCGCTGCGACACCGCGGCGGCCTTCCAAGGGCGTTGCATTTCTCTTGAAAACAATGGGAATATCGACGCCAAGGACGGTCGCCGTCCCGTCGCGACGGCCGGTGGCGTCGTCGCGGAATCAGAACAGAGAGGAACACCATGCGTATTTCGAAGCGTCTCTTTCTCGCTGCGACAGCCGCGCTTGCCTTGACGGCCGGCGCCGCCTCCGCCCAGGAGACCCTCAGGATCGGCACGGAGGGCGCCTACCCTCCCTTCAACAACCTCACCGCGGACGGCAAGCTCGTCGGCTTCGACATCGACATCGCCAACGCGCTTTGCGAGGAGATGAAGGTGAAGTGCGAGTTCATCACGCAGGACTGGGACGGAATCATCCCGGCGCTGCAGGCGAGCAAGTTCGACGCCATCATCGCCTCGATGTCGATCACCGAGGAACGCAAGAAGCAGGTCGACTTCACGAACAAGTACTACAACACCCCGCCGGCCATCGCCGCTGCCAAGGGTAGCGGCATCACCGGCGTGACGAAGGAAGCGCTGGCCGGCAAGACGATCGGCGTCGCAACGTCGACCACGCACTTCAACTACTCGGAGAAGACCTTCACGGACTCGACCATCAAGGGCTATCCGACCAGCCAGGAAGAGCAGCTCGACCTCGCCGCCGGCCGCATCGACGCCATCAACGACGACATCTCGGTCATCGAGGAATGGCTGAAGACGCCGGACGGCCAGTGCTGCGAGATCGTCGGCACGGTAACGCCGGTTCCGGAAATCCACGGCCCGGGCGCCGGCATCGCGGTTCGCAAGGGCGAAACCGCGCTGGCGGACAAGTTCAACGCTGCCATCGACGCGATCCGCGCCAACGGAAAATACAAGGAAATCAACGACAAGTATTTCCCGTACGACGTCTACGGCGGCTGATGCCTGACTGTCCCGGGCAGCGGCGAAAGCCGCTGCCCGCTGCTTCCTCCCACACCAGGCCGGGGCCCTGCTAGCCGATGCAAAGCGTCTGGACTCTTCTAAGCTGGGGACCGGAGGGGTGGCTCGACGACATCTTCTACGGGGTGTTCATCACCGTCTCGCTGGCGGTCGCGACCTTGCCGCTCGGCATGGCCATGGGCTTCGTCGTGGCGCTGGCCAAGAAGTCCGATGAGCCGACGCTGCGGCTCGCCGGGAACATCTACACGACGATCTTTCGTGGCCTGCCGGAACTGCTGACGCTGTTCCTGGTCTATTACGGCGTGCAGATTGGCCTCCAGAACCTGGTGCGGCTCGTCAATCCCGCCGCGACGATCGAGGTGAACAGCTTCGTCTCGGGTATGGTCGCGCTCGGCGTCGTGCTCTCTTCCTATGCAAGCGAGGTGTTCCTCTCGGCATTCCGCGCCATCCCCCGCGGCCAGTACGAGGGCGGCTACTCGATCGGCCTCTCCGGCTTCCAGACCATGCGACTCATCGTGATGCCGCAGCTGGTCCGGATCGCGCTGCCCGGACTGGCGAATCTGTGGCTGGTGCTGCTCCTGAATACCGCGCTCGTATCGGCGATCGGTCTCTCCGACATCCTGCGACAGGCCGGCATCGCCGCCCGCGTCACGCGCGAGCCCTTCGTCTTCTTCGGCCTCGCGGCCCTGCTCTATCTGTCGCTTGCGATCATCTCCTCCATCGGGATCCGGCAGGTTGAACGCGCGGTCGGCGACCACGGTGACCGCCGATGACCGTCGCCGCGAACCCGGCAGCGACCGATGACATCCCGGCGCCACGACAGCGCGGCTGGACCGGCGAACGGATCGTCGGCACCGCGCTTCTCGGCTTCTGGATCGTCGCGTTTGCCGGACTGGTCCTCTACCTGATCTCGGTGTGGGACCCGGAGCTCTTCGAGCGCTGGGTGCCGGCCTACATGTCGGGCCTCATGACGACGCTGCTGCTGGTCGTCATCTCTACCGTCCTCGGCGCAATTCTCTCCGTCCCGGTTGCGTGGGGGCGCATGTCGAAGAACCGCGTGGCGCAGGTCGTGACCTACGGCTACGTCTACTTCTTCCGGGGTACGCCGCTTCTGGCGCAGACCTTCCTGATCTACTACGGGCTCGGTTCCTTCCGGCCCCAGCTCGAGGCGATCGGGCTGTGGGCCTTCTTCCGGGAGGCATGGTACTGCGCCATCCTCGCCTTCACGCTGAACACCGCCGCCTACCAGGCGGAAATCCTGCGCGGTGCGATCGAAAGCGTGCCGCGCGGCCAGTGGGAGGGCGGCGCCGCGCTCGGGCTGCACAGGCTGCAGATCCTGCGCAAGATCATCCTGCCGCAGGCGCTCATCGTCGCGCTGCGCCCCTACGGCAACGAGGTCGTGCTGATGATCAAGAGCTCGGCCGTCGTGGCGCTGATCACGGTGTCGGACCTGATGGGCGTCACGCGGCTCGCCTATTCGCGGTCGTTCGACTTCCAGACCTATGTCTGGGCGGCGCTGATCTACCTCGCGCTGGTCGAGGTGCTGCGCCACGGCGTCGAGTGGATCGAGCGCCGGATCACCACCCACCTTCACCGCTGACAAAGACAAGATTCGGGGCGCGACGCGTCCCTCCGGACGAGGAGATAGTCATGGCATCTGTCGCATTCATCGGTCTCGGCGTGATGGGATATCCCATGGCCGGCCACCTGAAGAAGAAGGGTGGCCACGACGTCACCGTCTACAACCGCACCATCGCCAAGGCCCAGAAGTGGGCAGCCGAGCACGGCGGCGCCTTTGCCGAGACGCCGGCCAAAGCGGCCGAAGGCAAGGACTTCGTGTTCAGCTGCGTCGGCAATGACGACGACCTCCGCTCGGTGACCACCGGCGCCGACGGCGCGTTCGCGGCGATGAAAAAGGGCGCGGTCTTCATCGACAACACGACCGCTTCCGCCGAGGTCGCGCGCGAACTCGCGGCCGCCGCCGACAAGGGCGGGTTCTCGTTTCTCGATGCTCCGGTCTCCGGGGGCCAGGCCGGCGCGGAGAACGGCGTGCTGACCGTGATGGTCGGCGGCGACGAGGCGGCCTTCGCGAAGGCCAGGCCTGTGATCGACGCCTATGCCCGCATGATCGGGCTGATGGGCCCGTCGGGTGCCGGGCAGCTGACCAAGATGATCAACCAGATCTGCATTGCCGGCCTTGTTCAGGGGCTCGCCGAAGGCATCCACTTCGGGAAGAAGGCCGGGCTCGACATCGAGAAGGTGATCGAGGTCATCTCCAAGGGCGCGGCCGGTTCCTGGCAGATGGAGAACCGCCACAAGACCATGAACGCGGCGAAGTACGATTTCGGCTTCGCCGTCGACTGGATGCGCAAGGATCTCGGAATCTGCCTCGACGAGGCGGACCGCAACGGCGCGAAGCTGCCCGTCACGGCGCTGGTCGACCAGTTCTACAAGGACGTGCAGGGCATGGGCGGCAAGCGCTGGGATACCTCGTCGCTGCTCGCCCGGCTGGAACGCTAAAGGTGGCCGTCGCGGCCGACAGCGCACTCGGCCGCCAGTCGTCGGCCGCGGACGTCGTCGCCCACCTCAAGGTCATCGCGACCGACAAGGATCGCGAGGCGATGAAGCGCTATGCGATCAATGTCGACAGCGCCCTCGGCGTCCCGCATGGGGTGCTGCGCGGCCTTCAGAAGGTCCTGAAACGCGATCACCAGCGGGCGCTCGATCTTTGGGAAAGCGGCTGGCGCGAGGCACGCGTGCTCGCCTCCATGACGGACGAACCGGCGAAGGTGAGCATCGACCAGTGCCGCGCCTGGGCATCCGACATGAATTCGTGGGACATCGTCGACAGCGTCTCCGACCTTTTCGCCGACACGCCGTTTCGAGACGAACTGATCCGTGAGTTCGCGGCCGACGAACGCGAATTCGTGCGCAGGACCGCCTTCGCGATGATGGCGTGGACGAATGTCGGGCGGAAGAAAGTCCCTGAAAGCGTCCGGCTGGGCTACCTGCCGCTGATCGAACGCTATGCCACAGACGACCGCAACTTCGTGAAGAAGGCGGTCAACTGGGCGCTGCGCCAGACCGGCAAGGCCTCGCCTGCGCTGCACGCCCCTGCGCTCGAACTGGCCAGGAAGCTGGAGGAGTCGGACAGCAAGGCGGCGCGCTGGACCGGCCGCGACGCCGTCAGGGAACTGACGGCACCGAAGCTGCTACAAAGGCTGGCAAGCCGGGAGCGAGACACAACGTGAAGCGCTGGACGGCGATTACCCTCGCTTTTTTGATGCTTTGCGCCGACGGCGAGGCCTCCGATGTTGAAGTCCAGTGGGCCGATCTGCGGAAGGCAGGCCCTGACCGGCCGGTGTCGCGGTCCGACGAAGATGAGATCACCATTTTCGGGTTCCTGGTGCCGGTGGATCGGGATGGCACGCTCGTCCACGAATTTCTGCTGGTACCCTGGGTAGGTGCATGCAGCCACATGGCGCAGCCCGAGCCCACGCAGGTCATCCGAGTGACGCCTGCCGTACCCTACGAGGCCGACCGCTCCTACGAAGGCGTCACCATCAGCGGCAAACTGAAAGTTGGTGAGGAACTTACTCAGCTGTTCATCATGGATGGCGTCGTCGTTATCCGTTCCGCCTACGCCATGGGCGGCGCCACGGTGCGCGCGAGCAATAAACCGTCACCGCCCGCTCCGATGCGAAATCCGTGGCGGGAACTTCAGCGCTGACGCTGCCTATGCAGCGTTGGACGCGGCCGAGCCGCTCTCCTTGTCGAGCACGAGATAGTCGAGCGGCATCTCGGTCGTGTACTTGATCTGCTCCATCGCGAATGCCGACGACACGTCGCGGATCTCGATCTTGGCGATCAGGCGCTTGTAGAAGGCGTCGTAGGCCGCGATGTCCGGCACGACGACCCTCAGCAGATAGTCGACGTCGCCGCTCATGCGGTAGAATTCGACGACCTCCGGAAATTCCTGGATTACCTCGGAGAACCGGCGCAGCCATTCGAGGCTGTGGGCGTTCGTGCGGATCGATACGAAGACGTTGACGCGGACGTTGATCTTCTCGGCATTGAGGATCGCGACCCGCCGCTTGATGACGCCCTCCTCCTCGAGCTTCTGGATGCGGCGCCAGCAAGGCGTCGTGGAAAGCCCGACCTTCTTGGCGATGTCGGCGACGGCGAGCGTCGCGTCTTCCTGCAGCAGGCGCAGGATCTTGCGGTCGAGGCGGTCCATCAAGAGGCTCCGTGGAATGATTTCCCATCATGGCCAGCCTGGTGACGCGCTGCAAGAAAGAAATTCTCCGCAGCCATGCGAATTGACGGTTTCGATTTCAATCTGCCGGGCCCAGTCGGGTCCGGATTTCGTTCTTCAGGAAAGGGAGCAATTCTTGCCCGAACCAGGGATTGCGCTTCAGCCACGCCGAGTTGCGCCATGACGGATGCGGCAAGGGCACGACCATGGGCGACGTCGCGGCGACCAACCGCCGCCAGTCGCGGACGGTCTCGGTCAGCGATGCACGACCCTCGGTTCCGAGGTGCCACGCCTGGGCATAGCCGCCCACCGCAAGCACCATCTCTACCTGCGGCATCGCCGCCATCACCGAAGCCCGCCATGCGGGCGCACATTCGCGTCGCGGCGGCAGGTCGCCGCCTTTGGCGTCGTTGCCAGGGAAGCAGAAACCCATCGGCACGACCGCGAACTTCGCCGTGTCGTAGAACTCGTCCGCCGTGACGCCCATCCAGTCTCGCAGCCGTTGACCCGAAGCATCGGTGAAGGGCTTGCCGCTGGCGTGGACGCGGGTGCCCGGCGCCTGGCCGGCCACAAGGATGCGCGCCGTGGCGGAAGGTACCAGCACCGGCCGCGGCTCGTGCGGCAGCGGTCTTCCAAGCGGCGCGTCACGACAGATCCGGCAGGCCCTGATCTCGGCAACGAGCCGGTCGAATTCGGTTCGCGTCAACTCGCTTCTCAGGCGGTGGCGCTCGGCCGGGCAGCCAGAGCGGCGTGCCAGCGCCGAACGTTCTTCAGTTCTTCCGGCACCTGGATGCGGGCCGGTTTCATGAAGTCGACGGCGATCATGCCGGTGATGTCGGCGACGGATATCGCGTCGCCGGCGATGAATTCCCGGCCTTCGAGTTCGCGGTCGAGGATCGACAGGAAGTCCAGAGCCTTTGGCTTGTTCGCCTCGCCCCATTCGGGAATCTGCGGAACTTCCCACTCCTTCATTGCCGGGTGGATGTGGCGGAACGCGGCGGCCACGGCGGCCATCAGGTGCAACTCCAGCCGTCGCTGCCACATCTCGACAACGGCCTTGCCGAGCGCGCCGCGCCCGAAAAGCGCCGGCTCCGGATGCAACTCCTCAAAATATCGGCATATCGCCATGGATTCGCTCAGAATTGTTCCGTCATCCAGTTCAAGGACCGGCAGGCGCTGAAGCGGGTTTCGGCTCGTCACGGCCTCGTTGCGGTGCTCGAGCGCGCCCATGTCGACAGGCACCAAATCCACCGCGATGCCCTTCTCAGCGAGGTAGATCCGTACGCGGCGCGGGTTCGGCGCCTTGCCGCCGTCGAACAGCTTCATTCCGTATCCTCCGTCCATGGCATGTGAAGATAGGTCGGCACGCCGTTCAGCGGAACAGTTCACGCAGCAGATTGCCGATCGAACCCAGGAACCCGTGCTCGACCTCGGCATCGTCGCCCTGGCGGCGCCTGTACTCGTCCGGCCACTCGAACGTGCCGGCCCATATTCCGGCCTTCACCGTGCGCGCTGCGGCCTCCTCGGAGCGATAGCCGCCATAGGCGACTGCCCATCCCGCCTCCACCTGCGCCCGGTTCAGATCGACGCCGCCGGCAGAACAGACGGCAAGGAGCCGGCCGTACCTGTCGCGCTCCCAGCCCTCGCAGGAGACCGTGCCTCCACCGACAGTTGCGGCCAGTGCGTCGCGTGACAGGCGCCCGCAGGGATAGTCCCGGCCATCGATCGAGCAGTTCTGCGCGAGTTCAGGCGCGTCGATACCCTTGAGGCGGACGCGCTCCGACCCAAGCGTCAGCGAATCGCCGTCGCCTGCCCTCGCCATACCGTCGAGCTCCTTCATCGCGAAACGCTCGAACCGGGAGGCGGCGAAGGCAACCGTCAGGATGAAGGCCGCTGCTGCCAGATAGTCCAGAAAACGCGTCAACCGGCTGCGCGGACGGCGTCGGCGGGAGCCCCACCGGTTCATATGGCAAACAGAACCTTAATCATTCGGCCCTAGCGTTCGGCGATCGCGTGAAATCAGTATCCCATGGCGTCGCTTCAGTCGTCCTCGGCCGACAAGTTCATTGTGGACCGCACCAAGGCGCATCGCAACAGCGAGGTCGCCCGAGCGGTGCGTCGCACGCGTGACCGCCTGTCTCAGCAGGCCGGCAACACGGATTTCGACCGCGACCTCCTGAAGATGCACGCCCGGTCGCTGATGCACTCGGCGCCGGCGATCCCTGTCCTGGTGCTGGTCATCGCCGTCGGCGGCTTCCTGGCCGGCATGTCGACGCAGGTCCTGCTGTGGGCGCTGGTGACGGTTGCTTTCTACGCGGGCCTGGCGATCTTCGCGCGTCGCGCCGACCGCGTCGATGCGCCCGACATCGACGTCGCCACGACCCGCCGGCACTTCCTGATCGCCCATCTCGCCAGCGGCATCGGCTGGGCTTACTTCGCGACACTGGGCTGCACCGACTGCCAGGTCGACCAGCTTCCCGTCATCAAGGCGGTGGTGCTGCTGCTGGCGATAGCGGCGACGGCGCTGATCGCCTCGTCGCTGCGCGGCGCGACGGCGATCACCTTCGCGATTCCCGTGGTTGCCTACGCGGCGCTCGGCGCCCGTGTCTGGGTTCCCCTCGAAGGCCTGATGGCAGGCCTGCTCATCGCGTCGCTCGCCTTCTTCTCCTATGTCGCCGGCCAGTTGAACAAGGCGTCGCTGATGTTCCTGTCCTTCCGCACGGAGAAGGACGCGCTCATCGCCGAACTGGAGACGGCGAAATCGATGTCGGACGAGGCGCGCCGCCGCGCGGAAGAGGCCAACCTCGCGAAGTCGCGCTTCCTGGCTTCGATGAGCCATGAACTCAGAACCCCGCTCAATGCCATCCTCGGCTTCTCCGAAGTGATGGCAAAGGAAGTGCTCGGGCCGATCCAGAACGGCACCTACAAGGAATACGCCTCCGACATCCACGCTTCGGGCCAGCACCTGCTCGACCTGATCAACGAGATCCTCGACCTGTCGCGGATCGAGGCCGGCCGCTACCAGCTGAACGAGGAGCCCGTGGCGCTTGCCTATGTCGCAGAGGAGAGCTGCCACCTGATGGAGCTCAAGGCGCGCAACAAGGACATTCGCATCGTCAAGCAGTTCGAGCCTTCGCTGCCGCGCGTTCTCGCCGACGAGCGCGCCGTCCGTCAGGTCGTGCTCAATCTCCTGTCCAACGCGGTGAAGTTCACACCAACCGGCGGCGAGATCAGGGTTCTCGTCGGCTGGACCGCCGGCGGCGGCCAGTACATCGCCGTTCGCGACAACGGACCCGGCATTCCGCCCGACGAGATCGCGGTCGTTCTTTCGGCCTTCGGTCAGGGATCGATCGCCATCAAGAGCGCCGAACAGGGCACCGGGCTCGGCCTGCCGATCGTGCAGGGACTGCTCGCGATCCACGGCGGCGAACTGAAGCTGAATTCGCGGTTGCGCGAGGGCACCGAGGCCGTCGCCATCTTCCCGCCGGCGCGCGTCATGGAAGCGCTGCCCGCCATGCCGACGGCCGCGGCCGGCGGTCGTCGCCGTTGAAGTCAGCGGCCGTCCGCTGCCGCCAATCCGGCGTAGACCAGTGCAGCGGCGCGCACGAAGCCCGCGGCCAGCGCCGCGCCAAGACCTTCGCCATGCGAGAGGCCGAAATCCAGCAGCGGCTGGACGCCCATATGCTCCAGCGCCCGCGCGTGGCCGGGCTCGGTGGAAAGGTGCCCGAACAGGCAGTGATCGACGGCATCGGGGCGTGCCGCAAAGAGCACGGCGGCGGCGGCGGTCGGCGCGAAGCCGTCGATGATGACGGGAATGCGCTGCATGCGCGCCGCCAGGATGGCGCCTGCGATGGCCGCGAACTCCCTGCCTCCGACACGCCGCAGCGCTTCCAGCGGATCGCCGAGGTTGCGGCCGTTCAGAATGAGCGTGGCGTCCACCGCCTCGGCCTTGCGCGCGACCATCGCGTCGTCAGCGCCGGAGCCGCGACCGACCCAGTCCCGCCCCTGCCCGCCAAACAATGCCGCCAGCAGGGCGGCCGCGACGGTCGAGTTGCCGACGCCAATGTCGCCGATGGCCAGCAGGTCCGCCCCACCGGCAATCGCCTCCATGCCGAAAGCCATCGTTGCGGCGCAGCCGCGCTCGTCCAGCGCCGGCTCGCGGGTGATGTCGCCAGTCGGGAGATGGAGCGCGAGGTCGAAGACCTTCAGGCCGAGATCATGGGCGACGCAGACCTGGTTGATCGCCGCACCACCCGCTGCGCAGCGCTCGACCATGGCGGCAGTGGCTTCCATCGGACGCGGCGACACGCCCTGCGCGGCTACGCCGTGATTGCCCGCGAACAACGCGACGAGGGGCCGGTTGACGGCGGGCGGCCGGCCCGACCATCGGGCCAGCCATTCGGCGGTCGATGCGACGGCGCCCAGCGATCCCTTCGGACGTTCGGCCCGGCGGAACACGCCGGCAACGGTCGCTGCGACCGCCTCTTCGGGACCCGGGAGGTCGCGGATCAGCGTACGGAAATCGTCGAAGGGAAGGCCGGTAGTCATTCGCAGGTCCAGGCTGTCACGATTGCGTCCGCTCTATCGGCGGGCGACCGGGCTTGCAATGCCGCCTCGCCTGCCTCATCTCCATGGCGAACAACCCGACACCCGCGGTGAGCGTCATCGAATCGCCCTGCATCCTCGTATGCTCGATCGACATGAAGACCGGATACTGCTTCGGCTGCGGGCGCACGCGCGATGAAATCGCCGGCTGGATCGGCATGACGTCCGAGACCCGCCGGGCCATCATGGAGACGCTGCCGGCCCGCCTCGAAACGGTCGAGCGACGGCCCCGCCGCGAGACGCGCCGTACCCGCATGGCCCGGGAACGGGGCGAAATCTGATGGGCCGGATGGGCTGGATCCTGCTCGCCGTCGCCGGCGGCGTTCTCGCCGTGGCGCTGGTTTCGCGGGGCGAGTTCCTGCCATCCGACGATGCGCCGCGCCTCCTCTATCTCGGCATTCTGGGCACGGTCGTCGCGGCCGGCATCCTCGGATCCGGCATGCGGCTCGGCTACGTGGCCCGGAGCCTGGCGCTCTGGCTGCTGATCGCCGTGGCGCTCATCGCCGGCTACCAGTACCGGTACGAGCTTCAGGACATCGCCAGCCGGGTGACGGCCGGGCTGATCCCGGGCAGTCCCGTGTCGGTGCTGTCCGCCGACGGGTCGGCGAACGTGCTTCTCGACAAGCAGTCCGACGGCCATTTCCAGGTTCGCATGACGGTCGACGGCGCAGCGGTCCGCGCCATGATCGACACCGGCGCGACCACTACCGTGCTGACCGCGGCCGATGCGCAGTCGGCCGGCATCGATCCGGCGTCGCTGTCATTTTCCGTGCCCGTCGCGACCGCGAACGGCGTCACAATGGCCGCGCAGGCCCGCATCCGCGAGATCGCGGTCGGGGCCATCGTGCGGCGCAACCTTCCCGTCCTCGTGGCGGCGTCCGGGTCGCTGGACCAGAGCCTGCTCGGCATGAACTTCCTGTCGACCCTCTCGGGCTTCCAGGTCCGCGGCGACCGGATGGTGCTGTTCGACTAGGCCTCAGGCTTCGGCGGCGTCGATCAGCCGAAGCTGCGCCGAACGCGAGCCGTTCCAGTAGTTGGCGGAGATGTTGCCCGCGAGGTGCACGGGCTGCCCGCGCATCGAGGCAAGGAACCGCCCCAGCTCGGCCTCGGCCGCGCGGAACGCCATCGCCTGAACCCGGCCGCCGCTCTCCGAGCGCAATTCGACGCGCAGGTGCCCTGCCCCGACAGGCCTGACATCGCTCACGCGGTGGCGGGGGAGCGCAAAGACCGGCTGCGGATGGCCGGCGCCGAACGGACCGGCCTTCTCCAGTTCGTCGACCAGATCGATCGTCACGCCTTCGGCCGATACCGCCGCATCGACCAGCAGCCGCTCCTCGTTGCGGAGCCTGACGACCTCCGAGGCGGCCCGTTCCTCGAAGAAGGCGCGCAGCTCCGCCAGGCGCGCGCGCTCGATCGTAATGCCGGCCGCCATGGCGTGGCCGCCACCCTTGACGAGAAGGCCGCGCTCCACGGCTTCCCTGACAAGGCGGCCGAGGTCGAACCCTGCGACCGAGCGGCCGGAGCCCGTGCCGACGCCGCTGGCGTTGAACGCGATGGCGAAGGCCGGTCGCCGGGCATGATCCTTCAGTCGCGAGGCGAGCAAGCCGACCACGCCCGGATGCCAGCGGTCGTTCATGGTCACGATCACGGCGGGCCCGTCGCCGCCCATCATCTCGGCATCGGCCTCCGCCTTGGCGACGGCGAGCATCTCCTGCTCCATGACCTGCCGCTCCTGGTTAAGCCGGTCGAGTGTCTCGGCGATCTTCGCCGCCTGGACTGGATCGTCGGTTGCGAGCAGGCGCGAGCCCAGCGCCGCGTCGCCGATGCGCCCGCCGGCATTGATGCGAGGCCCGATCAGGAAGCCCAGATGGAAAGTGTTCAGCGGCTCGCCGATCCGGGCCGCACGTGTCAATGCGGCCAGGCCGACATTCTCCTGCCGCCTGGCCGTGACGAGGCCCTTCACGACGAAGGCGCGGTTGACGCCGGTCAACGGCACCACATCGCAGACGGTCGCCAGCGCGACGAGGTCCAGCAGGCCGAGCAGGTCAACCTTGGTCGCGTTGCCCCGCTCGCGCAGAAGCGACGCGACCCGCACCAGCGTCACGAAGGTCACGCCGGCGGCACAAAGAAAACCTTGCCCGGAAACGTCGTCCTCGCGGTTGGGATTGACGACCGGCACCGGCGGGATGACGGGTCCCGGCTGGTGATGGTCCAGCACGACCACGTCGGCGCCCGCATCCCTCGCGGCCTCGATCGACGGGCCGCTGTTGGTGCCGCAGTCCACGGTGACGATCAGTGTCGCGCCACGGCCGGCCAGTTCGCGCATCGCATCGGGATTGGGCCCATAGCCCTCGAAGATGCGGTCGGGAATGTAGATCTCGTTCGGCACGCCGTGCCCGTCGAGGAAGCGCTTCATCAGCGCCGACGAGGCCGCCCCGTCGACGTCATAGTCGCCGAAGATGGCTACGCGCTCGCGACGCGTTATCGCGTCGGCGATCCGCCCGGCCGCGGCATCCATGTCGGTGAACGACGTCGGGTCCGGCAGCAGGTCGCGGATGGTCGGGTCGAGGAAGCGCGCGGTCGTTTCCGCCGTCACGCCCCTGCCGGCCAGCACGCGCGCCAGGATGTCGCTGACGCCTTCTGTCTGGGCGATGGCCATTGCGGCGGCTTCCTGCCGCTCGCCGAGCCGGTGTTCCCAGGCGAGACCCGTCACGGAACGACGAACGCCGAGGAACAGGCGTTTCTGCGAGTCGGACCGGGCCGGGGTGACGTTCATGCCCGACCATAGGCTGAGGCGGCGCCGTTTCCAAAGGCGCCGCCCCGCCCATCCCCGGTTTCTAGCCTTCCCAGCGGGAAGACTTGGCGCGAACGATCCCCTTCACAAGCTTGCCGAAGGTCTTTTCCCGCGCTCGTCGCTCGTGGATCGCCTCGCGGTTGTAGGCTTCCTCAGCCGCCAGCTTTCGCCAGCGGGCCAGTCGTCCGGGCTCCAGCGCGCCCGAAGCGACGGCCGCCTGCACCTGGCATCCGGGCTCGTTCCCATGCGTGCAGTCGGTGAACCGGCAGCGAGCCGCGAGCGACACGATATCGGCGAAGACTTCACCGATGCCGGCCGACACGTCGGTCAGTTGCAACTCGCGCATGCCAGGCAAGTCGATCAGCCAGCCGCCGGCGGGCAGCCGGTGCATCGCGCGCGCCGTCGTCGTGTGACGGCCATGGGCGTCGTCCTCGCGGATTGGCTGCGTGGCAATTCCCCCGCCGGTCAGCGCATTCACCAGCGTGGACTTGCCCACGCCCGAGGAGCCGGCAAGTGCGACAGTCTGTCCCCGCCCGCACCACGGCGTCAGGATCTTCGCCTGCTGCTCATCGCGCGCATCGAGCGTTTCGACCAGCAGCCCCGGCATGATCCGCCGCGCAGCCTCGGCATACCGGGCCGGATCGTCGGTCAGATCGGCCTTGGTCAGCACGACGACCGGCTGGACCTGGGCCTCGCGGGCCAGCGCGAGATAGCGCTCCAGGCGCGCCACGTTGAAGTCCTGGTTGCAGGACGACATCACGAACAGCGTGTCGACATTGGCTGCGATGAGCTGGACCCGTGCGTCGACGCCGGCCGCGCGCCGTTTGAACAGGCTGCGGCGAGCCAGCAACCGCAGCGGGCGGAAGGTGTCCCTGTCGACCAGCAGCCAGTCGCCAACCGTTGCTGTCGCCTCAAGATCGTCGGGATCGGGGCGTAGCGGCTGGATGGTCCGCTCGATGCCTGGGGCGGCAACGATCAGCCGGTCGCGATGGACTGCGGTTACGCGCGCCGCCAGCGCCAGATTTCTGTCTTCAGGGGTGACTTGGGTTTCAAAGGAAGAGTTCCAGCCGAGTTCGGCCAGTGAAAGTTCGCGGTTTTCCATTGTCTGTCTCGCCGGTTCCGCGCCTGCGCGCGGACGTGAACGATCGCCCCGCGGTGATGCGGGACGGCGGGCACAAGGGCCGGAACGAGACTACGGGCGCTTCTGCGCCGCGCTGCGGCTAGATCGCCGCGCTCTTCCCGGCCGGGCGGGACACAATGGCGGACATGAAAACTCCCTGCTCCGGTTCAACTTGCCGGCAGGTCTATGTGTTCGCAAGGAACATGTCCATCGGCGCCCACGCACCAGACACGGACGAGACTTTGGCGTCAGGCGCCGGGGAGATTCAGGGTGCCCTTCACGTAGTCCAGCTTCGGCGCCCTGAAACCCATCGCCACCCATGCGGTGAGGAGCCGCCACATGAAGGCGACTGAATGGGTGGACGGGCTTGGAATGCCGTCGCCGAACGTCACGCCCGCCGGCCGGTACTTCGTCATGGTCCGGAGATCCAGCACCGGCCGCTCCGCCGACGGAAGACGGTCCGCATAGACCGACAGCCAGTGGCCGCCCTGGAATTCGAGGAACATCGGCGCGTTGCAGCACGTCGCGATCACGCGCCGGGTCTTTGAACCGGGCGTCAGGCGATGTTCGGCGAGACGGTCCGCGCCCCGCAGGCAGCGCAGCCGGTCCTTCCGGAACATGACGAAGCCGGTCCCGCCGTCCGATCCGACGATCTTGCCTGCGCCAGGCAAGGCGCGGAAGCGCTGACCGGCCTCCTGGCAGCTGTCGCAGTAGCAGGCGACGGTCATGATCGGTTCGCCCGTTGCCTCCATCGCCACCTCGCCGCACGAGCATGCGATGGTTCTCAGGCGGCGCGCGGGTCCCGACATGGCTCACTCCGTTTGATAAATTAGACTGGACGGTCTAGTTTGAAATGTCAACGCGGTGAATGTATCGTTCCGCTCGTCGTGAAGGAGACTTTGTGGGCAAGGGTGCACAGACACGGATGGAACGGACGCGCGGGACGATCGTCGCCGCCGCGGCGGACGTGTTCCTGCGCGACGGGTTCCTGGGCGCGAGCATGGACGACGTCGCCGCGACTGCCGGCGTCTCGAAGCAGACTGTCTATGCGCACTACCAGAGCAAGGAAGAGCTCTTCCTGGCGGTGATACGCGGGATGGTCGGCACGGCCGGCGATCAGGTCCAGGAGAATGTCGCCAAGCCCGCCATGGAGGTGACCGTCGAGCGTTTCCTGCTCGATTCCGCGAATGCCCAGCTGACCCGGCTGATGACGCCGCGCCTGCTGCAGCTGAGGCGCATCATCATCGCCGAAGCCGACCGCTTTCCCGAACTCGGCGCGGTTCTGCACGAGCGCGGCCCGACGCGATCGATCGACCGGCTGACAACGGGTCTGCAGCACTATGCGGAAAGCGGCGCCATTCATGCGGCCGACGTCCGCGCCGCAGCGGCCCATTTTCACTGGCTGGTGATCGGCGCGCCCGTCAACGACGCGATGATGCTCGGCAGCCGGGCGATCCCGTCAGCCGAGGCCCTCGCCGCGCACGCGAGGGAGGCGGTGCGGATATTCCTCGCCGCCTACGGCGCGCGGCTGGAACCCTAGAATTTGTCCATGTCCTGATGGCGCGCCTTGATCTCGCGCACAGTCTTGGACGACGAGCGCATGACGATGGTGTGCGTGTCGATCGAGTGGCGGCCGAACTTGACGCCGGCCAGCATGTTGCCATCGGTCACGCCGGTCGCCGCGAACAGCACGTCGCCCTTCGCCATCTCCTCCATGCGGTATACCTTGGCCGGATCGGTGATGCCCATCTTGGCGGCGCGAGCGACCTTCTCCTCGCTGTCGAGCTTCAGGCGGCCGAACATCTGGCCTCCCATGCAACGCAGCGCGGCTGCGGCGAGCACGCCTTCCGGCGCGCCGCCCGAGCCGAGATAGATGTCGATGCCGGTCTCGTCCGGGTCGGTCGTGTGGATGACGCCGGCGACGTCGCCATCGCCGATCAGCCGGATGGCGGCGCCGGTGGCGCGGACGTCGTCGATCAGTTTCGCGTGGCGGGGCCGGTCCAGGATGCAGGCGGTGATCTCGCCTACCGGCACGCCCTTGGCCTTGGCGAGGCTGTTGATGTTGTCGACGGCCGAAGCGTCGAGGTCGATGACGCCGGCCGAATAACCCGGACCGATGGCGATCTTGTCCATGTAGACGTCGGGCGCGAACAGCAGGCTGCCTTTCTCGGCGATGGCGACGACGGCCAGGGCGTTCGGCAGGTTCTTGGCGCAGATCGTGGTGCCTTCGAGCGGATCGAGGGCGATGTCGACGATCGGGCCGTCGCCGCTGCCCACTTCCTCGCCGATATAGAGCATCGGCGCCTCGTCGCGCTCGCCCTCGCCGATCACCACCGTGCCGCGGATCGCCAGCCGGTTCAGCTCCGAGCGCATCGCGTCGACCGCTGCCTGGTCGGCGGCCTTCTCGTCGCCCCTTCCCCTCAGCCGCGCGGCGGCGACGGCGGCGCGCTCCGTGACGCGCACGAGTTCCAGCGTGAGGATACGGTCGAGACCGGCGTTGGCGCCTTTGGGCATGTTCGGAAGCGTTCCCTTGTTGTCTGGCCACCGGACGGCGGCCGGCCCTTCATGTCAAAGGCGCATGACCGCCACAAGACCCGCCGACCGCCGCGTGCGCGTGCCCAAAGATAAGAATCGATTGAAAGTTGGGAGAGCGACCGAACGGGGCTTCGCCCTAGCCGGCGCGCTCGATGCGGATGACCTGCGGCTTGTCGACAAGATAGCCGTCGCGCGTGATGCCATCGACCGCCTTGCGGACCGCAGCTTCGGTCGTCTCGTGCGTGACGAGGATGACGTTCTTCTGCCGGTCGTCGGCAACCGCGCGCTGGACGATCGATTCCAGTGAAATATCGTTGTCGGCCATGCGCTTGGCGATGCCCGCGAAGACGCCGATCTTGTCGTGCACGGTCAGCCGGATGAAGTAACCGCCGGCATGGCTGCGCATCTTCGCCTGCTTGTACGGCTTCAGTTCTTTCGCCGGCCGGCCGAATACCGGGCCATGCTGGAAACCGGGTCGGCTTTTCGCGATATCGGCGATGTCGCCGACCACGGCGGATGCCGTCGCGTTGCCGCCGGCGCCGGGACCGGACAGCAGCAGTTCGCCCAGGATGTCGGTCTCGATCGCAACGGCATTGGTCACGCCATGGACCTGCGCGATGACGCTTGCCGTCGGCACCATGGTCGGGTGGACGCGCTGCTCGACACCGCTCTCGGTTTTCTGGGCAACGCCGAGCAACTTGATGCGGTAGCCGAGATCTGCAGCGGCGCGTATGTCGGCCTGGCTGATGTTGGAGATGCCCTCGAGATAGATGTCGTCGGCCGCGATGCGGTGCCCGAAGGCGATGGAAGACAGGATCGACAGCTTGTGCGCCGTGTCGTTGCCTTCGATGTCGAACGTGGGGTCCGCCTCGGCGTAGCCCAGCCGCTGCGCGTCCTTCAGGCACTCGTCGAATGAGATGCCCTCGGCTTCCATGCGGGTAAGGATGTAGTTGCATGTGCCATTGAGGATGCCAAAGACGCGGGTTACAGCGTTGCCGGCCATCGCTTCGCGCATGGTCTTGATGACCGGGATGCCGCCCGCGACGGCGGCTTCGTAGTTGAGCAGCACGCCCTTCTTCTCGGCGGCTTCCGCGAGAGCGACGCCGTGCTTGGCGAGCAGCGCCTTGTTGGCGGTGACGACATGCCGGCCCGCATCCAGCGCGGCCTTGACGGCCTGCCGCGCAGGGCCTTCGTCGCCGCCAATCAGTTCGACGAACACGTCGATGTCCGCCGACTTCGCGAGAGCAACCGGATCGTCGAACCACGTCACGCCGGACAGGTCGACGCCGCGATCCTTGCCCCTGGAGCGCGCCGCGACGGCGGTGACCACGATCGGGCGACCGCACTGGCGCGTCAGGTCCGCGGCCTTCTCGGCCAGCACCCGCGCCACGGACGCGCCGACGGTGCCCAGGCCGGCGATCCCGACACGCAACGCTTCGGCCATGATCGCCGCCCCTACTTCCGGAATGCCTGGGATACCGCTCAGCGACGGGCGCTGAGCGGGATGACGTTGTCGAGCTGCTGCGGCGCGGTGGTCAGGAACTTCTTGATGTTGCGCGCGGCCTGGCGGATGCGATGCTCGTTCTCGACCAGCGCAAGGCGGACAAACTCGTCACCATGCTCGCCGAAACCGATTCCCGGCGCGACGGCCACGTCGGCCTTCTCGACCAGCAGCTTGGAGAATTCCAGCGAGCCCAGCGACTTGAACGGCTCGGGGATCGGCGCCCAGGCGAACATCGTCGCTGCCGGGGCCGGAATGGTCCAGCCGGCGCGGGCAAAGGAGTCGACCATGACGTCGCGGCGCTTGTGGTAGACCTCGCGGACCTCTTCGATGTCGGAGCCGTCGCCGTTGAGGGCGGCGCTCGCCGCCACCTGGATCGGCGTGAACGCGCCGTAGTCCAGATAGGACTTCACCCGGGTCAGCGCCGCGACCAGCCGCTCGTTGCCGACGGCGAAGCCCATGCGCCAGCCGGGCATTGAGAATGTCTTCGACATGGAAGTGAACTCGACCGCCACGTCCATCGCGCCCGGCACCTGCAGGACGGACGGAGGCGGCACACCGTCGAAATAGATCTCCGAATAGGCGAGGTCCGAAAGCACGATGATCTCGTGCTTCTTCGCGAACGCCACGACATCCTTGTAGAAGTCGAGCGTCGCAACATGCGCGGTGGGGTTGGACGGGTAGTTGAGGATGACCGCCAGCGGCTTCGGGATCGAGTGCTTCACTGCGCGATCCAGCGCCGCGATAAAGTTGTCGTCCGGCTCGGCCTGGATCGAGCGGATGACGCCGCCGGACATGATGAAGCCGAAGGCGTGGATCGGATAGGTCGGGTTCGGGCAGATGACCACGTCGCCTGGCGCGGTGATCGCCTGCGCCATGTTGGCGAAGCCTTCCTTGGAGCCCAGCGTCGCGACAATCTGGCTCTCCGGATCGAGCTTCACGCCGAAGCGGCGGGCATAGTAGGCGGCCTGCGCGCGGCGCAGTCCGGGAATGCCCCGCGACGACGAATAGCGGTGCGTGCGCGGGTCGCGAACGGTCTCGACCAGTTTCTCGACGATGGCCGACGGCGTCGGCAGGTCGGGATTGCCCATGCCGAGATCGATGATGTCGGCCCCGCGCGAACGGGCGCTCGCCTTCAGGCGATTGACCTGCTCGAAGACGTAAGGGGGAAGCCTGCGGACCTTGTGGAAGTCGTCCATGTTCGTTCCAGCGAATTGGGGCCCGGCAAATGGGGCGCGTCGGGTCGCGCCTATACACGGTCCCGGCCGGCTGGTCGATAGAAACCGAACGCGGCGAATTCGTCGGCCGCGTCAGAATATGTCGAAATCGCCCGTCAATCCACTGCGGGCGATCCACGGCGTCTGGCGACCGTCGGAACCGTGCGAGACGCTCGACATGGCGGCGCGGGCCAGCTCGTTCAGGGAGATGTTGCCGTTCCCGTCGGTGTCCACGGCTTCGCGGTCCTTCAGGAGAATATCGCGAATCGCCACCGACAGCCGGCCGCCGGAAAGCGTCGTCGTCTGCTCGCTGAACTGACGACCCCGCGCCGCCGACAGGACGACCATGGCCGGCCCGCCCGCGGTCGAGAGGGCGGCGACGGCCTCGTCGTTGGTAAGCATGCCGGCGCGCGCGCCCATGCCGTCATGGCAGATATCGAGGATCAGCACGACGCGCGCCTGGCTCGGCGCGAGCGCGGCCGCAAGCGCCAGGAGATCGAGACTGGTGCGCGCCGGGTCGTCGAGGCGTGTCTCGGTGAGCGCCAGACGCGGCCCGCCGTCCATCGCCTTGAACCCTTGCCCGGCCAGCGAAACGACGATGGTGTCGCGCGGACCCGCCTGGGCGACCATGCGCTGCGCCCGTTCGACGATCGCCGCGGCTGTCGCCTCCTCGTCAACCATCGTGCTCAGCGCGAGGCGCGAATAGAGGCGCGAGCGGTTCACCGACTTCACCATGCGGGTCGCATCCGCGCCGGAGTACTTGAGCTCGGCGCCCTCGATCTCCGGATAGCGGTCGACGCCGATCGCCAGCATGTACAAGGCCGCGTCGCGCTCCTGCTTCGGCTGGGCCGGCAGGAGTTCGACCGGCGCGCTGCCGATGCCGTTTGCATCGACGGCGCGGAGAGTGACGATACCCCTGCCCGCAAGGTCGGACGCGTCGATCGACAGGCTTGCTTCGGGCCCGGTGGCATCGATGCGCCTTACGAGGCTGCCGTCGGCCACCACGTCGATTGCCTTGAGGCCGGCGGCGGCGCGGGCCGTCACGAGGGCGCCGTCACGGTCCGCGGCGACCGAGACGGCTGGTGGATCGAAAGCGCCGACGGGTTCAGGCCCGTTTCCTTCGAGCACCCGCTTGGCCAGGCCCGGCATCGCAAGGCGGTCGGTGAACTGGGCGAGCAGATGGCGGCCCGACACGCCCGGAATGCGCACCGCGATGAACGAGGCCGCCTCCTGCGATCCGTCGAAATGGCCGCCCTTGTCGACCACGACAATCTCGCCATCCTTGTAGAGCGCGGTCAGGACCTGCCCGCCGTCGGCGCAGTCGTATACCTCGATCTGGCCGCTGCGATTGATCTGCGAGACGTGCCGTGCATCGGCATTGAACACGGCGTCGCCGATATTGCCCGGATTGCGCGGCCGGGAGATGGCGCACACCAGCCGCCACTCCTCCATGTCGAAGACCAGAATGTGCGGAACCGGCCGCGTCACGATGGTCAGGTAACGGCCGCCTGCCAGTGACACCTCCGAGGCCTCGCTCCAGCCCTCGGCAGGGCCGGTCACGGAGAACTCGTCGGCGACGGCGCGCCTGTCGCGCATCGCGACGTGCATGTTCGCTTCCGGTAGCAGGCTGGCGTAGCGCAGGATGCCGTCCTTGGCGGTGGAAAGCAGCGCCAGCGTGTGGACGCTGCCTGCCTCACCTTCCGAAACCGACTGCGACAACCAGAAGCGCTCGCGGCCGACCTTCCCGGTCCAGAGATCACGGCCAGGCTTGTTGAGATCGATCGACGGCGCCGACTGAGGCAGCTCGAATGGATACGGATCCGGCAAGGGTACGACCGGCTGCTCGCCCGTCTCGTCGGCCTCGAAATAGGCCACGAGCGTCGGGAACACCTCTGCGATGTCGCGCGCCAGCGGGCTGATCCAGCGTTCGTCGCGGCCTGCGCGAAGTGCGCCCAGAGGCTCGGCCGACATGTGGCCGAACAGTTCGGCGGCGACCGTAGCCGCGGCGAGCGTGTTGTCATCGGGACGAACGAACGGCGCGACCTGGCGGAATGCGAAGGCAGCGTCATCGTTTGCGCCGGTGGTCAGCGTCCGCGACGGCGATTCCTGCTGCGTCGCCAACAGCACCGGCCGCGTGCGGTCCGGACCGTTACCCTGGCCAGCCTGGCGCGTCCGCCAGAACCTGTCGTGATTGTTCCAGCCGGCGGCTGCGGCCTGCTGGATGCCGAATGCCGCCAGTCGCGCGGGCAGTTCATCCTTGAAGAACGGCCGCCGAAGCTTGCCCGGCTCGATCAGCGACATGAGCATGCCGGTCTCGGCAAGGTCGAGCTTCAGCGGCACGGGAAGCATGGCCGACGGCGCCAGTTCACCCTGGGCTTCCCCCTCTGCTTCTTCCTGCGCGACGCCAGCGTTTTCCATCGCGGTGTTCTGGAGGCCGACCACGCCGCCTTCGATGGACAGTTCGAAAGACCATGCGGCGCTCGCCAGCGTCGCGCCCTCGGCGCCGGCCGGCGTCACGAGGTCTTCCTGCGACGGCACATCGCTTGCGGGTTCCCGTGGCGCGTAGCGATTGCCATGCAGCGTCCGCACGATCTGGATGCGTGCATCGACACGGTCGACCGTCAGCAGGCTGTCGCCGTGGCTCCAGTAGAGACGGCCGGGCCCGAACCGGCCGAGCTTGCGAGCGGCGACGAGATCGTAGACGTCGCTCTGACCCGGCTGCCCGGCAGAGACGATGAGGAATCGACCCGAAGGCGAGAACACCGGATCGCTGCCCTGAACCGCAAGTACCGGAGCGCCAGACGACGCCTCGCGAACGTGGACGCCCGCGGGGCCTGACGACGCGACAAAACCGCCGGCGATCGGTCTGATCTCGGTCGCCGTCGGAGGAGCTTCGTCGGCCTGCAGCACCAGTTCCGGAATGCCCGGCTTGATGTCGATCTCGACCGCGGTCTCCTTGCCGAGGACTTCCTTCTCGCCGCAGGCCGAGACCTGGACGATCTGCCAGGTGACCGGCATCCGGCCGGCCTTGAACGGGATAGCCTCGATGACGCCGGCGCGTGGCGCGCCCTGGACATGCAGCGGCGTGACGGTCCTGATCGACGATTCGCCGAACTTCATTCCGTAGGGCCCGCGCGCGGCGGGTCCGAGGGCGAGGAAACCCGAGCCTTCGAAGCGTACCTCCGTCGGAAAGGTTGCGACCAGATAGGTCGGCTGCGATGGGCTGATCCAGGTCTCGGGGAGCTTCCAGCGGAGCAGCACCGGCTCGCCCGCGCGGGCCGTGCCTTGCTCCACGGCGATCGCCGCCTGGGAAAGGCGCCTTGCGGTCGAAGGGAGCGTGCCGCAGTCGGTCGCCAGAGGTTCCGGGGGGCGCGACAGGTCGATCCAGGTCAGCAGTTGTCGGGCCAGCGTGCGCTCCGGATCCTGCGCCAGCGCGCTGCGCAGTTCGCGCACGGCATCTTCAGTGCGGTTCGAGGCGTAGAGGATATGGCCGCGTGTCTCGTGCGGCGTGGCAAGGTCTGGATCGACGGAAAGCGCGCGGTCGATGTCGCCCAGCGCTTCCGGGAAGCGACCGAGGCTGTAGAGCGTCCATGCGCGGGAATCGAGGTATTCGGCGTTCTCGGGATCCAGCGAGATGACCCAGGAGAAGTCCGACAGCGCCGTCTCGTGATCGCCCGTCTCGTCGGCGATCACGCCGCGCCAGTACCGGAAATCGAGGCTGCCACCGTCGATGCCGACGGCCTGGCCGATGTCCTCGAGCGCCTGGGCCTTCTCGTCGCGCCAGTAGTTGAGCTGGGCGCGGTAGAAATATGCAGCGGCGTTTTCGGGGTCCAGCGCCAGCGACCGCGCCAGCGCCTTCAGCGCCGCCTCATAGTTTCCGGCGTCGCGCTGGGCGCGGCCGAGCAGTGCGTGGGCATCGCTGTTGCGGGCGGCGGCCCTGACGGCCAGGAGCGCATCCTCGTTCGCCGCCTCGATCTGGCCATCGTCAAGCAGCGCGTGGCCGCGACGCATGAGCGCCCAGACAGGCTTCCCGTAGGGGTCGATGAGTGCATCGCAGGCATCGATGACGGCCAGCGTGTCGTCGCCGTCGCGGCAGACGCTCTCGTTCGACGCATCCTGCGCGCCGGACGGGGTTACCGCCAGCACCAGCCCGCCGCCAAGAACCAGACAACCGGCAAGCCGGCGCAGCCAGGACCGCATCGCCCCACGCCCCAAACGCAATTACAAACTCGGCCGCACCCTGCGCCATACTAGCGCGACCGGATTGCACCGCAAGATTGCGACAAAGGGATGTCTGGAAAGGGTAAATTCGGCCCGGAAAGAAACGGGATCAGTTGGACTCTTCGATCGTCTTCAGCGCATCGTCGGCGTGGGTACTGCCGAGTTCCCGGAGTTCGTTCGCATCGTCGCCCGTCGAAACGGAAGCGACACCTGCTGCCTGGCGCTTCTGCGCCGCCTTCAGCTCGGCGACGGACGCCTCCTTGTCGGCCGCGGTGATCTGCTCGGTCGCCTTGTTCGGGGTCACGTTGAGGTTCGGGAAACGACCCGTGTCGCGCGGAGCCTTCTCTTCCTGCAGCGCCTGCGCGGCGACGGGTGGCTCGGCAACGACGGGGGCCGCGGTCGCGCTTGATCCCGGCGCCGGCGGGAAGGCGGTCGCTGCGACTGGAGCGGCGTCCTCGATCGAGGCCGTGGTGCAGCCGGCGGCTCCGACCGCGAGGGCAAGGCCCAACGCGAGCGCGAGCGCGCTTGACCCCTGCGCTTTCCTGCGGAAAACCATTTGATCCATAAGCGTTTTCCTGCCGCCCCGCGAAAGTCGGTATTGGACCCTATCGAACGTGGCATGATAATGTGTCAACAAGCGGGTCATCGGGAGGACGATGATTTTCCATGGCGAAGGAGAACGGACAGGAGCGCGCGGACGAGACGGCGGGCGGTGCTGAACAATACGCCGTCAAGGATCCGCATCGCTTCGCCCTGAACGTCGCGCGCATGGTCGAGGAAGCCGGCAAGGCTGCCTCCGCATGGGCAAAGCCGCGCGAGGCCGGAGATCGGCGCGACACCGTCGCAGAACCCATGGCCGACATGGTCAAGACCTTCTCGAAACTTTCCGAGTACTGGCTTTCGGACCCGCAGCGCGCGCTGGAAGCGCAGACGCGGCTGTTTTCCGGCTACATGAACGTGTGGGCCAACTCGATCCAGCGGCTGAACGAAGGGCCGGACGTCGAGGACGCCGTCAAGCCCGACAAGGGCGACAAGCGCTTTCAGGATCCCGAATGGGGCAGGAACGCCTTCTTCGATTTCCTGAAGCAGGCCTATCTCGTGACCTCGCGCTGGGCCGCCGATCTCGTCGAGCACGCCGACGGCCTTGACCAGCACACCAGGCACAAGGCCGGCTTCTACGTGAAGCAGATCAGCCAGGCGATCTCGCCTTCCAACTTCGTCCTTACCAATCCGGAGCTCTTCCGCGAGACTGTCGCCAGCGACGGCGAAAATCTCGTCCGCGGCATGAAGATGCTGGCTGAGGATATCGAGGCGGGCCACGGTGACCTGAAACTGAGGCAGGCGGACTATTCGAAATTTGAGATCGGCCGGAACATCGCGGTCTCTCCCGGCAAGGTGGTCGGCCGCACCGACGTCGCGGAGATCATCCAGTACCAGCCCTCCACCGCGAAGGTCCTGAAGCGACCCCTGCTGATCTGTCCGCCATGGATCAACAAGTTCTACATTCTCGACCTGAACCCCGAGAAATCCTTCATCCGCTGGGCCGTCGAGCAGGGCCACACTGTCTTCGTCATCTCCTGGGTCAATCCTGACGAGCGTCACGGCCGGAAGGGCTGGGAGGCCTACATCCGCGAAGGCATCGCCTACGGCCTCGATACGATCGAGGCCGCGACCGGCGAACGCGAGGTCAATGCGATCGGCTACTGCGTCGGCGGCACGCTGCTTGCCGCGGCGCTCGCCCTGATGGCGCAGGAAGGCGACGATCGCATTCGCTCGGTCACCTTCTTCACCACGCAGGTCGACTTCACCTACGCGGGAGATCTCAAGGTCTTCGTCGACGAAGAGCAGGTTGCCGCGCTCGAACAGTCGATGAGCGAGAAGGGCTACCTGGACGGCACCAGGATGGCGACCGCCTTCAACATGCTGCGGTCCGGCGACCTGATCTGGCCCTACGTCGTCAACAACTATATGCGCGGCAAGGATCCGCTGCCCTTCGACCTGCTCTACTGGAACGCCGACTCCACGCGGATGCCGGCCGCGAACCACTCCTATTACCTTCGCAACTGCTATCTTGAGAACACGCTGGTGCAGGGGCGCATGGAGCTTGCCGGGCGGACGCTTTCTTTGAAGGACGTAACCATCCCGGTCTACAATCTCGCAACCCGCGAAGACCACATCGCCCCTGCCCGGTCGGTGTTCCTGGGTTGCAGTTCCTTCGGCGGCGATGTCGAGTATGTGATGGCCGGCTCGGGGCATATCGCCGGCGTCGTCAACCCGCCCTCTCTCGGCAAGTACCAGCACTGGACGAACGGCCCGCCGGTCGGCGCGTTCGATGCATGGGTCGCCAAGGCGACCGAGAACCCCGGCTCCTGGTGGCCGCACTGGCAGAAATGGATCGAGGCGCGCGACAAGCGCCGCGTCAAGGCGAGAGCCGTCGGCGAGAACACGCAGACGCTGGGCGAGGCGCCGGGCGACTACGTCAAGGTGCGAGTGTAACGAAGTGTAATCCGGCGTGAATTGACCCGCCTCCAAAAGCGGGCGAAATGGTCAGCTGACGAACCAGCCTTGTTCGCCCGCTGCGAAACAGGCCGATATGACTTGGTGAACGGTCGGAACGCCGCGAAAACGCGGGAAACCGGCGGTCGCCGATCTCCGGAGGGCCTCACCGGCCGCACCCGGGGAGGAGCTAGGGGAACCGGTTTGACGGCTGGACGATTGCCCGGAGCGACCGGCGTTTGGCGTATCGCGGCTATGGCCGTGGCGTCGGCGTTCATCGCTTCATGCACGACCTCCTCCGATACCGTCCTCCAGGTGAACAGCCCTTCCTTCGCGGCATCTTCGGCCGCGGTCGCCGCCGGCGCCGATGCCGCTGCACCGGCTGTCGACGGCGAGATTCCCGAGGGTTCCACCGCCGAATCGGCGCTGGCCGCTCCGGTGCCCGTCGCAACGGTGATGGACGAGAACGATCCGGTCCTGCCCGACGCGATCGCCTATGTGCCGAGCGCCAATCCCACCGGAGCGGCTTTTCCGGCGGCGCCGAAACTCGCCGACACCCAGCCCGACGGATCGGCTTCCGAGGCTGCAGCCGTGGCAGCCACAAGTGAAGCGCCGGCCGGCGAAGTTGCCATGGCCGAAGCGGCGCCGACCGCCGAGGCTGCGCAGCCGCAGGTGTTCCTGACCAATGCGGGCCCGACGGCGCCGCTGCCGGCTCCGAAGAAGCGCGGGTTCCTCTCCAATCTCTTTGGTGCGACGCCGGCCGAGGCATCGCCCTTCCGCGGCGAGAAACCGGCGCCCGCTCAGCCGCTGGTCAAGCTCGCATCCGTCGAAAGCGGCGACAGGCCGATCGGGGCCTCCGCCTTCTCCGGCGGCGGTGGCGAAGCGCTGCCGGGCGTGCGCCAGTCGGCGCTCTTCGAGATCAAGCGCAAGTCCGGCCTGGACGACGACAGCGACGTCGACCTGCACGAAGACGAGGAAGACGGCGGTTCCTACCAGGTTGCCTCGGCCGCGGGCCTCGCCCGCCTCGCGCCGAACGGACTGCTGACCCAGACCGACAATGTGGATGTCGCCTGCCTCAAACCTTCGCTGGTTCGGGCACTCAAGGTGATCGAGCGCCACTACGGCCGCAAGATCATGGTCACGTCGGGCTATCGCGACCCGCAGCGCAATCGCCGGGCACGCGGTGCAAAGAACTCGCTTCACATGTATTGCGCGGCGGCCGACGTCCAGGTGCCAGGCGTCAGCAAGTGGGAGCTCGCCTCGTTCGTGCGCTCGCTGCCGGGACGCGGGGGCGTCGGCACCTACTGCCACACCGAATCGGTCCATATCGACGTCGGGCCGGAGCGCGACTGGAACTGGCGCTGCCGCGGCAAGCGCAAGCGCCGGGCCTGACATCAGCCAAAAAAATCCATGCGGTCCCGACCTGCGGGTTGCCGCAGGCCGCGACGCTGACTATAAGCGTCTTCGCCTGAGCGCGCCCATCGTCTAGCGGTTAGGACACCGCCCTTTCACGGCGGTAACAGGGGTTCGATTCCCCTTGGGCGTACCAGGCAGTTCCTCTCCCGAACCACACTGCCGTTGCTTGCCGCGCCTGGAGCGGTTCAGGTCGGGATGGACACGATTCTATTTCTCCGATGGCGAGATGACCCGCCAGGAAGGCGGCGAAGGTCGTACCGTTGGTCCGGACAAGTCCGCCTGACGCCGCGGGCATCCGCCAGCGGGAAACCCTTCGGGCCGGGTCAATTCGACCCAGGTCCTTCGGCGTGCGCCTCGGCCGATGCTAGAGCGCGCGGACGTGGCTGAGCTCGGTCTTCAGTTTCCAGACCACCTTGCCCGGTTCCCGCGTCATTTCCGCTTCGCCGTTCAGCGCCTGGGGCGCCACACGCTTCAGGACGATCGAACCGAAGCCTTCGCGCGGGCTCTCGCTGAACGCCACGCCAGCGCCCTCCTCGTCCCATGTCAGCGAGAAGATCGGCTCGCCATCCGCGACCGGGTCGATGGACCAGGACAGCCTGATCTCTCCGTTTCCGTCGCGCAAGACGCCGTATTTCGCGGAGTTGGTGCCGAGTTCGTGGAACGCCATGCCGAGGTTCTGCACGGCACCCGGCGCCACTCTGACGATCGGCCCGGACATCCACACGCGCTGCTCGTGCCCGAAGGCGCGGAGTTGCTCTCGCGCGAGCGATTCGAGATCGGCGCCCGACCATTCCGCCGCCACCAGCAGGTCATGCGACATGGCCAGCGCCGTGATGCGCTCCCGCACCGTCGCCTGGAACTCGGCCGGGTCGGGTGCGCGCTTCGCAGTCTCGCGGATCATCGACAGAATCACCGCGAACTGGTTCTTCACGCGATGGTTCACCTCGCGCAGCAGATCGCGGATACGCCGCTCGCTGTCCTTCGCCAGCGTGATGTCGCGCGCGATTTTCGACGCGCCGACGATTTCACCGGAGGCCGTACGGATCGGCGATACGGTGATCGAGATCTGCACGAGGCTGCCATCCTTCCGCTGGCGGATGGTTTCGTAGCTCTCGACCCGCTCACCCCGCTTGATCAGGCTGATGATCCGATCTTCCTCGTCGCGATGCGAGTTGGGGATGAGGATCAGGATCGACCGGCCGATCGCCTCTTCCGCCTTGAAGCCGAACAGGCGCTCCGCCGCCGGGTTCCAGGTCGCGATGATACCGTTCAGGTCCTTGGAGATGATGGCGTCGAAGGACGACTCGACGATGGCCGCCAGCCGGGATTCCGATGCAATCTCGCTCATTGACTTCCCCTGTCGCCCAAGTCGCTTTCGCGCAAGTCCGCGTGTTTTTCCGCGTTCGCCGCTCGACGCCCCCAGCGTCCGTCATCACGACGAGTGTCGTGAACGCGGACGGATGCCCCTTGGTTCCTTATCGCTCAACGTTCCATCGATGACCAAACGGAAGGACGCAGAGTTGTGAGCTTCGGCACTTTGTCGATGCACGGCGGTCCCCTTGAACCCGGCCGGTTTGGGTGTCACATGAGGCGTTGCGCGGACGGGCCGCGCGATCGATCCTCCGGCACGGCCAAGACGACCATGGTTACCTATCTCGACGCAGATGTCGCGCCGCTCCGCAATACGGGCCAGATCCGGCTCTATTCGCCTGCCGATTTCGGCGGGATGCGAAAAGCCTGCCAGCTGACGGCCTCGTGCCTCGACGAACTCGCCGGCATGGTGAAGCCCGGCCTCACCACCGAGGCGATCGACCGTTTCGTGTTCGAATACGGTATGGACCATGGCGCGCTGCCTGCCACGCTGAACTACCGCGGCTACACGAAATCCTCCTGCACCTCGATCAACCACGTCGTGTGCCATGGAATTCCCGACGCAAAGCCGTTGCGCGAAGGCGACATTGTCAACATCGACGTCACCTACATCCTCGATGGCTGGCACGGCGACTCGTCACGCATGTACCCGGTCGGCCCGGTCAAGCGCGCGGCCGAGCGTCTGCTCGAGGTCACGCATGAATGCCTGATGCGCGGGGTTGCCGCGGTGCGCCCCGGTGCCCGCACCGGCGCCATCGGCGCGGCCATCCAGACCTATGCAGAGAACGAGCGCTGCTCGGTGGTGCGCGACTTCTGCGGCCACGGCGTCGGGCGCCTGTTCCACGACGCGCCGAACATCCTGCACTACGGCTCGCCCAGCGAGGGGGTGGAGATGCGCGAAGGAATGATCTTCACCATCGAGCCGATGATCAATCTCGGCCGCCCTCACGTGAAGGTACTCGCCGACGGCTGGACCGCCGTGACGCGTGACCGGTCCCTGTCCGCCCAGTACGAGCACACGGTCGGCGTGACCGCGACAGGCTGCGAGGTGTTCACGCTGTCGCCCGGGGGACTCGACCGGCCCGGCCTCGCGTCATAGTCTTTCCAGCGCGCCTGCCAGGTCGCGGCAGGTCATTTCTGGAACAGGCGGGGCGATGCCATCAGGCCCGGAAGACGAACGCGGCTTCTTCGGCGAAAAGCCGGCCGCCAATATTTCCCGTGAGGGCGACAAGACCGCGACACCGCACTATCTCGGCCACCGCGAGCGGCTTCGCGACCGGTTCGTCTCGACCGGCGGCGAGGCATTCGCCGACTATGAGCTTCTCGAACTGCTGCTGTTCCGGCTGATCCCCCGCGCCGACACCAAGCCCATCGCCAAGGCACTGATCGCGCGTTTCGGCTCGCTGGCAGAGGTGCTGGGCGCACCGGCCGAGCGGCTGCAGGAAGTGAAGGGCATCGGGCCGGCGGTCGCGATCGACCTCAAGGCGATTGCGGTGGCTGGCAGCCGCATGGCACGCGGCGCGATACGCTCGCGTGAAATCCTGTCGTCCTGGGCGCAGGTGATCGACTATTGCCGCGCGGTCATGGCGTTCGAGCCCCGGGAGCAGTTCCGGATCCTGTTCCTCGACAAGAAGAACGGCCTGATCGCGGACGAGGTGCAACAGGAGGGGACCGTCGACCACACGCCGGTCTATCCACGCGAAGTCATGCGTCGGGCACTCGAGCTTTCAGCGACGGCACTGATCCTGGTTCACAATCACCCATCAGGCGACCCGACGCCGTCGCGCGCCGACATCGAGATGACGAAGAGTATCGTCGACACGGCGAAGCCGCTCGGCATCGCCGTCCACGACCACATCATCATCGGCAAGTCGGGCCATGCCAGCATGAAGGGCCTGCGGCTGATCTGAGGCAGCGCCGATCTCGGGAAATGCCGCTTGCAAAGAAAAAGCCGCCCCGAGGCGGCTTTCTCGATTGACTGGAGATCAATGCCTACTCGGCGTCTTCCTTGGCGGCCTTCTTCTTCGGCGCGGCCTTCTTCTTGGTCTCGCCCTCGCCTTCGGCCTTGGCGGCCTTCGCCTTCTTGGCAGGCTTCTCGTCGGATCCCGCCTCGGAGTCGTCCGCGAGCAGTTCCTCCTTGGTGACCTTCTTGTCGGTCACGGCGATCTGCGTCATCAGGTGGTCGACCACCTTCTCCTCGAACAGTGGCGCGCGCAGGCTGGCCAGCGCGGACGGATTGTTGCGGTAGAAGTCGAAGACTTCCTGCTGCTGGTTGCCGGGATAGCGGCGGACGAATTCGAACAGCGCCCGCTGCATCTCCTCGTCGGTGATCTGCACGCCTGCCTTCTCGCCGATCTCGGCGAGCACCAGGCCGAGGCGAACGCGACGCTCGGCGAGACGCGTATACTCCTCGCGCGCCGCCTCCTCGGTCGTGTCTTCGTCGGCGAAGGACCGGCCCGCGGACTGCAGCTCGTTGTTCACCTGCGTCCAGATGTTGTTGAACTCGGCGTCGACCAGCTTCGACGGCGCCTCGAACTTGTGGCGCTCGTCGAGCGCGTCGAGCAGCTCGCGCTTCACCTTCTGGCGGGTCAGCGTGCCGAAGTTGCTTTCGATCTGGCCGCGCACGATCTCGCGCAGCCGTTCGAGCGAATCGAGACCCAGCGACTTGGCGACCTCGTCGGTCAGTTCCAGTTCCGCCGGCTTTGCGACGTCCTTGACAGTGACGTCGAACGTCGCGGCCTTGCCGGCCAGATTGGCAGCCTGATAGTCGGCCGGGAACGTCACCTCGATGGTCCGCTCGTCGCCCGCCTTGACGCCGACCAGCTGGTCCTCGAAGCCCGGGATGAACTGGCCGGAGCCGAGCACCAGGTTCTGGTCGCTGGCCGTTCCGCCGTCGAAGGCCACGCCGTCGACCTTGCCGACGAAGTCCATGGTGACGCGGTCGCCGACCTCGGCCTTGCCCTTCTTGGTCTCATAGGTGCGGGCCGACTCGGCGACCTTGCGCACCTGCTCGTCGATCTCGGCTTCCGGAACGTCGTAGACGGGACGGGTCACCTTGATGTCGGAAACGTCCTTGACCTCGATCGCCGGAACGACCTCGTATGCCAGGCTGAACTCGAAATCCGCGCCGCCGGCCAGGATCTTCTCGGCTTCCTTCTCGTCCTCGGTCATCGAGACCTCGGGCTGCATCGCGGCCTTCTCGCCGCGGTCCTTGAGGATATCGCGGGCGGTATTGTTCAGGATCTCGTTCACGACCTCGGCCATGAACGACTTGCCATACATCTTGCGCAGATGCTGGAGCGGGACCTTGCCAGGCCGGAAGCCGTTGATGCGGACCTTGTCCTTCGCGTCGGAGAGGCGCTTCACAAGCCGGGCTTCCATGTCGCCGGCAGGGACGGTCACCTTGATCTCGCGCTTGAGACCGGAATTGAGCGTTTCGGTTACCTGCATCATCGAACCCTTGCGTTTCAACATTCCGTCTTGCCGACGGCGCCACCGTTCAGCCTCACGGATCAATCCTGCCGGGAGTGCCACTGGTGCGGGTGGAGGGACTTGAACCCCCACGGCTTGCGCCACAGGAACCTAAATCCTGCGTGTCTACCAATTCCACCACACCCGCTTCGGGAGCTTTTTGGCCCCGCAAAGCGCGTGGTCCTATATCACCGGCTATCGATCGATCAAAGGAAATTCGCCGGGAAATCCGGTCTTTTTTGGTCCGCACGAGCCGCCGTCGGCTGCCCTCGCGTCAGTAAGGCGGCTCTTCGTAGAGAACCTTGTCCCCGTCGAGCAACGCCTTGATCTGCGCGGCGCCATCGCGGCCGATCGCGACCTTCACGCCGAATGGCCGGACGCGCATGTCGTCCTCGATCGCCCTGCCCTCGCCCTCGGGCACGTAGAACCGGTCAATCCCGTAGTCGACGCCCATGACCGAATTGGGGATGACGGAGCCGCCGGTGGTGCCGCGGATGTCCACCTCGCCGTCGGCCGGCGGCGCGGCGGGCAACGTTCCGAGATTTGCGGAAACCGCTTCCCAGTAGCCTTCGGCGCCGCGCGCGAGCCGGACGAACACCGGACCTTCCTCGACGAAATCGCCGGCGGGCGGGTTGGCGATCAGGCCGACGGGAAGGTTCGATATCTCGTAGCTCAGGATGACGTAGTCGCCCCGCAGGAGGTCGCGGGGGTCGACCGGCCGCACCTTCAGGACCGCCTCCGCGCCATTCTGCAGGACGGCGGCCCGCCCGGCGATGATCCAGCCGAGAAAGCCGATCTGGAGAATCGCCAGCACAAGCGCCGAAAAGACGAGCCAATGCTTGCGGATCATGCGGCGGCCCCCGCTGTTGCCGGCTTCAGGCGCTTCTCGATCCGGATGATCGCGAAGGCTATCCCGCCCAGGATGACCGCCGCCGCCAGCAGGAAGCCGGCGGTGCCGAGCATGGAGCCGAGCGTCACCGTGTAGATGAAGCAGAGCTGGAAGGCGAAGCCGACATAGGCGAGCCACCGCAGTCCCCGGCTCGTACGTCCGCCCAGCAACAGCGCCGCGACGATGCCGGCCAGGCTGACCACGCATCCGAGAAGCAGGCCCGAACTTTCATTTGCGAGGTCGAACTGCACGATGGTCATGCCTGTCAGGAAACCGAGCAGGCCGTGGATGGCGAGGCGCCCGTCAAGCCGTGCGATGCGCTCGGCGAGGTCCGGCAGGAAGACGGCGAAGGCGAACAGCGCAGCGGAGATCGCTGCCAGCGACCAGCCGACCAGGGCCGTCTCGACGTTCCACACCAGCAGGAACGCCCAGAGGATCAGCGACAGGATGATCAGATGCCGGGCGGCGACGCTCCCCGTCCACAGGCTGACCGCCCAGAGCACCGCCATCGCGATCGGATAGGTGTAGGGCAGTTCGGAAGCGCCCCAGATCTCGAAGCCGAGCATGAACATCCAGCTTGCCGCCAGGCCGACGGCGGCGATGGTGAGCGCTCCGGACCGGAGCATCGCCGCGGCCACGCCCGTCCCGATGCACCAGGTGAGGATTGCATCCGTCTCGTCGCCGCTCAGATGGTACATCTGGCCGATCAGCGCGATGGATGCGCCGAACGCCGCCGCGCCGACGAGCCATACCGCCTCGCCGATGGCGGGATGGTCGGTCTTCTTCAGGAGCGCGCCGCCGACATAGGCCGCGAGGATCGTCGAGAACAGCGCCGCGACCCGCACCAGCCTCGGGATCGCCTCCCAGTTGGCGGCGATGAAGATGAGGATGGCCGCGCCGAGCAGCAGCGCGGCCAGCGTGGCCAGCACCGAGCCGAACGAGAATGAGCGGCGATCGCTGGCTTCGACGTCGGCTGACAGCGCATCGGCTGTCGCTGCATCGATCAGGCCGGACTCGCGCCACCGCGCGATGTCTTGCCGTACTTTGGTCGCATAGGATGCCAAGCGCGGTCCCCGTCTACTGTTCCGTCGCCGCCGCCGACATTAGCCGGCTAGCCCAAGCCGTTGACCCTGCGGCATTTCCTTGATTCGGCCACATCCCTGAAGGTGCGTTAATGTTGCATTGCACAAATTGCATTGCTGCCATGCACCAACAGCGCTTTTAATCCGGGAAACACGCACCTATCTTCGCCCCGTACCGAGAAAGCAACGAAACGAACCAAAGACGAAATCGAGAACTACCATGAACCTGATCCGCAACTACCGCAACTGGCGCCGCTACCGGGACACCGTGTCCGAGCTGAACCGCCTGTCCAATCGCGAGCTCTCCGATCTCGGCATCAGCCGCAGCGACATCCCGTTCGTCGCGCGCAAGTCGGTCTGAGACAAAACCACGGAATTTCGTCGGAGTTTACCTCCTCCCAAACTCCGCCGAATGCGGTCGACACTCTCCTCCTCCCGATTGTCGACCGGACAAAACGACACCCGCCGGACCTCCTCCCCCGGCGGGTGTTGTTTTTTTGGCGATGCGCGACGCGTTTGCCCCGTGCGCAGTGCGCACTGAACGCCTCTCCCGACCCTTTCAGAAAATAACCGGCGATCCGGCTAGCGCTGGCCCATGACGCCGCGCACGGACCATGCCTCGAGCGGCATGATGTCGGGCGGTCCGCCCATCGGCTCGTACCAACTGTCGACGGCCCAGCGCTGGCCGCCTGCCTTCTCGCGCAGCACGGCTGTCGAATGCGGGTAGCGCCCGTCGACGAACAGCCCGCGCGACACGTTCATCTCGACCGAATGGTATTTCAGGAGCCCGCGCTCGTTCAGGAAGCGAAGCAGCGTCCGGGTATTGGTCGATTCGTCGATGCAATCCATCTGCCCGCGCTCGCGCGACTGGGAGATGTCGGACTTCGGCTTGTCGCGGATCCCGATCTGCTGGGCTGCCCGGTCCTCGAAATACTGGACCGACTTCGAGATCGCCGCCCGCTCGGCCGCCGCAGATCCGCCGCCGCCGGCCATGATCTCCGCAAAGCGGCTCGCATCGGGTGCGCCGACATCCAGCTTCGTCTTGTAGGAACAATCGAAGCCGTGACAGACGTAGAGACGCGACACGTCCGGTATCGTCATCGCGCCAGTGTAGTTGCTGGAAATCGACGTGCATCCGGTGGCGAGGCCCGCCACGCCGAGCATACCCAGGACCGCCATGCGCTTCAGCATGACCGAATCCTTAACGGGGCGAATGCCGCAACGCAATCGATCGCTGAGGCGCCATGCACAATGCGAGCCGTTGCGCGGCAAGGACGCAACACCCTTGATTCCTTGCATTCAAGGCCGTCGGGGACTAATCCGGCGACCATGAAACCAATTCATGTCATCGGCGGCGGGCTGGCAGGCTCGGAAGCGGCCTGGCAGGCGGCGGAAGCCGGCGTTCCGGTCATCCTGCACGAAATGCGGGGTGTTCGGGGCACGGATGCCCACAAGACCGACGGGCTGGCCGAGCTCGTCTGCTCGAACTCGTTCCGCTCCGACGACGCGGAGACGAACGCGGTCGGCCTGCTGCACGCCGAGATGCGGCTGGCGGGATCGCTCATCATGGCATCCGGCGACAAGCACCAGGTCCCGGCGGGCAGCGCTCTGGCCGTCGATCGCGACGGTTTCTCGGCCGCCGTAACCGCCAAGCTGGAAGCCCATCCGCTCGTCACGATCGTGCGTGAGGAAGTGACCGGCCTGCCTCCCGCCGACTGGGACCAGGCGATCATTGCGACAGGTCCGCTTACCGCGCCGTCGCTGGCCGACGCGATCCGCAAGGCGACGGGCGAGGATTCGCTCGCCTTCTTCGACGCCATCGCGCCGATCGTGCATTTCGATTCGATCGACATGGACACCTGCTGGTTCCAGTCGCGCTACGACAAGGTCGGGCCAGGCGGTACCGGCAAGGACTACATCAACTGCCCGATGGACAAGGCGCAGTACGACGCCTTTATCGCCGCGCTGAACGACGGCCAGAAGACCGAGTTCAAGGAATGGGAAGGCACGCCCTATTTCGACGGCTGCCTGCCGATCGAGGTCATGGCCGAGCGAGGTCCGGAGACGCTTCGCCACGGTCCGATGAAGCCGATGGGTCTGACCAACGCGCACAACCCGACCGTCAAGGCCTACGCGGTCGTGCAGCTTCGTCAGGACAACGCGCTGGGCACGCTCTACAACATGGTGGGCTTCCAGACGAAGCTGAAGCACGGCGAGCAGACCCGCATCTTCCGGATGATCCCGGGGCTCGAGAACGCCGAATTCGCGCGGCTGGGCGGCCTGCATCGCAACACCTACATCAACTCGCCGATCCTGCTCGACGGGACGCTGCAGCTGAAGTCGCGGCCAGGCCTGCGCTTCGCCGGTCAGGTCACAGGCTGCGAAGGCTACGTCGAGAGCGCGGCGATCGGGCTGCTTGCCGGTCGATTCGCGGCGACCGAACGGCTTGGCCTCGCGCTTTCCACGCCTCCGGCGACGACGGCGTTCGGCGCGCTGCTCGGCCACATCACCGGCGGCCATATCGTATCCGACGACGAGCCGGGCAAGCGCTCCTTCCAGCCGATGAACGTCAATTTCGGCCTGTTCCCACCGCTCGAGGCCGGCACGAAGCTCAAGCCAGACGGCTTCGAGGGCCGTTTCCGCGGCAAGGACAAGTCCGTCGCCAAGAAGAAGGCAACGACCGCCCGCGCGCTCTCCGACTGCCGCGCTTGGCTCGGCCTGCCGTCGCGCGCCGTCGCCGCGGAGTAGCCGATGAACCGCGACGCTCTGCCTTCCAGCACCTTCTTCCGGGTCGAGCGCGACGGACCTGTCGCGCGGCTCGTCATGAACCGGCCTGACAAGGCGAACGGCATGACGCCCGACTTCTGGGCCGACCTGCCGCGCCTCGTCGCCGCGCTGGACCGCGACGAGACGGTCCGCGTCGCGATCATCAAGGGCGAAGGCAGGCACTTTACCGGCGGCATGGACCTTGCCGCCTTCGCGGGCCTCGCCGCGCTGTTCCGCAACGACGCCGGCCGGGCGGCGTTCGCGATGCGCAACATGATCCTCGACCTGCAGGCCGCGTTCAACGCCATCGAGCGGGCACGCTTCCCGGTCATCGCGGCCGTCCACGGCGCCTGCATCGGCGCGGGCATCGACATGATCACCGCCTGCGATCTCCGCCTCGCCTCGTCGGACGCCACGTTCTCGGTCGAGGAGATACACATCGGCATGGCGGCCGACGTCGGCACGCTGCAGCGCCTGCCGAAGCTGATCGCGCCGGCGGTGGCCGCCGAGCTCGCCTATACCGGCCGCCGCTTCGACGCGGCCGAGGCGAAGGCAATCGGATTGGTCAGCCGCGTGCTTGATGACAAGGTCGCGCTCGACGCGGCGGCCGAAGAGATGGCGCAGTCGATCGCGGCCAAGTCGCCGCTGGCGATCGCCGGCATCAAGCGCAATCTCGCCTATGCGCGCGACCATTCGGTCGCCGACGGGCTGGACTACATCGCCACCTGGAACGGCGGCATGCTGCGGTCGGAAGAGCTGATGGCGGCGATACAGGCCAGGATGGCCAAGCGCGCCGCGAGTTTTCCCGACCTGCTGCCCGCGACCTCCGAAAAGCTCTGACTATTCCGCAGGTCCGATTCCGGCTTTCGGCAGGCCCGGCTTGCCGGCCTCCGAGGGGTTGCGGCGCACGTACGAAGCCTTCAGGCTTTCCGACGTGTCGCGCGAGCCGTCATGGCTCCATCCCGGCGGCATGAAGAGATAGGCGAGCCGCTGGCGGATCGTCAGGCCGGGCTGCGCCACATCCTTCGCCATCCCGACCCATTCGTGGAACGCCACCTTCACCGGGTTGAAGGTGCCGAGGTTCTTCACGATGCCGTAGCGCGGCCGGTCCTCCTCGAGTTCTTCCACGAAGGTGCCGAACATCCGGTCCCAGATGATCAGCGTCCCGGCATAGTTGGCGTCGAGATAGCGCGGGTTGGTCGCGTGATGGACGCGGTGGTGCGACGGCGTGTTGAACACGAACTCGAACCAGCGCGGCAGCTTGCCGATCGTCTCGGTGTGGATCCAGAACTGCCAGACCAGGTTGAAGCCGAAGACGAAGGCGATCACCGCCGGGTGGAAACCGAGAAGGACCAGCGGCGCCTGGAGCACGAACATGCCGGTGAACAGCCCGGTCCAGCTCTGCCGCAGCGCCGTCGACAGATTGTAGTGCTGGCTGGAGTGGTGGTTGACGTGCTCGGCCCAGACCCAGCGCACGCGGTGCGCCACGCGGTGGTACCAGTAGTAGCGCAGGTCATCGAGCAGGAAGGCGACGACAAAGACCCAGATGCCGAGACCGAGGTCGAAGAAACGGTACTGCCAGAGCCAGAGCAGCGCGGTGTAGGAAACGACGCCGAGCAGGATACCGGCGACCACGTTGCCGGTGCCCATCATCAGGCTGGTCAGCGTGTCGCGCGTCTCGAAGCGACCCTCGGCCCTGCCCGTCCGCACGACCCAGAGTTCGATCAGCATGGCCAGAACGAATAGCGGGATCGCGTATTCCGTCACTTTCGGGAAAACGTAGTCGTCCATGGTTCAGGCCTTTGTGGTGTCGGCTGCGAGCGCCGAGAAGAGCCAGCGCGCGCTGGTCGGATCCGGGAAGGTGAAGCTGCCGCCCGTCCAGGTGAAGTCGCGGAACCGGATCACGACCGTCGACGGCTCGCTGAAGGAGACGCGCCCGATATCCCCGCGGCTGAAGATGCGGGTCAGGAAGCCGTCGCCCAGCACATGCACCACGCCGATCGCATCGCCCGGCAAAGCGAGAAAGGCCGATTGCCGGTCTTTCGTCATTGCGATGCTGCCGGCCACGACGTCCGGATGCTCGACGCCGAACGCCTGGCGTGCGGCTTCTTCGTCCGAAATCTCGGCTTTGCGGCTGCCACCGGTAAGATGCACGGCCAGCACGGTGGCGCCGATGCCCAGCACGACGATCGCTGCGAGCAGCGGCAGGCTCATCGATCTGTTCCTCCCGGTGTTCTTCTTGCTGCGAGGCTAGCAGCGCAACGGCCGGCGTCAACGCTTCGGCCAGCCGCGCATCGCATGCCGGAACGTCAGCCAGTGTCGACGGAACGGTCCGATGTCGATGCTCCGCTTGAGTGCCGCCGCCGGTTCCCGCTCGATGCGGGCAAGCATGGCGGGAACGACGGCAAGCGGCAGGAACGCGGGACGCAGGGTCGGCGGCAGGTCCCCTGCCCGACGCTCGAATGAACCGAGATGCTGGCGTGCGAGCGCGGCGAAGGCTGCGACTGCACGCGCCGCGGCTGGCATGTCAGCGCCGGAAACGAACGCCTGCGCATCTGATCCGGCCGCCGCCAGGAGATCGCCCGGGAGATAGCATTGTCCCCTCGCCTGCGTGGCCGGCAGCGCTGCGATCATCCGGGTGATCGCAAGCGCGCAGCCGCCATGACCTGCCGCGTCGGCTGCCGACGGCGCAGCCTCCCGATCCAGGATCAGCGCGGCAAGCTGGATCACGGCCGAGGCGGTCTCGCCGCAATACCCCTCCAGATCGCCGACGGACGGCATCGGATCGTCATAGAGATCGAAAACCCGCGCATCGAGCAGGTCGACAAACGGCTTCAGCGGCAGTCGCCTCTCCGCGATGGTCGCTCGCAGCGCGTCCGCCAGCGGATGGCCGGTCGCTTGCCCGGCGGGCGCCGCCAGCGCATCACGCCACCATTGCAGGCGAATCTCGCCCGCCATCGGCTCGCGGATACGGCGGCGCAGGCCCGCGACCTCAATGTCGAACGCATGGAGTGCTGCGAGATCGGACCGCCTTTCTTCGGCGGCATACAGGATCGACAGATGCCGGTCGGGGTCCGTTTCCCGTACCGTCTCGGCGAAGTCTGCGGCTGGCATGTCAGTCGACGGCGACCAGGGCCGCGGCGACAGGACGATCCTCGGCGAGGAGCACGTTGAACGTTCGCACGGCCGCGCCAGTCGCCATCGGATCGGCGACGATGCCGGCATCGCGCAGCCGCGCCCTCAGTTCTTTCGGCAGCGGCTTCAGCACGGCGCCGGTTCCGACGAGCAGGATGCGCAGATCACCCTTCTCGGAAAGGACGCGGTCGAAGTCCGCTTCCGTCAGCCGTCGGGGATCGGCCGGTTCCCAGCCGTGAATGCCCGAAGGCAGGCACAGGATCGAGCCGCGGTGCGACATCTCGGCGAAGCGGAAACCGCCATCGCCATAGGCATCGATCGGGGCGCGGCCCGGGAAATGGGCCTCCCGGACGACGATGCCGCGCGCCACCGGTCCCTCAGGTCTTGGACGGCTGAGCGGCCGGCGGCAGCACGTCCTTCGAGCCCGCGTCCTTCTCGAACATGTCCGGCCGGAGCTTGAACAGGATCAGGAGCGGACCCGCCACGAACACCGACGAATACGTGCCGAACAGGATGCCGAAGATCATCGCGAACGTGAAGGACGAGATGACCTCGCCGCCGAGGAAGTAGAGCGCGAACAGCGCGAGCAGCGTTGTCACGCCCGTCAGGATGGTTCTCGAAAGCGTCTGGTTCATCGAGAGGTCGAGCAGTTCGACGATCGACATCTTCTTGTATTTTCGCAGGTTTTCCCGAACGCGGTCGTAGACGACGACCGTGTCGTTGATCGAGTAGCCGACGATCGTGAGGATGGCCGCAATGGATGTGAGATTGAACTCCAGCCCTGCCACCACGAAGATGAACACCATCGCGATGACGTCGTGCAGCGTGGAGATCACCGCGCCAAGGCCGAACTGCCATTCGAACCGGATCCAGATGTAGATCAGCATCGCGACGAGCGACGCGAGCACGCCCATCGTACCGGCCCAGGCGAGTTCGTTGGACACAGTCGGACCCACCACCTCGACGCGGCGGAACTCGTAGTCTTCCTGGAGTTCCATACGCACCTTGTCGACGGCGGACTGCTCGGCGTTGTCGCCGCCCTCCTGACCTTCGATGCGGATCAGGAGGTCGCGCTCCGACCCGTACTGCTGGACCTGCACGTCGCCGATGTTCAGTTCGCCCAGGCGGGCGCGCACGTCGGCCGCGTCGGCCGGTCCGGTCTTGTGCTGAACCTCGACGATGGAGCCGCCAAGGAAGTCGACGCCGTAGTTGAGGTTGATCGTCGAGAACAGCACGACCGTGGCGATCGACAGGGCTGCCGAGAAGGCGAAGGCATACCTGCGCAGCGCCATGAAGCCAAACTTGGTGTCCTGCGGGAAACGGATCAGGCCGGCCGGGATTTCCGTCGGGCGCATGCGCTTCAGCCAGATGGCGATCATCCAGCGGGTGAATGTGTAGGCCGTGAAGACGGTCGTCACGATGCCGATCGCCAGCGTCACGGCGAAGCCGCGAACCGGGCCGGAGCCGAGGTAAAAGAGGATGACCGCGGCGATGAAGGTGGTGACGTTGGCGTCGACCACGGTGGCCAGAGCGCGCTGGAATCCCGCGTCGAGCGACTGCACGAGCGAGCGACCCATTCGTCGCTCTTCCTTCACGCGCTCGTAGATGATGACGTTCGAGTCGACCGCCATGCCCATCGTCAGGATGATGCCGGCGATGCCCGGCATGGTCAGCGTCGCGCCCAGCACCGAAAGGATGGCGATGATCATCGCTATGTTGGCAATCAGCGCGAGGTTGGCGATCAGGCCGAGGCTGCCATAGGCGACGAACATGAAGGCCAGCACGAGAAGGCCGCCGACGATCGAGGCAAGCGTACCCGCCTCGATCGAATCCTGGCCCATGCTCGGGCCAACGGTGCGTTCCTCGACGATGGTCAAGTCGGCCGGCAGCGCGCCGGCACGCAGCAGAACGGCGAGGTCGTTGGCACTCTGCGCGGTGAAATTGCCGGAAATCTGACCGGTGCCGCCGAGGATCGGCTCGCGGATCTGCGGTGCCGAGATGACGTGGTTGTCGAGGATGATGGCGAACAGCTTGCCGACATTCTGCTGTGTCGCCTGGCCGAACCGGGCGGCGCCCTTCGCGTCGAAGCGGAACGAAACGACCGCCTCGTTGGTGCGCTGGTCGAACGTGGCCTGGGCGTCGACGAGGTTTTCGCCCGACACGATGATCCGGTTCTCGATCAGGTACGGGATCGGCGGATCGTCATTGGTGTACATGACGGTCGAGCCCGCCGGCGGACGGCCCTGGATCGCCTCCTGGACCGGCATCGAGCTGTCGACCATCTGGAACGTCAGCTTGGCGGTCTGGCCCAGGATGTCCTTCAGGCGCTGCGGGTCCTGCAGACCCGGCACCTGCACAAGGATGCGGTCGGCGCCTTGACGCTGCACGGTCGGCTCGGTCGTGCCGAGTTCGTTGATGCGTCTGTTCACCACCTCGATCGACTGGGTGGTGGCGGACAGCACCCGGTACTCGATGCCCTCGTCGGTGAGCGACAGGCGCAGCTGGCCGGGGCTCGGCTCGTCGAGCGCGAGTTCGGTGATCGAGGTCGTGCCGAACAGGCCGCCGGACACAGGCAGCAGCAGCGGCTCGAGCGCCTTCTTGGCTGCGTCGAGTTCGTTGGCCTCGTTGATCCGGACCTGGACCGCGCGACCGCTGATCGCCAGCCCGGTGTAGCCGATCTTGGCGTCGCGCAAAGCCGTGCGTATGTCGTCGCGCGTGGTTTCGAGGCGTTCGTCGATGAGGTCCTGACGCTCGATCTGCAGCAGGATGTGCGAGCCGCCCTGCAGGTCGAGGCCGAGCACCATCGGCTGCTTGGGCAGCCAGTCGGGCATGCGATCGAGGACGGATTGCGGCAGAGCGTTGGGCAGCGAGAAGATCACCCCCAGGAGCACGACGGCCCAGATGGAAATGGTCTTCCAGCGCGAAAAATAGAGCATGGCTATCCGTCCGTTGGCGGACCTGTCCGGGTCCGCCGAGAATGCGGTTATTTCTTGGCGTTCTGGTTGGCTACCGGCTCGCCCTTGACGCGCACGTCGCCGATCGTGGAGCGCAGCGCGGTCACCTTGACGCCGTTGCCGAGGTCGATCTCGAGCTCGTCGCTGCCTTCGGTTACCTTCGTCACCTTGCCGATGAAGCCGCCGCCGGTCACGACCGTGTCGCCGCGGCGGATCGCCGCCAGCATCTCGCCGCGCTTCTTCATCTGCGCGCGCTGCGGCCGGATGATCAGAAGATACATGATCACGAAGATCAGGACGAAGGGCAGCAGCGTCACGAGCATGTCGGGGGCTGCCCCGGTCGTCTGGGCGTAGGCCGGCGTCACGAACATCGAATTCTCCCGGAAAGATGCGGGCGTCGGCGCCCGAAAAGTGGGCGGAATATAGTCAGTCGCGATCCCATTGCAACCGCGGCAAGCCCCAAAAGCCTTGCTTTCACGGCCGATTGAGAACTAGTTCCGCGTCATCGCGTCGATTTGTCCGGACCTGCCCGCCATGACCTCCAGCCTGCCTCCCGCACTCGAAGAGAAGCTCGATCGACTCGTGGCGGCGCTGGAGCGCCTTGCCCCCCGCGCGCCGGCGCGCGCCGACTTCGACGCGGCCGACTGCTTCGTCTGGGAGTCCGATCCGGGCGAGTTGGTGCCGGTGCCGAAAGTCAACCGCGTCGACCTCTCGCTGATCCGCGGCGTCGACCGCGTGCGTGACATCCTGGTCGACAACACCGAGCGCTTCGCGTCAGGGCTGCCGGCCAACAACGTGCTGCTCTGGGGCGCGCGCGGCATGGGCAAGTCGTCGCTGGTCAAGGCGGTTCACGCCATGGTCAACGCCAGCCGTCCGCTCGACGGCGCCGCTCTCAAGCTGATCGAGATCCACCGCGAGGACATCGATACGCTGCCAAAGCTGATGACACTGGTCAAAGCCGCCGCCTATCGCTTCATCCTGTTCTGCGACGACCTGTCGTTCGACCACGACGACACCTCCTACAAGTCGCTCAAGGCGGCGCTGGAAGGCGGCGTCGAGGGACGTCCGGGCAACGTCGTCTTCTATGCCACCTCGAACCGCCGCCACCTGCTGCCGCGCGACATGATCGAGAACGAGCGTTCGACGGCGATCAACCCGTCGGAAGCCGTCGAGGAGAAGGTCTCGCTGTCTGACCGCTTCGGCCTCTGGCTCGGCTTCCACAAATGCTCGCAGGACGAATACCTGTCGATGATCGACGGCTATGTCCGGTATCACGGGCTGGAGACCGATCCGGAGACGTTGCGCGCCGAGGCGCTGGAATGGGCAACGACGCGCGGCTCGCGCTCGGGCCGCGTCGCCTGGCAGTTTACCCAGGACCTCGCGGGCCGCCTCGGCCAGCCGCTGCGGGATTAGACCTCGCCATAGGAAAAACCCGCCCTCGCGGGCGGGTTAAAGGCGGCCCGGACTGGAGGTCGGCGGGCCGCGACGCTTCTTTCTTGTTCTGTCAGGGCAGGTAGCCGGAGGGATCGACCGGCGCCGAGTCCTTGCGCACCTCGAAGTGCAGCTTGGGCGCGTCGGCGGAGCCGCTCATGCCGGAGAGCGCGATATCCTCGCCGCGCTTCACCTTCTGGCCGCGCTGCACCTTCAACTCGCTCGCATGGCCGTAGACCGTGACCAGCCCGTTCTCGTGGCGCACCAGCACGGTGTTGCCGAATTCCTTCAGACCGTCGCCGGCATAGATCACGACACCGTTTTCGGCCGCCTTGACCGGCGTGCCCTCCGGAACCGCGATGTCGATGCCGTCATTGGCCTTGCCGTTGCCGGCGCGGAAGCCGGAGACGACGCGCCCCTTCACGGGCCAGCGCATGCGGCCGATGCCCGTCGCGTCCGGCGCCTCCTCGTTCGATGCCTGCTCGATCACCTTCTCGGCCGACTTCTTCGGCGGCGTGTAGCCGGCGACCTCTTCGGACTTCGCAGGCTTGGCCGGCCCGGCCGTGCCGGTGATCGTCGGGTCGACGCCCTGCGGGGCCGCTGCCGCCACAACGGTCGCGCCTCCAGCCGGGATCTTGAGGGTCTGGCCGACACGGATCATGCCGTCCTTCAGGCCGTTCGCGGCCTTGATGTCGGCTGCCTTGGCGCCGGTCTTGCGGGCGATGCCGGAGAGCGTGTCGCCATCCTGCACCTTGTAGGTGCCCGCGGCGCTGGCGACGGCCGGCGTCGCCGTTTCGGGCTTCTCGCTCTCGCGAACCTTTGGGCCCGTCGGCAGCACCGCGAGGCGCTCGCCGGGGCTCGAAGGCGTCGGCACCTTGTCGGCCGGCACGTCGTATTTCGTGCCGCGCGACGACTTGGCGTCCGCGACGTTGGGGTTGTTGTCGGGGGCCGAGACAGGTGCCTTGGCCGAATAGACGTAGGTCGGGATGACCAGCTTCTGGCCTGCCTTCAGCGCGCCGTTCTCCGGCAGGCCGTTGACCTTGGCGATGACGTTGGCGGGCACGCCGAAGCGACGCGACAGGTTGTAGACGGTCTCGCCCTCACGAGCGGTGACCTGCGTGCCGCCTGCGCGGGACCAGCCGGCCGGGTCGGTCGTGTCGGACGGCAGCGACGGAGCGGACAGTCCGGCGGCGGGCGCCACCGAGCCTGTCGCCGTCGTGTCGAGGCCTGTTGCGCCCAGAGGCTTGCGGGACACGGGCTCCAGTGTCGCGGTCCCTGCCCTGGCAGCGATCGGCACCCCTGCGGCCGAAGCAGTGACGGGCTCCAGCGCGCCGCGATTGACAGAGCCGGTCGGCGATGCGTCGAGCGGCGCCACGTCGCCCGGGAAGGGCTGAGACTCCGGCTTGATGATGTTTCTCTGATTGGGCGTCGACCCGGTGAAGACATCGTCGACACCGCCGAAGCGCATGACCCCGGAGGAGCACCCCGCTGCGGCCGACCCGATGATCACGACCGCGGCGCACCGCGCCAGCTTGCGCTCGAACTCGCCAAGACTCACAAGTCTCATGACTCTAAACCCACGCGCACCCAACCGTACGTGGCGTGATTAAAGCGCGTTAATGTTACTGTGAGGTTAAGCGGTTCAAAGAGCCGCGGCGACGCCCTTGACCAGCGGCAGGAGGCGCACCTGGCCGAGGTCGAGACGCTCGAAACGGCTGCCGGTCTTGGTCAGTTTCGCCAGCGCCTGGGGTTCCTCCGCCTGGCCTATAGGTGCAACCATGATGCCGCCCGAAGCAAGCTGGTCGACGAACTGGCGAGGCAGGCCATCGAAGGCCGCCCAGCAGACGATGCGGTCGAACGGCCCTTCGGCCGGAAGCCCGTTCATGCCGTCGGCCTGGCGCGGAAAGACGTTCTGGACTCCCAGCGTCTCGAAGCGGGCGCGGGCCTGGTCGACCAGCGTCTTGTAGCGGTCGAGGGTCACGACGCGGGCTCCCAGCCGGCTCATGACGGCAGCCGTGTAGCCGGAGCCGGTGCCGATCTCGAGGATTCGGTGGCCTGGCTGGATTTCCAGCGCCAGCAGCACCGCGGCCTGCTGGTCGACGCCCTCGACCGCCTCGCCGCATTCGATCGGGATCATCCGGTCCGACCAGGCATGCGACTGCCACTGCCCGGGGATGAAGCCGCGGCGCGGCGTTGCCTCGAATGCGGCGACCAGGTCGCGGGTGGCGAGACCGCGCGCCCTCAATCTCAGCAGGAAGGCCGCGAAACCCTCGCGATCGTCGCCGCCTGCCGTCATGCGATCGCCTTGGCCAGCATGTCCTTGACCTCGTGTGCAGTGAGGTCGAGTTGCAGCGGCGTCACCGAGATGCGCTTCTGCCTGAGCGCCAGCATGTCGGTGCCGGCCGGCATGTCGGTCGTCTCCCGGCCGAAGCGCAGCCAGTAATACGGGAAATTGCGGCCATCACGACGCTGCTCGACCCAGAGACCATGGGTCAGCTTGCCCTGCCGCGTCACCTCGGTGCCGTCGACTTCGTCCGGCGCGCAGTTGGGGAAATTGACGTTCAGGAACACGCCCTTGGGCAGGTCGATGGTCACCAGTTTCTTCAACAGCGCGGGGCCATGCGCCTCGGCGACCTCCCACGGCACGACACGCATGTCGTTGTGGAAATTGTAGCCCTGGCTGATCGCGATGGAGCGGATGCCCAGCATGCAGCCTTCCATGGCGCCCGCAACCGTGCCCGAATAGGTCACGTCGTCGGCAATGTTCGAGCCGGAATTGACGCCGGACAGGACGAGGTCCGGCAGCCCGGGCAGCACTTGCCGGCAGCCCATGATCACGCAGTCGGTCGGCGTGCCGCGCACGGCAAAATGGCGCTCGGAAATCTGCCTCAGGCGCAGCGGATCAGAGAGCGACAGCGAATGCGCGAAGCCCGACTGGTCGAACTCCGGCGCAACCACCCAGACGTCGTCCGAGAGCGTGCGCGCGATCTTCTCGAGGGTCTTGATGCCCTCGGCGTTGATGCCGTCGTCGTTGGTCAGCAGGATGCGCATCAGCCGATCTTCTCCAGTCCGCCCATATAGGGCCGCAGTACGTCGGGCACGGTCACCGACCCGTCCTCGTTCTGGTAGTTCTCCATGACGGCGATTAGCGCGCGGCCGACCGCGACGCCGGAACCGTTCAGCGTGTGCACGAAGAGGTTGCCCTTGCCCTCGCCCGCCTTGTAGCGCGCGTTCATGCGGCGCGCCTGGAAGTCGCCGCAAACAGAGCAGGACGAGATCTCGCGATAGGCGTTCTGCCCCGGCAGCCAGACCTCGATGTCGTAGGTCTTGCGCGATCCGAAGCCCATGTCGCCGGTGCAGAGAACGACCGTGCGGAACGGCAGGCCGAGCTTCTTCAGTACCGTCTCGGCGCATTGCGTCATGCGCTCGTGCTCGGCGATCGAGCTTTCCTGATCGGTGATCGACACCAGCTCGACCTTGTAGAACTGGTGCTGGCGCAGCATGCCGCGCGTGTCGCGCCCGGCCGAACCGGCCTCGGAGCGGAAGCACGGCGTCAGCGCGGTGAAGCGCAGCGGCAGCTGCTTCGGGTCGACGATCTCCTCGCGCACGAGGTTGGTCAGCGGGACTTCGGCGGTGGGGATGAGGAAGAATTCTTCGGACGGATCAACAGTCTTTGCGATTTCGGCCTGCCTTTGATTGAACCGCTCAACCGAGTTTGGATCAGACGTCGAAAAACCCAACCCTGTGGCGGCAGTCTTGGCGAAAACCTCGATACTAAAATCCACAATATCTTTGCGCGCGTATGTCGAGAACAAATCTTCCTTGAACTTCGGCAGGTTTCCAGTCCCAAACATCGCATCATCATTCACCAGAAGCGGCACCTGCACCTCCGTATAGCCATGCTCGGTCGTGTGCAGGTCGAGCATGAACTGGCCGAGCGCGCGCTCGAGCCGCGCCAGCTGGCCCTTCAGCACGGTGAACCGCGCGCCGGACAGCTTGGCCGCGCGCTCGAAATCCATCAGGCCCCAGGCCTCGCCGAGCTCGTAGTGCTCCTTCGCCCAGTTCGGGCGCGGCTTCACCTCGCCGACCTTGCGGACCTCGACATTGTCGTGCTCGTCCCTGCCGGTCGGCACCTCGTCCAGCGGCACGTTGGGGATGACGGCAAGCGCGTCGGCCAGCGCCTTGTCCAGCGCCCGCTCATCCGCCTCGCCGGACTGGATGAAGCCCTTGATGTCGTTGACTTCGGCCTTCAGCCGCTCGGCCAACTCCATGTCCTTGTTGCGCATCGCATTGCCGATCTCCTTCGAGGCGGCGTTGCGGCGCTCCTGCGCGCCCTGCAGCTTCAGGATATGGGCCCGGCGCGCCTCGTCCTTCGCGACGATGTCGTCGACCGTGGATTGCGCGACATCGGCCGGATGGCCACGGCGCGACAGCGCATCGACCAGCGCCTGCGGGTTGTCGCGGATCCACTTGATGTCGTGCATGGTCGGCTTCCGTCTCGCGTCGCCTGATGGGGACGCGCCGGGGTAAACCGGCGCGGCGAGCCGCGCAAGCGCCCGTCTTTGCGGAATTGGATGGTCAGGCCTGAATCAGGAGGAAGCGGCGTTGGCGCCGGTCGCCGGCGGCGCGTCTCCTTCGGCCTCGGCGCTCGCCTTCGCCGCCTGGTCGGCGGCCCGGCGGCGTTCGATGCCCTTCGCCAGCCAGATCGACACTTCGTAGAGCAGGATGGTCGGCAGGGCCAGGCCGATCTGGCTGACCGGATCGGGCGGCGTCAGCACGGCCGCGACCACGAAGGCGATGACGATCGCCCATTTGCGCTTGTCGATCAGCCCCTGCGAAGTCAGCAGGCCGACGCGAGCCATCAGGCTGGTCACCACCGGCAACTGGAACACCAGGCCGAAGGAGAAGATCAGCGTCATGATGAGGCTGAGATATTCCGAGACCTTCGGCAGCAGCGAGATCTGCACTTCGGAATCCGGTCCCACCTGCTGCATCGACAGGAAGAACCACATGACCATCGGCGTGAAGAAGAAATAGACCAGCGCGCCGCCGAGGATGAACAGCATCGGCGAGGCCACGAGGAACGGCAGGAAGGCCGAGCGCTCGTTCTTGTAGAGGCCGGGCGCCACGAAACGGTAAAGCTGCGTGGCGATCAGCGGGAAGGCCAGCAGCAGCCCGCCGAACATGCCGAGCTTGATCTGGGTGAAGAAGAATTCCTGCGGCGCCGTGTAGATCAGCTCGACCTTCTTGTCGCCGAGGCCCGCCCAGTCGACCGCCCAGGTGAAGGGGATGACCAGGATGTTGAACAGCTGCTTGGCGTAGAAAAAGCAGACCAGGAAGGCGATGAAGAAGCCGCCGATGGACCACATCAGCCGCTTGCGCAGCTCGATCAGGTGCTCGATGAGCGGCGCCGACGACTTGTCGATCTCCTCCTGCTCGACGCTCACGATGCCGCCCCGTTGCGCTTGGACTTGGCGAGAACCTTCGGGCCGCGTACCGCCGTCTCGGCTGCGGCCTTCGCGGGCTTGGCGCCGGCAGCTTTCGACGCGGCCGGCTTCGCGTCCGCTGCCTTCGCGGTAGCAGGCCTGGCCGCCTTCTCCGCCGGCTTCGGCGCAGCCGCCTCGACGGGCGGCGCGGCTGTCATCAGCGGAGCCGGCGGCATCTCGCTCGGCCCTGGCATCTCCGGCATCCCCGTCGCTCCGTTTTTCAGCGGCTCGGCCGGGTGAACCGCCGGATCGGCCGGCTTCGGCGCGGAAGGCTTGAGCGCCGAGTCCAGGCCCGACCGCACGTCGGCCGCGGCCTGCTCGAACGGGTTCAGCTGCTTCCTGATCTCGCCCATCGGACTCCTGAGCCCGTCGACCGTCTTCTTGACGTCGTCGAGCTCGGCTTCCTTCAGAGCCTCGTTGAACTGGCGCTGGAAATCGCCCGCCATCGAGCGCAGCTTCGACGTCGTCCGCCCGAAGGTGCGCAGCATCTTCGGCAGATCCTTCGGCCCGACGACCACGATCATGACGATCGCGATCACCAGCATCTCGGTCCAGCCGATCTCGAACATCAGGACACGTCCCGGTACATCAAAGGCCTGGAAAGGCTCAGCCCTTGGTGACCTTTTCCTTCGGCGTGATCGCCTCGTCGGCGCGGTGCTCCACGGTCTTGGCGTCCGCGGCGGCGTCCTCGTCCGACATGCCCTTCTTGAAGCTCTTGATGCCCTTGGCCATGTCGCCCATCAGCTCAGGAATCTTGCCACGGCCGAAAAGGAGCAGCACGACGACTAGCACGATCAGCCAGTGCCAGATCGAAAACGAACCCATTGTCACTCTCTCCCGGAAACTCGGTCTTGGTTCATCTATGCGTTTTCGGCGCGCGTTTCAAACACAAGAACGTCACTGCGCCTCAGCGTGAGCCATATGTCGCGGCTCGTCGCCGGAAGTTCGCCGGCGCGCAGCCTGACCCTGACCGGCGCGTCGCTGCCCTGGACCGCGAGGTCGAGCAGTTCCTCGACGCCGAGGAATCGCCGTGACACGATCCGCGCCTGCACCTCGCCGGCATGGGCTGAAACATCGACAGCATTGAGACGGACCGCGACGGAGACGGGGCGGCCATCAAGTTGGCCGGAAGCATCGACCGGGCCAAGCGGCGTGTCGGCACGTCCGCCGGCGGCGTGGGTCTCGAACACGTTCATCTCGGAGAAGAAGCCGGCGACGAAAAGGTCGGCCGGCTTCAGGTAGAGTTCCTGGGCCCTGCCCGCCTGCACCAGCCGACCGTCCTTCAGGAGCGCGATGCGTTCGCCGAGCCGCATGGCCTCCTCGGCATCATGGGTCACGACGATCGCCGTCGCCCGGCTTTCGCGCAGGATGGCAAGGGTTTCGGCGCGAACCGAGTCCTTCAGCCGCGAATCCAGTCCGGAGAACGGCTCATCCATCAGCAGCACCGCCGGCCGGGGCGCCAGCGCCCTGGCCAGCGCGACGCGCTGCTGTTCGCCGCCGGACAGCGCGTGCGGGAAGGATTCGGCCAGGTGCTCCAGCCCGACGCGCGACAGCGCGATCATCGCCTCGCGGCGACCTTCCGCGCGCGAAAGTGCCGTCAGGCCGAAGCGGACATTGTCGACGATCGACAGATGCGGGAAGAGCGCGAAGTCCTGGAAGACGAGGCCGATGGAGCGCTGCTCCGGCGGCAGGAAGACGTCCGGCCCGGCGATCTCGCGGTCGTTGAGCAGCACGCGGCCGGAAGACTGCGGCTCGATGCCCGCGGCGATCCTGAGCAGCGTCGTCTTGCCCGACCCGGAAGGCCCGAGGAGACAAAGCACCTCGCCCGGCTCGGCCGTCAGCGACACACCGCGCAGCGTTTCCGTGCCGCCGGCAAATCTGTGGGCGATGTTCTCGAAGGTCAGGCGAGCGGCGAAGGTGACGCCCGCCGTGACCCGCGATCCCTGGACCTGTGATGTCGTCAAAGCCTTACCCCGAAACCCGGGGTCAATCATCCGTGACGCGGGGTGTCAACAGGCCGAGCTCCTCGAGGTCGATGTCGGTCAGCGCATCCTCGTCCGGCGCGAGTTCGTCGGGATCGGCCGGCGGAACGGGCATGGAGAAGTTCGACGGCATGCGGGCCGACAGCAGGCCTGCGCCCTTCAATTCCTCCATGCCGGGCAGATCGCGCACGGTTTCAAGCTGGAAATGGTCGAGGAATGCGTCGGTCGTGCCGTATGTGACAGGCCGCCCGGGCGTCTTGCGTCGTCCGCGCATGCGCACCCATTCGGTCTCCAGCAGCGTGTCGAGCGTGCCCTTGGAGGTCTCGACGCCGCGGATTTCCTCGATTTCCGCCCGCGTGACCGGCTGGTGGTAGGCGATGATCGCCAGCACCTCCAGCGCCGCGCGCGACAGCTTCTTCTGGCTCACCGCGTCGCGGCTCATCAGGAACGCGAGATCGCCGGCCGTGCGGAAAGCCCAGGCGTCGCCGATCCGCACGAGGTTGACGCCGCGCTTCTCGTAGATGCGCTGCACCTCGGCCATCACGGTCGCCACGTCGACCCCGTTCGGCAGGCGCTGCGCGAGTTGGCGGTCGGTCACCGGCTCGGTCGAGGCGAAGACGATCGCCTCGGCCATGCGCGCGGCCTCGGCCAGGAACAGGCGCCCAGCCGGGTTGTCGAGCGGTTCGTTGTCCTGGTCGGCCATGAACGGAATAATGGCCGCGTTTCCTGCCTCGGTCATGACACTACCTCAAGCGGCCGCGCCTTGCCCGGCCGGCCGCGCAAATAGATCGGCGCGAAGGGCTGTTCCTGCCTGATCTCGAACGAGCCTTCGCGCACCATTTCGAGGCTGGCCGCGAAGGTGGAGGCGATCGCCGTCGGCCGCTCCTCCGGGCTCGCCAGATACTCGACCAGATAGCGGTCGATCGCCGTCCAGTCGCTGAAGCGGCCGATCAGCCGGGTCAGGATCTCCCGCGCCTCCTTCAACGACCACACGGCGCGCTTGGCGATGCGCACATTGGTGATCGCCTGTCGCTGGCGCTGCGAGGCATACGCGGTGAGCAGGTCGTAGAGCGAGGCCGAATATTCGTTGCGCTTCTCGACGATGACGAGTTCCGGAATGCCGCGCGCGAAGACGTCGCGGCCGAGGCGGTTGCGGTTGACCAGCCGCGACGCCGCGTCGCGCATCGCTTCAAGCCGCTTCAGCCGGAATTGCAGGACGGCCGCCAGTTCCTCGCCACTTTCGCCCGTGTCGCCGGGCTGCTTCGGGATCAGCAGCTTGGATTTCAGGAAGGCCAGCCAGGCTGCCATGACGAGGTAGTCGGCGGCGAGTTCCAGCCTCAGCGCTCTCACCTTCTCGACGAAAGCCAGATACTGTTCGGCAAGCGCCAGCACCGAGATGCGCGCCAGGTCCACCTTCTGGTTGCGGGCGAGATGCAGCAGCAGGTCGAGAGGACCTTCGAAACCCGCCACGTCGACGACAAGCGATGGGTCGTCGGAGGTTCGATCCTCCGCCACATCCGCCCACAGGCGGTCCATCGGCGCCGGTTTCTCCGGCCTGGTTTCGTCGTTCGTCGCCACGATGTTCCGCTGCTACGCCTCTCTTTTGGTCAGGCCACGGCGTCGAAATAGGAGCCGAACTCGGCCCGCGCCACCTTCTCGTCCAGCCCGTCGCCGCTTCCGAGCCGCGCCAGCGCATCTTCCGCGCGCTTCAGCGACCTTCCGGTCAGCGGCCTGGTCTTCGAGGCGATGCCGGACATTTCCTCCATCACCCCGTTGCAGTGAAGGACCAGATCGCAGCCGGCTGCAAGGATCGCCTCGGCCTTTGAGGGGAAATCCCCAGAAAGCGCCTTCATCGACGTATCGTCGCTGATCAGCAGCCCGTCGAAGCCGATCTCGCCGCGCACGATCTCCGAAATCACCTTCCCCGACGTCGTCGCCGGATTGGCGGGATCGATCGCCGCGAACACAACATGGGCGGTCATCGCCGCAGGCAGGTCCCTGAGTGCCTTGAACGGCGCGAAGTCGTGCGCCCGCAACTCCTCTATCGGTGCGTCCACCGTCGGCAGGGCGTGGTGCGTGTCGGCAAAGGCGCGGCCGTGGCCGGGCACATGCTTCATCACCGGCAGCACGCCGCCCGAAAGCAGGCCTTCCGCCGCTGCCCGTCCGAGCGCCGCGACGCTCAGCGGATCGCGGCCATAGGCGCGGCTGCCGATCACCTCGTTGGCGCCCTCGACGGGCACGTCGAGCACGGGCATGCAGTCCGACGTGATGCCGAGGCGCGCCAGATCGAAGGCGTGCAGGCGCGACAGCAGCCAGGCGGCGCGCAGGCCCGCGTCCCGGTCTTCGCGATAGAGTGCACCGACCGCGGAGCCGGCCGGATAGTTCGGGGCAATCGGCGGCCGGAGGCGTTGCACCCGGCCTCCCTCCTGATCGATGAAGACCGGCGCAGCGGGGCGGCCGACCGAGTCGCGCATCGAGGCGACGAGGTCGCGGATCTGCTCCGGCTCGCCTATGTTGCGCGCGAACAGGATGAACCCCCAGGGTCGCTCGCGCCTGTAGAAGGCGATCTCGTCCGGCGTGAGACGGGTGCCGGTGCACCCCAGGATCATGGCTTTTGATTCGGTCATCCGGGGAAAATAGCGCGCCGGACCGCCAAGGGGAATCGTACCGCCGGAACGACCGCACAAAGAAAAAGGGCGCGGAAAACCGCGCCCCTGGCCTGTCGTCGGTCGAGCCGCTACTTCGAGACGAAGCAGCTGCCGCCGGCCGACTTGTACTGCTCGCAGAGGCTGATCGCCTCGTTGCGGGTCGGCGCGCCGATGCGGACGCGCCAGAAGGTGCCCTTGCCGGCGATCTCCGCCTTGACGATGCTCGCCTCCCGGCCGCCGATGACCGAAGCGTAGCGGCGGGCCAGATCGTCGAAGGTCGACTTGGCGGCGGCTTCGCTCGGCTGCGAGGCGATCTGCACTGCCCAGCCGCCGGCCGGCGTCGTCAGCGCGACGCGCTCGGGCGCCACTTCGCCTACGACCTCGACAGGCTGGTCGGACGGACGCGCCGGCGCGACCGGCGCCTCGGCGGGCGTTCCGGCGGCAACGGCTTCGGGCGCGGCCGGGACGACGGGCTCAATCGGAGCCGCCTCGACGCCCGGGAGCGTCATGACGGTCTCGGTCGGGGCCGGCGTCTCGGGCTCGGCAACGGCCGGCGCCGCGATCTCCTCGCGGGCCACCAGCGAGCCATCCGGCTTCACTATCATCGTCTTCACGCGGCGCGGGGCGACCGCTGCCACTTCCATCGAGTCGGCCGAGGCCGGCTCTTCCGAAGGCGTCACGCGCTCCTCGCTCTTGCCGAGCGCGAGCGGTTCGACGTCGCGCGCCGCGATGTCGACCGGCTCCTCGTCGCTCGAAATCAGCTTCTCCTGCGCGGGCGCGTCGGCGCCGCCCTGGCCGGCCATCGTCTGGAAGACTTTGCTGTCGGCGTTAGGCGCCTTTTCGCCGCCAGGCTCGTCGGGGCGAACCTTGACCGGCTCGGGATCGGCCTTGACCAGCGCCGGCACCGTCGCGTCGGTCGTGCTGTCGCCGAAGGACAGCGCGAAGGCGCCGACCGCGCCAAGCAGGGCCACGCCGCCGACGACGGCAGCGATCATGAGGCCGCGGCGCTTCGGCGCCGGCTCGTCCTCGAACGATTCGACGTCGGAGAAATCCAGCGGCTGGTCGAGGTCATCGTCGAAACCGTCGAACTGCGGCGGCGGGTTCATCTGCTGGCGCTGCACCGGCTCGAAAGCCGGGGCAGAGGCTTCCCGCTCGGCAGGGCGCGCCGTGCCCGAGATGGCAGCGGTGGCGGCGGCCGTCGTGGCAAGCGCGGCCTCGAACGGATCGATCGCACGGGAGACCGGCTGCGGGGCGGGATCGCGGCGCATCGGCGCGGGTTCCGCGTAGAGGGTGGCGAGTTCGGTGTCGAAGTCGTCGAAATGAGGGGCGGCAGGCACGGCGTCCTCGCGATGCAGTTCGGGAATGTCCAGTTCTTCGGTATAGGCGACGGCCGACTCGGGTACCTCGACGGTGTCGACGATCGGCGCAGCGGCGGCACGGGCGATCACGGGCGCGGCCGGCTCGGCGGCGAGTTCCCGTTCAAAGGCCGCGTCGAATGCGTGGTCGTCGAACGCGTCCTCGAGCTCGGCGGCCAGAACCTCCGGCTCCCACTCGGGAGCGGCGACGGGTTCGTCGGCCGGCAGTTGCGGCGCATAGGCCACTTCCGGCTCATTCCAGGTCTGGGCCATGGCAACCGGGGCTTCGTCCTCGTATGTCGAGGCAAGCACCGCAGGCTTAACGGGCGACCCGAGCAGCGCCCTCAGTTCCTCCTCGAAGTCCATTTCCGGCTCGGGCTCGACAGCGGCAGGTGGTTCGCCGCCGAATGCGGGCACCGCGTCGAAGCTGCCAGCTTCAAAGGCAGGCGTATGGGCAGCGGCGTCGAGTTCGCCGATCACCCGGTCGAGGTCTTCGGCCGGGTCATCGGCCGGCGCCCAGGCCTGCGCGGGCTCATCGTATTCCACGGGGTATTCCACCGGCGCATAGGCCGCCGGCGCCTGTGGCGCGAAGTCGGTGGCGGAAGCGTCGCCCTCGAACTCCATATCGACCTCGGCCATCGCAAGGTCGAAGTCGAAATCCATGTCCGACTGTTCGTCGTTCGCAGCTTCGGCCGACTCATACGCCGCAGCCTGTTCCGCGGGATGGTAATCTGGCGCCGCCGCCCCGGCCGCGTGATAGGGCTGCCCGGGTTCTGCGTAAGGAGGCTCGTCGCCGAGGGCCAGTTCCAGATCGCCGATCAGGTCCTCGTCATGTAGTTCTTCGTAGACAGGCTGCGCGGCGGCCGGCGCCGTCCGCCGGGCCTCGTCCCGAACGGCGACCTGAGGCGCCTGATATGCAGGTTCGGCCGAAATTTCGGTCTCCAGCGCCGCCGCGAAGTCGCCTTCCAGATCGAAGTCGAGATCATCTGCGATCGACAGGTCCGGTTCGGGAGCAGCGGGCGCGTAAGCAACCGGCTCCGGCGCCGAAACGGCCGGCCGGGAATAGGTGACGGGTGGCTCGACGGCGAGCGGCGCGGCAGCGGCGGGCTCGTCACGGAAGGGAGCATCGAAGCCTGCCAGCAGTTCCTGCTCGAGGTCGATCGAGAAGTCGTCCGCCAGTTCCGGCTCGGGTACGGACGGCGCGGGAATCACCGGTTCGGGCGCGCGCACCTGGACCGGCGCAGGCCGGGCGGCCTCGACCTTCGGCGGCTCGACCGGCCTCGCGGCCGGCTGGCGCGGGTCGAAACCCATGATCTTGGTCAGTTCGGCAAACGGATCGTCGTTGCCGAAATCGATCGGCTCGATGCGCTTGAGCTGGTTGTCTGCCATTCTGTCGTCCCACACTCACACTCGATCGCGCCCCGCCCCGGGTCCGCGAAGGGTTTACGCCCATACCAGCGCAATGTGGGCAAAAGGTGGTCCGCTTTCCGGCGTAATCTAGCGCATCTCGGTCGGCGCATCCGCTCCGATCAGCGCAAGTCCGGACGTCAGAACGTCTGACACGGCCTGCAGCAGCCCCAGTCTGGCATGGGTCAATTCTCGGTCGTTAACCTTAACAAAGCGTAAGTCAGGGTTGTCCGAGCCGCGATTCCACAATCCGTGGAAGGCGCTGGCCAGATCGTAGAGATAGAATGCCAGCCGGTGCGGCTCTCGCGACAGCGCGGCCGACTCGACGATGCGGGGATACTCGGCGATCTTCCGAACCAGGCCGATTTCGGCCTCGTCGGCGAGACGCGGCAGCGCGCGCGACAGCGCCATGCGGTCGAAGCCGCCCTCGCCCAATTGCTCGACGGCCTGCCGGAACACCGAATGGGTCCGGGCAGATGCGTACTGCACGTAAAAGACAGGATTGTCCTTGGACTGCTCAGTCACCTTGGCGAAGTCGAAGTCCAGCGGCGCGTCGTTCTTGCGGTAGATCATCATGAAGCGGATCGGGTCGCGGCCGACCTCTTCAACGACCTCGCGCAGCGTCACGAAGTCGCCCGAGCGCTTCGACATGCGAACCGGCTCGCCGTCGCGATAGAGCTTCACGAGCTGGCATAGCAGGATGGTCAGCTTCAGCGAGCCGCCCGAGACGGCCCGCGCCAGAGCCTCCATGCGCTTGACGTAGCCGCCGTGGTCGGCGCCGAGGATGAAGATCGTCTCCTCGAAGCCGCGGTCGAGCTTGTCCTTCAGATAGGCGACATCGGCCGCGAAATAGGTGAACGCCCCGTCCGACTTGACCAGGGGACGATCGATGTCGTCGCCCACCTCGGTCGAGCGGAACAGCGTCTGCTCGCGGTCCTCCCAGTCGTCGGGCTTCTCGCCCTTCGGGGGCGGCAGCTTGCCCTTGTAGATATGGCCCTTCATCGTCAGGTCGGCGATGGCGGCCTTGATCTTCTTGGCGTTGTCGGCGTGCAGCGTGCGCTCGGAGAAGAAGACCTCATGGCGCACGTTGAGCAGCGCCAGGTCCTCCTTGATCATCGCCATCATGGCGGCGATGGTGCGATCCTTGACGATCGCCAGCGCCTCGTCCGCCGGCTTCTGCAGCAGGTCGCGCCCGAATTCGGAAGCCAGCGCCTGGCCGACCGGCACAAGATAGTCGCCGGGATAGAGCCCGGCGGGGATTTCGCCGATGTCCTCGCCCAGCGCCTCGCGATAGCGCAGCATGGCGGAGTTCGCGAGCACGTCGACCTGCGCGCCGGCGTCGTTGATGTAGTATTCCTTGGTCACGGCATGGCCGCTGAACGCCAGGATGTTGGCCAGCGTGTCGCCGACCACCGCGCCGCGGCAATGGCCGACATGCATCGGCCCGGTCGGATTGGCCGAGACATACTCGACGTTGACCTTGCGCCCGCCGCCGATCGCCGAGCGGCCGTAGTCGCGGCCGTGCTTGAGCACGACGGCGAGGTGCGCCTGCCAGTAGCGGGTAGAGAGCTTCAGGTTGACAAAGCCGGGACCCGCCACCTCGGCCTTCTCCACGTCGGGATCGGCCGCCAGCGCCGTCACCAGGCGCTCGGCTATGGCGCGCGGATTCTGCCCGGCCGGCTTGGCGATCACCATCGCCGCGTTCGTCGCCAGGTCGCCGTGCGAGGCGTCGCGCGGCGGCTCAACCGTGACGCGCGACAGGTCGAGCGCAGCGCCAGATTGATCCTTCAATCCAAGTGCTTCGACGGATTTTCTGATCCGATCGGTGAAATCGGCGAAGATGTTCATGGTCAGCTCGGCAATAGGAAGCAGCGGATTGAAACTCGGACCGGTGAGTCAGGTGGCGTGATTTTCGAGAACCGGAGCGGAGCGGACATTGTCGTCGTTCAGCACCGGAAGCGGAGACAACCGCGCCAGATGGCCGCCGGTTCGGGTTCCGGCCGCTGCGCCGCCGCCTACCCCAAATCAGGGGTATGGTCAAACAGACGGCGGTGCTCCTTGATCGCATAGGTGTCGGTCATGCCCGCCAGGAAATCGGCCACGTGGCGCGCCTTCACCCGCGGTTCGGCCCGCGACAGGATCCCCCGCCAGCCTTCGGGCATCGCGGCCGGATCGGCGAAATATGCATCGAACAGGTCCCGCACGATCCTGTCCGCTCCCTCCCTGACCGCCATCACGCTCGGATGCCGATAGAGGTGGCGGTAGAGGAACGCCTTCAGTTGCTTTTCCGCCGCGGCCATGGCGGGCGAAAAGGTCACCACCGGGCGGCCGGCACCCTGGATGTCGGCCGCCGAGCCCGGCCGCAGTTCGGCGAGTACCGTGTTGGCGCTGGCTATGGCATCCTCCACCAGCGCGGTGATCTGCCGGCGCATCAGTTCGTGTCCGGTGCGAACGGGGTCGAGAGCCGGATAGAGCCTGCGCACCTCGCCAAGGATGCGGGAGGGCAGCGGACCCGCGTCCTCCAGCATGTCGAGCGTCAGCAGCCCGGCGCGCAGGCCGTCATCGATGTCGTGCGTATCGTAGGCGATGTCGTCGGCGATCGCCGCGCACTGCGCCTCGATGCCGGCGAACCGGTCGAGTTCGAGATCGTGCAACTGGCAATAGTCGAGGATCGATTGCGGCACCGGGCCCTTCAGCCCGTTGCCGGCCGCGTCGGTCAGCGGCCCGTTGTGCTTGACCAGCCCTTCCAGCGTCTCCCAGGAGAGGTTCAGCCCGTCGAACTCGGCGTAGCGGCGCTCGAGCTTGGTGACGATCCGCAGCGACTGGGCGTTGTGGTCGAAGCCGCCATAGGCGAGCATCCTTTCGTTCAACGCGTCCTCGCCCGTATGGCCGAAGGGCGTGTGGCCGAAATCGTGGACGAGCGCCACGGCCTCGGCCAGGTCCTCGTCGCCGCGCAGCGAGCGCGCCAGCGCCCGGGCGATCTGCGCCACCTCGATCGAGTGGGTCAGCCGCGTGCGGTAGTGGTCGCCCTCATGAGCGATGAATACCTGCGTCTTGTGTTTGAGCCGCCGGAACGCCGTCGAATGGATGATGCGGTCGCGGTCGCGCTGGAACGCCGTGCGGGTCGGGCTCTCCGGCTCGGGCTGGAAGCGCCCGCGCGAGGCCGCCGGATCGGTCGCCCAGGGCGCGCGCGGCCGGTAGCCGAAGCCGATGTCGCCGAGCGCCGCCGACCTTTCCGCCATGTGAGTGCCTACACGTTGTCGGCCGTTGACTTGCCCCTGCGTGCTTCATACCTATGCTGCGAACGCGAACGCAAGGTGACCGCATGGGCGCCGACGCCAAGACTGCCATGAAAGTCGAACTGACCGAATCCGCTGCAAAACGGATTTCGAAGATCGTCGCCAAGGAACCCGGCAAGACGGCGCTGCGCGTCGCGGTCGAAGGCGGCGGCTGTTCGGGCTTTTCCTACAAGTTCGACCTGACCGAGGGCGCCAACGCCGACGACGTCGCGATCGAGCGCGATGGCGCGACCGTGCTGATCGACGAGTTGTCGCTGGTCTATATGGGCGGTTCGGTCATCGACTTCGTCGACGATCTGATGGGCCAGTCGTTCCAGATCAGGAACCCGAACGCGGTCGCCTCCTGCGGCTGCGGGACCAGTTTCTCGATCTAGCTTAGAAGGGCGTCGATCAGGACAAGTCCTGCGATCGCCACGAGCATCCATCCCGCCGCGCGTCCGATCCATATCGTCAGACTGGGGTTTCCAACCAGCGCATCCTGCCCTTTCGCAGCAATCAGCCCAAGGCTGCCATACACGGCAGCCTGGACGACGACGGTGATGGCGCCAAGCGCCAGCGCCTGAATCCAGAACGGGCCGAACTCGGCCCGCAGGAACTGCGGAAACACTGCCATGACGAAGAGCCACGCCTTGGGATTGAGCAGGGCTGTCGTAAGCGCCTGTCCGACGATGGCGAGAGAAGAGCGCTGACGCGTCTGCCCGACCGCGCCGACAACGACGGTGCTCCGCGCCAATCCGAACCCGATCCACATCATGTAGGCCGATCCGGCGACCATCATCGGCGTCGCGATTGCCGGGATGAGTGTGCTCAGCCCCGCGACGAGCAGGCTGCCGATCACCGTGTGCGCCGCGCCGCCCAGCATCAGCCCCGCGGTCGCAAGCATCGCCGCCCGGCGCCCCATGGTCAGGCCATTGGCCATCACGAACATCATGTCCATGCCCGGCACGATGATGATGCCGGACACCAGCACGAAATAGAGCCACAGGCTTTCGATGTAGGACAATGGAACCGCCGTTCGGAAGCGCGGCGCGAACCGGCCGGCCGCTTCCCCTACAGCGTTGCTCCTGACAGCCTGCTGTCTGGAACAGTGCGGCCTGTTCCAGCCATCTCCACCGCATCGGCGGTTGTCGACAGGATGACGCTTCCCTAGTGTGCCGCCACCGGCCATTGCAGCGTGGTGCCATGAAGATCGTCACCTGGAACATCAACGGCGTCCGCGCCCGCATCGAGAACCTTGTCGCGTGGCTCAATGAGAGCCAGCCGGACATCGTCTGCCTGCAGGAGATCAAGACCGTCGACGAGGCCTTCCCCCGCGCCGAGATCGAGGCGCTCGGCTACCATGTCGAGACGCACGGGCAGAAGGGCTTCAACGGCGTCGCGATCCTGTCGAAGCTGCGCTTCGACGAGGTCAATCGCGGGCTGCCCGGCGACGACACCGACGAACAGGCCCGTTTCATCGAAGGCGTGTTCTCGACGGACCGTGGCGCGCTGCGCGTCGTCTCGCTTTATCTGCCCAACGGCAATCCGGTCGGCGACCCGGTCAAGTTTCCCTACAAGCTCGCCTGGATGGAGCGGCTGAAGGCGTGGGCGCGTGACAGGCTGGCGCTTGAGGAGCCGCTGGTGCTTGCCGGAGACTACAATGTCATCCCGCAGCCCGAGGACGCCCGCCATCCGGAGCAATGGGTCAACGACGCGCTGTTCCAGCCCGAGACCCGCCAGTCCTTCCGGCGGCTTGTTGCGCTCGGCTTCACCGAGGCGATCCGCGCCACGTCGGACGATCCCGGCGTCTACACCTTCTGGGACTACCAGGCCGGTGCCTGGCAGAAGAACAACGGCATCCGCATCGACCACCTGCTTCTGTCACCCGAGGCCGCCGACAGGCTGAAATCCGCCGACGTGGAGAAACACGTCCGCGCGTGGGAAAAGCCGTCCGACCACGTGCCGGCGGTCGTTCATCTCGATTTCGGCCGCCCTGCCCTATGACCGGCTCAACTGTTCCGGGCATGAAGCAGGCCGCCGTGAGTTAGGGCGTCAACCTCTCAGGGCCTTTTCTATCGCGCCCAGTTGCTTCGCGATCTTGTTGAATTCTCGTTGCGACGGGAAAAACCACGGCTCGTCCGGCTGGCGAAGCCAACTCACATGGATGTGGTCGTTGTGAGATGCGTCGACGTGGGTGACGCCTGGAAGATTGTCTGCAAAGCGGATGAGTGACGCACCCGTTCGCTTCATGAAGTCCACAATGATCCCGGTAGCCTCCCTATGATAGTGAGGCTCGCCCACCCTGACCGGCCCTTCTCTGGTACCGATCGGCCGAACGTCAGCGGTGCCGCCGAAACGATGGGTCATATGCGGTGGATTGAGCCCACCCCAACGCATCGAAGCACCAGTAACCGTAATAAAATTCGGCATCCCGCTGGGCTTGTTCCCAACCCGCTGCCAAGCCTCGCCGATCGCCTGTAGAATCTGGATCGCTCCGGTTTGGAGGTGGCGTCCCACAAGTCCGGCGGTCGTAAGTCCTCCCGCGGCATTGTCAGTGAGCGACTCCAGACCCTCGACCGCCGACTTGATGACGGCCCTGTCTGTCCCGGCTGCAGACGCGAAGGTGACCTCGTCCGCCGCTGGCTGGTTCTCATTTCCGCAAACGTGAAAACTGTCTACCAGGAAGATCGCCCGCCCTGCCGCATCCGTCGTGGCGCTGGACGGCGTGATCCGGCACGACATTCTGACCAGTCCCTGCGAAATGCGCTGGCGAATAGTGTTTGCGCTCGAACCGAAACGTGGCGCAAGACCATCTACCGTACGCCACTCAGCTCCGGTAAGATTTATTGGCCTCGATGTGCTGCTTACGTTGTAGCCAGGCGCAGGCCTCCCATCTGAATATTTCATGGTTATCGTAATTTTTACACTCGAACCGTTGGCCGGAAACAGGACGATTGGATCAGTGCTTGCCGATAGTTCATCCTCAAGAAATTCTCCAAACAAATCGTTATATATATTTATAGTTTGACGAAGGCTTAGACCACCAACATCTTCCATAACGGCCTCCCCAGGATGCCGTCTTTTACTAATTAACTGCATTCTTTACAAGACATGACGGATATCATTAGAGAGACAGGTCCCGTGAGAGTGCGCACGCACTCATCGGAGACCAAACAACTCTTCCAAAACGCTGCAAACGAAACGGGCGGCCGAAGCCGCCCGCCCTCGTCAATAGATCACCCCGTCAGAGCGTGATGCGGTACAGCGCGAAACCGTCCGTACCCTCGCCCGCCGCCTCGATCTTCACGCCCTTCACGTCGGCGATGAAGTCCTTGGCCTTCGGTCCGGTCTGGAACAGCGCGGTGGCGCCAGCCACCGGCGCGAAGCTCCAGTTCGCGTCCGCGGACGGGTTGATGGTGCCTTGGTCGATGATGTAGCGCACGATCACGTCGCGGTTGGTGTCCGGCGCGACGTAGATGACCTTCGAGGCGTTGATCTCCGGGAAGTTGCCGCCGCCGCCGGCCCGATAATTGTTCGACGCCACCACGAACTGCGCGGCAGGGTCGATCGGCTTGCCGTCGAACTGCAGGTCCACGATGCGGCTGGCGTTCGCGTTCAGGACGGCGCCCTTGGGGTCGTATTTCGGCGGCTGCGACAGGTCTATTCTGTAGGTCACGCCGTCGATCACGTCGAAGTTGAAGGACGGGAACTCGGGATTGATCAGCTGCTGGTCGGCCTTGCCCGCCTCGACCTGGTTGAAGATGCCTGCCGACATCTCGAGCCATTCCTTGACCTGCGCGCCTGTGATCGCCACCGCCTGGACCGTGTTCGGGTAGAGATAGAGGTCGGCGACGTTCTTGATGGCGACGTCGCCGGCGGGCACGTCGGTGTAGTACTCCGGTCCACCGCGTCCGCCCGACTTGAAGGGCGCCGCCGCCGACAGGACCGGCAGGTCCTTGTAGGCGCCAGCCTTCAGCATGTCCTTGATGTACCAGGTCTGCGCCTGGCTCACGATCTGCACCGACGGGTCGTCGGCGACGAGCGCGAAATAGGAATGAAGCGGCGCGGACGTCTTGCCGACCGGCGTGCGCACATAGGCGAGCGTCGCCTCGTGATCGGCCTTCACCGAGGCCTCCACCTCCGCCTTGCTTTCCACCGTCGGCTGGTTCTTGCCGTCGACGCGCTTGAAGATCGGACGCGCCTCGCTGGTCGAGCCGACGACCTTCCAGGCATTGCCGTCACGCTCCAGCATCAGGTCGATCAGTCCGAGATGCGAACCCCAGAAGCCGCCCATGACGCCCGGCTTGCCGGCGATCGTGCCCTTGGCGAGATCGAGCCCTTCGACCCCCTCGAACTTCGAGCCGGGGAAGTCGAGATGGCTGTGGCCGGTGACGATGGCGTCGATGCCGGGAACGGCGGCGATCAGGATGGAGGCGTTCTCCAGGTTTTCCTCGTATTTCGGCGTGCCCATGCCGGAGTGGGACAGCGCGATGACGATGTCGGCGCCCTCCTCGCGCATCTGCGGAACCCAGGCCTCCGCCGCCTTGACCATGTCGCGGGTCATGACCTTGCCCTCGAGATGGCGGGAGTCCCAGGTCATGATCTGCGGCGGCACGAAGCCGATGAAGCCGATCTTGATCGGATGCTCGGCGCCCGAACCGTCCTTGATCTTCTTCTCGACGATCACATAGGGCTTCAGGAGCAACTGGTCCTCACGCGGGTTGGCCGCGAGCGCGCCCTTGGTCACGTTGGCGCAGACGACCGGGAAATTGGCGCCCGCCAGCACGTTCGCCAGGAAGTCGAGCCCGTAGTTGAACTCGTGATTGCCCAGCGTCGAGACCTCGTAGCCGAGAAGGTTCATCGCGGTGATCACCGGGTGCTTGTCGCCCGCCTTCATCCCGCGCTCGTAGGCGATGTAGTCGCCCATCGGGTTGCCCTGCAGGAAGTCGCCATTGTCGACGAGGATCGCGTTGGTGGCTTCTGCGCGGATCTGGTCGACGATGGTCGCGGTGCGGGCGAGGCCCATCGTGTCGTTCGGCCGGTCGCCGTAATAGTCGTAGGGATAGACGTGGACGTGCAGGTCCGTCGTCTCCATGATCCTCAGATGCGCCTGGTTGGCCTGCGCGCGCGCCGAGAACGGGTGCAGCGCGATCACGGTGCCAAGGGCGGCGGTGCCGGCGAGGAAGGAGCGGCGCGACAGCGGTTGAATCAGGCGGGTCATGGGGGGTCTCCCTGTACGTTGGACTGCTGAACCAAGGCGTCGAATGAGAAACAGTCGCGCCGAAGCCGACCCAAGTCCAGCAGTAACAGGTAACACGCCGATGAATATTTGCCGGCGAACGATCAGGGAGGAACGGGCGATGGCCTTCGAGTATGTGGACGCAGAAGAAGCGATCCGGAGAACCGGCCTGCGCATGGTCGTCGTCGGCGGCATCCCCAGCCCGTGGGGCGAGGCCGCCAAGGGCATCTTCCACATCAAGAAGCTAGAGTGGACGGCCGTGCGCCTTGCCTACGACAGCGAGCCGCTCAAGCAGTGGACGGGCGGCCAGCGCAGCGGACCGGTCGTCGTGTACGAAAACGAGCGCCCGCGTTCCGGCTGGGCCGAGATACTGTTGCTGGCCGAACGGCTCGCTCCCGCGCCGCGCCTCGTCCCCGCCGATCCAGCGGAGCGGGCGATGATGTTCGGGCTGGCGCACGAGATCCTCGGCGAAGGCGGCCTCTGCTGGTCGCGCAGGCTGCAGGCAATCTATGCCGGGATCGAGGGACGCGGCGGATTCCCCGAAAAGGTGGCACGCTACTTGGCGCGCAAGTACGGCTACGACGAGGCTGTCGGCAAGGCCGCGGTCGGGCGCGTTGCCGAACTGCTTCGCATGCTGGCGGTGCAATTGAAGGCCCGGCGCGCGGGCGGACATGCCTACTATCTGGGCTCGGCGCCGACGGCCGTCGACATCTACGCCGCGACGGCCTGCGCCATGTTTGCGCCGCTGCCCGAGGCGCAATGCGCGATGGACCCGACGACCCGTCGCGTCTTCGAGGAACTGGACGGCGAGACCGCGGCGGCGCTCGATCCGATCCTGCTGGAGCACCGCGACATGATGTACGCGCGGCATCTCGAACTGCCGCTGTCGCTCTAAATCTGCTTCGGCGCGTCGCCCTGCGTGATCAGGCGCGCGCTGCGCTGGCCGGTCGCGTAGATCCACAGCCAGGACAGCGCCACGGCGAGCCGGTAGCGGAGGCCGATCAGATAGTAGATGTGGGCGATGCCCCAGAGCCACCAACCGGCCCAGCCGCGCAGCGTGATCCAGCCGAAGTCGACCACGGCGGCGCGCTTGCCGATGGTCGCTAGATCGCCGTCCGGTCGGTAGGCGAAGGGCTTGGCGGAATGGTCGCCGGCCAGCCGCGCGCGTACGATCTTGGCCACGTGCCGCCCCTGCTGCTTGGCGGCAGGCGCGACGCCCGGCACGGGCTTCCCGCCTTGCTGCGTCACCGTGGCCGTATCACCGATGACGAAGATGTCCGGCCTGCCGGGCGCGGACAGGTCGGGTTCGACGACGACACGGCCGGCGCGGTCCGCTTCGGCGCCCAGCCACTGCGCGGCCGGTGACGCCGCAACGCCCGCTGCCCAGAGGACGGTCCTGGCCGGGAGGCGCTCGCCGTCGATGGCCACGCCCGCGGCGTCCACTTCGGTCACGCGCTGGCCGAGGCGGACCTCGACGCCCAGTTTCTCCAGCGCCGATTTGGCGTAGGCCGAAAGTTCTTCCCTGAACGCCCCGAGAAGGCGCGGGCCGGCCTCGACCAGCAGCACGCGGGCCTTGGCCGGATCGATCCGGCGGAACTCGCCCTTCAGCGTGTCGCGCGCCAGTTCGACGATGGTGCCGGCGAGTTCCACGCCGGTCGGCCCGCCGCCGATGATCACGAAGGTCAGCAAGGCGGCGCGACTGGCCGGGTCGGCCTCGCGCTCGGCACGCTCGAAGGCGAGCAGTATCTTGCGGCGGATCGCCGTCGCGTCTTCCAGCGTCTTCAGCCCCGGCGCGAAAGGCTCCCACTCGTCCCGCCCGAAATAGGCGTGGCGGGCCCCCGTCGCGAGCACCAGCGTGTCGTAGGGCACGGTATCGCCGCCTTCCAGCACGACCCGCTTCGCGTCGGCGTCGACCCCCGTGACAGTCGCCAGCAGCGTCGTCACGTCCTTGCGGCCGCGCAGCAGGTGCCGAACCGGCCAGGCAATCTCGGACGTGGCGAGCGAGGTCGTCGCGACCTGGTAGAGCAGCGGCTGGAACAGGTGATGGTTGCGGCGGTCGATCAGCGTGATCTCGACGCCGGCGCGTTTCAGCCCCTTGACGAGTTCGAGCCCGCCGAAGCCCGCTCCCACCACGACGACCCGATGACTGCCCTGCTCTTCCATGATCCGGCTCCGGATCCCGTTCATCCCTGCGAGAAAGATGGGCACGATTGTGCATTGCAGCAAGACGGGAAAGCGCCGCCGTTTGTCGCGAAGCGACTTGGCGTCCCGGCGACGCGAGGCATAGCCTGCTCGCATGGCCAGCGATGACAAGTCCGGCGAACCCAAGCCGGGAACTTACGCCTCCCCGCCCTGCTTCATGCACGAACTGGATGGAAACGGGCAGCCGGTCGTCACGCAGACCTCCGACTGGGCCGACGTCCGGCGCTGGCGCAAGACGGAGCGCGAACGGCTGATCGCGGCGCGCCTTGCCGTTTCGGCCGCCGAGCGGACCGCGATGACCGAACGCATCGCGGCCGGACTGGACGCCGCGATCGGCAATGTATCGGGCCTCCTCGTCAGCTTCTACTGGCCGTTCCGGGGAGAACCGGACCTGCGCGGCTGGGCGGAAAGCGTCAATGCGCGCGGCGGCCGGACCGCGTTGCCGCTCGTCATCGAGAAGGCCCATCCGCTGGAATTCCGCGCCTGGCGGCAGGGCGATGCGCTCGAAAAGGGCGTCTGGAACATCCCGGTGCCGGCCGCCGGCCTGGCCGTCTTCCCGGATGTCGTCATCGCGCCGGTGGTCGGGTTTGACCCGGGCAACTACCGGCTCGGCTATGGCGGAGGCTTCTTCGACCGGACACTGGCCGCCCTGCCCCGCAAGCCGCTGGTCATCGGCGTCGGCTACGGCCTGCAGGCGATCCCGACCATCTACCCGCAGCCTCACGACATCCCGATGGATCGGATCGTGACGGAGGGTTAAGCCATCTCCGGCTTCAGCCCGAGCGCCGTCCGGTCGACGATCTCGCGGAGCGCGAAGCTCGAATTGATCTTGGTGACGTGCGGCATCGCCGAGAGCCATTCCTTGTGGATGCGCTCGTAGTCGGGCAGGTCGCGCGCCGCGATCCTCAGCACGTAATCGTATTCGCCGGACATCAGGTGGCAGGACAGCACGTTCGGGCAGCGCTTCACCGCGGCCTCGAAATCCGACAGCGTCTTCTCGAACTGTCCCGACAGGGAAATATGGACGATGACGGTGATCTGGTGGCCGAGGGCTGCGTTGGACAGGCGCGCATGGTAGCCGCGGATCGCGCCGGACTTCTCCAGATGGTCGAGCCGGCGCGAACAGGCCGACTGCGACAGGCCGACCTTCTCGGCCAGCGATGCATTGGAGATTCGCCCGTCCTTCTGGAGGATGTCCAGGATGGCGATATCGATCCTGTCGAGGTCCATTCGTCGAATTTCCTTCGATGAGCTGATGATTTTGCGCAACGAATATCGGTGATCGGCATTTCCCGCAATCGACTTCGCAAACTCATGCGGCCTGCGCCGTGGTTGAATGAATGACGCTGCGGAACGGCCCGACAGAGGCCCCGCCAGAGGCCCGAGGAGGCAATGATGCGTGTTGGCTGCACCAGGGAAATCAAGAACCACGAATACCGCGTCGGCCTGACGCCGGGCTCCGTTCGCGAATACGTCGCCCACGGCCACGAAGTGCTGGTCGAGACAGGCGCGGGCCTCGGCATCGGCGCAGATGACAACGCCTATCGCGCGGCCGGCGCACAGATCGCCAAGAGCGCGTCCGACGTCTTCACGCGCTCCGACATGATCGTGAAGGTCAAGGAACCACAGCCCTCGGAATGGGCGCAGCTGCGCGAAGGCCAGATCCTCTACACATACCTTCATCTCGCGCCCGATCCCGAGCAGACCAAGGGCCTCCTGGCCTCGGGCGTCACCGCCATCGCCTACGAGACTGTCACCGACGATCGCGGCGGCCTGCCGCTGCTGGCGCCGATGTCCGAGGTCGCCGGCCGCCTGTCGATCCAGGCTGGCGCTAATGCGCTCCAGAAGGCCAATGGCGGCCGCGGCGTTCTGCTCGGCGGCGTGCCGGGCGTGCTTCCGGGCAAGGTCGCGGTGATCGGCGGCGGCGTCGTCGGCCTCCACGCCGCAAAGATGGCTGCCGGGCTCGGCGCCGACGTCACCATCATCGACAGGTCGATCCCGCGCCTTCGTCAGCTGGACGACATCTTCAACGGCCGCGTCCACACGCGCTACTCGACCGTCGAGGCGCTGGAGGAAGAATGCTTCTCGGCCGACATCGTCGTCGGCGCCGTGCTGATCCCCGGCGCGGCTGCGCCGAAGCTGGTCACCCGCGAAATGCTCTCGGGCATGAAGAAGGGCGCGGTGCTGGTCGACGTGGCCATCGACCAGGGCGGCT
>VFQP010000339.1_pt1 | contig 102395 bp, 88 predicted proteins | sample 3512351 | NCBI WGS metagenome assembly VFQP01 (sample SAMN10412372, study PRJNA504923) | tailings metagenome | isolation source: Relicate 1 Philex TSF1 revegetated site | place: Philippines: Tuba, Benguet | collected 2017-08-29
GATCGTACTGATTCCCGCCGCAAGGCAGGACGCCTGCGCGCGCGCCTCGCCAAGGGGGCGCCGCTGGTAGGCACGGCGTTATTGACCATCGCCGCAACGGCCGTCGCCGGCGAGGCTGCTCCGTGGGTCGCGCTGGTCGGCAGCGCTGCCATCATCGCCGCAGCGCTCTTCTGGCCACAGTCATCGCGCCCACGGATCGCGGCGCCAGCCAGCCAGGACAGTGAGGCTGAGGATCTGCCCGACGCGCCGACGCTTGCCGAACTCGCCGATGCCGTGCCCGAACCGATCGTGCTCATCGACGGCGCCGGCATCGTCGCGCAGGTAAACCGGGCGGCGGCCGAAGCCTTCGGCGCGCTGCCGCCAGGCCTGATGCTGCGCATCCGGTTCCGTGCGCCGGAGATGCAGGGCATGATCGATGCGCTGATCTCGCGCGGCGAGGCGCCTGCGATCGACTATGCCGAGCGCATGCCGTTCGAGCGCGCCTACCGTGTTTCAGCCCAGCGCGTGGGCGAGGACAGGCGGCTCTTCGCGCTGGTGTTCCGCGACCAGAGCGAGGCGCGCCGCATCGACCGCATGCGCGCCGACTTCATCGCCAATGCCAGCCACGAGCTGCGCACCCCGCTTGCCTCGATCTCCGGCTTCATCGAGACGCTCCGCGGTCCGGCCAAGAACGACGCCAAGGCGCGCGAGACTTTCCTCGGCATCATGCAGCGCCAGACCGAGCGCATGGCGCGGCTGATCGACGATCTCCTGTCTCTCTCGCGTCTCGAGATGCGTACCTATGTTCGGCCAACGACGCCGGTCGACCTTGTCGCGATCGTGAGCCAGGTCGCCGAGGCGCTCGGGCAGATGGCGCGCGATGCCGAAATCGTCTTCGAGATTTCGCTGCCGCCGTCACCTGTGGAGGTGCCCGGCAACCGGGATGAGTTGATCCAGATCTTCCAGAACCTTATCGAGAACGCGATCAAATATGGTGGCGAGGGCGGCAAGGTGGAGATTTCGATGGAGGACCGGCGCGCCAGTGCCGAAAGCGAGGTGGCGGTGACGATCCGCGACCACGGTCCGGGTATTGCCGAGGAGCACATCCCGCGCATTACCGAGCGCTTCTACCGCGTCGATGTGGAGACGAGCCGCGCGACCAAGGGGACAGGCCTCGGGCTTGCCATCGTCAAGCACATCGTGACGCGTCACGACGCGCGGCTGACGATCAGGTCGGAACTTGGACAGGGTGCGGCGTTCACGGTCCACATGCCGGGAACGTTCCATTGAAGCGCCGCATCTATCTCGCGATCCTCGCGATCGCCTTCCTGCTGCCGATCGCGCTCGCCGCCGGCTTCTCCGCCTTCGGGCCGCCCCCTTACGTCCTGGCGGGCGCCATTGGCGGCGACTGGGCAGAGCCGCGGAGCTTTTCCGATGGTTCGCAGGTGACCGTAGAAGACGCAGGCAGCCCGGAGGAGGCGCGCAGCGCCGCCAACGACTTGCTGCAGACCATCCCGATCTTTGAAAGCGGCACGCTGCCGGGCATTACCCGCTACCGCACGCAGACCACGTCGATTTCCGGCGCCGTGCTGCCGCTCGACCGCTTCGTCATCCACATCGAGGCGCCGGACGAGGCAACGCGCGAGGCGCGGCTCGACAGCCTGCCGTTCATCGCCGAGAACCCTGACCGCAATCCCGTCTTCGTCGCGCTGACCGAGCACACCGACTGGGTAGCGCCCGGCATCTTTGCCTATTGCATCGCCTGGTGCCTGTTCATGGCGCGGGGTGGCGCGTGGGCGCTGCGGCGCGAGCCGGACGAGGGCGTGCGGCCGGCGACCACGACCGAGCTGAAGAGCCGGCTGATGGCGCTCGACCGCATGCACCAGCCCTTCACGATCAGCCAGATCGGCGAGAACCGTTTCCGGGTCGATCCCCGCGTCACCGACATCGGCTGGGTGCAGAAGATGCATCTGGTCGGCATCCGCAAGGCGCATCGTATCGAGCTCGACCTCGACGAGGCGACGCATACCGTCCGCGTCGTGGAAAAGACCCATCGCGTGAAATGGGGGGAGGGGCTGATCCCGTTCTCCGGCCGCTTCGCCTTCTTCCGGGCCGTGACGATGGACCCTCGCGATCTTTCGGCGAAGGCCGGCGTCACTTACGATCCGCGCAAGGGCTGGCAGAAAATCGAGGGGCACGAGCATCGCTTCACGCCGGGCGAGGCCAAGACCCCGTTGGCACAAGCCGTTCTTGCGTCAGGATGGACCTGGCAGCCTGCCTTTTCCTTCGGTCGCGTGCTGTCCGGCTAGAGGCTTTTCCAACTGCCAGCGGGTGAAATGCCTCAGCGTCTTGCCGATGTCATCGCTTGTTCTTTTTCCTGTCATGGTGCTCGCCTAGCGTAAGCTAAGGAAACACCGTTCCGATTCGCCTAGAAGAAGAGCTCATGGCCACCCAGCATATCGTTCGTTCCTTTGACGAGGAACTTGGCAAGCTCGCTTCCGGCATCGCCTCCATGGGCGGTCATGCCGAGCGGATGGTCGAGCAGGCCGTGGCGGCGCTCGTCAATGCGGATCTGACGCTGGCGGCCAAGGTCGTCGACGACGATCTCTTTCTCGACAACACCCAGCGCGAACTCGACGAACTGGCGATCCTCATCATGGCGCGGCGCCAGCCAATGGCGGCCGATCTGCGCGAGATCGTCGGCACCATCCGCATCTCGGCCGATCTCGAGCGCGTCGGTGACCTCGGCAAGAACATCGCCAAGCGCGCCGCGGCCGTCGCCGAGACCCGCCAGCCGCTGCGCTTCTTCCGCGGGCTGGAATCGCTCTCTTCGCTGGCCCTGATGCAGCTCAAGGACGTGCTCGACCTCTACGGTGCGCGCTCCGTCAGCGAAATCTGGGAAGTGCGCGCGCGCGACGAGCAGATCGATGCGGTCTACACCTCGCTCTTCCGCGAGCTCCTGACCTATATGATGGAAGACCCACGCAACATCACGGCGTGTACGCACCTGCTGTTCTGCGCCAAGAACATCGAGCGCATCGGCGACCACGCGACCAACATCGCCGAAACGGTCCATCACATCGTGACAGGCCAGCAGATGCCTTCCGAGCGCCCGAAGGAAGACAAGACGCACCGCGTCGTCGTCGCCGCCATCGGCAAGTAGTTTTCGATTTTGGAGACGTTTTGAGGCGGCGCGTCCCGTTATTCGGGGCCTGCGCCGCCGAAGCGCGTCAGCGCGCCTTGCGACGGTCCGAAGCCGGCTGGTAGGCGATGCGCGAATGGTAGCCGCAATAGGGGCCGCATTCGCCGACATCGACGCCGCAGAACGAGAACTCCTCCGAAAGCGGGTCGCCGTTCGGCCACTTGCAGGTGCGCTCGGTCAGTTCGATCAGCTTCAGCTGGCGCGAGATCGGCAGCACCACGTTCGACGGCATCACGATCGCCTGGCGCTCCGGCTCCGCATCGAAGCGAACCTGCAGCGCGGTTGCACCGACGCTCGTCGCCACGGGACGCGAAGGCCGCGTCGGGCGCGGGGCTGCCGGCTGGCCGGCGGGCTTCTTGGCACGCGGTGCAGCAGCAGCCGCCCGGCCGCGTCCCGAAAGCTTCAACCGGTGCACTTTGCCGATGACCGCATTGCGGCTGACATTGCCCAGCTGGGTTGCAATCTGGCTGGCGCTCAATCCCTCGGCCCAAAGCCGCTTCAGGAGTGCGACGCGCTCGTCCGTCCAGTTCATGTCAGGCCGCTCCTCGTTCGTCTCGCGAAGAATCCATTCCCGATCCGAAGGCCCGAAATGACCGTCGAATACCACATCTACCGGGATACTGATTTCGCCGCACGAAATGTAGTCTTGGTAGAGGCAAGCTACCTTATCGGTTGACTCCGTGACAAGAGTCGGGCGCCGGGGCGGAATCGGTTTTTTCGGTTTTCCCCAGATTGAGGCCGGAAGTCGAATCGTCGCGTCGGGTCTCCATGCCGAGCAAGACGTTGACTTGACGTCACAAACCCTGAATATACGGCCTCGTCGCCGCCCTTGGGGCGGCTTTTTTGATTGCCGCCACGGCGGTCCGCCACTCGAAGCTGACCGTTGAAGGCAAGGATGGCCTGGACGATGAGCACGAGCCCCCTCTACGACACGTACAACCGCGCCCCGCTTCGCTTCGAACGCGGCGAAGGCGCCTGGCTGGTGACGGAGGATGGCCGCCGATACCTCGATTTCGCTGGCGGCATCGCGGTCAATTCGCTCGGCCACGCCCATCCCCATCTGGTGGCGGCGCTGACAGACCAGGCGGCCAAGCTCTGGCACGTGTCGAACCTCTACGAGATCCCCGGCCAGGCCCGCCTCGGCGAGCGTCTCGCCGACGCGACCTTTGCCGACAAGATCTTCTTCACGAACTCAGGCGCCGAGGCGCTCGAATGCGCGATCAAGACCGCGCGCCGCTATCATTTCGTGAAGGGCGATCCGAACCGCTTCCGCATTGTCACCTTTGAAGGCGCCTTCCATGGCCGCACGCTGGCGACCATCGCCGCCGGCGGCCAGGCGAAATATCTCGAAGGCTTCGGTCCCAAGGTCGAGGGCTTCGACCAGGTGAAGATCGGTGACGACGCGGCGCTCGAGGCCGTGATCAGCCCGGCGACTGCCGCGATCCTCATCGAGCCGATCCAGGGCGAGGGCGGCCTGCGCGCCATCGAGCCAGGCTTCCTCCAGAAACTCCGCGCGCTCTGCGACGAGCACGGCATGCTCCTGATCTACGACGAGGTCCAGTGCGGCATCGGCCGCACCGGCCGTCTCTTCGCGCACGAATGGTCAGGCGTGACGCCAGATATTATGGCGATTGCCAAGGGCATCGGTGGCGGCTTCCCGATGGGCGCCTGCCTGTCAACAGCGGAAGCGGCCGTCGGCATGACGGCCGGCACGCACGGCACGACCTTCGGCGGCAATCCGCTCGCTATGGCCGTCGGCAACGCCGTGCTCGACGTGGTGCTGGGCGAAGGCTTCCTCGACGAAGTCTCCCGCAAGGCGCTGCTCCTGAAGCAGGGCCTCGCTTCGATCATCGACGAGTATCCGGGCGTCTTCGAGGAGGTTCGTGGTGCGGGCCTCATGCTTGGCCTCAAATGCCGGGTGCCGAACACGGACGTCGTCGCAGCCATGCGCGCCGAGAACATGCTGGCCGTACCCGCCGGCGACAATGTTGTGCGTCTCCTGCCGCCGCTCACGCTCACGGACGAGGATATCCGCGACGGTGTCGAGCGCATCGGCAACGCTGCGTCGAGCCTGACCGGGGCAGACAAGAAGGTCGCCGGAGCCCGCGCATGACCGGCTATCGTCATTTCTCCGACCTCGCCGCCGTCGACGCAGGCGAATTGAGGGCGATGCTCGACGGTGCGATCGCCATGAAGCAGCGCCTGAAGGCCAGCGGCCACGCCCGCCCGCTCGAAGGCAAGATGCTGGCGATGATCTTCGACAAGCCGTCGACCCGCACCCGCGTTTCCTTCGACGTCGGCATGCGCCAGCTCGGCGGCGAGACGCTGATGCTGACCGGCGCCGAAATGCAGCTCGGCCGCTCCGAGACGATCGCCGACACCGCCCGCGTTCTTTCGCGCTATGTCGACATGATCGTGATGCGCACGACCTCGCACGACCGCCTCGTCGAGATGAGCGAGAACGCCACCGTGCCGGTGATCAACGCACTCACCGACGATACCCATCCCTGCCAGATCATGGCCGACCTGATGACCTTCGAGGAGCATCGCGGACCGGTCCGCGATCGGCTTTTCGCCTGGACGGGCGATGGCAACAACGTTCTGCATTCGCTGATCGAGGGCTCCGCCCGCTTCGGCTTCCGCCTGAACATCGCGGTGCCGGAAGGCAGCGAGCCGAGCCGCTCCTATGTCGACTGGGCAAACGCCAATGGCGGTCGTATCGAGTTCAAGGGCACCGCCGTCGAGGCTGTTTCGGACGCTGATTGCGTTGTGACCGACACCTGGGTGTCGATGGGCCAGGAGCACCGCGCGCGCGGCCACAACGTCTTCCAGCCCTATCAGGTCAACGCCGAGCTGATGGCCAGGGCAAAGTCCGACGCGCTGTTCATGCACTGCCTGCCGGCGCATCGCGGCGAGGAGGTGACTGACGAGGTCATCGACGGACCGAACTCGGTGGTCTTCGACGAGGCCGAAAACCGCCTGCATGCGCAGAAGGCCGTGCTGCTCTGGTCGATGGGCCTTTCGCCTACCTGTTGATCGGTCGCGGCCGGATGCCTATCTGGAACCATTCTGCCCGTCGGCGCTGCCCTGCCGACGGACTTTCGGGATAATGCCAGTGACACAAGCTCAGACCAGGCTCGGCGAATTCGGCTTCGCCGGCGACGACAATGTTGTTCCCTTCCAGGTGGAAGGCCTCGATGCGCGCGGCCGCGCGGTCCAGCTCGGACCGCTGCTCGACGGCATCCTCGGCCGCCACGATTATCCGGAGTCGGTCGCAAGGCTGCTCGCGGAATCGATCGCGCTGACGGTCCTTCTCGGCACCTCACTCAAGTTCGACGGCAAGTTCATCGTCCAGACCCGCTCCGACGGCCCGGTTGACATGCTCGTCGCCGACTTCAAGACGCCGGGCTCCGTGCGCGCCTACGCCTCGTTCGATGTGGATCGCGTTGCCGAGGCCGAGAAGGCCGGCCGCGCGCGGCCGGAGGACCTGCTCGGCCGCGGTGTGCTCGCGCTCACCATCGACCAGGGCGCGCACATGCAGCGCTACCAGGGCATCGTCCAGCTCGATGGCGCCTCGCTGGAGGAAGCGGCGCGGACCTATTTCCGCCAGTCCGAGCAGATCCCGACCGAGGTCCGCCTGTCGGTCGCCCGCCAAATGGTCTCGGGCGAGGGCGCGCGCGAGCACTGGCGCGCCGGTGGCCTGATCACGCAGTTCCTGCCGGAGGCACCCGAGCGCATGCGCATGCCGGACCTTCCCGGCGGCGATGGCGACGAAGGCGCACCGCACGATCCGACCGACAATGCGTGGCGCGAGGTCCAGGCGCTGCTTGCAACGGTCGAGGACGATGAACTTCTCGATCCGACCGTCGGCCCCGAGCGGCTTCTCTACCGGCTCTTCCACGAGCACGGCGTGCGCGTCTTCGAAGGCCAGATCGTCGCCGACGATTGCTCCTGCTCGCGCGATCGCATCCGCGGCATCCTGGAGAACTTCTCGGCCGAGGAGATCGAGGAGAGCATCGAGGACGGCGAGATCAAGGTGTCCTGCGAGTTCTGCTCGACGGAGTACCGCTTCAGCCCGGAAGAGATTTCGGGCTGACCTATCGCTCGGCGCGGGGCGATGCTGGAGCGCCGTGACCATTATCGACGCGCCTCCTGGAGCCGTCGCGGCTGATTATGCCGCAGCGGTTGTCGACTCTGCCGCGACCGCATAATCTTGAACCCGTCATGCGCTTGGTTAATTCTGCGGTTATGGAATTCGAAAGCCGTACGGCCAAGAATGATGGCTGATCGGGAAAGCGGCGTGGGGCAGGCTACCGGTTGATCTGATGCTGTTCAGAATTGCGTTCATTTGTCTCCTGTCCGCGGCATTCGGCTTTGGTTTTGCCGAAATCGTGGAGCATGCCGACACCAATGTGACCGGCAACGCGGCAAACCCCTGCAGCGAGTGGTCGAACCCGCAATGCGCCAGCCCGGCTTTGCAATAGCCGCTGGCATCCCGGAGACTGACCATGGCCAAGCTGATCGACTGGCGCCAGCGCGAGGATGAACTGACCGAAGCGATCTCGCAGATCGGTCTCTGCCTTGCGCAAGCCATTCACGAGATCGACCCCGAGGCCGCCCATCGCATGAACTTCGCCGCCGGCAAGGCCTATAGCCGGCTGGCCGACGAGGGAAAGCCGCTGGCGGCCGACATCCTCTTCCGCTTCGGTCGCGCTTTGACGGACCGCTCGCTTTTCCCCAAGGCCGGCGATCGGGCCGCGACGGAGCCTGCCGCAAAGCCCGTCCCGCCCGCTGACGAGATCAGTTGAGCGCGTGCCTCGTGCCGGGCAGGTCGAGCGAGAAGGCCGGAATTTCGACTGTAAACACACGCCCGGCCTCCGAGCGCATCTCGTAGTGACCCTTCATGAAGCCGGACGGCGTCGTCAGCGGGCAGCCTGACGTGTACTGGAAGCTGTCGCCCGGTGCGAGGTCCGGCTGCTCGCCCACCACGCCCGGCCCGCGGACTTCCTCGACCTTCCCGCACCCATCGGTGATGTGCCAGTAGCGCGAGACGAGCTTGACCTCCTCGTCCGAATTGTTGGCGATGGTGATGCGGTAGCCCCAGAAATATCGGCTCTCGTCCGGCTCGGATCGATCTTCCAGATAGAAGGGCTCGACCTCGACCTCGATGTCCTGTGTCACGGCGCGGTACAATGCCTTGGTCCTCATGTGTTCTTTCGGGAGCGCCAGGGCCTTTCGGGCCATCGCTCGGGCTCCACGCGGAAGTGATGCAAGAGCCGGGCCGATCGGCAGCGCCGGGCAGCTTCGCGGTGTATATAGCGCAGCACAGGCTGGAGGCACGACATGCTCGACGGAGTGGCACGCCGCACGATCGACCCCGTTCTCGACGATCTCGGCCGGCGCATCGCGGCGACCGGTCTGTCGGCCAATGGCGTCACGATGCTTGCCTGTCTCGTCGGCCTGCTCGCGGCTGTTTCCATCGCCTTCGGCTGGCTCTGGCTCGGACTTGCGCTCATCCTTCTGAGCCGCCTCGGCGACGGTCTCGACGGCGCGGTCGCCCGCCACACGGCCCCAACTGACCTTGGCGGCCTTCTCGACATCGTGCTCGACTTCGTCTTCTACGGCGCGATCCCGCTCGCCTTCATCGTCCTTGATCCGGCTGCCAACGGTCTTGCCGGCGCGGTCCTGCTCTTTGCCTTTTACGTCAATGGCGCGAGCTTTCTCGCCTTCTCGCTCGTCGCCGAGAAGAAGCGGCTCACGACGACCGCCCGCGGCCAGAAGTCGATCTACTTCACCACCGGCCTGGCCGAGGCGACCGAGACGCTGATCGTCTTTGCCGCCTTCTGCCTGTTTCCGGCCTGGTTTTCGGTCATCGCCTACGTCTTTGCGGCGATGACCGCCTGGACGACTCTCTCGCGCCTCGTCCTCGCTGTTCGCCTCTTCCGTTAGGCGTCAGGCCGAAGCCAGCGCCCGGTCGAGATCGGCGATCAGATCGTCGACGTCTTCGAGCCCCACCGACAGGCGCACCGTGCCCGGATTGATGCCGAGCTCGAGCCGCGCCTCCTCTGTCAGGTTCTTGTGCGTCGTGGTGGCCGGATGCGTGATCAGGCTCTTGGCGTCGCCGAGATTGTTGGAAATCTTGACGATCTCCAGCCCGTTCTGCACGCCGAACGCCTTTGACTTGCCGCCCTTGACCTCGAAGCAGATCAGCGTCGATCCGCCCTTCATCTGCCGTGCGATGATGTCGGCCTGCGGATGGTCCTTGCGGCCGGGATAGATCACCCGTTCGATCGCCTTGTGGCCCGCCAGATAGTCCGCGATCTTCACCGCACTCTCCGTCTGCTGGCGCACGCGCACCGGCAGGGTCTCCAGTCCCTTGAGCAGCGTCCACGCGTTGAACGGCGAGAGCGACGGCCCGGTATGGCGGAAATAGTCGTGCAGGTTCTTGTCGATCCACTCCTTGTCGGAAAGCACCACGCCACCGAGGCAACGGCCCTGGCCATCGATGTGCTTGGTCGCCGAATAGACGACGACATGCGCGCCGAGTTCCAGCGGCTTCTGCTGCAGCGGCGTCGCAAACACGTTGTCGACAACGACGCGCGCGCCGATCTGGTTGGCGAGCTTTGCCACCGCCGCGATGTCGATGACCTCCAGCGTCGGGTTGGTCGGGCTTTCGAGGAAGAAGATCTTCGTCGTCTTGCGGACGGCGCGTTCCCATTCCTCCATCTTCGTGCCGTCGACCAGCGTCACGTCGATCCCGTAGCGCGGCATCAGGGTCTCGACGATCCAGCGACACGACCCAAACAGCGCGCGCGCCGCCACGACATGGTCACCGGCCTTGACGCTGCAGAGAAGCGCGGCCGCGACCGCCGCCATTCCGGATGCCGTGGCCCGTGCGTCCTCCGCACCTTCCATGAGGCACATGCGCTTCTCGAACATGTCGTTGGTCGGATTGGCGTAGCGCGAATAGATGAAGCCGTCGGTTTCGCCCTTGAAGCGGGCCTCGGCCGCCTCGCCCGTCTCGTAGACGAAGCCCTGCGTCAGGTAGATCGCCTCGGACGTCTCGCCGAACTGCGAGCGGTGCGTGCCGCCATGGACAAGCTGCGTTGCGGGTTTCCAGGTCTTGGCTGTGTCGCTCATCGTTCGGGGTCCACCAGAAACAGAAAAACCGGCCGTGCAAGTCGCAGGCCGGTCCACACGCCCTCGATGGGCCCACGGTCCTTTAGCGACTTGTTTAACGTGGCTGCAAGCCGACCGGCCAAATCACCACGGGATAAGGGTGCCATAGCGCCGCTCCGTGCTTGCGTCAATCGGAGCGGCGTCTAAACCTCTCCGGCCAGACGAGAGGGGAGCGCGCGTGACGGGCATCGGCATCCTGGCGGACCATCAGATCGCGGACCTTTTTGCGACCGGCGCGCTTTCCGCACCGCGTGCGCCCGACCACGACCAGATCCAGCCGGCGAGCCTCGATCTGCGCCTCGGCGCCAAGGCCTACCGCGTCCGCGCGAGCTTCCTGCCGGGCCCCGACACCGCGATCGTCGACCGCCTGGAGCGGCTCAAGCTGCACGAGTTCAGCCTGGCAGACGGCGCGGTCCTCGAAACTGGTTGCGTCTACCTGATCGAGCTGCAGGAAAGCCTCGCGCTGCCCGAGGCCATCTCTGCCTCGGCTAACCCGAAAAGCTCCACCGGCCGGCTCGACATCTTCACCCGCGTCATGGCCGACCGCGCCGTCGAGTTCGACAAGATCCCTGCCGGCTATTCCGGCCCGCTCTTCATCGAGGTCAGCCCGCGCACCTTCCCGATCGTGGTGCGCGAGGGCTCGCGCCTGTCGCAGATCCGCTTCCGGACCGGCAATGCGGTCCTGTCGGAGGCCGAACTCGCCGCGCTCCACGATGGCGAGACGCTCGTCGCCTCGGACCGCCCCAACGTGTCGGGCGGCGGCATTGCGCTCTCGATCGACCTACGCGGCGACGCCGACGGTCTCGTCGGCTATCGCGGCAAGCACCACACGGCGCTCGTCGACGTCGACAGGAAGCAGGCGCACGATCTGCGTGACTACTGGGAGCCGATCCACCTGCGCGACAGCCAGGGCCTGATCCTCGATCCGGACGAATTCTACATCCTCGTCAGCCGCGAGGCGGTGCACGTCCCGCCGCTCTACGCTGCCGAGATGACGCCTTTCGATCCGCTCGTCGGCGAATTCCGCGTCCACTATGCCGGTTTCTTCGACCCCGGTTTCGGCCATTCGGCCGCCGGCGGCACCGGCAGCCGCGCCGTTCTCGAAGTGCGCAGCCACGAGGTACCCTTCATCCTCGAGCACGGCCAGATCGTCGGTCGGGTGATCTACGAGCGCATGATGACGCGCCCGAAGGCGCTCTACGGCACAGACCTCAAGTCGAACTACCAGGCCCAGGGCCTGAAGCTCTCGAAACACTTCCGCTGAAGCGCTACTCGCGCCGGGCGAGCGCGCGGACCTCTTCGCGCAATGCCCGCAATTCGACGAGGATCGTGTCTTGCTCCTCGCGCATCGCTGTGCGCTCTTCGGAAGCGGACGCATCGGTTTCCTCCTGCATGGCCGACACGATGATGCCGATGAAGAGGTTGAGGACGGCGAACGACGTGACCACGATGAACGGGATGAAGAACATCCACGACCACGGATAGACATCCATCACCGGCCGCACGATGCCCATCGACCAGCTTTCGAGCGTCATGACCTGGAAGAGCGTGTAGGCGCTTTCGCCGAGCGAGCCGAACCAGTCCGGGAAGGACGCCGCGAAGAGCTTCGTCGCCATCACCGAGAAGACGTAGAAGACGAGCCCGAGCAGAAGCACGATCGAGCCCATGCCGGGCAGCGCTGCGACCAGCCCCGCCACGACCCTCCGGAGCGACGGCACGACGCTGATGAGCCGCAGCACGCGCAGTATGCGCAGCGCGCGCAGCACCGAGAGATTGCCCGTTGCCGGCATCAGCGCGATGGCGACGACGATGAAATCGAACACCCGCCACGAATCGCGGAAGAAGGCCGTACGATAGACGAGGAAGCGCGCGAGCAGCTCCAGCACGAAGATGACGAGCACGATCCTGTCGAGCGCCAGTAGCAGCCCTCCGAACCGCGCCATGACCGCCGGCGACGTCTCCAGCCCCAGCGTGATCGCGTTGAGGATGATGATCGCGGTGATCACCGTCTCGAAGCGTCGGGATTCGATCAGGCTTTTCAGGGCGTGCACGGCGGGCTGGCTCCGGATGGATTGCGGCTTAGGCCCTGCAGATGCGAGAACGCACAAGGATCGTCAAGCACCGTCTGCCGATCGCAAGACCGTCTTGACGCAGCCCCACCGCTCGACGATTAATGAGCCCGTCGCGGGTGTAGCTCAATGGTAGAGCAGAAGCTTCCCAAGCTTACGACGAGGGTTCGATTCCCTTCACCCGCTCCAGCCTTGCTTGACACCACTTACGGTTCAGCTGTCGGCGGCGAAACGCTCGTCCGTCCGGCTGGGATCTCCGACGTTTCGGCGAAATGGGCGTAGCCAAGCCGGCATCGGGTAGCCGTGCGCAACCAGGTAGGCGAGTAAGTCCTGATCGTCGCGCGAGCGACGGTCGAGAAACGAATGCCGGAAGAGCCGGAATATGCTGCGTCCCTTGTGACGATTAAAGTTTTCGAGGTCGAACGTGGTGCTGAACGCGTCCAGCATTCCATGTGCCTCGGCAAAACAGAGGATCCGGGCGCATTTGTAGCAGCGTCCGCAATTCATCTTGTTTCGGCCGTCCTCGAAGCCATGGGTACACACCGTCAGGTAGCGCTGCGCGAGCCGCGTCGGCACCACCGCGGCCGTCTTGCCGAGCCTCTCGATATGCATGCCGTGGCTGAGATAGCTGGCCGCTCCCGTGTTCAGCAGAGGTAGCAGCGACGGGTCCAACGGCGCGATGCCGGAGTTGCGGCCGAAGATCACACTCTGCCCGACGTCACCGGCCGGATAGACGAAGTTGTTGAACAGCGGTTCGAGGCTCATCGCTGCGCCTGCATTGCGCAGCGTGTGGGTGTGGATGAACCGCTGGCCGTAATAGCTGGTCAGATCGACCGTCGTCGAAATCAACGGCAGTTCGCGCTCGGCTGCAAAGCGCCGAACATGAGCGAGATGCCGGTCGAATGTCGCGCGATCGGGATGCGCGCCGACATCGTTGTGCATCAGCAGCTTGATTTGAAGGTGAGGCGCAATGTCGGGTCGCGAAAGGTCGAGAAAGGTATAGAGGCTGTCGATCCCGCAGCTCATGCCCATCGCCGATCCGCGCGCCAAGTCCGGTATTGGGTCTACTGTCCGCGCTTCGGCCTCAATTTTCACCGGGCGCCAATCGGGATTTGCTCGCGACAACAGCGTCTGAATCCCGCGCCGCATCGCATCGAGCCGACGCGCATCGATCGAACCCTCGACAATCAGGGGCATTCGGCGCGCCATTGCCGGGATAAGCAAAAGCACGGTGAAAGGATCGAAGGCCGGCGTCGTGCCTGCGATTGGCTCGACATCGCCTGCGTGTCGGATTGAAAGGCGCCGGCGGTCGCCTCCGATGGCGACGCAAACGCTCGTCTCTGTCGCGCCGCGCGAGACATGACGGGCTAGGTCGGAAATGACGATGGTCATGGCTGCGAACCGCCGAGGGCAGCCGGAAGCCTTCGCCTCAGGCGGGTGAGCAGGCTCCTCCTCTTGAACGACTTGCGATCGAAATCGACCAGCAGACCGTGGCATGCGAAGCAGTCGGCACCGGTGCCGCAGGCCGGTTCCCAGCAGCGAACAGGTCGAACGAAGGCAAGCGCCAGCCTTGCGAGATGGAGGTTCTTTGATGCTTTGATCAGGATGACTTCGTCCGGCGCAGCGGTATTGCGGATGTGCTCAAAAGCGGCAAATGGCGTGTCGAACCCGATAATCCTGCCAATCGCGACGTCCTCGGGCGAGGGGCGAGCATGGGAGATGTCCTTCCCGACAAATATGACCTGATCTGCAACTTCGCGAGCAGCACGCCAAGCTCTTCGATAGGTGGGTGTTTGAGCGCCCGCGTAGTCCGATATCACGCCAAGAACGAGTCGCTTTCTCGGAGCCTTTGCCTTGGCAAGCATATCGAACGCCAGACCAAGGGTACTGTTAGGAGCCTTTGCGCTATCTAGTATGAAGACTGGTCCATCTGGCGCCCGCAGGATGCTGCAGCGCTCGTCGACAGGCGAGAACGTTGCGACCTGCCGGCATATGAAATCCGGCGGAACACCGACCTCAAGCGCAGTGGCAACGGCTGCGGTCACCGGCAGCCAGAAATGCTCGCCTGGAAAGGGCGTCTTCAGCTCGATCCGATGCCCGCCACCCGACAGAGTAAAGGTCAGCAGTTCGGGATATGCGGCATGGATGTCTGTGACGCGATACTTGGCCTCCGAAGCATCCTTTCCAAATGTCACGATACGGGCCGTCGTTCTCGCGCCCATCGCCGTGACAAACTCATCGTCGGCATTGAGAACAGCAAGCCCGGCCGGCCTCAGTGCTGCAACGAGATCGCCCTTTTCCAAGGCAACGCCTTCGCGCCCACGGAACGCCGAATAGTGCTCGGTGCCCACCATCGTGACGACGGCGATGTCAGGTTGGAACATCGCTGCCATTGGCTTCATGTCGCCAATCTTACCGACGCCGAGCTCGGCCACGACGAAATCCTCGCTGCCCTTCAAAGATTTGAGCGAGCGGATCAGCTGGTTGACGGTGTTTTCCAGAACCTGCCGTTTGGTGGGCGCGTGGGCCTCCAAAATATGCGAGAGCAGGCCGACCGTCGTCGACTTCCCTGAACTGCCGGTCACTGCGATGAAGGAAGCTCTGCTCCGGAGCCGTCGGCGATGAGTGCGATCCTGAGCCGTCTTTGAGGGCCGGTTCGAAAGCGGAGTATTGCTCGCTTCAGCAGCCCATGGGGTTGATCACTCTTATCCACGTGTATCCTGCAGATACTTGCGCGCAGCCTCGCGAAACGCCTCCAGTAGGTTGCGCCGGTCGAAAATGTAGCGTCCTACCGTGAACATGGATTGGTCGGCTCCTGCAACGCGCTCCGCGGTGAAGTCGAGGGGCCGCTTTGGCGCGTTGATGGTAGAATAGTAGTCTTCAAACTTGAAGGCTCCGCCCTTCATCTCCGGAGAGGGTGCGAGCCAGATGTTAGGCACTTGCAATGCATCGGCCACAATGAGGCCGTGGAGCGATTGGCTGAGAATGCGAGAGCATCCGGCAATCTGTTTCACGACTTCCCAGGGATTATCCGCGGGGTCGATTATCTTGATGCCGGTCAGGTCCATGCGACGTGCGCGTGCAACATCTGAGATGTGGGGTATGAGCCCGATCGGACCCTTGGGATCACGCCTAAGTGGCGTGATTTCAGGCAACAACACCATAGGATCGCCGAGCAATACACTGGAGGTATGGCGCAGGCCTGCCGCGGAGAGAGCGCCACGAACAGCGACCACATTGCCGGCGTCGATCAGTCCTGGCTGAGGTCGCGTTAGGAAGCCGGAACCGAGAACGATCGAATTTGGGCTTGCCCGCTCCAGGATACTTCCCATGCCCAGGAAATGAGGAGAGTCCCTGTGCGTTATCAGCCTGACCTTTTGTGTGAGCAACTTGCCGAAAAGGCTCGGGTTGATGTCATCGCCGAAGTTTGGCCGTCCGATATGCCAGAAGAACGGCAGGGCCGTCGGGGGGCGAAGGCGCGCCTGCCAATAGCGGGTGAGCTTGCGAAGCTTCTGCATGGAAAAGTGCTGATAGAAATTTGCCGTTGACCAACAACGCGAGCATGCCGTGAAAAGGTGGCTGAGCTATGGCGCTGGAATGTGAAGCCATCCCCGGAGCGCCGATCACCTGGAACTCGGCCAAAGCGCCGCTCACTCGGCGCTTCCGTTCCTGAAAATATCAAATCACTAGAATATAGTTCTTCGTGCCTGCGCTGTCCCGGCCGTTCATGCCTGCCTGTTGCCGTCTTTGCCGCCTATGATTTGGTCATTCGGATTTCGGGAGACCACCTATGAAACGTTTTCTCATGATCGGCGCTGCGGCGATTGCGCTGGCGGCGGCAGTTGCGCCGGCCAGCGCGCAGAGCCAGATCCTCAACGCCTCCTACGACATCTCCCGCGAGCTGTTCGCAGCCGTCAACGAGGCCTTCATCCCGGCTTACAAGGCTGAGACCGGGCAGGATGTGACGGTCGATCAGTCGCATGCCGGTTCCTCGCGTCAGGCGCGCTCGATCGTCGAGGGACTCGAGGCCGACGTCGTGACCTTCAACCAGGTGACCGATATCGATTTCCTCGTCCAGAACGGCTTCGTGTCGGAAGACTGGCAGAACGATTTCCCGAACCAGGCCTCGCCCTTCTATTCGCTGCCGTCCTTCCTTGTTCGCGAGGGCAATCCGAAGGGCATCGAGGATTGGGACGACCTCGTGCGTGACGACGTGCAGGTGATCTTCCCGAACCCGAAGACGTCAGGCAACGCCCGCTACACCTATCTCGCCGCCCGCGCCTATGCGCTGGAGGCCTTCAACGGCGACGAGGCGCAGGTGGACGCCTTCATCACCAAGCTCTTCGACAACGTGCCGGTCTTCGACACCGGCGGCCGCGCCGCGACGACGACCTTTGTCGAGCGCGAGATCGGCGACGTACTGGTTACATTCGAAGCCGAAACCAAGGGCATTGCCCGCGAGTTCGGCGAAGAGAACTTCGATTCGGTCACGCCTTCGGTGAGCCTGCTGGCCGAGTTCCCCGTCGCAATCGTCGATCGCGTCGTCGAGCGCCGCGGCACCGGCGACGTCGCCAAGGCCTATCTCGACTTCCTCTACACGCCGGAAGGCCAGCGCATCGCGGCCGAGCATGGCAACCGCGTCAATGACGAGGCCGTGACGGGCGAATTTGCCGACCAGTATCCCGACGTGCGGCTGGTGACGGTCGAAGACGTTTTTGGCGGCTGGGGCCAGGCGCAGGAAGAGCACTTCGCCGCCGGTGCGAAGCTCGATCAGCTTTTCGGCGAACGCTGAACCGTCGCAAAATCCATGCTATGGCCGGCGGAGAAATCCGCCGGCTTCGCTTTTTGAAGGGACCTGAGAATTTTGAGACGGCGCGTCCTGCCGGGGCTCCCCCTGGCGCTCGGCATTACGCTTTTCTATGCCGCGATCATCATCGCCTTGCCCGTCGGCGCGCTGATCTTCAAGGCGGCGAGCCTTGGCTTCGAGGATTACTGGCGCATCGTCACATCCGCGCGGGCGCTGGCGAGCTATCGCGTGACGGTTCTCTCGGCGCTTGCCGCCACCGGCTTCAACCTGGTCTTCGGCCTTGCGCTTGCCTGGGTGCTGACGCGATACGAATTCCCCGGCAAGCGGCTGGTGGATGCCATCGTAGACTTGCCCTTCGCGCTGCCGACGGCGGTCGCGGGCATCGCGCTGACGGCGCTTTTTGCGCCCAATGGCTGGTTCGGCGCGCCGCTGATGGAGGCGGGCATTCGCGTCGCCTACACGCCGCTCGGCATCATGATCGCGATGGCCTTCACGAGCTTGCCCTTCATCGTACGCACCGTGCAGCCGGTGCTGGAGGACCTTGACCCGGCGCTCGAGGAGGCCGGGCAGTCTCTGGGTGCGTCCGATAGCGCGATCTTCCTGAAGGTGATCCTGCCCTTGCTGGGCCCTGCGCTTCTGGCTGGCCTGTCGCTTGCCTTTGCGCGCAGTCTGGGCGAGTTCGGCGCGATCATCTTCATCGCCGGCAATCAGCCGATGCAGACCGAGATCACCGCGCTGCTGGCCTTCATCCGGCTGGAAGAGTTCAACTATCCGGCCGCAGCAGCCATCGCGTCCGTCCTGCTCTTCACCGCCTTCGTGATGCTCGCCGTCACCAATGCGCTGCAGGCGCGCGCGCTGCGCTATACGAGGAAGGACGCATGAGCGCGCTTGGCAAGACGAAACCGCCGCGCGTCGGCGACGGACCGGTCTTCCGCCGCACGCTGATCGCTTTCGTGCTCGTGGTCGGCGCGTTCTTCATCGCCGCGCCGCTGGTGCTGATCGCGGTGCAGGCCTTCTCGCTCGGCTGGTCGCATTTTGCGACGACGATTGCTGCGCCCGACACGCGCCATGCGATCATGTTGACGGTGTTGACCGCGCTCATCGCCGTTCCCATCAACACCGTCTTCGGCGTAGCTGCCGCCTGGGCGATCGCCAAGCACGACTTCTTCGGCAAGCGCGCGCTGTTGATCCTGATCGAGATTCCGTTCTCGGTCTCGCCGATCGTGGCGGGCGTCGCCTATCTCTTCGTCTACGGGCTGCAGGGCATTTTCGGCCCGGCGCTGCAGGACGCCGGCGTCCGCATCATGTTCGCGCTGCCCGGCATCGTGCTCGCCTCGCTCTTCGTGACCGCGCCCTTTGTTGCGCGCGAGTTGATCCCGCTGATGCAGGCGCAGGGCCGCGACCAGGAGGAAGCGGCGACCTCGCTCGGCGCATCGGGCTGGCGCACCTTCTTCTCCGTCACGCTGCCCAACATCCGCTGGGCGCTGCTTTACGGCGTGGTTCTGTGCAATGCGCGCGTAATGGGCGAGTTCGGCGCGGTGTCCGTCGTCTCCGGCAACATTCGCGGCCAGACCAACACGCTGCCGCTCCACGTCGAGCTTCTCTATCACGACTACAACACCGTCGGCGCGTTCGCGGCCGCCTCCATCCTGGCGCTGCTGGCCGTCGTCACGATACTCGCGAAAGTCTGGCTCGAGCGCCGCGGCGCCGGCCGGGCAGCGCGCCCCAACCTTGTCACGCCGGCCGTGCCGGCAGTGGAGCCTGTCCGATGAAGATTATCCTCGACCAGGTCGAAAAGACCTTCGACACCTTCCGCGCCGTCCGCGGCGTCTCGCTCGAGGTCGGCAGCGGCGAACTGGTCGCGCTTCTCGGACCGTCGGGCTCGGGTAAGACGACCATCCTGCGCATGGTCGCCGGCCTCGAATACGCCGATGGCGGCCGCATCCTGTTCGGCGACCAGGACGCGACCGACATCCCCGTGCGCGAGCGCGGCGTCGGCTTCGTATTCCAGCATTACGCGCTCTTCCCGCACATGTCAGTGGCCGAGAACATCGCCTTCGGCATGAAGGTTTCGCGACGCAAGCGCAGCAAGGCGGAGATCGATGCCCGCGTTGCGGACCTTCTGCACCTGATGCAGCTTGATGGCCTCGGCAGCCGTTTTCCGGCGCAGATTTCCGGCGGCCAGCGCCAGCGCGTGGCGCTTGCGCGCGCGCTTGCCGTCGACCCGCGCGTGCTTTTGCTGGACGAGCCCTTCGGCGCACTCGACGCCAATGTGCGCCGCGACCTGCGCCGCTGGCTGCGCGAAATTCACGAGGAACTGGGCATCACGACGCTCTTCGTCACGCACGACCAGGAAGAGGCGCTCGATCTTGCCGACCGCGTCGTGATCCTCGACCAGGGCCGGATCGTGCAGGAGGGAACGCCGGAAGAGGTCTGCCGCGACCCGCGCTCGCCCTTTGTCATGCGCTTTCTGGGCGACACCAACCGGTTCGAGGCGCAGGTGCGGGGCGGCGTTGCCGAGATCGCGGGCTACCGCTGGGATGCCGCCGGTATTGCGGATGGCAAGGCGGAAGTGCTTGCGCGGCCGTCCGATCTCGACTGGAGCGAGGAAGGCGAGGGGCTTCCGGCCCACATCCTCCGCGTCATCGACCGCGCGGAGGGCCGGCGCCTGCTTCTGGCAACCGATGCCGGGAGCGCCGTCGAAATCGACGTCGAGCCGGATGCCGACGTCGCAACGGGCCGATCGGGACGGGTTCGTTTCCGGCGCGCCAAGGTGTTTGCAGTTTAGGAAAGAGGTTGGAGGCAGGGCCTGGATTCGAACCAGGATACCGAGGATGCACCCCCGCTACGTGCCATTCCGCCACCCCGCCACTCACGCGAGAGTTGCATCTGATCACCGGCCTGTGAAGCCCCGATCGGCGTGCTTGGTTAAGGCCTCGCAAATGTCGCGCGTGCCTTGAAGCCGACTCATGCGATGCGTATCTGCGGGCGCACCAGCCACGAAAGGGCATGAGCGAATGTCGGGACTGACGCGATTTCTGGGTGATACGCCGTTCCGGGTCTTCGTGAAGCTACTGCTTCTGTCCTTCCTCGTCGGCATCCTGATGAGCGCGTTCGGATGGTATCCGCTCGACGTGCTCGACACGATCGTTGAGTTCGCAGAGCGCCTGTGGAACATGGGCTTCGAGGCGGTCTACCGCTTCGGCCACTATCTCCTGCTCGGCGCGGCGGTCGTGGTGCCGATCTTCCTGCTCTTGCGCCTCTTCAGCTATCGCCGCTGATCAGGCGAAACCCGCGGCGGTTTCGAACAGGATCGTATGGCGTCGCGCGATCTCGCGTGCGTCCGGGCCGTAGCCGCCGCCGATCACGCCGCAGACCGGGATGCCGCGGTTGCGGAATGTTTCGAGCACCAGCGCATCGCGCCGCCTGAGGCCGTCATCGCTCAACGACAGGCGGCCAAGCTTGTCGTCGCGGTGCGGGTCGACGCCGGCATTGTAGAAAACGAGGTCCGGCCGGGCGTAGGGTTCGAGCAGCGGCAGAACCTGCTCCAGCCGAGCAAGATAGGCCTCGTCATCGAGCCCGTCGGGCAGCGCCACATCGAGGTCCGAAGGCACCTTGCGGACGGGATAGTTCTTTTCCGCGTGCATCGAAAAGGTGAAGGCGCGCGGGTCGTTCATCAAAATGTCGGCCGTGCCGTCGCCCTGATGCACGTCGAGATCGACGACCAGCACCCGCCGGACCGCGCCGTCCTTCAACAGCGCCAGCGCGGCGACCGCGACGTCGTTGAAGGTGCAGAAGCCGGCACCGCTGCTGCGGCGCGCATGATGGCTGCCGCCGGCGGTGTTGCAGGCCAGCCCCGTCTCCAAGGCGAGCCTCGCGGCCAGAAGCGTTCCCGCCGTCGCCAGCCGCGCGCGGCGCGACACGCGCTCGTCGACCGGAAAGCCGATCTCGCGCTCGACTGGGTCCGGCACCTGGCACGCAATAACCTGCTCGACATAATCCGGCGCATGCGCAAGCGACAACAGGTCGGCATCGGCGGGCTCCAGTTCGTGCAGCGCACCGTCTGATACGAGCCAACGACTATGAAGCTCTTCCATCAGGAAACGGTACTTCCCCATCGGGAATCGATGGTTCGCGTCGAAGCGGGCGTCGTAATCGGGATGGTGGACGATCGGCAGGGGCATGCGTGATCAAGATGGCGCAAGGCGCGCGCAATGGAAGATGGCCGCATGCCGCAGTCGGTCTGGCCTCTTCCGGCGACGCCGGCTTCGCCCTAGAAGACGGGCGAACGAGGATCGCCGATTTGGACGCCGCCACCCCTTCCGCCGTGCCGCGGCCCTTCACCGTCACCAACCGCCTGGTCTTCGCAGTCGCCCTGCCGATGACGCTCGCCTATCTGACGACGCCGCTGCTTGGCATCGTCGACACCGCTGTCGTCGGCCAGATGGGCGATGCTGCGCTTCTGGCGGGCCTCGCCGCCGGCGCGATCGTCTTCGACGTCGTCTTCTCGACCTTCAACTTCCTCCGCTCCGGAACGACAGGCTTGGTCGCGCAGGCCTTCGGGCGTGAGGATGCGCAGGAGGAAAAGGCGATCTTCTGGCGTGCGACGCTGCTTGCCGTCGTCTTCGGCGTCATCCTCTTCCTGCTTGGACCGCTGATCGCGGCGGCCGGGCAATGGTTCATCTCCGGAGAGCCACGCGTCAACGAGGCCCTTGGCACCTATGTGCTGATCCGTCTCGTCTCGGCGCCGATCGCGCTGATCAACTATGTCGTGCTCGGCTATCTGCTGGGACGCGGGGAGGGGCCGCTGGCGCTCGGCTTCCAGCTGATCCTCAACCTTGGCAACATCGCGCTCTCGATCTATTTCGGACTGACGCTGGGCTGGGGGCTGGAGGGTGTCGCCTGGGGCACGGTCGCAGGCGAGACGATCGCGGCAGTCCTCGGCCTGACGCTGGTCGTCCGGCGCTTCGCGAACCTCGCCCCGATGCGCCCCGGCGCACTGCGCGACATGGCAGCGCTGAAGGCGATGATGTCGCTTAATCGCGACATCATGATCCGCTCCTTTGTGCTGCTCGGCGCCTTTGCGCTTCTGGCAAGGCAAGGCGCGCAGCAGGGCACGCTGACGCTGGCGGCCAATGCGGTGCTGATGAACTTCTTCCTGCTCGCAGGCTATCTGCTTGACGGGTTCGCGGCCGCCGCCGAGCAGCTTGCCGGCCGTGCGGTCGGCGCCAGATGGCGGCCTGCCTTTCGGGACACGGTGCGGCTGACGGCGCTCTGGGGCTTCCTCTTCGCCGGCGTCATCGCCGCGATCTTCCTCGTCTTCGGCGACGCGCTCATCGCGCTGATGACGACATCGGACGAGGTGCGCGCAGCCGCGGCGACCTACCTGCCCTGGGCGGCGCTCACGGCAGTCGCCGGCGTGCTCGCCTTCCAGATGGACGGCGTCTTCATCGGCGCGACCTGGTCGAGCGACATGCGCAACATGATGCTCCTGTCGTTCGCGCTTTACGTCGTAGCGCTTCTCGGGCTCGGCGCGCTCTATGGCAACCATGGCCTGTGGGCCGCGCTGCACATCTTCCTGTGGGCGAGGGGGCTGAGCCTGCTCGCCGTGTTGCCGCGTCGCGAGCGGCAGACCTTCGAGGGCTGAGGTCTAGTCGAGCGGGCGAGCGGCCCATGCTGCCGTCTCACGGTCGCGCAGCGCCCGGATCGAGCCAACGCCATCGGCCCGCAGGAGGCTCGAAAGCTCCCGCAGGATCTGCCCCGGCAGCGACGTGCCACCATAGATGAAGCCGGTGTAGATCTGGACGAGATCGGCACCGGCCTTGACCTTGGTGAGCGCGGTCGCGCCGCTCTCGACCCCGCCGACGCCGATAAGTGGAAACTCCGGTCCGACGAGAAGGCGCATGCGTGCCAGCACTGTCGTTGCGCGCTCGAACAGAGGCCGGCCCGAAAGCCCGCCGGCTTGCGCAGCCGCCTGGTTGGTGAGCCCGACGCGCGACAGCGTCGTGTTCGACACGATCAGCCCGTCGATGCCCGAAACCAGAGCTTCCTCGGCGATGTCTTCCAGATCGCCCTGCGTCAGGTCCGGCGCGATCTTGAGGAAGATAGGAACGTGGCGATCTTCATAGCCGACCGCTTCTGCGCGCGCCTGCCTGACGGCGGACAGCAGGGCGGCAAGCTGCGCACGCCCCTGGAGGTCGCGCAGGCCGGGCGTGTTCGGCGACGACACGTTGACGGTGAGATAGCTTGCCATCGGCGCGAACCGGCGCACGCCTTCGGCGAAATCGGCGATGCGGTCGGGCGAATCCTTGTTGGCTCCGACATTGACGCCGACGATGCCCTTCTGACGGCGCACCTTCAGCCGCTGCTCGACGGCCGCATGACCATCATTGTTGAAGCCGAGCCGGTTGATGACGGCTGCGTCCTCCTCGAGCCGGAAGATGCGCGGCCGCGGATTGCCATCCTGCGGCCGAGGCGTGACGGTGCCGACCTCCGCATGGCCGAAACCAAGCGACAGCAGGCCATCCGGCACGCGCGCATTCTTGTCGTAGCCGGCCGCCATGCCGAGCGGGTTCGGAAAGTCGATGCCGGCGACGGTGACGGCCAGCGCCGGATCGGGCTCTACCGGCTCGGCGAGCTTAACGGGCCAGGCGAGCGCCGCGATCGAAAGATTGTGCGCGGTCTCCGGATCGAGCGAGAACAGCGCACGGCGCGCCAGGCGGTCGATAAGCGGGTTCATGCGATGCCGTCCGGAAAGCGATGCGCGCCATCCTCATCGATCGGCAGCGGCGTCACGGAAAGCGCAAGCGCCGGGTCGAGCGGCGCATAAAGGTGCGGAAAGAGGTCGCCGCCGCGCGATGGTTCGAATTTGAGCTCCGGCCCGAGCGCTTCGCTGTCGAAGGCAACGAGCAGCAGATCGCCCTGGCCTGCGAAATGCCGCCGCGCCGTCTCGCGCACCTGCGTACCGGTCGAAAAATGAATGAAGCCATCGGCTAGGTCGACCGGCGCACCTTCGAAGACGCCCTTGTCGAGCGCCTCGCGCCACTGGTCCTGCCCCACAATTTTGTAGACGATCTCGCTCATGCCCCGCCCTATAGCGGCAAGCCGCCCGCCGCGAAAGCGCTTGCTCGGCGCTGGACGCAGGCGCAGGATCGGGCTGGGGGACATGGAGACTGCGATGAAGACCATGCTGTTCGCCACGACCTTCGCGCTTCTTGCTGTGAACCCAATCCTTGCGCAGGAGAGCGGGCCCTTCCAGCTGGAGCGGACGGAAAACGGCTATGTGCGCATGGACACCCGGACCGGACGCATGTGGCTGTGCCGCGAGGAATCCGGCAGCCTCACCTGCGATCCCGCGACCGAGACGGGGGCGGCGATCGCAACTGTCACCGACCTGGAAGCACGCGTCGCGGCACTTGAAGCGCAGGCAGCCGCCTCAGGTCAAGGCAGCGGCCAGCTACCGTCGGAGGAAGAATTCGAGCGATCGCTTTCGCTGATGGAGCGCTTTATGCGCCGCTTCATGGGGATCGCGCGGGACCTGGAGCAAAGCGAGGACGATCCGACGCGACTGTAGCTCAGTAGGCTGCAGCCTGCATCTCGACGAACTGGAAGCCGATCAGCGACAGGATCACCGAGATGCCGAACATCCCGCAGGCGATCAGCAGGCAGCCCTTGGCGAAGCTCGCATAGACGTCGCGCAGCACCTGCGCGAAATAGCGCTCCGCATGATCCGTCCGCGGGCGGGACTTTTCCTCGAGATAGAGCCAGACCTCGGTCTTTTTCGGCTGCTTGCTGCCGGCCATCACGGCCTTCGCCACCAGGATCGCCGCGAGCCCGAGCGTCATGATCGCGCCGGCCCGGAATGCCCAGGCCGGGTTGAACGAGAACGCGAACATGATGCAGAAGATGCCCAGGCTGGCGAACATGACGGCGCGGCCAACGCAGAAGACGGCGATCTCGTGAAGCTTGTCCATCGGCGTCTCCTGGAGATCGCGTGTCGATGCCGCATAACGATGGTGCAGCGCACCTGTTCCGACAAATCACGAAGAAGCGAGGATAATGTCGCGCTGCGCCCCACCGCGCTTGAATTGCGGCCAAAGGGGGGCATTATCGACCGGCGCGCAAGGAGGCGCCGGCGCGTAATCGGGGAGAGGTTTTGGACGCCAGGCTGAGTATCATCATCGCCGACGATCATCCGCTCTTCCGCGGCGCCTTGCGTCAGGCGCTGTCCGGGCTCGATGAGGATTTGCAGATCGCCGAAGTGGGGGACTTCGAAAGTGCCAAGCGCGCGGTCGCAGACAATCCCGATGTCGATCTCGTTCTGCTCGACCTGTCGATGCCCGGCACGAGCGGCCTTGCGGGCCTCGTCGCGCTCAAGGGCATGAACGCCACACTGCCGGTCGTCATCGTGTCCGCCCATGACGATGCGACCACGATCCGCCGGGCACTCGAACTGGGAGCCTCCGGTTTCATCTCCAAATCCGCCAGCATGGAGGACATCCGCAGCGGCGTGCGCACCGTGCTCGATGGCGGGCTGCTGCAGCCCGGCGACCTCGATCTTGGCATCGAGGGCGACCGGGACGTCTCGAACCTGATCGTTCGGCTGAAGACGCTGACGCCCCAGCAGACACGCGTGCTGACCATGCTGGCCGACGGGCTCCTCAACAAGCAGATCGCCTATGAGCTCGACGTCTCCGAGGCGACCGTCAAGGCACATGTCTCCGCCGTCCTGCAAAAGCTCGGCGTCGACAGCCGCACGCAGGCCGTCATCATGCTGTCGCGGATCGGCAGCGACCCGACGACCTCTCTCGCCTGATCATTCCGCTGCCGACAGCATCCGCCTGTGTCGTGCGAGAACCGCGCGCAGCGCGGCGGGCTTGACCGGCTTGTGGATGATGGAGACGTCGAGCACCTGCGCGGCCTCGCGCACCTCCGTCGAGCGGTCGGCTGTCACCAGCACCGCCGGCAGGTCGGGCCCGTAGACGCTGCGCAACTGGCTGACGACGCTGATGCCATCCTCATTGTCGAGATGGTAGTCGACGAGCATGACGTCCGGCCGGGGCGGCAGTCCGGCATGCATGAGCGGCGCAAAGCCACGCGCCGTCTCGACGCGGCAGCCCCAGTTTTCAAGCACCTGCCGCATGCCGTCGAGGATGCGCTGGTCGTTGTCGATGCAGAGCACGGACACGCCCTCGAGCCGCTGGTCGTGCTGCGGCTGGGCGCGCGTCCGCTCCTGCGGCGCTGCCTCCGGCATCTGCTGCCCGACGGGCAGGATGACGGAAAAACGCGTCCCGCGGCCCTTGGTCGAGAAGATGCGGATCTCGAGCTGCAGCACGCGCGCGATGCGGTCGACGATCGAGAGCCCGAGCCCTAGCCCCTCGGCCTCGGCCACGCCTTCCTTCAGCCGCGTGAACTCGTTGAAGACCGTGCCGAGCTTGGATGAGTCGATGCCGATGCCGGTGTCCAGCACCTGGATTTCCAGAAGCTCCCCGCGCCGCCTCACGCCGATCAGGATGCGGCCCTTGCGGGTGTACTTGATCGCGTTGGAGACGAGGTTCTGGATCAGGCGCCGGAGCAGATTGCGGTCCGTCTTCACCACCAGTGACGTCGGCATGACCTTGAGCTGCAGCCCCTTGGCGGCCGCCTGCGGCAGGAAGTCGGTTTGGATTTGGCGCAGGAGCTGGTCGATGCGGAAGGCGGTCGCCTGCGGCTTCAGTGCGCCGGTATCGAGACGCGAGATGTCGAGCACCGCACCCAGGATCGCTTCGACGGATTCGAGTGAGGATTCGATGTTGGCGACGCCTTCGCCGACTTCGCCCGACCCGTGCCGCTCGGCGAGCGATGCACAATAGAGCCGCGCGGCGTTGAGCGGCTGCAGGATGTCGTGGCCGGCAGCGGCCAGAAACCGCGTCTTGCCGAGATTGGCCTCCTCGGCGAGCATCTGCGCCTGCGCCAGCTCTTCGTTGACGCGGACCAGTTCTGCCGTGCGGCTCGCCACGCGGTTTTCCAGCGTCTCGTTGGCGCGCTTGAGCGCAAGATCGGCTTCGACGCGCGCGGTGATGTCCGTATAGGTCGCGACCAGCCCGCCATCGGGCATCGGATTGGTCCGAAGTTCGACGATGCGCTTGCTGAGCTTTAGCTCCATCGTCCAGACTTCGCCGAACCACGTCATCCGGTTCAGCATCTCGTTTTCCGAGCCTGCCGGAATGTCGCCGCGCTGGGCGAGATACCGCAGCACGTGGTGCAGCGAGACACCGACCTGGCCCATCTCGTCGGGCAGGTTGAAAAGCGCGCGAAACTGCCGGTTCCAGCAGGTCAGCCGAAAGTCGCGATCGAAGACGGTGACGCCTTCCTCCATCTGGTCGAGCGCGGTCTGCAGGAGGTCGCGGTTCTGCTGAAGGGCTTCCGAGGCGTCGTCCAGCAGCCGGAACGCATCGCGTGCCGAGGTGTCGTTTCGCTGGAAGAGAAGCGACAGGATGAGCCGCGCCGAGGACGTGCCGACGGCGCTTGCCAGAAGCTGTTCGGAGAACCGGATAAGCGAAGCATTCGCCTGCTCGTTGCCGAGCAGCGAGCGGCCTTCGCGCAACGAAAAGCTTTCGAAGGAGCGCTCCGTGCGCTCGACGCCCAGATAGCGCGAGACGGCATCCTTCAGCTCGTTGACGGTGACGGCCGTGCGAAAGCGCCGCCGGCTCGGCATCGGGCTCGCATCGCGCGGCACGAAGAGCGCGGCCTGGATGCGCTCCAGCGGCCTGGCGGAGCGCGAAAGCGAGCCGAGCACGAAGCCGATCGTATTGATGGCGAGGCTCCAGAGCACGCCGTGGTTCAGGGGCAGAGCCTCGGTGCCGAACAGCGCCTGCGGCCGCAGCGCCTCGATGCCGAAAGGCCCGTTGACGACGAGCGACAGGTTGGGAGACGCGATCGAGGGGATAAGCAGCGTGTAGGCCCAGACGAGCGTTCCTGCCGTCATGCCGACCACCGCACCGCGACTGTTCGCCCCGCGCCAGATCAGCCCGCCGAGAAAGGCCGGCGCAAACTGCGCGATGGCGGCAAAGGAGATCAGGCCGATGGCCGCGAGCCGCGCGTTGCCGGTCGTGCCGCGATAATAGAGAAACGCCGCGATCAGCACGATGAAGATGGCCGCGCGCCGCGCATTGAGGATCAGCTGCCCCCAATCGTCGCCTTCGCCCGTTTGCGGCGAAACGATGCGGCGCAGGAAGAAGGGCAGCACGAGGTAGTTCGACACCATGATCGACAGCGCCACGCAGGCGACGATCACCATGGCGGTCGCAGCCGACAGCCCCCCGATGAAAACGAGCATGGCCAGCATGTCCTGCCCGAACATCAAGGGCAGCGAGAGCACATAGAGATCGGCATCGCGCCCCGGCCCGATCAGGAGCAGGCCGGCATAGGCGACCGGCACCACGAAGATGTTGATCAGGACGAGATAGAGGGGAAAGAGCCAGGTCGCGGTCTTCAGGTCCCGCTCGATGCGGTTCTCGACGAAGGTGACGTAGAACTGCCGCGGCAGCATCACGATCGCAAAGGCGCTGAGGCAGGTCATGACCAGCCAGGTTCCGAGCGAGGTCGGATAGGTGAAGGCGGTCATCACCCGCGGATCGGCGCGCGATTGCGAGATGAGGTCGCCCGGCCCGCCGAAATAGAGCCAGACCACGGCAAACCCGACCGCGAGGAAGGCGAAAAGCTTCACGAGCGATTCGACCGCGATCGCCAGGATGAGTCCGTCCTGGTGCTCCGTCGCATCCGCATGGCGCGTGCCGAACAGGATCGCGAACAGCGCCAGCAGCAAGGCGACGAGCAGCGAGATGTCGGAGATGAAGAAGTCGATCGAAGGTGGCGCGCCGTTGTAGTGCTCGACCATCAGGCTAACCGTGCCCGAGATCGCTTTCAGCTGCAGCGCGATGTACGGCACGACGCCGACGGTCGCGATCAGCGTCGCGATGGCGCCTACCATGAAGCTCTTGCCGTAGCGCGCGGCAAGGAAGTCGGCGATCGAGGTGATGTTTTCTGATTTCGTCAGCCGGAAGACCCTCCGCAGCAGCGGATAGCCGAACAGGAAGACGAGCACTGGCCCGATATAGATGGCGAGGAACTTGAAGCCGTGTTCGCTCGCAAGCCCGACCGAACCGAAGAACGTCCAGGACGTGCAGTAGATCGCAAGCGACAGTGCGTAGATGTAGGGCCGCCAGCGTCCGGCCACGAGATGCTTGCGCCGGTCGCCGATGCTGGCGATCCAGAACAAGAGCGTGACATACGCGATCGCCACGATGACGATGACCCAGCCTTGCACGCGCGATCGTCCTCCCTGAGCCCTTCCGTCGAAGCAAGCACATGCCGCCGACCCTGTCCATTCGACGGTCGATGGACGCACCCTCTTCTGCCCGACACCGAAATTTGCTTATGCTTTTTGCGTGGCACGGCTGCGCGAGAGTCGCGGCAGTCTTCCTGCTCGTGTGAGGGGCATCACCATGATCAAGGAATTCCAGGAGTTTATCGCCAAGGGCAACGTCATCGACCTTGCCGTGGGCATCATCATCGGCGGCGCCTTCGGGCTGATCGTCTCGTCGCTGGTCGATGATATCGTCATGCCGGTCGTTGGCGCGATCTTCGGCGGCTTCGACTTCTCGAACTACTTCCTCGCTCTGTCGCCGAACGTGACGGCGAATACACTTGCCGCGGCGCGCGAGCAGGGCGCGGTCTTCGCCTATGGCAACTTCATCACCGTGATCATCAACTTCGTCATCCTCGCCTTCATCATCTTCCTGATGGTCAAGGCGGTAAACAACATGCGCCGTCGCCTCGTGCGCCAGGAAGAGGCTGCCGCCGTCGCCGCGCCGCCGCCCGCCGATGTCCAACTGCTCACGGAGATCCGCGACCTGCTCGCCAGGCGCCCCTGACCTGAAATCGACATGCCGGCCGGCTGAGCCGGCCGCCATTGGATCGGACAGAGAATGACCAAGCTGGACACGCTGCGCGGAGCAGCCCTCGCTGCGCCCGAAAGCGGCATCGTTGCCGTCGTCAACAAGGGCCGGCAAGTGCCCGGCCTGATCCCGCTCTGGGCGGGCGAAAGCGATTTGCCGACGCCGTCCTTCATCAGCGATGCCGCGACGAAGGCGCTTGCTGGCGGCGAGACCTTCTACACTTGGCAGCGCGGCGTGCCGGAGCTGCGCGAAGCGCTCGCCCGCTTCCATCAGCGCCATTTCGGCAAGCCGTTCGCCGCCGACGAATTCATCGTCTCCTGCGGCGGCATGCACGCGATCACCATGGCGATCGATGCGGTCGCCGGTGCCGGCGACGAGGTGATTTACCTCACGCCCGCCTGGCCGAACTTCCCGGCCGCGCTCGGCGTCTCCGGCGGACGGCCGGTGCCCGTGCCGCTTCGCCAGGCCGGCAATGGCTGGATGTGCGACGTCGACGCGCTCGAGGCGGCCGTGACGCCGTCCACGAAGGCGATGTTCATCAACACGCCCTCGAACCCGACCGGCTGGACGGCCGACCGCGAGACGCTCGCCGCGATCCTCGCTGTCGCGCGCCGGCATGGGCTGTGGATCATCGCCGACGAGATCTACGCGCTCTTCCACTATGGCGGTGAGCGTGCGGCCTCATTCATGGACGTGGCCGAGCCCGAGGATCGCATCCTCTACGTCAACACGTTTTCCAAGAACTGGGCGATGACCGGCTGGCGGATCGGCTGGCTCAGGATCGACCCGGCGCTTGGCCAGGTCTTCGAGAATCTCGTCCAGTATTCGACCTCGGGCGTGCCGCCCTTCCTGCAGCGCGGCGCGATCGCGGCGCTGGAGGAAGGCGACGCCTTCCTTGCCGAGCAGATCGAGCGTGCCGGGCGTGCCCGCGACCTGATCGCCTCGCGGCTGAACGCCACCGGCAGGGTCCGCGCCTCGGCGCCGGCCGGCGCCTTCTACCACTTCTTCGAGATCGACGGCGTGACCGACACGCGCGCCGCAGCCTTCCGGCTGGTCGAGGAGGCGAAGGTCGGCCTTGCACCGGGCACGGCTTTCGGTCCCGGCGGCGAGCGCTTCTTCCGGGCCTGCTTTCATCGCCGGCTCGATCTCGTGGAAGAGGCGGCCGACCGCATCGCGCGCTGGATCGAGGCGAACTGACGCCCACGCTTCCTTAGGCATTTCCTGTCATGGATGCCGCCACGGTTTCGTGGTGAAGGGTTTCGCATGAGCGTTCTGGTGACGGGCGGTGCCGGCTATATCGGCAGCCACATGGTCTGGGAATTGCTGGATGCAGGCGAGGAGGTCGTCGTCCTCGACCGCCTGTCCACCGGCTTCGACTGGGCGGTGGCCCCCGAAGCGAAGCTCGTGGTAGGCGACATTGCAGACCAGGCGCTCGTCGGCGGGCTGATCCGCGACGAGAAGGTCGACGCCATCATCCATTTCGCCGGCTCCGTCGTCGTGCCGGATTCCGTCTCCGACCCGCTCGGCTACTACGACAACAATACGGTCAGGACGCGCGCGCTGGTGGAGGCCGCCGTGAAGGGCGGCGTGCGCCATTTCATCTTTTCCTCGACCGCCGCCGTCTACGGTTCGGCCGGCGACGAGCCCGTGCGCGAGGAGCACCCGCTCTCGCCGGCATCGCCCTATGGCCGCTCCAAGCTGATGAGCGAGTGGATGCTGGCGGATGCCGCAGCGGCGCATGATTTCGCCTACACGGCGCTGCGCTATTTCAATGTCGCCGGCGCCGATCCGCGCGGGCGCACCGGCCAGTCGACCCGCGGCGCGACGCATCTGATCAAGGTCGCCTCGGAAGCGGCCCTCGGCAAGCGCTCCCATCTCGACGTGTTCGGAACCGACTATCCGACGCGCGACGGCACCTGCATCCGCGACTACATCCATGTCGGCGACCTCGTCGCCGCCCACCGCCTCGCGCTGCAGCGCCTGCGCGGCGGCGGTTCCAGCCTGATCGCCAATTGCGGATACAGCCGCGGCTATTCGGTGCTCGACGTCGTCGACGCCGTGCGCCGCGCGACCGGCACCGACTTCGAAGTCCGCCTCTCCGACCGCCGCCCCGGTGATGCGGTTTCGGTCGTCGCGGATTCCACCCGTGCGCGGCAGGAGTTCGGCTGGAAGCCGCAGCTCGACGATCTCGACCAAATCGTCGAGCACGCCCTCGCCTGGGAACGCGCGCTAGCGACCCGCAATACGGCGCGCTAGCTCTCCACCTTGCCATCCTTGGCCCCACTGGCCGGCGCAAGCATGGCAGCGAAGCGGGTCAGGGCGTCTGCCAGAGATGCGCGCTCTTTCAGCGTGAGCGCCGAGAACCGCTCGGAGAAGGTGGCGCCAAGCGGAGCGGGTGCTTCGGCGACCGTCTTCTCGCCGGCTGGCGTCAGCCGCGTATGGACCACGCGGCGGTCGCTGCCCGAGCGGTAGCGCTGCACGAGGCCGCGCTCTTCCAGATTGTCGAGCACGGTCACCACGGTCGCCGCGCTGATGTCGGCATAAGCCGACAGCGCCGCCGACGTCACTTCGCCCAGCTCCGCCATACCGCGCATGATCGCCAGTTGCCCGAGCGTGACACCCGAGGACTTGCTCATCGCTTTTGATTGCAAGTCGTGCGCCCGCACGATGCGCCGCACCGCCTTCTCGATCTGGCGGAGGTCGTCGGCGGGGAACTTGTCATCCATCAAGGCGTTTGCCGGGGCAGAGGGCATCGGGGCTCTCGGTCATTCATTTGACATCTAATCATCAGATATATAACTAAGCGTGCTGAAAGACAACGGACAACGGAGGGTCGTAGACAGACCGTGTGTGGAATTTGCGGAGAAGTTCGGTTCGACGGCGCACAGCCGTCGCCGGTTGCAGTGTCGAAGATGATGGAGGCGATCGCGCCGCGCGGGCCAGATGGCTCGGGCCTGGTGCTGCATAACGCCGTCGCGCTGGCGCATCGGCGCCTGTCGATCATCGACCTGTCGGTGAAGGCGCGCCAGCCGATGGTCGACGCCCAGCTCGGCATCACCATCGCCTTCAACGGCTGCATCTACAACTATCCCAAACTGCGCGCGGAGCTCGAAGCCAAGGGCTACGACTTCTTCTCGACCGGCGACACCGAAGTCATCGTCAAGGCCTACCACGCCTGGGGGCCGGACTGCGTGAAGCGGTTCAAGGGCATGTTCGCCTTCGTCCTGCACGAGCGGGATTCCGGCCGCGTGGTGATGGCTCGCGACCGCTTCGGCATCAAGCCGCTCTACCTGGCCGAGACCGATCACTCGATCCGCTTCGCGTCTTCGCTGCCCGCGCTACTGGCGGCCGGCGACGTCGACACCTCGATCGACCGCTACGCGCTCCACAATTACATGAGCTTCCACGCCGTCGTGCCGCCGCCTCGCACGATCATCAAGGGCGTTCGCAAGCTGCCGCCCGCGACCGTTCGCGTGATCGAGCCGACCGGCAAGATGACCGACACGGTCTACTGGCAGCCGACCTATGGTCGCCATCCCGACGATGCCAAGGTCACGTCGGAAGAATGGACGGACCGCGTGCTCGAAGCACTGCGCACCGCCGTCAAGCGCCGCATGGTCGCCGACGTGCCGGTGGGCGTGCTCCTCTCGGGCGGCGTCGATTCCTCTGTCATCGTCGGCCTGCTCGCCGAAGCCGGCCAGCATGGGCTGATGACGTTCTCGGTTGGTTTCGAGGAAGCCAATGGCGAGAAGGGCGACGAGTTCGTCTATTCGGACCTGATCGCCGAGCGCTACGGCACCGACCACCACAAGATCTTCGTTCCCGGCAGCGAGCTCATGGACGCGCTGCCCGGCACGTTCGCTGCCATGTCCGAGCCGATGGTGTCCTACGACAATGTCGGCTTCTACCTTCTTTCGAAGGAAGTCTCGAAGCACATCAAGGTTGTCCAGTCGGGCCAGGGTGCAGACGAGGTCTTCGGCGGCTATCACTGGTATCCGCCGATGGCCGGTTCGAAGGACGTCGCCGGCGATTACGCCCGTGTCTTTTTCGACCGAAGCCACGAGACCCTCGGTCGCCAGCTCAACAAGGACTGGCTGATCGACGAGGATTTCAGCCGCGAACTGGTGGCCCACCATCTGCAGGGCGATGGCGCTGAGACCCCGGTCGATGCCGCGCTGCGCCTCGACAGCCACGTCATGCTGGTCGACGACCCGGTCAAGCGCGTCGACAACATGACGATGGCCTGGGGCCTCGAGGCGCGCGTGCCGTTCCTCGACCACGATCTGGTCGAGCTCGCCGCCCGCATCCCGCCCGAGGAAAAGCTGAAGCAGAATGGCAAGGGTGTGCTCAAGGATGCCGCGAGACGCGTCATCCCTTCGGAGGTCATCGACCGCAAGAAGGGCTACTTCCCGGTCCCGCAGCTGAAATATGTCGACGGGCCCTATCTCGACATGGTCCGAGACGCGCTGTCCTCGCAGGCGGCGCGCGATCGTGGCCTGTTCCGACAGGACTATCTCGACATGCTCTTCGCCAACCCGTCCGATCACATCACGCCGCTGCAGGGCTCCGAGCTCTGGCAGGTCGGACTTCTCGAACTGTGGCTCCAGACCCATGGGATATGACGTCATGACACGCAATCCGGCGGCCGACGACAAGACCGTCCGTGGGCGCAGCGACAAGGCGCTGGGCCACCGGCTCCGGCGCATGCGCAACGAATCCGCCAAGCCGTCATTTGCCGCCGCTCCGGAAACGGGCGGCGGTTGCTGCGTCGATTGCGGCTGGGGCCGGCTGATCTTCGCCAACACCTACGAGGATGGCGCGGCGCTGCTGGAGGTCCTGCGCGACGAGGGTCCGTCGCGTCGCGACATCGCCTTCTACGTGCCCGATCCGCATGTGCTTCTGGCCCTTGCGCCGCAGGAGGTCTTCCTCGACCCCTCGCACACCTTCCGGCTGGATCTCGCGACGTACCGCACCGCGCGCCGCAAGCCGCGCGGCTATTTCATTCGACGGCTGTCGTCGGCAGCCGATGCCGATGCAGTGAACACGATCTATGCCGCACGTGGCATGGTGCAGGTGCGCCCGGACATTTTCTGGTCGAATCGCGACAACCGCGCGATCACCTATCTCGTGGCCGAAGACGAGCACACCGGCGAGATCATCGGCACGGTGACGGGTATCGACCACGTCCGCGCCTTTGGCGATCCGGAGAAGGGATCCTCGCTCTGGTGCCTGGCGGTCGATCCGCAGGCCCGCCATGCCGGTGTCGGCGAAATGCTGGTGCGCCGGCTGGCCGAGCATTTTCAGGCGCGCGGCTCGGGCTTCATGGACCTGTCGGTGCTGCACGACAACGAGCAGGCGATCGGCCTTTACGAAAAGCTCGGCTTCCGCCGCGTCCCCGTCTTTGCAGTCAAGCGCAAGAACACCATCAACGAAAAGCTCTATTCCGGGCCGATCGAGGGCTATGAGGGGCTGAACCCCTATGCCCGGCTGATCGTCGACGAGGCGCGCCGGCGCGGCGTTGGCGTCGAGGTGACGGATGCCGACGGCGGCTTCTTCCGCCTCTCGCATGGTGGCCGCTCGGTCGTCTGCCGCGAAAGCCTGACGGAATTGACGTCAGCGATCGCCATGTCGATCTGCGACGACAAGGCTGTGACCCGCCGCGTGGTGGAGAAGGCCGGCCTCTCGGTGCCCGAGCAGATGTCGGCCGAGGCCGATGACGAGGCGCTGTCGGCCTTCATCGAGAAGCACGGCAAGGTGGTCGTGAAGCCGGCCCGCGGCGAACAGGGCAAGGGCGTGGCCGTCGGACTGTCGACGCTTGAGGACGTGAAGGCGGCCATCGCGGTCGCAAGCGACATTTGCGACCGCGTGCTGCTGGAAGCCTGCTTCGACGGCGCCGATCTGCGCCTCGTCGTCATCGATCACAGACTGGTCGCAGCCGCAATTCGCCGCCCGCCGCACATTGTTGGGGACGGGTCGAGCACCGTGCGCGCGCTCATCGAAAGCCAGTCGCGCCGCCGTGCCGCTGCAACCGGCGGCGAAAGCCGCATTCCGATCGATGGCGAAACCGAGCGCTGCGTAGCGGAGGCCGGCTATTCGCTGGACGACGTTCCCGACAGCGGCGTCGAGATCATGGTCCGCAAGGCGGCGAACCTGCACACCGGCGGCTCGATCCACGATGTCACGGCGGAGGTGCATCCCGCACTGGTCGAAGCGGCCTGCGCTGCCTCGCGCGCGATCGACATTCCCGTTGTCGGCATCGACTTCATCGTGAAGTCCGCGAGCCAGCCGGACTACATCTTCATCGAGGCCAATGAGCGGCCGGGGCTTGCCAACCACGAGCCGCAGCCGACTGCCGAGCGCTTCGTCGATCTCCTCTTCCCGATGTCGGGCCAGAAGGCCGCAGCGAGGGCGCTGGGACGGTGAGTGCGACGAAAACGGACATCGCCGCCTCGATCACGATCGACGAGGCCTATCTGGCGCGTCAGCTGAAGGAGCTGCTGGCGATCTACAGCCCCACCGGCTACACGGACCAGGTGGTGCGCTATACGACGCGCGAGCTGGAAAAGCTCGGGCTCACGGCTGAACTCACCCGCCGCGGCGCCATCCGCGCGATCCGACAAGGCAGTCGCCGCAAGGCCGCCCGCGCCATCGTCACGCACCTCGATACGCTTGGCGCGCAGGTGAAGATGGTGAAGGACAATGGCCGGCTGGAACTTGTGCCCATCGGCCATTGGTCGGCCCGCTTTGCCGAAGGGGCTCGCGTCACGCTCTTCACCGAGATCGGATCTTTCCGCGGCACCATCCTGCCGCCCAAAGCCTCAGGCCACACCTTCAACGAAGAGGTCGACACCGCGCCGATCGGCTGGACGCACGCCGAGCTGCGGCTAGACGCGGTAACGCGCTCGAAGGCCGAAACGCTGGCGCTCGGCATCGATGTCGGGGACTTCGTAGGCATCGACCCGCAACCCGAATTCCTCGACAATGGCTTCATCGTCTCGCGTCACCTGGATGACAAGGCCGGCGTCGCGATCGCGCTCGCCGCGATCAAGGCACTGGAGGAATCCGGCCGCGCGTCGCCTGTCGACGTGCACTGGCTCTTCACGATCGCCGAGGAAGTCGGCGTCGGCGCCGCATCCATCGTCACGCCCGAGATCGCGTCGATGGTGACGATCGACAACGGCACCAGCGCGCCCGGCCAGAACTCATCGGAGTTCGGCGTAACCATCGCCATGGCCGACCAGGCGGGGCCTTTCGACTACCATCTGACGCGCAAGCTAGTCGATCTCTGCCGCGAGCTCGACCTGCCGTTCCAGAAGGACATCTTCCGCTACTACCGGTCGGACTCTGCTTCTGCAATCGAGGCCGGGCACGACGTGCGCACCGCGCTCGTCGCCTTCGGCATCGATGCCTCGCATGGCTATGAACGCATCCACATGCATGCGCTCGCCTCGATCGCGAAGCTCGTCGCGGAATATGTCGTCAGCCCGCTCGAGATCGAGCGCGACGCCAAGGACCTCGCGCCCGGCATCCGCGGCTTCACCCGCCAGCCGACCAACGAAGCCCCGCAGCCGGAATTCGACCCAGAGGCGATCCGCAGCGCCGAGGAGTAGTCCCGGCGCCTCAGCGCTGGACGACGATCCTGACGTTCTTCAGGCCGACGCTCTGCGTCAGCGCGAACAGCTTTGCCGCATTGCCCGGATGGAGGCGGATGCAACCGGCCGAGGCTGGCGAGCCCAGCCTTCCGACCTGATCGGTACCGTGCACGGCGTAGTGCCCGTTGTAGAAGATCGCATAAGGCATCGGCGCGTTGTTGTAGCGGCTGGAGCGATGGTTGCGCGACAGCCACTTCGCCGACCATTGCCCGGTCGGCGTAACCTTGCCGCGCCGGGCCGTGGAAACGTCCCAGCGGTGGATGACGCGTCCGTTCTGGATGACGGTCATTTTCTGTTCGGAGATGCTGACGCGCGCGACCAGCGACGCGGCGGACGCCAGTGTCGACTGCAGCCCGAGCAGCCCCACGGCGACCACGAGGATCGAAAGCAGTTTCATGTTGCCAAGCCCTTTGATCGTCCCGGATACCAGTCTAGGCACGCAGGCGTTACGCAACAACGAACGTGTTCGTGATGTTTCTAGGCTTGGCGCGTGACGTTGCTTGTCATTCGCTTGAAGTATTGCCGCCCAGGCCGATGCGCTTGGCGATGGCTGAGCGGAACTGGGCATAGCCGGGCGCCGTCAGCGGATAGGAAGCGGGCAAGCTGAACTGGCTGCGATAATCCTGCGGGGAAAGCCCGTGTGCGACCTCCAGATGCCGCTTCAATGTCTTCAATCGCGCCCCGCAGACGAGGCAGGTGATGCTGTCGCTGCGCACGGATTTTGCCACGGCAACGATCGGGATAGGGGCAGTATCCGTCGCCGCGGCGCGGCCCGTCTCGAGCTTCTGGATCGCGCCGGCGACATCGCCGATCAGGCTCGTGACATCCCGCGCCGGCACCGGAGATGAGCCAACATAGGCGCCGACGATCTTTGCAGTCAGATGCAGCCGGCGCTGCCACGGGGTATCGATCATCGCGGTTTGTCCCTTGTTCTTGCTCGCGTGAAGATGCGCGAACAAGGGAGTGGCGGGCAGCCCAAATTAAGGCTTTCCACACCAACCGGCTTCAAAACCGATAACACTGATTAACGAAGTCTTACCAGCGCGGTTCAACCGGAGCGGACGAGGCGGATGAGGACGAGCAGGATGACGGCGCCGAGCGTGGCATGCACGATCGCTGCAAGCACACCGCCGCCGAGGGCAAAGCCCAGCGCCGGGAAGATCAGGCCGGCGATGAACGCGCCGACGATGCCGACCACCATGTTGCCGAGAATGCCGAAGCCGTAGCCCTTGACGATGAGGCCCGCCAGCCAGCCGGCGATGGCGCCGACGATCAGGAAGACGAGAAGACTTTCGATGCCCATGCCCATGTCCCTCCTTGAGGAACGGGCAGCCTAACGCGAGTCGGAGAGTTTTGGCGAGGTCGCCGTCAGCCGACCATCGCGTCCTGGCGGCGCCGCAGGGCGAGCAGCTTCGACTGCGGGTCCGGGTGGCAGTTCGCATTGGTCAGGAGTTCGCCCTTGGCAACCGCTCGCGTCACGGTGCCGTCTTCGAGCAGTCCGCAGGGCACCGCATCCGCCGCCCGCGCTTCCGGCACGGTCATGACCCAGGACCGGTAGCAATACTCGCCGATCGCATCGAGCCTGTCGCCGGGCTTCAGGTCCTTCTTGGCGACTGCACATACTTCGGCAACCGGCCGGTCGAGCGGCACCATGTCCGCCTTTCCATACAGCACGGCGCGCGCGCAGGTCAGCGGCACTTCGAGGCTGGTGAGGTGGTACGGGCGGTAGAAGGTGTAGTAGGGGCCGGGTCCGAGCTTCAGGTCGCTCATGCGTTCGCGCAGCCGCGGGTGCTCCATCTCGGCAATCACGAAGACGCCAGGGGCCACGCCCTTGCCCACCGAATAATCGACTACGCCCTTGCGCGAAAGAACGCCGCCATCGGCCTTCGGCACGAGCACGCTTGAAAGCTCTTCGCGCGTGGCGGCCGGCCCATGCATGCCGGCAATGTCCGGCACAAGCCCCGTCGCATTGGCGATCGCCGCCATCTCGACCATCGTCTTCGACCCGTCGACGAACTCGACCAGCATGCGCGGGTTCATGTTGCGCCGCTCGGCTTCCTCCCGGTAGGCGTCCGGCGTCGCATCGTGGTTGAGCGGGTTGTTCTTGCCCTTGCCGGCCGCGACGATCGGATGCCCCATCGCAGAGACGAACTCGATCAGTTCCATGCAGGAGGACGGCTCGTCGCCGGCGCCGAGCGAATAGACGACGCCCAGCCGCTTCGCCTCGTGCTTCAGGAGCGCTCCGATCGTCACGTCGGCCTCGACATTCATCATCACCAGATGCTTGCCGTGCTCCATGGCGGTCATGCCGATCTCGGCACCGACGGCCGGCTTGCCTGTCGCGTCGATGACCACGTCGACGAGATCGGCCGTCGCGACCAGCGACGACTCGCCGACGATCGCCGTCTTTCCCGCCTCGATGAGGCGCGTGATGTCGGCTGCATTCGTCGCTTCTGAGGCACTGTCATCGTCGCGCAGCGCGATCCGCACGGCCTCGCGGACACGATGGACGCGCGTGTCGGCGACGGCCGCGATCTGGACGCCCTTCATGCGGGCGACCTGGGTGACGATATCCGTGCCCATCTCCCCGCAGCCGACGAGACCGATCCTGACGGGACGGCCGGTTTCGGCGCGGGCCGCCAGGTCGCGGGCGAGGCCCGTCCGTGCAACATTGGTCATGGAAAGGGCGTCTCCCGCGCGCGATGTGGCCGTCCGGCTCGTTGATCCATCGATAGCGTGCAGGCGGAGTGCGAACAAGCAGAACCGGTTTTTGCATGCGCTTGCAACGACGGCTTCCTTTGAGGCATGAAGGCCCCGAAAAGCACGACGGCCGTCCTGGATGACGACCGCAACAATCCGCAGGAGGCGCCCCGATGACCCCGTTCACCTTCAACACCGTATCGTCGATCGTGTTCGGATCGGGCGAGGCCCGCCGCATCGGCGAGATCGCGGCCGCGCGCGGCTGGAAGCGCGTCTTCGTCGTCACCGATGCGGGCCTCGTGAAGGCCGGCCTCGTCGAGCCGTCCCTGGCAGCCATGCGCGCCGCCGGCATCGAGCCGGGCCTGTTCGACCGTGTCGTCGCCGATCCGCCGGAAAGCGTCATCGCGGAGGCGACCGATGCCGCGATCGTCCACGATGCCGACGCGATCATCGGCTTCGGCGGCGGCTCGTCGATCGACGTCGCCAAACTTGTCGCATTGCTCGCTGTGGGACAGGAAAAGCTGGCGGACGTCTACGGCGTCGGCAAGGCGAAAGGCCCGCGCCTGCCGCTGATGGCTGTGCCGACGACGTCGGGAACCGGCTCGGAAGTCACACCCATCTCGATCGTCACCACCGGCGCCAGCGAGAAGATGGGCGTCGTGTCGCCCGTGCTCCTGCCCGACGTGGCCCTGCTCGATCCGGAACTGACCCTCGGCCTGCCGTCCGCCGTGACGGCCGCCACCGGCATCGATGCGATGGTGCATGCCATCGAGGCGCACGCCTCGGCGTCAGCCAACAACAACCCAGTTTCCCGCGCTTTGGCCCGCGAAGCCCTTCGCCTGATGGGGCCGGCGCTGGAGCGCGCGGTGAAGAACGGTGCCGACCGCGAGGCGCGTTCCGACATGCTGCTCGGCTCCATGCTGGCCGGCCAGGCCTTTGCCAACTCGCCGGTCGCTGCCGTCCATGCTCTGGCCTATCCGATCGGCGGCCATTTCCATGTGCCACACGGTCTCTCCAACGCCCTCGTCCTGCCGCACGTGCTGCGGTTCAACGCGGAGACGGCGGGCGAGCTCTACGCCGACATGGCGCCGATCGTCTTCCCGGAGATTGGCGAGATCGGCCGGCAGGGCAGGGCGGCGCAGTTCGCCGACAGGCTGGCGGACCTCAGCGCGCGCTGCGGCCTGCCGCAGCGCCTGCGCGACGTGGGCATTCCCGAGGATGCCCTCGACCGGCTGGCCGACGATTCGATGAACCAGACGCGTCTGCTCGTGAATAACCCGCGCAAGCTTAACCGCGAGGATGCCTACGCGATCTACTGCGCAGCCTGGTAGGAAGAAAATTTGTATACTTAAAATTTTATTGAATTGCCTAACCCTGCAATAATCCTGTTCCATCACGAAAAGGAACTATGAATATACGTCTTACGTCTCTGCTGAAGGGCATCAGAGGAGTAAGACTATGCAAGCATATTCTAGGATGACTGCAGTACTTGCCATCTCGACCGCATCTTTCGCGATGGCATTGCCGGCGCAGGCGCAATACGCGTTCTGCGGCATGCCTGCCAACCAGCTCAGCCAGGAGCAGACCCGCATGGTTCTGGGCGGCTACTGCGACCAGACCAACGCCATCGGAACCGACGGCAATGGCGGCCCCGGCGGCCCAGGCGGTCCCGGCGGCCCGGGTGGCCCCGGTGGACCCGGTAGCGGCGGCGGTGCCGGGGGCATCAATGTCGGCATCGGCGGCGGCGCTACCGGCAACACCGGCGGCATCAATGTTGGTGCCGGTCCTAATGCAGCCTCCAACAATACGGGCGGCATCAATGTCGGCGCCGGTCAGAACGCTGCGGCCGGTAACACCGGCGGCATCAATGCGGGTGTCGGCCAGAATGCGGCGTCCGGCAATCCGAGCGGGATCAATGCCGGCATCGGCCGCAATGCGGCCACCGGGAACTCCCGAGGCATCAATGTCGGTGTCGGACGCAACGCCGCTACCAACAACACAGGCGGCATCAATGCCGATGTCGGCGGCGGTGGTACCGGTGCAGGCAGCGGCAATTCGGGTGGCATCAGTGCGGGCGTGGGCGGTGATGGCGGCATCAGCGCCAGTGTCGGCTCCGGTGGCGTCAGCGCCAGCGTAGGCGGTGACGGTGGCGTCGGCGTGAGCGTCGGCTCCGGCGGTGTCGGCGCCAGTGTCGGCGGCATCTCGATCGGCAACTAAACGAAGCTTCTGTACGCCAGCCCCGTCTGCGAAAGCAGGCGGGGCTTTTTCGTCATGCAGCGACCGCGATCACGTCCACCGTATGCGTGCCCTTCTGCGATCCGCCGGAACTGCGCAGCACGCCCTTCATTGGCGCGACGTCGCCATAGTCCCGACCATAGGCGACGACGACATGATCGGTGTCGACCCAGAGATCGTTCGTCGGATCGAACTCCACCCAGCCTGCCTGCGTGCCGCACCAGGCGCGAACCCAGGCATGCATGGCGTCCGCGCCTTCCAGCCGCTCCTCGCCTTCCGGTGGGATGGTGCGCAGGAAGCCGGAGACGTATCCCGCCGGGATGCCGAGCCCGCGCAGGCCGGCGATCATCACATGCGTGAAATCCTGGCAGACGCCGCCCTTGGCCCGAAACGCATCGATCGGCGGTGTGTCGACGGTCGTCGCCTTCGCATCGAAGCGCATGTCTGCACGCAGCGCGCGCCCCAGAGCCGCTACCACGGCAACGCTGCTGCGCGCGTCGCGCGTTGCCTTTTGCGCATATCCCGTGATCTCGGCATGAAGCGGCACGCGCGGCGAGGCGCGCAGGAAGTGATGCGGGCTGTCGGCGGTGAGCGACCGCACGGCGCGCACCTCGCGCATGAGCCCGTCGATCGGCGGCGAGATGTCGAACTCGACGCGGTTCGAGACGCGCTCCACCCGCGCCTGAAGGCGGATGTCGATCTCCACATGGCTCGCCCGCCACGCGATCTCGGTGGTGCGGTTTTCGAAGAAATCGCGCGCATCGAAACGCTCGGTCGGCTCCGGACGTGCCGAGAGGTGTCCAGCGACGAGGCGCTGGCGCCCAGGAAGGTCGGCGGGCATCAGCCTGAGCAGATGACGCCCGCCGGCAACGCCCGAAGCGTATTCGTAACCGAGACGGAGGTCGATGTCGTAGAGCGTCATGCCGGCCTCACAACAAATAGTCGTGGGTGATCAGCCCGGAGAGCGCGGCGATCTCGTCCTGCAGCGCGCCAAGGATTTCCGGCTCCATCTCCGGCGGAAGCGCGGTCGCCAGATCGGTGTCGAGCTTAAGGAGAGCCCGGCCGAGTTCCGAGAGCCGCCCCGGCTGCGCCTTGGCCGGCAGGGCGCCCGCCTGCTCGCGAAGTTCGGCCATCTGATAGCGCACGGAGCGGGGGTTAAGCGGATCGAGCGCCAGCAGGTCGAGCACCGTTTCGCGCGTCGTCGAGACCGAATAGCGCCGGCGGTGCGTTAGCGTGCTGTCGCCGACTTCGATCGCCAGATCGAGCGCGCCTTCCGGCGCTTCCGGATCGGTGAAGCGGCGCAGGAGCCCGGCCATGAAAAGCGCGCGCTCAAGGGCCCGACCCATGGTCAGGAACCGCCACCCCGAAAAGCGGTACATGTTCTCGTGCACGAGACCCGAGAAGCCGGCGAGCTTGCGCAGGAGCACGCTCATCGCGCGCGCCGCGTCGTCGCCGGGCTGGGTGCCGCCGGCAAGCCGTCGGGCGCTCCGCTCCAGATCGACAAGCGCCATCCAGCCATCGACCGAGAACCGGTCGCGCACCTTGGCCGCACTGGTGACGGCGGATCGCAGCGTGTCGGTCAAGCCCTCGGGCACGCCTTCTTCCGCCGTGGCGCCGTAGCTCTCCAGATGCTCCGCGACGGCCTTGAGCAGCGGCTGTTCGGCACTGCCGGAATCCGCCAGCCGCCCGTGCCAGGCGCGCACCAGTCGCGTCATGCCTTCGGTGCGCTCCACGTAGCGGCCGAGCCAGAAGAGATTGTCGGCTGCGCGCGAGGGCAGCACGCCGGTTTGCTGCGTACTGCGCGAGGTCGCGCTCTCGGGGATCATGGTCTCTTCGGAGACCGCCGTATCGCTGACGATCCAGACGTCCGCGACGCTCGCGCCCTTGCGCATGGCGATCGAGGAGACCGCGTCGCCCGTACCGATGCGCGCAAAGCCACCGGGCATGGCGCGCCAGCCGGTTGCCGTACGGGCCAAGAAGACTCGCAGGCTCATCGGACGCGGCTCGAGCCGGTGATTGTGGAAGACCGGCGTCGTCGAGAGCGCGGCGACTTCCTGGGCGACCACGTCCTGCGGTGCGGACGCCAGCCGGTCGATCAGAGCGTCGCGCTCGCCATCTTCCGCCTCAAGCGGCAGGCGGTTGGCGAGCGCTTCGGCAAGAGTGTAGCGCGACGGGTCGCGCCGCACGCGCTCCAGCGCGCCGGCCTCGCCGCACCACAGCGTCTCGAGATTGGGGATCGCAAGCGGCCTACCGTCGAGCGCCTCGGCGATGCGCGGAATGAAGGCGAGCAACGCCCGCATCTCGACCACGCCGGAGCCGAGCGCGTTGACCATCGCGACACTGCCGGACCGGATCGCGCGGACGAGGCCGGGTGTGCCGATGCGGGACGTCTCGTCGAGTTCGAGTGGATCGGCCCATGTCGCATCGAGGCGCCGCCAGAGCACGTCGACGGGGCTGAGGCCTGCGACCGTGCGCACCATGACGCGCCCGCCGGTGACGGTCAGGTCCTCGCCTTCCAAGAGCATCATGCCGAGATAGCGCGCGATATAGGCGTGCTCGTAATAGGTGTCGGTATGCGGCCCCGGCGTCAGGATCGCCGCGCGGCTGTCGCTGCTGGTGCGCATGCTCAGAAGCTCTTCACGAAACGCGCGGAAGAAGCCCGCCAGGCGATGCACGCGTGCCTGCGGGTAGAGGTCGGAAAAGACGCGCGCCGTCGCCACGCGGTTCTCGAGCGCAAAGCCCGCCCCCGATGGCGCCTGCGCCCGGTCGCCGAGCACACGCCACGACCCGTCGGGCGCGCGCGAAACCTCGAAGGAGAGGAAGTGCAAGAAATTCCCGCTCGCCGGCCGCACGCCGACCAGCGGCCGCAGCCATTCCGGGTTGGCGGCGATCAGCGACGCCGGCAGCAGGCCCTCGGCGGCAAGCCGGTTGTCGCCATAGATGTCGGCGACGATTCGCTCCAGAAGGTCTGCGCGCTCGGTGAGCCCGCGGGTCAGCCCCTGCCATTCGTCTTCGTGGATGATCACCGGCACGTGGCTCAGCGGCCAGTCGCGCTCGCCGATCGTGCCGGACCCGTAATGCCGATAGAAGACGCCAGCCTCGCGCAGATACTGGTCGCCGCGCGCGAAATGGCGCGAGGCCTCCAGCGTATCGAGTGCCGCCAGATGCGCGATCAGTTCCCGCCAGACCGGCCGCACGCGCCCGTCGCCATCGATGAGCTCGTCGCTCAATCCTGGCAGCGGCTTGTAGTCCCGGACGAGGTCCTCGCCGATCAACTTGCCGAGCGTAGGGTCTGGCCTCGGCGTCATGGCAGGTTCGCCGGGCGCCTCAGATCGAGCGTCATCGGGAATTCCGGATGCGGCGTTTCCGGCAGGACGGAATAGCGCCCAGCCGTATGGCCGCTCGACGCGAACCGCGCCAGGCGGCGCGCCTCCGCCTCGTAGGCGTTGACGGGGAAGACATCGTAATTGCGCCCGCCCGGATGGGCGACGTGATAGACGCAGCCGCCGATCGCCCGGCCCGACCATGTGTCGAACACGTCGAAGGTCAGTGGCGCCTGTACCGGCAGGACGGGATGGAGCGCGAGCGCCGGCTGCCACGCCTTGAAGCGCACGCCGGCCACCGCCGCACCGTTCTGTCCCGTCGGCACAAGTGGCGCCGGCCTACCATTGCAGACGATCTGGTAGCGCGACGGATCGGGCGCCTCCAGCTTCACCTGCAGGCGCTCGGTCGAGGAGTCCGTGTAGCGCACCGTGCCGCCGATCGCGCCGGTCTCGCCCAGCACGTGCCAGGGCTCCAGCGCCTGCCGGATCTCGAGCTTCACGCCGTCGAACGAGACCTCGCCGCAGAACGGAAAGCGGAATTCAAGCTGCGCCTCGAACCATTCCGGCCGGATCTCGAAGCCGTGGCTGCCGAGATCGGCGATCACGTCGAGGAAGTCCTGCCAGACGAAATGCGGCAGCATGAAACGGTCGTGGAGCGCGGTACCCCAGCGCGTGAGCTTGCCGCCCATCGGCGCCTTCCACAGCCGCGCGATGATGGCGCGGATCAGCACCTGCTGCGCGAGGCTCATGCGGGCATGCGGCGGCATCTCGAAGCCGCGGAACTCGACCAGCCCGAGCCGTCCGGTCGGGCCGTCGGGCGAATAGAGCTTGTCAATGCAGATTTCGGCGCGGTGTGTGTTGCCCGTCACGTCGACCAGCAGGTTGCGCAGGAGCCGGTCCACCAGCCACGGCAGCGGGGCCGCTCCTTGAGTCGGGTCGGGGATCTGCGCCAACGCGATTTCGAGCTCGTAGAGCCCATCATGTCGCGCCTCGTCGACGCGTGGCGCCTGGCTCGTCGGGCCGATGAAGAGGCCGGAGAAGAGGTAGGAGAGCGACGGGTGGCGCTGCCAGTAGGTGACGAGGCTGCGCAACAGGTCGGGTCGGCGCAGGAAGGGGCTGTCCATCGGCGTCGCGCCGCCGACGACGACATGGTTGCCTCCACCAGTGCCGACATGCTTCCCGTCGATCATGAACTTGTCGGCGCCGAGCCGGCACAGCCGCGCCTCCTCGTAAATCGCCTCCGTCGTCGCCACGCACTCGCCCCAGGTGGAGGCGGGGTGGATGTTGACCTCGATCACGCCCGGATCGGGCGCGACGCGGATGACGTTGAGCCGCGGATCGGGGGGAGGGGCGTAGCCTTCGATATGGACCGGCACGCCGAGCACGCGGGCCGCCGCTTCGGCAGCCGCCACAAGTTCGAGATAGTCGTCCACGCGCTCGACCGGCGGCATGAAGACGCAGAGCTTGCCGTCGCGCGGTTCGACCGATAGCGCCGTGCGCACTGCCCCGCCAAGTTCGCCGAGCGTCTGCTGCACGACGTCCTGCACGGGCTCCGACGCCGTGAAATGCGCGGCATGCTGCGCGCGCGCATCGGCTTCCGGCGCAGGCTCGGGCGCCGCCTCGAAATCGGGTAGCGGGCCGCGCGGCTCCGTCGGGTCAGCAATGTTCACATAAGGGTACTGCGCCGGCGGCACGTGGGGCAGCGATTCCAGCGGCAGGCGGTAGCCGACAGGGCTGTCGCCGGGCACGAGCAGGATCGCGTCGCGACGTAGCTTCCAGCGTTCCGAGCGCCAGCCATTGGAGGCCTTGGCCTGCCAGCGCTGGATCGGCAGCACGAACCCGGCCGGCTTGTCGAGCCCGCGGTCGAAGACGCGCGCGATGCGATGCCGCGCCTCGGCATCCGCCAGCTTGGAATCGCCCGGCGTGACGTTTTCCGGTAGTTGCGCCTCGCGCTTCAGCCATTCCGCCGGGTCTTCGAAGGCGGGCACAACATAGTCCGGCTCGATGCCAAGCTGGCCCGCGATCTCCGACAGGAGCGTCCTGGCCTTTTCAGGTGAAACGTCCTCCCCGCCGGTCTCGGTCGCGACCAGCGCCTCGTCCTTCCAGATCGGCTTGCCGTCGCGGCGCCAGTAGAGCGAGAAGGTCCAGCGCGGCAGCGTCTCGCCGGGATACCACTTGCCCTGCCCGTAATGCAGGAAACCGCCCGGCGCGAAGCGCTCGCGCAGGCGCCGGATCAGCTGGTCGGCGAAGGCGCGCTTGGTCGGGCCGACGGCGTCGGTATTCCACTCTGGCGCCTCGAAATCGTCGATCGAGACGAAGGTCGGCTCCCCGCCCATGGTGAGGCGCACGTCGCCGGCTACGAGCTCCTCGTCGATCTTGCGTCCGAGCGTGTCGAGCGCTGCCCAGGATTCGTCCGAGAACGGCTTCGAGATGCGCGGATGCTCCGCGATCCGCTCCACCTTCATGTCGAAGGCGAAATCGACCTCGGCATAGCTCGCCATGCCCGAGATCGGCGCAGCGTTGCGGTAGTGCGGCGTCGCGGCGAGCGGGATATGGCTTTCGCCCGTCAGGAGACCGGAGGTCGGGTCGAGCCCGACCCAGCCGGCGCCGGGAATGTAGGCCTCCGCCCACGCGTGCAAATCGGTGAAGTCGTGATCGGTACCGGCCGGCCCGTCGAGCGCCACGATGTCGGGCTTCAGCTGGATGAGGTAGCCCGAGACGAACCGCGCCGCGATGCCCGATTGGCGTAGCGCCTGGACGAGCAGCCAGCTCGAATCCCGGCACGAGCCTGTGCCCCGGTCGAACGTCTCCTCGACCGTCTGGACGCCCGGCTCCATGCGGATGACGTAGCCGACCTCGCGGGCGATTCTTGCGTTGAGCCCGACGATAAAGTCGATCGTGCGCACCCGATCCTGCGCGATGCCGTCGAGAAAGCGCTGCATCGCCGGACCGGCCGGCTCCGCCGCCAGATAGGGCGCCAAGTCTTCCGCGATGTCCGGGCTGTAGGAAAACGGCCATTCCTGCGCGGCTTCTTCCACGAAGAAGTCGAACGGGTTGTAGACCGTCATGTCGGCGACGAGATCGACCTCGATCTTCAGTTCCCGCACCGGCTCGGGGAAGACGAAGCGCGCCAGCCAGTTGCCGTAGATGTCCTGCTGGTGGTTCACGAAGTGCCCGGCCGGCGAGACCTTCAGCGAGTGCGAGACCACTCGTGTCCGGCTGTGCGGCGCGGGCCGGAGCCTGATGATCTGGGGCCCAAGCGTAACGGGACGGTCGTAGCGGTAATGGGTGAGGTGACGGATCGCAGCGAGGATGGTCATGAGCACTCTTGTGTCTGGGACGGCAGCGTTTCACACTTTCCCGCGCTGCACCACAGGCTTATCGGCCAAGCTCCTCCGACCGGTCGCGCGACGCCCTGACCGCGCGCTCCAGGAGCGGCCCGAGCCCGTCCTCGGCCATCAGCACGGCAAGGGCTGCAGCCGTCGTCCCGTTGGGGCTCGTCACCTGCCGGCGCAGTTCGCCCGGCGCCGTGCCGCTCTCGAAGGCGAGCTTGCCAGCGCCATAGACAGTCTGGCTGGCCAGAAGTTCCGCCGTCTCGCGCGGCAGACCGACCTTGATACCCGCTTCCGTCAGCGCCTCGATGAAATTGAAGATGTAGGCCGGACCCGAACCCGAGACGGCTGTCACGGCATCCATCAGGCTTTCATCCGCGATTTCGGTGACCGCGCCGCTTGCGGCCAGAAGATCGGAGACATAGGCGCGAAGGTCGGCGTCGGCTGCATCGTTGGCGACCGTCACCATCATGCCGGCGCCGATGGCGGCCGGCGTGTTGGGCATGCAGCGGATCACGGCCGCCTTGCCGCCGACGAGTTCCTCATAGCGCCGGATGGGGATACCTGCCGCGATCGTCAGGATCGCCGCGCCACGCTCCACCATGCCGGCATAGGCCGGCAGCACAGCCTCGATCACCTGCGGCTTGACCGCGACCATAACGAGCTTCGGCGAAAGACCACGTACGCCCTCGGCATCCTGGTGGACGCGCACGCCCAGATCGGCGGCTGCCGCACGGTTGCCCTCGTTCGGCTCGACGACGTCGACTTCTTCCGGCGCGAGACGTCCGGACGAAATCCAGCCGGCGAGCATCGCCCGCCCCATATTGCCGCAGCCGACCATCACGAGCTTCACGCCGAGTTCCATCTTAACCTCTCCAGAACCGCTTTTGCCCGCTTGATGAACCCGATCCGGGCGCGATGCAATCGCCTGGGCGAGCGCCAGGTCACTCACCAATTCTTGCGCAATCGCTGCCGAGGCTCTATCGCCACGTCACGTCAACGGAGCGCCAGCATGACTGAGATCATCGACGGCAAGGCGATCGCCGCAAGGACGGTCGCCCGCGTCAAGGACGAAGCAGCCAAGCTCGTCGAGGACTCCGGAACCGTGCCCGGCATCGCCGTCGTGATCGTCGGCGAGGACCCGGCGAGCAAGGTCTATGTCGCGTCGAAGTCGCGCATGGCGAAGGAGTGCGGTTTCCACTCCGAACAGCACGACCTGGCTGATGAAACCTCGCAGCATGATCTGCTCGCGCTGATCGAGCGCCTCAACGCAGACGCGAGCGTTCATGGCATCCTCGTGCAACTGCCGCTGCCGAAGCACATCGATTCCGGCCGCGTCATCCAGGCGATCGCGCCGGAAAAGGACGTCGACGGCTTCACCTTCGTCAATGTCGGCAAGATTGGAACTGGCGAAGCAGAAACTGCCTTCGTGCCCTGCACGCCTGCCGGCTCCATGCTCCTGCTCGAAGGGGTGCGCGGGTGCGACCTGTCGGGCCTCACGGCCGTCGTCGTTGGCCGCTCCAACATCGTCGGCAAGCCGATGGCGAACCTTCTTCTGGCGGCCAACGCCACGGTCACGATCGCTCACAGCCGCACGCCGGACCTCGCCGCCGTCTGCCGCAGCGCCGATATTCTGGTCGCCGCTGTCGGCCGGCCCGAGATGGTCAAGGCGGACTGGGTCAAGCCCGGCGCCACGGTCATCGATGTCGGCATCAACCGCATCCCGGCACCCGAGAAGGGCGAAGGCAAGACCCGGCTCGTCGGCGATGTCGCCTTCGACGAGGCTAAGGCGGTGGCCGGTGCGATCACGCCCGTGCCCGGCGGCGTCGGCCCGATGACGATCGCCATGCTGATGGCAAACACGCTGCGCGCCGCCTGCCTTGCGGCCGGCCGCACCCCGCCACGCTTCTGAGCCCGCTTCCGGGCAAGTCATCCTTGAGTTAGAACCGGCGGCCATGATCGAAGCCAACCAGGGCGGCCGCCAGGTCGCCTTCCTCCTCGTTGACAAGTTCTCGATGTTCTCGCTCGCGGCGGCCATCGACACCATGCGCTCGGCCAACCGCTTGCTCGGCCGCGACGTGTATGGCTGGACGACCGTTTCGCCCGATGGTGACGCGGTGATGGCGTCGAACGGTCTGCCGCTAAAGGTCGATTATTCCGTCGCCGACATGCCGGCCGCAGACATGCTGTTCGTCTGCGTCGGGCTGACGACCGAGTTTCCCGGCAAGAGCAAGGTTCTGGCGGCACTGCGCGCCTGGGGCCGGCGCGGCGGTGCGCTGGGCGCGCTGTCCGTCGGCTCCTATCTGCTTGCCGAAGCCGGCCAGCTCGACGGTTACCGCTGCACGATCCACTGGGAAAACCGTGCCGGCTTCAAGGAGCGATTTCCAGAGATCGAATGCACCGGCAACGTCTTCGAGATCGACCGCAAGCGCTACAGCTGCGCCGGCGGCACCACCTCGATCGACCTGATGCTGGAGATCGTGCGCGCGGATTTCGGGCAGAGCCTCGCCAACGAGGTCGCCAACCAGTTCCAGCACGAGCGCATCCGCTCGCCGGTCGACCGCCAGCGTGTCGGGCCGGAGCGCGACCTCACCGGCAAGTCCGACAAGCTTCGCCGCATCGTGGAACTGATGGCCGACAATCTCGACGAGCCGAAATCGGCCGTCGAACTCGCCCGCCATGCCGGACTGTCGGTGCGTCAGGTCGAGCGGCTGTTCCTGCGCCATCTCAACATGACGCCCGGCCGATACTACATGCGCCTGCGGCTCGAACGGGCGCGCGAACTCCTGCGGCAGACAAATCTGCCGATCCTCGACGTTGCGATTGCGACCGGCTTCACCTCACATTCCTATTTCGCGCAGAGCTACCGGCTGATGTTCGGCCGACCGCCGAGCGAGGAGCGCCGCACGACCTATTGAGCGGCGCGAAGATTGTGGGTCGCGATTTGGCCGCTGGAAGCGTATAGATGCCCATCATGTCGACCGCCTCGACCGACCGCACGCATTCCGCCGGCGCCGCAATCCTTGCGGCCGTCCTCGGCTTCGTGCTGTTCGTCGGCATGCTGGCTGCTCCGATCGGGGCAGGGCAAACCGGCAGCCTGACTGGACCGGAACGGCTGCTGGCGCTCGGGACGGATGGTCCCCAGGCGGTAATCCCGGCCCTCCAGGACATAGAGCGCAAGGCTGCAAAGATGCTCGGCCCGGACGGCGATCCCGACGATCACGTCCCGGCAGTCGACGCTATCCCGCATGACGGATCAGCTCTGCCACAGGCCATGCACGCCGGACCGGCTTCGGCTGGTTCGGTAACGCGCCCTTCTGCTACGGGTCCTCCGGCCAGCGTCTGACCTGCTCGATTTGAGCAGTTTCGCCGCGGCCGTCATCGGCCGCCATGCGCTCGCGATTCGGACGCGACATGACCATCGACGACCCCGCTGCCGGAGAGGCAGCCCTCGGCACTGCCCGTGAAAATCTGGGCGCGCGGCTTGCTGCGCGGCTCGTTGCTGTCTGCGTGCTCGCGCTGGGGCTCCTCGCCCTGCAGGCGCCGCAGATCGGGCCGGCGGGCCGCGTAGCGCATGTCGCGTCAAGCCATGGCCAGAAGGCGCTCGACCGTCCCGTCGAGGCGAGGGCCGTGCTGCAAAGCGCTGCCAAGGCCGATCGCGACACGAAATTTCCCGGCGCCGACCCGATCCTCTGTCCGCTGTTGGCTCGCCTTGCCGGCCCCGCATGCGTCGGGACGCTTGGGCAGATCCGCCGAACCGCCGCCGTCCATGACGCGACGAGCCGCCCAAAAGCCCGCGCCCCTCCGACCATCGCCTGATCTTGCCGGCTGCGCTGCTGCCGCCCGAAGCGGACCGCCCCTGCCGGCCGCATGGCACTTCTTTTCAAGGATCAGACAATGCGAACGTCTAGATGGGTCGTGGTGACCTATGCAATCATCATCGTGTTGGGGCTGCTTGCTGCGCTGCCCAACGCGTTTACACCGGCGCAGCTTGCCTCCATGCCGGGCTGGTTCCCGAAGAACCAGGTCACGCTTGGCCTCGATCTGCGCGGCGGATCGCATCTCGTGCTCGAGGTCGATGCCGACGCGCTCAGAGCCGACCGGCTCAGCAGCATCATGGAAGATGCCCGCGCCATCCTGCGCGAGGCGCGGGTGGACGGACAGGTGCGCAAGGACGGCGAGAGCATCGTCGTCGATGTGCGCGACGCCGCCCGCTTTGCCGATGTCGAGGAGCGGTTGAATGAACTCGCCGCCCCGAGTGCGGTAAATTCGCTCGGCCGTCCAGTCTCGGATGTCGATGCGACGGTTTCCGGATCGCGGCTGACCTTCACTCTCAATGCCGCCGGCGTTGCCGACCGCATCGACCAGGCGATCGGTCAAAGCCTCGAGATCGTGCGCCAGCGCGTCGACCAGGTCGGCGTCGCCGAGCCTACGATCCAGCGCGCCGGCAGCGACCGCATTGTCGTGCAGCTGCCCGGCCTCCAGGATCCGACGCGGCTGCGCGAGCTTCTGGGTTCAACGGCCCAGATGTCCTTCCACATGCTCTCACGCGAACCCGTCGGCGACCGCGTGCCGCCCGGCGTGACGCTGATGAGGGACGAGCAGGGCCAGACCTATCCGGTCGAAAACCGCATTGCGCTGAGCGGCGAGCGGCTCACCGACGCGCGGGCCGGCTTCGACCAGCGCACCAACGAGCCGATCGTCTCCTTCCGGTTCGACAGCGCGGGCGCGCGGCAGTTCGCCGAGATCACGGCGGCCAATGTCGGCCGGCCCTTCGCGATCGTTCTCGACGACAAGGTGCTGAGCGCGCCGGTGATCCGCGAGCCGATCACCGGCGGCACGGGCCAGATCAGCGGGTCGTTCACGGTGGAAGACACCGTCGTCCTCTCCGCGCTCCTGCGCGCCGGCGCGCTGCCTGCCCCTCTCACCGTCATTGAGGAGCGCACCGTCGGGCCGGATCTCGGCGCCGACGTGATCCAGATGGGCATCTACACCGGCATCGTCGGCTTCGCGCTCGTCGTCGCCTTCATGATCGCGCTCTATGGCGGCTGGGGCATCTTCGCCAATGTCGCGCTGTTCCTGAACGTCGCGCTGACGCTGGGCATCCTGTCCGTACTCGGCGCGACGCTCACCTTGCCCGGCATCGCCGGCATCATCCTGGGCATCGGCCTCGCGGTCGATGCGAACATCCTAATCAACGAGCGAATACGCGAGGAAGCCAGGAAGGGCGCCAGCGCCTTTGCCGCCCTCGATCGAGGTTTCAGCCGCGCCTACTCGACCATCGTGGACGCCAACGTGACCTCGCTGATCGCGACCGCGATGCTGTTCATGTTCGGCACGGGGCCGGTGCGTGGCTTCGCCATCACCATGATCGTCGGCATAGTCGTCTCGATGTTCACTGCGGTGGCCATCGTCAGGCTGATGATGACGGAATGGGTGCGGTTCCGGCGCATGAAGACGATCCGGATCGAGCCGCTGATCCGCTTCGTGCCGGACAACACGAAGATCTCGTTCATGAAGGCCCGCTATTTCGGGATCATCGTGTCGCTGGTCCTGTCGCTCGCCTCGATCGGGCTGTTCATCAAGCCCGGCCTCAATTACGGCATCGACTTCACCGGCGGCATCCAGGTCGAGATCGCGCATACCAAGCCGGACGAGATCGGGACGCTCCGCTCCGATCTCGGCACGCTCAGCCTCGGTGAGATCGCGCTGCAGGAGGTTGGCGGCGACGGGAACGTCCTCATCCGCATTCAGAGGCAGGAGGGCGGCGAAGACGCCCAGAACGCGGCGATCGCCTCGGTGCGCACCACGCTCCAGTCGATCGATGCGGACATCACGGTCGAACGCACGGAGGTCGTCGGCCCAAAGGTCAGCGGCGAACTGGCCCGCAACGGCGTCATCGCCGTCATCCTGTCGAGCCTCGGCATGCTTCTCTACATCTGGTGGCGCTTCGAGTGGAACTTCGCCATCGGCGCGGTCGCCACGCTGGTGCTCGATACGACGAAGACGGTCGGCTTCTTCGCGTTGATGGGGCTCGACTTCAACCTCACGGCGATCGCCGCGCTGCTGACGATCATCGGCTATTCGGTCAACGACAAGGTGGTCATCTACGACCGGATGCGCGAGAATTTGCGGCTGTCGAAGCGTTACGACCTGCGCAACGTCATCGACGCCAGCATCAACCAGACGCTGGCCCGGTGCCTGTTCACCTCGGCGACGACCTTCCTCGCCATGCTGCCCATGGCGATCTCGGGCGGCAGCGCGGTGGAGAACTTCGCGCTGCCGATGCTCTTCGGCATCTTCGTCGCGACGACGTCGTCGATCTTCATCGCCGCGCCGATCCTGCTCTTCCTCGGCGACTGGTGGCAGGCCAGGCGATCGAAGGAGCCGGCCGTAAAGGCTCTGCCGGCGGAGTAGCGTCACGGGGCCGCGGCGAAAACCGTGGCCCCAACTTCTTCGACTTGAACTCGGACGACATTTCGCACGTGCGAAGGCTTGGCAATTCTAAATCGATTAGATATAGCTGGCTCGACTGTCCGGAGCATCTCGTCCCCAATGACCAGCCAGACGATTCCCGTCGAGCCGTTCGACCTCGTGGTCTTCGGCGCCACCGGCGATCTGGCGGAGCGCAAGCTCCTGCCGGCCCTCTACCAGCGCCAGCTGGCCGGGCAATTCTCCGAGCCGACGCGCATCATCGGCGCCTCGCGCTCCGAGATGTCGGACGACGAGTATCGCAAGGTTGCCAGGGAGGCGATCGAGGCGCATGTGAAGCCCGGCGAGATCGTTGCCGAAGAGCTCGAGCGCTTCCTGGGCCGCCTGTCCTACATCCATATCGACGCGAATTCGGGTGAAGGCTTCGATCGCCTGCGCGATATCCTTGGTGGATCGGAAGCGATCCGCGCCTTCTATCTGGCCGTCTCGCCCGGTCTGTTCGCGCCGATCGCGCGCAACATCGAGGCGCATGGGCTGATCAACGAGCGTACGCGCATCGTGGTCGAAAAGCCGATCGGCCGCAGCCGCGAATCCGCCGCGCGTCTCAACGACGAGATAGGCCGCTTCTTCCGCGAGGAGCAGATTTTCCGCATCGACCACTATCTCGGCAAGGAGACGGTGCAGAACCTCATGGCGCTGCGCTTTGCCAACGCGCTGTTCGAGCCCTTGTGGAATTCTGCCCACATCGACCACGTCCAGATCACGGTCGCCGAGACCGTCGGCCTGGAAGGCCGCGCGGACTATTACGACAAGGCCGGCGCGCTGCGCGACATGGTCCAGAACCATATGCTGCAGCTCCTTTGCCTCGTCGCCATGGAGCCGCCATCCTCCATGGATGCCGATGCCGTGCGCGACGAGAAGCTGAAGGTCCTGCGCTCGCTGAAGCGCGTCAATGGCAGCGAGGCGCCGAAGCTGACGGTGCGCGGCCAGTATCGCGCTGGCGCTTCGGCCAACGGTGCGGTGAAAAGCTATGCCGACGACCTCGGCAGCCCCGACAGCGACACCGAAACTTTCGTCGCTATCAAGGCCGAGATCGCCAACTGGCGCTGGGCCGGCGTGCCGTTCTACCTGCGCACCGGCAAGCGGCTGGCCGAGCGCCTGTCGGAAATCGTCATCGTCTTCAAGCCGATCCCGCATTCGATCTTCGGCGACAATGCCGGGCCGGTGGTTGCGAACCAGCTCGTCATCCGCCTGCAGCCCGACGAAGGCGTGAAGCAGTGGATGATGATCAAGGACCCTGGTCCCGGCGGCATGCGCCTGCGCCATGTGCCCCTCGACATGAGCTTCGCCCAAGCCTTCGACGTCAGAAACCCCGACGCCTATGAGCGGCTGATCATGGACGTGATCCGCGGCAACCAGACGCTGTTCATGCGCCGCGACGAGGTTGAGGCGGCATGGGCCTGGATCGACCCGATCCTCGCCTCCTGGACCGAGAACGGCCACAAGGTGCAGGGCTATACCGCCGGCACCTGGGGCCCGACCGCCTCGATCGCGCTCATCGAGCGCGACGGGCGCACCTGGCACGACAGCACCTGAGGATGACGATGCGAACTGCCTGCTGGACCGAGGCCGCTACCCCTGCTGCGCTCGCCCGCGACCTTGCCAAGCGCGTCGCGGCTTGCCTGCTGCACGCCACCGAAGCACGCGGCCGAGCCGTCATCGCTGTTTCAGGCGGCACGACGCCCGGCAGGTTCTTCGACGCGCTGAGCGAGATGCCGGTCGACTGGTCGAAGGTGACCGTGACGCTGGTCGACGAACGGTTCGTGCCGCCGGAAAACGAGCGCTCGAACGAGAAGCTGGTCCGCGAGCGGCTGCTGAAGAATGCTGCTGCAAACGCCCGCTTCCAGGGCCTGTGGACCGGAGACGACAGCGTCGAGGTCGCCGCGCGCACAGCCGCCGACCGGATAGCTGCCCTGCCGACGCCCTTCGATATCGTGGTGCTGGGCATGGGCGCCGATGGCCACACGGCGTCATACTTCACCGACGCGCCGAACCTCGAGCGTCTGACCGATCCGGCGGAGCCGGCGACCGTCCTGCCGGTTGAAACGGCGGCCGGCGGCGAGCCGCGCCTGACCCTGACCATGCCGCTGATCGCCCAGGCTCGGCTTGTCGTGCTGCACATCGAGGGCGACGAGAAGAAGGCCGTCGTCAAGCGTGCGATCGACGGCGCCCCCTTGGGCGAACTGCCGGTCGCGACCATATTCGACCATGCGACGCATCCCGTCGAAATCTTCTGGGCACCGAAATAGGAGAGCCGCCATGGGCGCACATTCCGTCATCGAGGCCGTCACGAACCGCATCCGTGAACGCTCCAGGCCACGCCGCGAAACCTATCTCGAGCGCCTGGAGGCGGCAGCCTCGGCAACCCCGCATCGCTCCAAGCTGTCCTGCGGGAACCTCGCCCACGGTTTTGCCGCCTGCGGCGTCTCCGACAAGGCGGCGCTCGCCGGCGACGTCCTGCCGAACCTCGGCATCGTGACGGCCTATAACGACATGCTGTCGGCCCATCAGCCCTTCGAGACCTATCCGGAGATGATCCGCGCGGCTGCCCGCGAGGCCGGCGGCGTGGCGCAGGTCGCAGGCGGCGTTCCGGCAATGTGCGACGGTGTCACGCAAGGCCGCCCCGGCATGGAGCTGTCGCTCTTCTCGCGCGACGTCATCGCCATGTCGGCCGGCATCGCGCTGTCGCACGACATGTTCGACGCTGCCGTCTACCTCGGCGTCTGCGACAAGATCGTGCCGGGCCTGATCATTGCGGCACTCTCCTTTGGCCATCTGCCGGCCGTCTTTATCCCCGCCGGTCCGATGACGTCCGGCCTGCCCAACGACGAGAAGGCACGCATTCGCCAGCTCTATGCCGAGGGCAAGGTGGGCCGCGCGGAACTACTCGAGGCGGAATCGAAGAGCTATCACGGCCCCGGCACCTGCACCTTCTACGGCACGGCGAACTCCAACCAGATGCTGATGGAGATCATGGGCCTGCACACCCCGGGCTCCTCCTTCGTCAATCCGGGCACGCCGCTGCGCGATGCCCTGACGCGCGAGGCGGCGAAGCGTGCTCTGAGCCTGACCCGCCTAGGCAACGCCTACACGCCAGTCGGCCGCATGATCGACGAGCGCTCGGTCGTCAACGGCATCGTGGGTCTCAATGCCACGGGCGGCTCGACCAACCTCACGATCCATTTGATCGCGATGGCGGCAGCCGCGGGCATCGTCATCGACTGGCAGGACATCGCCGAGATTTCCGACGCCGTACCGCTGCTCGCCCGCGTCTATCCGAACGGCCTTGCCGACGTGAACCATTTCGCTGCTGCCGGCGGCCTCGGCTTCATGATCCGCGAGCTTCTGTCGGTCGGGCTTCTGCATGATGACGTCCAGACGGTCTGGGGGGAGGGGCTCTCCAACTATTCCGTCGAAGCGCGCCTCGGCACCGATGGCGCGATCGAACGCGTGCCGGCGCCGGATCTCAGCGGCGACGAGAAGGTTCTCGTCCCGGTCGCCAAGGCCTTCCAGCCGAATGGCGGCCTGAAGCTCCTCACCGGCAACATGGGCAATGCGATCATCAAGGTTTCCGCCGTCAAGCCGGAGCGCCGCGTGATCGAGGCGCCGGCGATCGTCTTCGACAGCCAGGAGGCGCTCAACGACGCCTTCAAAGCGGGCACGCTCGACCGCGATTTCGTGGCTGTCGTCCGCTTCCAGGGGCCGAAGGCGAACGGCATGCCGGAACTGCACCGGCTGACGACCGTGCTCGGCGTGCTGCAGGATCGTGGGCGCAAGGTCGCGCTCGTCACGGACGGGCGCATGTCCGGTGCATCCGGCAAGGTGCCGGCGGCGATCCACGTCACGCCCGAGGCGCTCGATGGCGGGCCGATCGGCCTCGTCCGCGACGGCGACATCGTGCGGGTGGATGCGGAAGCCGGAACGCTGGAGATGCTGGTGGATGCGGCGACGCTCGCTACCCGCAAGCTCGAAATCCCGGATCTTTCGGCCAACGATTTCGGTCTCGGACGCGATCTCTTCTCGATGTTCCGCCGCGCTGCCGGCCGCGCCGACCAGGGCGCGTCCGTTTTCGGCTGACTCATGCTCCCCGCTAGGGGATGGAGATCTCCGAGCGCTCGCCGGCCTTGATCGTGACGGCGGTTTCTTCCTGCGGCCCGTCGTCGGGCAGGTTCTTGACGACGACATAGTCACCGGCTGTCAGCGTGGTCTGGAAGGTGTCGCCGTAGGACTGCACGATCTGCTGGCGGTTGCCCTGAATGTCCTTGGCGGCCGCCAGGATCACGATCTCCGACGCCCCCGGCGCGGAAACGGTCAGTACGCCTGCGTTGAGCAGCACGCTCGCTTCCGACAATTCGCCGGTCTTCACGGTCACAATCGCCTCGGCCGTCGCCTCGGCCATACGGGCGATGACGGCGTAGTCGCCAGGTGGCAGGTCGTAGCTGCTGTCGGGGCCGTATCCGTAGGCGACATCCTCTCGCGATCCGTCGATCTTCTTGGCTGCCTTGACGATGTTCAGCGCCAGCCCGCCATCATCGACCCGCATGCCTTCGACATAGAACGCATTGACCACGAGGCGCCCGACGCCGACCACGATGTCGCGCTCGATCGTCTCGCCGGCTGCAAGCTGCAGCGTCTCGCTGACGCTGCCTTCGCCGATCCGCACGTTGACAACCTGCTCGCCGGCCGGAAACACCGCGTCCAGTTGGCCGTAATAGGTGGTGTCGCCGTCGCCGGGATAGAGCACGTTGATCGCGGCACCATCTTCGACGTCGGCACCTTCGCTGGGCAGCGCGCGAATGATCATCGTGCCGGCATTCAGCACGAAGCGCGGCTCGTAGAGAGTGCCCGGCTCGATCGTCACCGTCTGCTCCGCCTTGGCGTGGTCCAGCCTTGCCTCGATCACATAAGTGCCCGGCTCGAGCGTGCCCTGCCAGTTGTCGTACTCGGTCGAAAGATACTCGCCGCGCTCGCCGGATGCGTCGGCGCGATAGACCTCCCACGCCTGACCCTCACGTCCGATCACCTCGGACTCGGCTGTCAGGGAAAGCGTCGGGACGATGTTGAACTCGAAGGTCGGCTGCGGCGCGGGTGCCGGTTCAGGCTCCGGCGCCGCCTGCACCACCACGGTCTGCGTCAGCGCATCGGCGAGCGATCCGGCATCGCCGGCCTGGATGTACGTGCCGCCGGTATTGTCCGCCAGGCAGGCGACCTGCCTGCCTTCCTCGTCCGACAGGCCGAAACCAACGACATGCATCGTGAAGTCGATGCCAGACTGTTCGAGTTCGTTGGCAAGCGCGCAGGGGTCCGCGTTGCAGGTTTCGATGCCGTCCGTGATCAGGATGACGGTGGCTTTCTCTTCGGTGAAGCGCAGCGATTGCGCCGCCTGCTTCACCGCTTCCGAAAGCGGCGTCTTGCCGAGGAAGCGCATGGTGTCGGCGGCATCCGCGATCGCGCTGCCCGTTCCGGCAGCAGGGGCTACGACGAGCTCGATGTCGGTGCAACTGCCCTTTTCGCGATGACCGTAGGCCATCAGCCCGAGTTCGAGATCGGCAGGGACCGTCTGGAGAACCGTGCGCAACGTGTCGCGTGCGATCTCGAGCTTGGGCGTGCCCTCGATCTGGCCCCACATGGATGCCGACGCGTCGAGCACGATGATCGCGCGTTCCGCTTGCGCGGCTCCACTTATCGTCGTCGCCGCAAGGACGCCCGCCACCATCGCTTTGCGCAACCGCATCCCCCGCTCCCCTTATGTCAAATGACGTAGCGGAATTGGTAGACGAGGCCCGCCGGGCTGGCAATCGGCGTCAGATGCGGTCGCGCAGCGCGAACCAGTTGAGCGCAAGCCACATCAGGAGCGGGCGGAAGCGTCGGCCGCCAGGAAACGCAGGGATCTTCAGGTCCTCGAAAAGCTTCAGCTTCTCGCGTCTGCCGCCCAGCGCCTCGGCATAAAGCCGGCCGGTGAAGTTCGCGAGCATGACGCCGTGGCCGGAAAACCCGCCGATGGAGATCACGTTCGGCATCACCTCGCGCATGTAGGGCAGGCGCGGCATGGTGATGCCGACATAGCCGCCCCAGGCATGGGTGATCTCGGTCGTGGCGAGCTGCGGGTAGATCTCTGCGATCTGGCGCTGGATGTCGCGTTTGATGTCGGCCGGGTCCGACGAGGAATAGACCTCGCGCCCGCCGAAGAGCAGCCGACCGTCCACCGACTTGCGGAAATAGCGCACGACGAAGCGGCTGTCGTCGACCGCCTCGCCGCCGGGGATCACCTGGCTGTCGTCGCCAAGTGGCACGGTCGCTCCGATGAAGGAGCCGATCGGCATGACATGCGCCGCCGCCTTCGCCTCCAGCGACCCGCCATAGGCGTTCGTTACGATCAGCGCGTGCTTGGCCGTAATCGTCCCGCTTGCCGTCTCGACCGTGACGCGCCCGCCTTCGGAGCGGATCGCCGTAGCCTTCGTGGTCTCGAAGAGCTTTGCACCCGCAGCATGCGCGACGCGCGCGGTGCTGACGAGCAGCTTCATCGGGTTGAGGTGGCCTGTCCCCATATCCGCCGAGCCGCCGAAATAGGCGCGCGAGCCAAGCCGCCTTTCGGTCTCGGCGGCATCCATGAAGCTGACATGCGGATAGCCGGCCTTCTCAGCCATGTAGTCCGCATAGGCGCGGTACTCGTCGACATAGCGCTGCTTGTGCGCCACCGAAAGCTGCCCCACACGGTAGTCGGCATCGATGCTGTTCGCTTCCATGAACGAGAGGAGATGGTGCTTTGCCTCCTCGGCCACGTCGAACAGCGCCTTGGCGCGGGTCCAGCCGACCTGCTTTTCCATCTCGTCCAGCGCCACGCGCTGGCCGGTGCCAAGCTGCCCGCCATTGCGCCCGGAGGCGCCGTCGCCGAAGCGATGCTGCTCGATGAGCACGACGTCGCTGCCCTGCCGCGCCAGCTCGACTGCCGCCGAGAGCCCAGCGAACCCGCCGCCGACGATGACGACGTCGGCGCTTCGGCTGCCGTCGAGCGCCGGATAGGCGGGCCGTTCGCCGACTGTCGCTTCGTAGAACGAGATGCCGGGGGAGATTGGAGATTGGTACATGGGAGCCATAGGTGAATGGTGAATGGTCAGTGGTGAATGGGGGCAGGATCTGAAGTCCGATCAATCCAGCCAGATCGCCACTCGAAAATCTTCACCATTCACCATTCACCATTCACTACTCGCCATCAGACGTTCAAAAGCAGATATTCCCGCTCCCACGGGCTGATCACTTCCATGAACGTCTCGAACTCCGCCTTCTTGATCGCCGCATAGGTGGAGACGAACGGCTCGCCGAGGATCTCGCGCAGATCGTCGTCGCGTTCGAAGAGGTCCACGGCTTCGAGCAGGCCGCGCGGCAGTTCGATCTCGTCCTCATTGACCGCCTTGCCCGACGGCGCGTCGGGCATCTCGCGCTTCAGGATGCCGATGAGGCCGCAGGCGAGCGAACCGGCAAGCGCCAGATAGGGGTTGGCGTCCGAAGAGGGAATGCGGTTTTCCACGCGCCGCGCACCCGGATCGGAGCGCGGGATGCGGAAGGCCGTCGTCCGGTTGTCGTAGCCCCACCGCGTGTTGACCGGCGCGGATGCGGCCTGCGTCAGTCGGCGATAGGAGTTCACATAAGGAGCGAACATGGCGAGCGCGTTCGGCACGTGCCGCTGCATGCCGCCGACGAAGTGCAGGAACGCCTCGGACTCGCTGCCATCGGCCTTGGAGAATACGTTGCGGCCGGTCTCGATATCGACCACTGACTGGTGGATGTGCATCGCCGAGCCCGGCTGGCCCTGGATCGGCTTGGCCATGAAGGTCGCGTAGGTGTCGTGTTTCAGCGCCGCCTCGCGGATCGTGCGCTTGAACATGAAGACCTGGTCGGCAAGCTCGACCGGATCGCCATGGCGAAGGTTGATCTCGAGCTGGCCCGCGCCCTCCTCGTGGATCAGCGTGTCGATCTCGAGCCCCTGGGCTTCGGAGAAGTGGTAGATGTCGTCGATGAGCTCGTCGAACTCGTTGACGCCCGCGATCGAATAGCCCTGGCCACCGCCGATGGGCCGGCCGGTGCGCCCCACGGGTGGCGTCAGCGGATAGTCGGGATCGGGGTTCTTGTTGACGAGATAAAACTCGATCTCCGGCGCCACGATCGGGCGGAGACCGTGATCGGCATAGGCCTTGACGATGCGCTTCAGAACGTTGCGCGGCGTAAACTCGACGTCGCGCCCGTCCTGGTAGACGAGGTCGCAGATTACCTGTGCCGTCGGGTCGGTTTCCCACGGAACGACGCAGAGCGTGCCGAGATCGGGTAAGAGCTTCAGGTCGCCGTCGGCTTCCGGATAGGCAAAGCCGTTGCCATCTTCCGGATAGCGCCCGGAGATGGTCGTCATGAAGACGCCGGAGGGCAGCGCGAGCGAGGTGTTCGAGGTGAACTTCTTCGACGGCATCATCTTGCCGCGCGCGATGCCGGCCTGGTCGGGCGTGATGCACTCGATGTCCTCGATGCCGCGCCATTCCAGCCAGTCTGCGGTTTCCTTCCAGGACTTCACTCCGCGGAGGCTTTCGACGAATGCGGGTACCTTTTGCCTGGCCGCCTTGCCGCGCGGCCGGACTTCCTTCTTGTCAACGGGCATCAATCACCGGTTCTTGGTTGCCTGATCGCTACTATAACCGGGCCACCGGTAAACGAACAGGGCGACATCCGAACGCAACGACGCCGGCATCTCGCGGGAAGATGCCGGCGTCGAGACGCTGTGGCGGTCGGTTCAGGCGCCCGTCGGCGCGTTGGCAACCACGACCGGGATCAGGAGGTCGCCCCAGTGGCCGTCGCCTGCGTGGTGGCGCGCCGAGCGCACCAGTTCAACCGAGACGCCGGCTTCGACCGCCTTCATCACCGACTGGTTCAGCCGGTGCAGGTCGTTCGCCACCATGCGGATGGCTGCCTGCTGGTCCGTATTCATGGCGGAGGACTGTTCCTCTGCCCGTTCCTTGACGCGTGTCCTGGGGCTCATAGTGGTTCTCCCTTAAGTCTGTTTATTCGGCAGGCTTACTCGGCTGCCGGGCGGAACTGCTCGTGTTCCGTCGATTCCTTCATCGCCGTCGTCGAGGACTGGCCGCCGGTGATCGCGATCGACACCGCGTCGAAATAGCCGGTGCCGACTTCGCGCTGGTGCTTGGTCGCCGTGTAGCCGTTGGCTTCGGCTGCGAACTCGGCTTCCTGCAGCTCCGAATACGCCGCCATCTGGCGCTCTTTGTAGCCACGGGCGAGCTCGAACATGCCGAAGTTCAGCTGGTGGAAGCCGGCGAGCGTGATGAACTGGAACTTGTAGCCCATCGCGCCGAGTTCACGCTGGAACTTGGCGATCGTCGCGTCGTCGAGGTTCTTCTTCCAGTTGAAGGAAGGCGAGCAATTGTACGCCAGCCGCTTGCCGGGATGTGCTTTGTGCACCGCCTCGGCGAACTTTTTTGCCTGGGCGAGGTCCGGCTTGCCGGTCTCCATCCAGATCAGGTCGCAATGCGGCGCATAGGCGATGGCGCGCGCGATGCACGGCTCGATGCCGTTCTTCACCTGGTAGAAGCCTTCCGTCGTGCGCCCCGCATCATAGTCGACGAAGGGACGGTCGCGCTCATCGATGTCCGAGGTGAGAAGCTTCGCGGCCTCGGCATCGGTGCGCGCCACGATCAGCGTCGGCACGCCCATGATGTCGGCTGCGAGACGCGCCGCATCGAGGTTGCGGATGTGCGCAGCCGTCGGGATCAGAACCTTGCCGCCGAGATGGCCGCACTTCTTTTCCGATGCGAGCTGATCCTCGAAGTGGACGCCTGCGACGCCGGCCTCGATGAAGGCCTTCATGATCTCGAACGCATTGAGCGGGCCGCCGAAACCGGCTTCCGCGTCGGCCACGATCGGCGCAAACCAGGTGTCGACCGACAGCCCGTTGCCTTCCGCCGTTTCGATCTGGTCGGCGCGCTGCAGCGTGCGGTTGATCCGCTTGGCAAGCTCCGGCGCGGCATTGGCCGGGTAGAGCGACTGGTCGGGGTACATCTGCGATGCCGTGTTGGCGTCGGCCGCAACCTGCCAGCCCGACAGGTAGATCGCCTTCAGCCCGGCACGAACCATCTGCATGGCCTGGTTGCCGGAGAGCGCACCGAGCGCGTTGACGAAATCCTCGCGGTCAAGCAACTGCCACAGGCGATTTGCGCCCATCTCGGCGAGCGTATGACGGATCTGCACAGAGCCGCGCAGCCGCTTCACATCCTCGGCGGTGTAGGGCCGCTCGAGACCGTCGAAGCGGCCTTCCGGTGCCGAGGGAACGAGGTTGTAAAAGTCGGTCATCACAGTCTCCGGTCTTCATCTGTCTTGTTCGGGATCGATCGATCCTTCTGCAACGGCTTTTACAGTGCGCTGCACCAATCAACGAGCGAAAAGCCGAAAAGGCCGGTTGGAAAGAGGTCACGCTGTCTTGTCTGTGACAGGTGCAGCGTGTAAATCTGTAAAAGCTGTCAAGAATGGGTTGGGCGGTCGTGGTGTCACAAAGCTGTAAAGTTGGAGCGACGCCTTCCCAGGGAGGCACCGTCCTTCATGGCTGAGCGCAAGGTCTTCGCGGGTCCGCGCATCCGGAGGCTGCGCAACGAGAAGGGCCTGACCCAGACCGCCATGGCGGAGGGGCTCGGCATCTCGCCGTCCTACCTGAACCTGATCGAGCGCAACCAGCGACCGCTGACGGTGCAGATCATCCTCAAGCTCGCATCCGCCTACCATGTCGATCCCGAAGAGCTGCAAGCCGAGGATGCCGGCGTCGTCACGTCGCTGAAGGAAGTCTTCGGCGACCCGCTGCTGGCTGGCGAACTGCCCGGCGACCAGGAACTGATCGAAATCGCGGAAGCCGCGCCCAATGCCGCATCGGCCGTGCTCAAGCTCTACCGCGCCTATCGCGAGCAGGCGCAGCGGCTGTCCGACCTGAACGAGGTGCTCGCCCGCGAAGGCCGCGCGACGGAGCTGGCGGAAACCCGCCTTCCGCTAGACGAAGTCCGCGATCTCTTCGAGCGCCGGCCGAACCATCTGCAGGCCATCGACGATGGCGCCGAAGCCTTCCACGAGGCGCTCAAGCCCGGCGACGATCTGCGCACCGCGCTGCGCGACTGGCTTCAGGCCGAGCATGGCATCACGGTGCGGCTCCTGCCGGCCGCCACCATGCCCAACTGGCGCCGACGCTATGACCGCCACTCGCAGCGGCTGTTCATCTCCGAGCGCCTCTCTCCCTTCGACCAGCTGCGCGAAGTGGCGATCGAGGCGAGCCTCCTGAAGCTGCGCGATCTCGTGCAGGCGGAAGTGGCGGGGCTCAAGCTTTCGAGCGACGAGGCGCGGCGGCTCGCCCGCTTCGAGATCGCCCGCTACGCCGCGCACGCGCTGATGATGCCCTACGGCGCCTTTCACGCGGCCGCGCAGCGCGCACGCTACGATGTGGACGTGCTGCGCTCGCGCTTCGGCGTCTCCTTCGAGCAGGCTGCGAACCGCCTGACGACGCTCTGCCGACCCGGCGCCGCAGGCGTGCCGTTCTTCATGCTGGAGATCGACAATGCCGGCCACCGGTTCCGCCGCGCCGGCGCGCAAGGCTTCCCGCATGCCCGCTTCGGCGGCGGCTGCCCAAAGCTCGCGATCCACGCCGCCTTCTCGCAGCCCGGCCAGATCCTCGTCGAGGCGGTGGAAATGCCGGACGGCGCGGAGTTCCTGACGGTCGCGCGCACGCTGGAAGGCCCACAGGGCTCGTTCTCCGAGCGGCCGCGCCGCACCGCGCTCCTGCTTGCCTGCGACATCGGCTTTCGTGACGAGACGGTCTATGCCGCGGCCCTGCCGCAGGCCGGCGGCCGCACGGCAAGCGTGCCCGCGCTGCCCGTCGGGCCCGACTGTCGCCTCTGCGAACGCGTCGGCTGCCTCGCCCGCGCCGAGCCACCGATCACCCGCCCGCTCGGCCTCGACGGCATGACGACCGGCATGAGCGCCTTCGATTTCCAGTAAATCGATCCGGAAACGGCCGGTTGGAAAGGAAAAGCTGGCTTTGCGGGCCTTTTGGCTCTATGCGGCGCGTCAACAACAGGTTCCCCGACATGACCCCGACCGACGACGCCACGCCCGCAGCCCTGCCGGCGTCCATTCACCCCGCTCTTGCCGCAGCGCTCGAAGGCCATGGCTATCTGAGCCTGACGCCCGTGCAGCTGGCGATGCTCGAGCAGGAAAATGGCGAGGCGGACCTGCTCGTCTCAGCGCAGACCGGCTCCGGCAAGACCGTCGCTTTCGGTCTGGCCGTCGCGCCGAACCTTCTGGGCGATGCCGAGCGCTTCGGCCCGGCAGCCCGCCCGCTCGGCCTCGTCATCGCGCCGACGCGTGAACTCGCCATGCAGGTGCAGCGCGAACTCGACTGGCTCTACGGCAACGCGGACATCCGCACCGCGACATGCGTCGGCGGAATGGACATGCGGTCCGAACGGCGCGCGCTGGAGCGCGGCGCGCATCTCGTCGTCGGCACGCCGGGGCGCCTGCGCGACCACATTACCAAGGGCTCGCTCGATCTCGGAGCGGTGCGCGCCGTCGTCCTGGACGAGGCCGACGAGATGCTCGACCTCGGCTTCCGCGAGGATCTGGAGTTCATCCTGGCGGCAGCGCCCGGCGACCGGCGTACGCTGATGTTCTCGGCCACCGTGCCCCGCGGCATTGCCGAACTCGCGCGCACCTTCCAGCACGACGCCATCCGCGTTGCGGTGACGGCCTCGACCGAGCAGCACGCCGACATCGAATACCAGATGATGCTGGTGCGCCGCGACGAGCGCGAGCACGCGATCATCAACACGCTGCTGCATTCCGAAAGCACCGCCGCGCTCGTCTTCTGCCATACGCGCGAAGCCGTCCGGCACCTGACGGCACGGCTTGCCAATCGTGGCTTCGCCGTCGTCGCGCTGTCGGGCGAACTCGCCCAGTCGGAACGCTCCAGCGCGCTGCAGGCCATGCGCGACGGCCGCGCCCATGTCTGCGTCGCGACCGACGTTGCGGCCCGCGGCATCGACCTGCCCAATCTCGACCTCGTAATCCACGCCGACGTGCCGAGCAATCCGGCGACGCTGCTGCATCGCTCCGGCCGCACTGGCCGCGCAGGCCGAAAGGGCGTCTGCGTGCTGATTGTGCCGGAGACGCGCCGCGGCGCCGCCCAGCGCGTGCTCTCGCTGGCCAAGCTTGACGCGTCCGTGGTCGCCGCACCCGGCATCGCCGAGATCGAAACGCGCTATCGGCGCCAGATCCTCGACACGGTGCTCGCCGCCAAGGCGCCCGACGAGGCTGAAGCTGCCATCGTCGCAGACATGCTGCGCGACGCGACACCCGAGCAGATCGCGACCGCTTTCCTGCGCCGTGAGCTCGCCGCCCGTCCGGTTCCCGAAGAACTCCAGCCGCTCCCCGTTCATGCGATGCAGGCCAAGCCGCGCCGCGAGAAGCGCTTCGAGGACGCCGGGCCCGAGCGCACCCGCGAGCCGCGCGGGCCGGACATGGTCGGCGGTGTCTGGTTCACGCTGTCGCTCGGCCGCAAGCAGCGCGCCGATCCCAAATGGCTCTTGCCGATGATCTGCAAGGCCGGTGGCGTGACCAAGCGGGACGTCGGCTCGATCCGCATCGACGACAACGAGACGCGCTTCGAGATCTCGGCCGAAAAGGCCGCAGCCTATGCCGACCGGATCGGCGAGGCGGGCGCGCTCGAACGCGGCATCATCATCGCGCCTACGGGCGGCAACCGTGGCCCGGCTGCAAAGCCGGCACGGTTCAAGGACAAGCGCGGCAAGCCTGCCGGCGACAAGCCGTTCGCCAAGAAGCCCTTTGCCAAGAAGGCCTTCGACAGCGACCGCCCGCCCGCAGACGACCGCCCGCGCAAGCCGAAGAAGCCCAAGAAGAACCGCGCCAACTAGGCGCGGCTCTTCAAGTTGCCTTCAGGCGATCAAGCGATCTCCAGCACCACATTGCCGATCATGCGCCCGCCCTCGACCGCCTCGTGCGCGGCCGCAGTCTCGGCGAGCGGAAAGCGCGCCGCGATGGTGTGCGTTAGCGCGTTTTCGGCAAGCAGCCCGTCAAGGTCGGCGAGCGCCTGGCGGCGCTGGTCGGCGGTGAGTTCGTAGACCAGGAAGAAGCGCAGCGTCAGGTTCGACCAGAGCAGGGTCGGGAAGCTGACCGGGATGTCGGTCGCGACGTTCGAGCCGTAGCAGACGAACGCCCCATGCGGCGCGAGGATGCCGTCCGGCAGCATGCCCGCCGTGGTCGAGAAATCCATGTCGAGGATGGCGTCGGCGCCCCTGCCGCCGGTGGCCGCCTTCACCCGCGCCGCCACGTCCTCCGAGCGATAGTCGATGATGTCGGCGGCACCGGCGGCAGCGGCATGGTCGGCGCGCTCCGGCGATGCCGTCGTCAGAACCCGCGCGCCGCGCTGCACGGCGATCTGCGTCGCGTAGTGGCCGACGGCGGCGGCCCCTCCGGTGATCAGCACCGTCTTGCCGTCGATGTCGCCGAGATGGTTCACGCCCTGGATCGCGGTGAGCGCTGGAATGCCGAAGCAGGACGCCTCGGCGAACCCGACCTGGTCGGGCAGGCGCACGGCCTGCTCGGCATTGACGGCGATGTATTCGGCCGCCGTGCCGAATGGGCGCTTCCACTGGCCGTTCCAGATCCAGACCCGCTCGCCGACGCGCGCCGCATCGACCCCTTCGCCGACTGCCTCGATAATGCCGGCGCCGTCCGAATGCGGGATGATGCGTGGCGCGATCAGCGGCCGGCCGCGGCGGCTCTTCACGTCCGACGGGTTGACGCCCGACGCATGCAGCCTGACGAGGACCTGTCCGGGGCCGGCCCTCGGCGTCTCCGTCTCGCCATGGACGAGCACGTCCCGCGCTGCACCGTTCTTCTCGTACCAGACCGCCTTCATCACTGCTTTCCGCCGATAGCCCTTGTCATGCGATATGAAGGAGCTTGGCCCACCTTCGCAACCCGCGATGACGCTGGATCAGCGGCACCCGTCGCGCTGGCTGTGGCACGGCGAGGGGCGGCGTGCTGAATGAAGCTCGAACGGAGACGACCGGCGTGACCACGAGCGCCACCCCCACATCGCCCGGAACCGATGGCCGCGCCCGCCTGTCAAGCGAGCGCGTCGGCATCCTGCTGGTCTTCTCCTCCGCGCTGATCTGGAGCTTTGGCGGCACGATCGGACGTTTCGTCGAGCATCTGGATTCCTGGACTGTCGTGTTCTGGCGCTCCTTCTGGGCGGTCGCCTTCCTGTTGGCCTTCATGGCCTGGCGCGACGGCGTGCGCGGCACGCTGGCGCTTTTCCGTGGCATGGGCCTGCCGGGCCTCGTGGTCGCCGCCTGTTTTGCCACTGCCTCGACCTGCTTCGTCGTCGCGCTCTCCTATACGAGCGTCGCCAATATCCTCCTGATGCAGGCCGGCGCACCGCTCTTTGCCGCGCTTATTGCCTGGGCGATCCTCGGCGAGCAGATCTCGCGCGCGACCTGGGCAGCGATTGCCGCGGTGATCGCTGGCGTCGCGATCATGGTCTCGAAATCCTTTGACGGCACCGTCTCGCCCATTGGAGACGGGCTGGCGCTGACAACCGCGCTCGTCTTCGCGGTCGCGACCGTGATCACGCGCCGCTACGCCCATGTGCGCATGACGCCCGCCACCTGCCTCGGTGCGGGCATTGCCGGCGCGATCTCCTTCGTCATGGCGCCAACTCTTGCGGTCGGGCTCGGCGACACCGGTTTCCTCTTCGCCTTCGGCGCGCTCAACCTCGGCCTGGGGCTGGCGCTCTTTGCCAGTGGCGCGCGGCTCATCCCGGCCGCGATCGCAGCACTTCTCGGCACGTTCGAGACTCTGCTCGGCCCGATCTGGGTCTGGCTCATCCATTCGGAGGTGCCGAACGGGCGCACGCTCATGGGCGGCGCGGTCGTGCTCGCCGCGCTCGTCTTCCATATCGGCATGGAGTTTCGGCGTCAGAACCGTCCGGCCAGACCCGGCACCACCGGCTTCCCGCAGCCTAGCTGAGCTCAGTCGCTGGGCGGGCGGATCAGGTAGATCACGAACCAGGCCGGCAGGATCACGATCGATCCGAGGATGATGTTCGGCAGAGCCCATTCGAGGCCGCTCTGCAGCATCGCCATCGTGGCTTCCGGCGTCAGGCCCGCTTTGGCGAGAAGATCGGCGGCCTTGATGTCGAGCGCGCCCAGCGCAAGGCCGGTGACGAGCGAGATCGTCACGATCTTGAACAGAGCGGCCGCGAACCTGAACATCAAAAACCCCGATCGGCGGGCCTTCTACCGGCCCGCACACCCGTCAATCACGATAGACAAGGATGCTGAACGAAACCTTTCCGCTGCGGCAGCGTGAAGCGCTCCGGCTGAAACATGAGCGCCAAGCTCCTGATTTCCCGAATAAAACTTGACAAAGCCAGTTTAGAATAATTCTAAAACATTGATATCCTTATCTTATCGGTTGACCTGAGTAAAATGATCAAGCATTTGGCGGTCAGGCTTCGCGTTCTGAAGCCACGCAATTGCCCAAGATAGGGCGATGCGGGCCCTTCACGTCAGGAGGAAATCCGATGTCCAAGAATTACGCGTCCCGTCTGGTCGCTGCAGCCCTCGCGGGCGCGGTCGCAACGACGGCTTTCCCGGTCTTCGCGCAGGATCAGGTGGTCAACATCTATTCCTATCGCCAGCCCGATCTGATCAAGCCCGTCCTCGACGCCTTCACCGCGCAGACCGGCATCCGCACGGAAGTGCTGTTCCTGGATCGTGGCCTGGAAGAGCGCATCGAGGCCGAGGGCGTGAACTCGCCGGCCGACGTGATCCTCACCATCGACATCGCGCGCCTCGTGGCGGTGCAGGAGCGTGGCGTCACGCAGCCGGTCGTCGATGAAGAAATCGAGGCCAACATTCCGGCCGAATACCGCGATCCGGAAGGCAACTGGTTCGGCCTGACGCGCCGTGGCCGCGTGGTCTACGCCTCGCGCGACCGCGTCGAAGCCGACACGCTGACCTATGCAGAGCTCGCCGATCCGAAGTACCGGGACGCGTTCTGCATCCGCACCGGCCAGCACGACTACAACCTCGCTCTCTTCTCCGCGATGATCGCCCATTGGGGCGAGGAGCAGACCGAGGAGTGGATGCGCGGCTTCAAGGAGAACCTTGCCCGCAAGCCCGACGGCAACGACCGCAGCCAGGCGCAGGGCATCGCCGCCGGCGAGTGCGAGATGTCGCTCGGCAACACCTATTATGTCGGCCTGATGCGCAACAACGAGCAGGAGCCGGAACAGAAGGAATGGGAAGCGGCCATCAAGGTCATCTTCCCGACCTTCGAGGACGGCGGCACGCATGTGAACATTTCGGGCATGGCCATGGCCAAGCACGCGCCGAACCGCGACAACGCGCTCGCGCTCATGCGCTACCTCACCTCCGACGAGGCGCAGGCGATCTACGCCGAGCAGGTGTACGAGTATCCGGTGAAGGCCGGCGTCGAGCCGTCCGAGACCGTGCAGTCCTTCGGCGAGCTCAACGCCGACACGCTGCCGCTGGCGGAAATCGCCAAGAACCGCCGCGCGGCTTCCGAGATGGTCGACCGCGTCGGCCTCGACGATGGCCCGAGCAGCTAAGCATTCAGGCATTGACGCAATCGCAAGGTCGGCGGGCATAGAGCTCACCGGCCTTGCGGCCATTTTGGGGGTGGCATGACGGACGTGACGATGACGGCTCGCCGCCGGCGCGCCACGAAGCGGCCGCGCCATGATGTGTCGGTCGGCCTCAGCCTGCTGGTCGCCGCGCTCGTGATCCTGCCGGTGGCGACGCTGGCCGGGATCGCACTGACGGGCACCGGCGAGATCTGGCCGCATCTGGCGCGCCACGTGCTGCCGTCCTCCACGCTGACAACCATTCATCTGCTGGCGCTGACCGCGCTTGGAACCGCTACGATCGGCGTCGTCTGTTCCTGGCTCGTCGTCGCCTTCGAATTCCCAATGCGCCGGACGCTCGCCTGGGCGCTGATCCTGCCGCTTGCCGTCCCGCCCTATCTGGCGGCCTATGCCTTCGGCGAGATGTTCACGCCTTCGGGGCCGGTGCAGAGCGCGATCCGCGCGGTCTTCGGCTTCCAGACCTCGCGCGACTACTGGTTTCCCGACATCCGTTCCACGGGCGGCGCAGCGTTGGTGCTGTCGCTCGTGCTCTTTCCCTACGTCTACCTCACCTCCCGCCTCGCCTTCCTGATGCAAGGCAGGGCGATTGCAGACGTTGCCCGCACGCTGGGTGCCAACCCGGCCAAGGTGTTCTTCCGCGTGCTCCTGCCGGTCGCGCGGCCGGCGATCGTCGCCGGCGTCGTGCTCGTGCTGATGGAGACCGTCAACGATATCGGCGCGTCCGAATTCCTCGGCGTGCGCACGCTCACCTTCTCGATCTTCTCGACCTGGCTCAACCGGGGTTCGCTGGAGGGCGCGGCGCAGATCGCGATCCTGATGCTGCTGATCGTCTTTGCGCTGATCGCCGCGGAGCAATGGGCGCGCCGCGCCCAGCGCTTCCACAATGTGCGCGCGACGCAGATGAACGTGCGCCCGGCTCGGGTGCAGCTCACGGGCTGGCGCGGCTGGCTGGCCTTCGCCGCCTGCGCGCTGCCGGTCGGCTTCGGCTTCGGCATTCCCGCCTGGGTCTTTGGCTCCTACGCCTCGCGCAGGCTCCACCAGCTCTCCGAGCCGCAGCTCTGGTCTGCCCTGTCGAACTCGGTCATCACGGCACTCCTGACCGCGCTTGTCGCGATCGTGGTCGCGCTTCTCCTCATCAACGCAGCACGGCTGGCGAAGTCCCGCTTCGTCTCGACGGCGACGCGCTTTGCCATGATCGGATACGCGCTGCCCGGCACCGTCATGGGCCTCGGCCTGCTATTCGCGCTCGCCCGCTTCGACAATTGGGTCGATGCCCTGATGCGCGCGAATTTCGGCGTCTCGACCGGCCTGCTGCTGACGGGTTCGGCGGGCGCCGTGGTGCTCGTCTGCGCGATCCGCTTTCTCGCACTCGCCGAAGGCTCGATCCGTTCGGGGCTGGAGAAGCTGCCGCCCAACATCGACGAGGCAGCCCGCTGCCTCGGCCGCGGCTCTTCGGCAAGTGCGGCCACGATCATTCTGCCGCTGCTATGGCCGGCAATCGTGACGGCAGGCGTGCTGGTCTTCGTCGACACGGTGAAGGAGCTCTCCGCGACGATCGTGCTGCGGCCTTTTGGCTTCAACACACTGGCGACCTATGTCTACGAGAACGCCTCGCGCGGGGTCCCGGAAGACGGCGCGGTGGCTGCGCTCATGATCATCGCGACCGCGCTCGTGCCGGTTGTACTTCTGTCGCGCGCATTGATGCGCGATCGCCATGCAATGATGTGACGGCCAGCAAAGAAGAAAGGCGCCGTCTTTCGAGGGCGCCTTCAAGAAGGTCAGATTAGCTTCACACGGGGACTTGGAGCTGAATGCGCATCTAAATCTGGCTGCGCCGACCTCAACAAGTTACCCACGACTATCCGCGCGACGGCTTAACGAAATCTTACCAGGGTGTCTCAGATTTTACGAATCGTTCAGCTCCGTGAAATCGCGGTTAAGATCGGCGTTAAGCCGGCGTTTACCCTGACTCAGCTTGCGAGCTGCGGCAGATCGCGGAAAAGGTCGAGCGCAGCGGGATTGGCCAGCGCTTCCTTGTTCTTAACCGCACGGCCATGGACGACATCGCGCACGGCCAATTCGACAATCTTGCCGGACTTGGTCCGCGGGATGTCCGCCACCGGTATGATCTTCGCCGGCACGTGGCGCGGCGAGGCGCCAGTCCGGATCTTGGTGCGGATCTGCTTCTCCAGCGCCTCGTCAAGGACGACGCCTTCAACTAGCCGCACGAAGAGGACCACGCGGGTGTCGTCGTCCCAGTCCTGCCCGATGCAGATCGCCTCGAGGATCTCCGGCATCTGCTCGACCTGGTTGTAGATCTCCGCCGTACCGATGCGCACGCCGCCGGGGTTGAGCGTCGCGTCCGAGCGGCCATGGATAATCATGCCGCCATGCTCGGTCCATTCGGCGAAGTCGCCATGGCACCAGACGTTCTCGAACCGGTCGAAATAGGCGGCATGATACTTGATGCCGTCCGGATCGTTCCAGAACATGATTGGCATGGACGGGAACGCCTTGGTGCAGACCAGTTCGCCCTTGCCGCGGGCAAGTGGCTTGCCGTCCTCGTCCCAGACATCCGTCGCCATGCCGAGGCCAGACACCTGGATTTCGCCGACAAAGACGGGCTTCGTCGGCGCGCCGAGCACAAAGCAGGCGGCGATGTCCGTTCCGCCCGAGATCGAGGCGAGATGCACATCCGCCTTGATGCCTTCATAGACGAAGCGGAAGCCTTCCGGAGCCAGCGGCGAGCCGGTCGACGACAGCGTGCGCACGGATGACAGATCGTGCGTCTCTATTGGCTTCAGGCCGGACTTGCGCACCGCGTCGATGAACTTCGCCGAGGTGCCGAAATAGGTCATCTTCTCGTCGCGTGCGAAATCGAAGATGACGTTGCCGTCCGGGTGGAAGGGCGAACCGTCATAGAGCAGCAGCGTCGCCTCGGAGGCGAGACCCGAGACGAGCCAGTTCCACATCATCCAGCCGCATGTGGTGAAGTAGAAAAAGCGGTCGCCGGGGTGGATGTCGGCGTTGAGCTTGTGCTCCTTCAGATGCTGCAGGATCATGCCGCCGGCGCAGTGCACGATGCATTTCGGCACGCCCGTCGTACCGGACGAAAACAGGATGTAGAGCGGATGGTCGAAGGGCAGGCGCAGGAAGCGCGGCTCGTCGGCCTCGAACCGTTCGGTCATGGACGTGAGCGTTTCCGCGATCTCGATCCGAGCCGCCAGCGCGTCCGCCTTGCCGAGATAGTCGACCACGAGAACCTTGCGCAGGCTCGGCAGCTTGGCCGTGACGTCCGCGACCTTGTCGCCGACATCGTTCGCCTTGCCGGCATACCAGTAGCCGTCGACCGTCACGAACATCACCGGCTCGATCTGCCCGAAGCGGTCGAGCACGCCCTGCGGGCCGAAATCCGGCGAGCAGGACGACCAGATCGCGCCGATGGACGTGGCGGCAAGCATTGCCGCGACCGCTTCGGGCATGTTCGGCATCATGGCCGCGATGCGGTCGCCGGTCTTCACGCCCTCGGCCTCGAAGGCCTGCTGCAGCTTGGAGACGAGTGCGCGCAGCTCGTCCCAGCTCATGCGGCGCTCGACCTTGTCCTCGCCGCGAAAGACGAGCGCATCGCCGTCGCCGCGTACGCGCAGCAAGTTCTCGGCAAAATTCAGCTGGGCGTCGGGAAAGAACTTGGCGCCGGGCATCCGGTCCCCGTCGGCAAGCACGCGCTCGCCGCGATCGCCGATCACGCCGCAATATTCCCAGACGAGCGACCAGAAACCTTCCCGGTCCTCGATAGACCAGGCATGGAGATCCTCGTAGCGCATCAGGTCGCGCCCGGTGATGCGGGAGGCAGCGACCGCGAATTTCGTCAGCGCCGACCCGGCGATCCGGTCTTCGGACGGGGTCCAGAGCGGTGCGGCTGCAGTCATCGATATCCTCCGGTCGATTTGCGACGTCGAGCCGTGGTAAAGCACAAGCCCGACGCGCCGCGCAAGCAATCGGCGCCGGCGCATCGAGTGCCAAGGGGATAACGCCTTTGGCGCGCCACAAATGCTTGAAATGTCGTGGTCTTGCGGTAAACCGGACCGGGGTCCATGTGGTCGCTGTGCCATAGCGCGCGGCCAGAATGGCGAGGGCAGATGAAACCAGGCATGATCCGCAAAGGGCTGGTCGCACTTGCCGCCTTGGCCGTGTTCGGCCTTGCGATCGTGCTCGCCCTGCCGTTGATCGCCTCAACACAGATTGTCCGCGACCGCATCGCGCAGGAGCTGAGCGCGCTGTCGGGCTACCGCGTCACGATCTCGGAAGCGCCTGCGGTTTCGGTCTGGCCGGTGGTGCGCGCGCGCCTCGAGGACGTGACCTTCACCGACTGGACGGATCCGGCTGCTGCTCCCGCAATCGAGGCGGAATCGATCGAACTCGATCTTTCTGCGTGGGCCGCCATGCGCGGGGAGATCGTCTTCTCGCGCCTCGTCCTCATGCGGCCGCTGGTGCGCCTGCATGAAGAGGAAGGCGAGCCGCTCCTATTCGACGCTCCCTCCGGCGGTCGCATCCTGCTTGCGCTCAACGCGGCACGCGAGCGCCTTGCCGCCACGCCCGACCAGCGCCCTCCTGCAAGCGAACTGGCAGGCGCCTCCATCGGTCTGATCGAATTTCGCGAAGGCCGCGTGATCGCGACGGGCGACCAGGATCGTCCGATCCTGACGAGCGTGTCCGGCCGCTTCGACTGGCCGGCGCTGACGAGTGCCGCGCGGCTTGACGCCAGCGCGATCTGGCGCGGCGAAGCGGTCACGATCGAAGGCTCCAGTGCCCAGCCGCTTGATCTGGTATCGGGCTTGCGCGCCCCGTTGCGTATCGCCCTGAAGTCCGAACCCGCCAACGTCTCGTTCGAAGGCCAGATGATCGCCGGCGCCCAGCCCTTCATCGAGGGGCGTGCAACGACGGCGTTCCCGTCTCTGAAACGCCTCGTCGAGTGGTCCGATCTCTCGCTGCGCGGCCTGCCGCCCTTGAGCCCGGTGTCGATCACCGGGACGATCGAGGGCAATCTCGAGCGCCTTCGCATCGAGGGTGCGGATGTCGAGCTTGGCAGCAGCCGCGGTTCCGGCCGGCTGGAGATGGCTTTGGCAGCTGAGGTCCCGGGCATTTCCGGAACGCTCGCCTTCGCATCGCTGAACCTGCGTCCGCTTCTCGCTGCTTTTTCGCCTGCCGCTGCCGGTGTGGCCGGCATGTCCGATCCGGTCGAGAGCGGTCTCGTCGGCCGCCTAAACCTCGACATCCGGCTGTCCGCCGCCTCCGCCTCGCTCGGCACCCTGACGCTGAGCGATGTGGCGGCGGCCATGCAGGCGCGTGACGGAATCGCTTCGCTCGATATCTCCGACGCCACCGCCTTCGGTGGCGTCATCCAGGCCGGTCTCAGGATCGACACCAACCCGACGCTGAACGCCGTGGAACTGAAGATCCTCGCCGAGAATGTCGATGCGGGCGCGATGGCGGTGGCTAGCGAAATCCGCCGCGTGGTGCCGCAGGCGCGCGCCAATCTGTCGGTCATCGCGCGCGGCGCAGGCGCCGACTGGGCGGCCGTGATCGCTGACGCGGAAGGCTCGATTTCCGCAACGTTGGGCGAAGGCACGATCCTTGGCCTCGACGTGGCGGGCTTTGCGGCGAGGGCAGGCGAGGGGCGCTTCTTCGCCCTGTCGGAAGTCGAGACCGGCCAACTCGCCATCCGGAACGCGAGCTTTCGCGCGCAGATCGACAATGGCGTCCTGAGGCTCGACCGGTCCGTCATCGACCTGGGCGACCGCACGCTCTCGCTGGAGGGCATCGTCCCTTACATGGGCCGTGCGCTTGCGCTCTCCGGCGGGCTGCTGCCAAAAGCCGAAGGCTCGACCGAGCCGGATCTGCGCTTCTTCATCGGTGGCGGCTGGGACGCGCCGTATGTTTCCCCCGTCGTGGAGCAGGCGGACTTCTAATCCGCCAGCACCCGCGTGGACGGGAAGGTAATCTCGACCAATGTGCCTTCACTCGGTGTTGAGGAGATCGCGAACTTGGCGCGGTTCGCCTCGACCAGCGCCTTGGTCAGCGGAAGCCCGAGACCGGTGCCGTCGCCGCGCTGGCGCTTCATGGTGTTGAGCTGCTTGAACGGCTTCATCGCCTGCTCGATCTCGCCGAGCGTCATGCCGCTGCCGGTGTCACGGAAGCGGATCAGCACCTCGCCACCCGCCTCGTAGCCGGTCGAGACAATCACCTGGCCGCCCGCCGGCGTATGCCGCACGGCGTTCGACAGGAGGTTGAGCGCGATCTGGCGGATACTGCGCCGGTCGGCGACGACATCCGGCAGGCGCGAGGCGAAGCTCGAACGAATGATGACTCGCTCGCGATTGGCCTGCGGCTGCATCATGGCCACCGTCTCGGCGAGCGTGTCGTTGAGCGAGACGGCCTCATAGGCCATCTCCTGCTCGCCCGCCTCGATCTTGGAGATGTCGAGGAGATCGTTGACGAGGTCGAGCACGTGGTTGCCCGAGCGGTTGATGTCGCGCAGATAGCCGCGATAGCGATCATTGCCGATCGGCCCGAACTTCTCGTCCAGCATCAGCTCGGAAAAGCCGATGATCGCGTTGAGCGGCGTGCGGATTTCGTGACTGACATGGGCGAGAAAGTCGGTCTTCTGCGACGACGCCTTCTCGGCGCGCGCGCGAGCCTGCGTCAGCTCTTCCTCGGCGCGCTTCCAGTGCGTGATGTCGCGCAGGACGGCGCAATAGCCGCCCTCCGAAGGCAGCCGCCCGATGGTCATGAACAGCGGGATGAAGCGGCCCTGTGCTTCGCGGCCGATCACCTCGCGCCCGTCATTGAGAAGGCTCGCGACCCCGTTGCCCGACAGCCCCGCGAGATAGTCTGCGGCCGCACGCCTGCTTTCGGTGGCAAAGAGGTTCGTGAAGGGATCGCCCTCCACCGTCTTGCTGTCGAGCCCGAACAGCGCCTCGGCTGCCCGGCTGATCGAGCGGATCGTGCCGTTCGGCGCGATCACTACGATGCCGTCGGTCGCCGTGTCGACGATGGTGCGAAGCTCGGCGAGCCGTGCCTCCAGATCCTCGATAGCACCGTCGTCCTCGTCTTCCACGATGACAGGCTCCGGCACCAGCGTCATCAGGAGCGCGGTTCCGCCCGCCCAGCCGATCGACTGCAGCCTGGCGCTGACGGCATGCGTCTCGCCGGTCGTGCTGCGAACCAGCATACGCCCGTCCTCGACGTCGCCCTCGGCAAAGATGCTGTCCAGCCCGCCGGCAGCGACGAGGCTGTCGAGATCTTCGTGCCCCGTCAGATCTAGGAAGGCGCGGTTGGCGAAATGAAGCGTGTCGCCGGCATGGACGAGTGCCGGGATCGGCAACCCGCCCACCAGTGTCTCATCGGCGAGGCCGCGGCCGGATGCAGGTTGGCTGTCTTCGGCGATCGATACTTCGGCATCGGGCTCCTGCGGAGCCGCGGCGACAGCCAGGATCTCGGTCGCGTCAGCCGGCGGTACAATCTTCTCTGTCGGTCGCGGCTCTTCCCGCTCGGCCGAAACATCGCTATCGCCGGCCGAGCCTTCGGAAACAGGCGCCGGCTCATCCTGCGGTTCGGCTTCATGCGCGACTGCCGGGTCGGCGACGTCGATGCCCGCCGCGCGCAGCCGTGCGCCGATTTCGCGGAAGGCAAGACGCTCGACCGGGCTGAGCGGTCCTGCCGGCCCAGCCTCCTGCGCCGCGGCCCGTCGCTCGGCCAGGCGGATCACCTTGTCGGTCTCGCGCCGTTCAGGCGTCTCGGTGATGGCGAGGGCAGGGGGCTCGACTGCCTCAGGTGACGGCTCTTTGATCTCTGCAGCAGGCTCGGGTTCTGGCGCAGCCGCGACACCAATGCCATGCGCCGCGTCGACCTGGCGGTCGAGCCGGACGACGCCAAAACCACGAAATCCCTGGAACACGCGGTCGCGGCTGTAGATCGGCAAGGCGGCCAGATCGACGGGCACGCGCATGGTGGTTCCCGCGACCGGCCAAAGCATGCTTCGTCCCGACCACGTGTCGCGCCGCTCGATCAGCCTCGCGATCTCGGCCGGCTCATCCATCCCGAGTCGGGCGGCGAATTCCGGGAAGGTCAGGCCGACGATCTGCGTGGCAGCCTCGCCGACGGCTTCGACAAACGAATCCGAAAAGCTGACGACTCGCCCCTGTTCGTCCGTCCGCCACACGAAGCGCATGATCCGCTCGGGCGCCGGCGCGCGCTCTTCGGACACGATCGCTGACGCCGTACTCTGGCCTGGCAAGACAGGGGCCTCTTCTTCGATCGCGGACTGCGGCGCTGACGGCTCTGGCGCTTCGGCAACTGACGGCGCCTCGGGTGCAATGAAGGCTTCCGGTTCCGGCTGGGCAGGCGCGGGTGCCTGGACCGTTTTCGGCTCCGGCTGGTCCATCGGCTCGTCGATCGCCAGCACAAGATTGAGCGGAGGGTTGTCACGAAGGCGCGCGATGCCGGCCGGCAGCATGCCACGGCGGCCTTCGATCGGACGCTTCACCAGCCGGTCGTCATCCTCGGCGACCTGACGGGAGAGCCGCTCCAGCGCGGGGGCGGAAATCCCGAGCGCCGCGAAGCCGGTCGAAGCAGCAAGCACTGCACCTTCGCCATCGACGAGGGCTGCGAAGAAGCCGGATTGCGCGAAGCCCTCCAGCGCGCGGGCATGCGCATCCACGGCGGCCTCCGGCCCGGGCGCCAGCACCATCAGCACGCCCGTCTCGCGATTGGGCAGCGCGATGCGGCCTGCCTCGATCATCGTGATGCGCGCCGACAGCGCACCCGGCAGACGGATCGCCACGGTGGCGAGTTCGCCAACCGGCTTGCGCCCGAGCGAGCCCGCGACCTGCCGCTGAGCAAGCGCAGACAGGCCAGAGCCCGAGCCGAGCGCCTCGGCGATGTCTTCATGGCCGAGCATCAGTGCGCCGGCGCCGTTGGCCCAGAGGATTTCGTCCAGCCGCTCATCCAGCACGACCAGCGCCATGCCCGCCGCCATGCGCTCGCGGATCGGCGCCAGGACGGCTACGTCGATGAAGGAATAGGCTCCCGAAGCCATGGGCTGACGGCGTTTCCTTTTTGGGGCGCCTCCGCGTGGAGCGCCCATGTTTAACCAACCGTTAATAATGGCTTGCAGCCCGCCCCGTCCATGGAAACGCGTCTTCGGCAGTGGCGCAACTGCTGGCTTGGTTAATGGCCACGAATCTTTTTTGTGTGCACTGCACCATAAAGATATTGCAATGCACTCTATGATCCCCTATCTAGTGATCATGAAGCCAAGAATGTGGTGACCGCTGGCCCAGGTCGCCCGGAAACGCAAAAGGATCTAGCGATGAACACGAAGACCGCCAAGACCGCTGAAACCATCGAATTCCCGACCTTCGATACTGCGAAGGCGAGCGACCAGATGCGCGCCATGGCCGAGAAGGGCATGGAGCAGTCCAAGGAAGCCTACGAGAAGATGCGTTCTGGCGCCGAGACGACGCAGAAGGCCATGGAGCAGACCTTCGAGGCTGCCCGCGCCCACGGCACCGAGCTTTCGATGAAGTCGATTTCGGCCATGCGCGCCGGCTCCGACGCCGCCTTCTCGCACATGGAAGCCCTGCTCGGCGTACGCACGCTCTCGGACATGATCGAGCTGCAGACCGCCTTCTTCCGCAAGGCCACCGAGATGTCGGTCGAGACCGCCAAGGACTTCCAGTCGCTGTCGACCAAGTCCTACGAGGACGTCTCCAAGCCGATGCGCGACCTCGTCGAGAAGTCTTTCAAGGAACTCAAGGTCGCCTGATCCGTTAGCGACCTCACAGATACCCGAGACGGGAAACCTCCTCCCTTCCCAACTCGGGGCTCAAGACCGGCACCTCCTCCCGCCGGTCGTTGACAAGGAAAAGGCCAGCACCTCCTCCCGCTGGCCTTTTTCCTTTTTAGGTGTCCGCTAGAGCAGCGAGCCCTGGTTGCCATCTGGTCCGTCGCCTCGGCGCGGTTTTGGCTTTGGCTGAGCCGCAGATACGCCGGCTGCGATTGTCCCGACTTCTCCATCTGAAAACTCGATTCGCATCACCTGGCCGCTGGAAACGTCCGCAGCCTTGGTGAGCGGCGTGCCGCCTGCATCTCGAACCACGGCAAAGCCGCGCGCTAGAACCGATTTGTAGGACAGCGTGCCGAGCAGCCGGTCTGAGCGCAGTACGCTCTCGCGCAAACGCCGCAGGAGCAGCGACGTGGCCCGGTCGAGCCGCTTTTCCAGCGTGTCCGAACGCTCGCGCCCGAGCTGCGCCTGCCTTCCGATCGGCTCGACCCGGAGCCGGATCGCAGCCTTGGCAAAATCCTGACGGCGATGGCGCAGATAGGCGCGGCCGCATGACCGTAGGCTCGAAGCATCTTTCTCCAGCCGCACCCGCGCATCGGCCACACGGTTGCGCAACGTCGCTGCCGACAGCCTTGCTGCTGTGAGCCGTCCGCGCTTGGCTTCAAGCCCCGACTGGAACGCGCGGCCGATGCGGCCTGCGGCCTCGTCGAAGCGTCGCCTTGGCAGCGCCAGAAGCTGGTCGGCGGCGGGCAAGGCGCGCGCGGCGGCCCTGAGCGCCTGGCGCTTGCGCTCCGACGAGCGCGACACTGCGCCTTTCAGCCGTGCCGAGAGGCTGGCGACGGCCGCTTCCAGCTCCGCCTTCACGGGCACGGCGATTTCCGCTGCACCGGTAGGCGTCGGTGCGCGCATGTCGGAGACGAAGTCGATCAGCGTGGTGTCGGTCTCGTGGCCGACGGCCGAGATCACCGGGATCGCGGAGGCCGCGACCGCGCGCGCCAGACCCTCGTCGTTGAAGCCCCAGAGATCCTCGAGGCTGCCGCCGCCACGCGCCACGATCAGCACGTCCGGACGCGGGAAAGAAAGATCGGGCGCGTTGAAGCCCTGGATTGCTGCCGTCACCTCCTGCGCGCAGCTGTCGCCCTGCACGCGGACCGGCCAGACCAGCACATGCAGCGGAAAGCGGTCGGTGATGCGGTGCAGGATGTCCCGGATGACGGCGCCGGTCGGCGAGGTAATCACGCCGATCGTGGCCGGCATGCGCGGCAGGGGGCGTTTGCGCGCGGCAGAGAACAACCCTTCCGCCTCGAGCCGCTTCTTGCGCTCTTCCAGAAGCGCCATCAGCGCGCCGGCGCCAGCAGGCTCCAGGCTGTCGATGACGATCTGGTACTTCGACGAGCCCGGATAGGTGGTGAGCTTGCCTGTCGCGATGACTTCCATGCCCTCCTCGGGCCGGAAGCGCAGCCGCTGGAAGGTGCCCTTCCAGATCACCGCCTCCATGCGCGCGCGATCGTCCTTCAGCGCGAAATAGGCGTGGCCCGACGAATGCGGCCCGCGATAGCCGGAGATCTCGCCGCGCACGCGCACATTGCCGAAGGCGTCCTCGACCACGCGCTTCAGCGCGCCGGAAATCTCGGAAACGGTGAATTCGGCGGCATTCGTCGCCGCGCGGGAATCGAAATCGCTCATCGCTGCACTTCGGGGCTCCGGAGGCTGATGGTCAACCCTTACCAGCCCGGCATGATCTGGCCCGGCCGGTGCCGCTTCGTGCGGGTATAGGGCAGGGAGGCGAAGTCGAAATGACCTGTCTCCTCGACCGCACCCGGCACGGAGATGTTGTCGAGGCTTTCGGAAATGTGCCGCGACAGCGCCTCCACAATCTGCGGCTGGCGCGTATGCCCGCGCAGGATGCCGATCCGGCAATCGGGCAGCGGCGAAAATCCGTCGGCCTCGCCGAGGATGCGCATGCCCGGCCTGAGCGCGCATTCCGGCAGGATCGAGACGGCGAGGCCCGACAGAACGGAGGCGATCACGACGGTCGCGGACCAGCTTGTGAACAGGATGCGGTACTCGCGGCCCGCCCGGTCGAGCGTATCGCAGGCCGCGCGCCGCCAGAGGCAGCTCGGCCGCCCGACGGCGAGCGGCACGACCGGCTCCTCGTGGATCGAATGGTTCTGCGAGGTGACCCACAGCAACGGCTCGCGCCGCACCACTTCCGAATTGCCGCGCTCGTCGTCATGGGTGACGAGCGCGATGTCGAGATGCCCGCGCCGCACATGCTCGCCGAGGTTCGCCGTCGGCTCGCAGATGACCGACAGTTCCACGCGCGGGTTGGAGCGCGAGAAGCGCGCCATGATCTCCGGCAGGAACCGGTCGGCATAGTCGTCGGGCGTGCCGATGCGCACATGACCTTCGAGGCTCTCGTCGTCGAAGGCGGCAAGCGTCTCGCGGTTGATACGCATCATGCGCCGCGCATAGGCGAGCAGCCGCTCGCCATCCTCGGTCAGACGGTTTGTGCGCCCATCCTTCTCGAACAACGTCTTGCCCAGACGTTCCTCAAGCTTGCGCATTTGCATGGAGACTGCCGACTGCGTGCGGTGCACGTGCTCGGCGGCGCGAGTGAACGATCCCGAATCCGCGATCGCGATGAAGGTGTTGATCTGGTCGAGATCGAGAGGCGCACCCATAAGACATTCCATCGTTTTGATTGAAGTCAAACATTAGAAACATTCGTTCGACTAATCAATCACCCGGTGCGAAACGTTAGGCGGTGCCGCAGGAAGCGGCTGTTTCGATTTGAACTCAGAAGGAGAATTGTCATGTCCGCCCTCGAAATCACCACGAGTTCCGCCGGAGCCTGGACGCGTTTCGCGTCGGCTGCCCTGCGCGTGGTCGAGACGGTAACCGGACTTGGCAAAGCGGTCGCCAATCGACGCGAGGTCAATCGCCTCGCGGAGCTTTCCGACCATCATCTGGCGGACCTCGGCCTGATGCGCACCGACCTGGAGGTCGTGATGCGCGGCCCGGTTGCCAGCGATCCGACATCAGGTCTTGCCATGCTGTCGCGCGAACGCGTGCGCTCCCAGATGCGAGCGCTACGGCGCTCCTGACCCTCTAAGCAGGCGCTCCCCTCACACCCCCGGCATTCCCCGCCGGTCGCCTGCCTCCTGCCCGGTCCCGCCCACGGACCGGGCTTTTTCTTTTGGCAGCCCGCCTACATCCGCCGGTCCATGCCCTTAAGGTACTGGTCGAAGATCGAGCCGACGTTGCGTTCGTAATCCTCGCGCGTCTTGCGGCCGGTCTCGAACATCTGGCCGAATAGGTCGTCATAGGTCGTGCGCTCACGCCCACTCGGCAGCGGATCAGGCTGCTTGGGGGTTGGCGTCTGCTCGCGGGGGCCGCCGAACATCTCCTCCATCATACGGCTGAACGGGTTTTCGGCAGGCGACTGACCGCCGGCACCGGCCCCACTGCCGAACATGCCCTCCATCATCTTGCCGAAGGGATTATCGAACGGGTTCGGCGCAGATTGCTGCGGGCGGGGCTGCTGTCCGAAGCCGCCGCGCATCATCTGCTCCATCATCTCGATCAGCGGGTTGCTCGGCGCGGACTGCGCGCGCCCGACCTGGCCCGTCGTCTGCTTGAAGAGCCCGCCCATGATCATGGCGGCGAGCGCCGGCAGCATCTGCTGCAGGGTCTGCTGGGCGATGCCGGTCGTCTGCGCGGCCTGCGCGGCCACCGCCCGCGACAGTTCCTTGGAGCCGAAGATGTGGCCGAGAATGCCGTTGCCCTCCATCATGCCTTCCGGCGTGAAGGCGCGGGACGCATCCTCGTAATATCTGGCGTGCTGGCCGGTCGATAGCGCGCTCAGAAACGAGCCAATGCCGTAGGGATCGGCCGCGTTGCGCTTGAGCCCCTGGCTGAAGGCCGGCAGAAGCGCCTCCATCGCAGCCTGTGTCTGCTCGGGCGAGAGGCCGAAATTGCGCGCCATCTGGTTCACAGCGTTGCCGTTCTGCGCCTGCGCCAGCATGTCGTAGAGCGAAAGCATTGATCTCCTCCTCTGCCGTCTGGAAGAGAGGATACCGTAATCGCCAGAGAGCGAAAGTGAAGCGTCTGCAGGATCGACCTGCAGACCCGGTTCTAGTAGGCGTATTCGAGGAAGGCCGGCTCGATCGATCCGCCCCAGCGCGTGTGATAGGCGCGCACCATCTCTTCAGCCCCCGTCGTGCCGCGGGCAACGACTTCCTCCAGTGGCGCGAGGAAACCGGTCTCGTCATAGCCATCGCGGTTGAGGCGCCGGCGGTTGGAGAGGCCGAGGCGCGAGATCTCGATCACGTCGCGCGCGACGTCGTTGAGGACGCGGTTGCGGAAATTGCCGTGCAGGCCGAGCTTCGGCACCGTGTTTCGCATCGTCGCGACCTCGTCGAGCGACCAGTCCTTTGTCAGCTGCTCGGCCTGGTCGAGCGCGACCTCGTCATAGAGCAGTCCGACCCAGAAGGCAGGCAGGGCGCAGATGCGCCGCCACGGGCCGCCATCGGCCCCGCGCATCTCGAGGAAGCGCTTCAGGCGGACGTCGGGGAAGAGCGTCGAGAGATGGTTCGCCCAGTCGCCCATCGTGGGCAGGCCCTGGGGCACCTCGTCCTTCAGTGCACCGGCCATGAACTGGCGGAACGTGACATGCGTGACGTCGTAATAGCGCCCCTCGCGGATGAGGAAGTACATCGGCACGTCGAGCGCCCATTCGACGTAGTGCTCGTAGGAGAAACTGTCCGAATAGACGAAAGGCAGCTGGCCCGAGCGCTGGTTGTCCGTGTCGCGCCAAATCTCGCCGCGCCAGGATTGCAGCCCGTTCGGCTTGCCCTCGGTGAAGGGTGAATTGGCGAAGAGCGCGGTGGCCAGCGGCTGCAGCCGCATCGAGACCTGCATCTTGCGCCGCATGTCGGCTTCCGACGAGAAGTCGAGATTCACCTGGATCGTGCAGGTGCGGTACATCATGTCGAGGCCCTGCGTGCCGACTTTCGGCATATAGTTCGTCATGATGTCGTAGCGCGATTTCGGCATGCGCGGCGTCTCCGCCAGCGTCCACTTCGGGCTGCCGCCGAGGCCCAGGAAGCGGATGCCGAGCGGCTCAGCGATCTCACGCAGCTGGGCGAGGTGGGCGTTGCCTTCGCGACAGGTCTGGTGGATCGTCTCCACCGGCGCGCCGGACAGCTCGAACTGGCCGCCGGGCTCCAGACTGATCGCGCCCTGGCCGGTCGGCTCGACGAGACCGATGATGTGGCCGGCATCGATGATCGGGTCCCAGCCAAGCATACGCTGCATGCCTTCGAGCAGCGCCTTGATTCCGCGCGGCCCCTCATAGGGCACCGGGGCATTGCCATCGACGTAGAATGGGAACTTCTCGTGCTCGGTGCCGATCCGCCAGGCGGACTTGGGCTTGCAGCCTTCCGCGATGTGTCCGACGAGTTCGTCCACCGTCTCGATCGGACGAAAATCGGTCGTGTCGCGCGCCATCGGGTGTCCTTGGTCAGTCGGCCGATCCGGGGTCGGCGCGCGAGTGATGGCCGAAAGCAGGCAGGCCGATCAAGACAAAAATGCTGACGCGCCCTTCAAGCTCGATTGACGGCGCGTTTGCCGCAGGCCTCACGCCGTCCAGCGGCCAATATCGTCGCTCTCGCCGATGAGTGCCAGACCGTGTGCGATCGACAGCAATTCGCCGCCGCTTTCGATGCGGCCCTCGTCGAACCGCCGCTCGAAGATACGCCTGACCGCCGGCACGAAGGAGGTGCCGCCGGTGAGGAACACTTTGTCGACGCTGGCGGCCGGTGTCTTGGTCCGATCCAGAACGTCGTCCAGCGCACCCTCGATCCGCGCGATGTCGTCGGCGATCCAGGCTTCAAAATCCGTCCGCCGCACGGTCCGCGTGCCGCCCGGCCCGAGCGGGGGAAAGGAGAATTCGGCTTCGTCGGCCGTCGACAGTGCCATCTTGGTTGCCGAAATCGCCTGATAGAGCGGGTAGCCCTCATCATAGTCGACGAGGTCGACGAAGAGCTCCAGCTTCTCCGGCTCGTCCGCATGCCGCACGAGCGACTTCAGCTCCTGGAACTCCCGCGTGGTCTTGAAGATCGACAGCTGGTTCCAGCGCCCGAAATTGGCGTGGTAGCTCGCCGGCAGGTCGAGCAGCTTGCCGAAGCTGCGGACCTTGGAGCCCTTGCCGATCTGCGGCGCGACCAGATTGTCGATCATGCGATAGTCGAACTGGTCGCCGGCGATGCCGACACCCGATTGGCCGATCGGCACGGCGCGCAGGCGTCCTGCCTCGCGTTCGAAGCGGATCAGCGAATAGTCGGTCGTGCCGCCGCCGAAATCGGCGACCAGCACCGTCGCGTCCTGCTTCAGCGATTGCGCGAACCAATAGGCCGCTGCCACCGGCTCGTAGACGAAATGCACCTCCGGCAGCGCAAATCGCTCCAGCGCCTTGGCGTAACGTTCAAGCGCCAGCGCCTCATCGGCATTGGCGCCCGCAAAATGCACCGGCCGCCCGACGATCAGCCGCGAGATTCCGGCCGGCCAGCCGTCGCCCGCATAGTCCTTCAGGCGACGCAGGAATGCCTCCATCAGGTCTTCGAAGGTCTGGCGCCGCGAGAACACCGTGGTCGACTGGAAGGCTGCACTTGCCGCAAATGTCTTGATCGACTGCAGGAAACGGCAGTCGCCAGGATTGTCGATGAACAGCCGGATCGCCGCGTGCCCCGCCTCGACCTGAGGCGGCTGGCCGGCCGTTCCCGGACGCTTCAGGAAGGACAGCGCGGTGCGCATCGAATCTGCCGTGCCGGCTGGCGATGTAAACGCCACCGACTGCGTCCCGCCGGCCGCATCGGCAGTCGCCAGCACCGTATTCGTCGTGCCGAAATCGAGCCCGAGCGCCCGCGCCATCGCTGCCATCCTTGCCGGTGTGATGTGTCTGAAACGCCGTCTTGCTGCCGCCGGAAGAAACGTGCGGCGCGCGGCGCGTGATCGAAAGAGGCGCGCTGGTCGCACAGGCTCGGCCGAAAGGCAAGGCGGGAGGGGGCGGGCGGCCCTCAGTTGCCGGCTGCCGCCGGCGACCCCCACCCTTACCCTCCCCTCAAGGGGGGTGCTGCCGCGCCGCGCTTGCCTGATGAGACGATGCCAGGCTGTCGCTACGCCAAACGCTTCCCTCCCCCCTGAGGGGAGGGATAGAGGGTGGGGGTAGGATTGGAGGGCGCTGCGGCCGGTGTCTGTCTACCGCCAGTCCCCGATAGCCGCCTGGATTACCGCCATAGCGGCAACCGCCGCCGTATCGGCCCGCAAGATGCGCGGCCCGAGCGGGATGGCGGTGACGAACGGCAGGGCACGCAATTGCTTGCGCTCCGCATCCGAAAAGCCGCCTTCGGGTCCGATGACGACGCCGAGTCGGTCGTCGGCGATCTGCGCAAGGATCGGCAGCGGGTTCTGGCTCTCCTCGGCCTCGTCGCAGAAGACGAGGCGGCGGCCCGTGTCCCAACGCGCCAGGAAGGCGTCGAAACCGATCGCATCCTCGACCTTCGGCAGCGCGAGGATTCCGCACTGTTCGGCCGCCTCGAGAGCATTCGCCTGCAGCCGGTCCGTGCCGATGCGCGTCATCTGCGTGTGCTGGGTGATGACCGGCTGGATGGTGCCGGCGCCCATCTCGACGGCCTTCTGGACGAGATAATCAAGCCGGCCGGCCTTGATCGGTGCAAAGGCGAAGACGAAGTCGGAGGCCGGCGGCTGCGGCCGCGTCTGCTCGACCGGCACCAGCGTCAGCGCCTTCTTGCGCACCTCGCCGATCTCGGCGCGCCATTCGCCGTCGCTGCCGTTGAAGACGAGCACGGCGTCGCCCGCCTTCATGCGTAGCACGGTGGCAAGGTAGTGCGCCTGCGGGCCATCGACGGAAAGCGTGTCGCCTGCGACAAGCGGCAGGTCGAGGAACAGGCGCTGCATGCGGTAATTGGCTCTCATGGAAAGCGTGATGGCGTCGCCGCGCGGTCGGGTCAAGCGGCCGTCGGATGCCAGACGGGCCGGTAGCCGTGCCGGAGCGCAGCAATCGTGCAGGAGGGGGTGATCGACCAGACCGGCTGCGAAAGCGCCTGGATCGCGACGGGCCTGCCATAGCCGGCAAAGCTCCATGGAAGCGCACTGCCATCGCGAATCGCAAAGTTGTCATCGCCAGAGGCGACCATCGCGCCGTCTGGCAGCGCGCCAAGCTGATCCCGATCGATTGCGATTGCTCCGCCACCCGACGCAATTCGCTGGCGATGGAGGACGGCATCCATCGATGGCGCTGCCACGCGCTCCATCCCTTCTGCCTGCGCCCAAGCGCTGGCGAACTGCCGCGCTGCATCGCGCCGGCAGGTGAAGCACGGGCGGTGGCCGGCGGAGAGTGCGGTCACCTCGTCGAGGAAGAAGAGCTCGGTCCAACCCGCGCTGCCCCGCGGGCCATTGGAGCCCATCACATCGCGCCGGCGTCCGCGCCAGGAGCATGTGCAGATGATCCAGGCCTTGGTCGTCCAGCGTCGCTTGAGGAGGGTCCGCGTCGCCGGATCATGGATGATTCCGCGGTTGCCGGTAAAGAGCCCGCGCGCCGGGTCGGCGACGATCGTGCCGAAGGGATCGACCCTGTTCTGCAACGCCAAGTAGGCCCCCCTTTTTGAAGTGTCTTTTCTGCCACGTGCCTGTGGATTTTCGACAGCCGGCCAGCCACCGGCTGGCGCTCATCCCGGCGCCGGGCTACAGGAGCGCCGCATCCCGCAAGGCGTGCCGACTCCACATCGCGAAACAGACGATTTGCTCACACCATCGACGGAACGATTTCGTCGCTGGATGATTCATCCCGCAACCGTTTCGTAACCGCCAGTATTTTAACGTCAGACATCGAAAAGACCGAAGAGATGAACCCCGTGAAATCGACCCTCCTCGCCTTCTTCATGATCTCCGGGATTGTTCTTTGGGGAGCCGGCATCTACACCGCTGATGCCGCTGGCGATTTCGTGGCCGTCGATGGCTACGGCGTGACCGCGTCGGCCGACTGATCAGCCTTCCACCGTCAGGATCGACTTTGCCGCGCCGTCGATCGACAGCGCGGTAAGCACACCGCTGTCGAAGGCGCGCGTGTCGATATTGACGCGATTGGCCCGGATATCCGCGCGTCCAACCGGCGTGTGACCGTGGACGATCACCTTCGGATGCAGCCGCTCGTCGTCGTGGAACGGCTTCCTGATCCAGATGAGATCGTCCGCAGTCTGCTGGTCCAATGGCACGCCGGGTCTGATGCCGGCGTGACAGAAGAAGAAATCGCCGAGCGTGGCCGACAGGGCCAGACTGCCGAGCAGCCGCCTGTGTCTTGTCGGCATGGACTCGCGCAGCGCGACATGTGCACGCGCCAGGTCCTCCCCGCTTCCTGAGCCGAAATCGACCCCATAGGACAGCGCCGTCTCGCGGCCGCCGAACTGCTCGAAGTTCGGCCAGTCCGAGATATCGTCGAGGAAAGCGAGCAGCCTTTGGTCGTGGTTGCCCATGAGCGCCACGAACCGCGTATCGTCCGCCGCGCGCGACGCAATCAGGTCTAGCACGCCGGCGCTGTCCGGCCCGCGATCGACATAGTCGCCGAGAAGCACGATGCGCCAGTCATCCACTTGGTCGCGAGCAATATCGGCCTCGATCCGATCGAGCATCCGGGCGAGCAGGTCGAGCCTGCCATGGATGTCGCCGATGGCATGGATGCGCATGCCTTGCGGCCCCCGCGCATCCGCGAAAGTGATGCCCTCCGTCACGGTCCGACGACGATGATGTGCAGCGCCCTGGGCCCATGCGCACCCAGAAGCAGCTTCTGCTCGATGTCGGCCGAACGTGACGGCCCGGTAATCATGTTGAAGGTGCGCGGCATCTCGGCCTTGCCGTAGCGCGCACGCACGGCAGCAATCGCCGTTTCCATGTCGCCGCCAACATCGGCGGCGTGAAGCACGACGATGTGGTGGTCGGGCAGGAAGTTGATCGTCGACGGGTTTGCGGCGCCCGAGACCATGATCAGCGTGCCGGTCTCGGCGACGGCCCTGAAGGCATGGCTGACACCGACCTCGTCGAGCCCGTCGGACGGGCCGGTCTTCACCGTCAGGCTCGTCTCGGCCGTCCAAGGCATGGCGGCAAGCCTCTCGTCGGCGCCCATGCGCAGCGCCGCGGGCAGGTTGCGCGCGCGCAAATAGACGGAGACGGCGGCCGGCACCGCATCGCCTGAAGTGACGCGCTCCACAGTGGCGGCCGCGTTCTGCGCCTGCCGGATGAAGAGCTCGACGCGCTCGGCATCGGGCAGTTGTCCGCGCGCCGGGATCACGCCTCTGGGCGCCGCCGCGATCCGCGCCTCGGCTGCAGCCCGGCGGGATGGATCGCCCTTGGCGTCGATGGCGCGCCGAACGCGCCCGATGATGGCCTCGCGCGCGCTCATGAGCGAGCATCCTGCAGGCGCGTGTCCCGGTCGCGCCATTGCTGCATGAAGGTGCGCGCTTCCGGTGCCGGCAATTCGCGGTGCTTCGTCCAGCCGCCGGCCAACGGCAGCCAGGAGAGCCTGCGCTTGGTGCCGCCGAGCGCTGAGATCACCGGGATGCCGAGCGCGGTTGCCAGATGATAGAGCTTCGGCCGCTTGGCGAACCATGCCCAGGCCTTGAGCCCATAGCGCTGGGTTGCCGGGTTCAGACCGCGCTCGAACTCTCGCTCACGCCAGTGCCGCATCATCTTCGGCAGTGGGATGCGCATCGGGCAGACGCTCTCGCACCGGCCGCAGAAGGTGGATGCGTTGGGCAGGTGTCCGCCCTTCTCCACGCCGATCAGCGACGGCGTCAGCACCGCGCCCATCGGGCCGGGATAGACCCAGCCATAAGCGTGTCCACCGACGGCGTGGTAGACCGGGCAATGGTTCATGCACGCGCCGCAGCGGATGCAGCGCAGCATCTCCTGGAACTCGGTGCCGAGCATGGCCGATCGGCCATTGTCGAGGAGCACGACGTGGTACTCCTGCGGCCCGTCCACGTCGCCGGGCCGCCTCGGGCCTGTCGATAGCGTGGTGTAGACGCTGGAATCCTGGCCGGTCGCCGAGCGTGCTAACACGCGCAGCACCTGCGCGGCATCCTCCAGCGTTGGCACGATCTTCTCGATCGATGCGACGACGACATGGACCCGCGGCAGGATCTGCGTCAGGTCGCCATTGCCCTCGTTCGTCACGATCATCGAGGTGCCGGTTTCGGCTACCAGCATGTTGGCGCCGGTTATGCCGACATCGGCCGCGAAATATTGCTGGCGCAGCACCTGCCGCGCCTCGGCCAGAAGCGTTTCCGGCTGCGACAGGTCGCGTGTCTCGGGCAGATGCGTGTGCGCCTTTCGGAAATCCGCCTCGACCTGCTCGCGGTTGAGGTGCACGGCCGGCGCGATGATGTGGCTGGGATGCTCGCCGCGCAGCTGGATGATGTATTCGCCGAGATCGGTCTCGACGGCGCGGATGCCGGCCTTCTCGAGGTGATCGTTAAGCTCGATCTCCTCGGTGATCATGGACTTGCCCTTGGTCACCGTCTTCGCATCGGCCTTGCGGCAGATGTCGAGCACGATGCGCCGCGCATCCTCGGCGGTCTCGGCCCAGTGGACCGTGCCGCCGGACGCGATCACGCGCTCTTCGTAAAGCTCAAGATAATGATCGAGATGGGCAAGCACATGGTCCTTGATCGCGCGCGCATTGTCGCGAAGCTGGTCGAACTCCGGCAGCGCATCAGCCGCCTTCTGGCGCTTGTCGATGAAGCCAGAGCGCACATTGCCCAGCGCCTTCTGCAACTGAGCATCCGACAGCGCCTTGACCGAATTCGCCTTGAAGGTAGGGGAGGTTATCTGCATGGCGCTGCGATCCTGGGGGGAGTGGGGAGGGCGGTCTGGGCAGGGCCGCGCAAGGAGCGCGCTCGCTCCGACCCGCCGAATGGAAAGCGCAGGCCCCCTCCACCGCCTTCGGCGGTCCCCCTCCCCCGTGAACGGGGGAGGATCGAGCGTTGAGGCCGGCCGAGACGGGAAATCCTCCCCTGCGAAGCGGGGGAGGGGGACCACGCGCAGCGTGGTGGAGGGGGCGCGATGACGGCCGCGATAGCGACGACCTCCATCACCGTCCCCCGATCGGCGGCTCGGCGGTCATGCCGGCGAGCACTTCCGCCACATGCCGCACTTCCACGGTCGACCCCTGCCGGCGCAGCTTGCCGGCCATGTTCATCAGGCATCCGAGGTCGCCGGCCAGCAGCGTGTCGGCACCGGCGCCTTCGATGCACTCCGTCTTCTTCTCGACGATCGCATTCGAGACGTCGGGATATTTCACGCAGAACGTTCCACCGAAGCCGCAGCAGACATCCGGGTCCTTCATCTCGCGCAGTTCGATGCTCGGTATCGAGCCGAGCAGCTTGCGCGGCTGCGGGCGGATGCCGAGCTCGCGAAGGCCCGAGCAGGAATCGTGATAGGTGACCGAGCCCGACACGTCAGAGACGACCGTCTCGACGCCGATGACGTCGGTGAGAAAGCTCACCAGTTCGGAAACCTTGGCCGAAAACGCCTTCGACCGCTCGGCCCAGGCCGGATCGTCGGCCAGCAGCGCCGGGTAGTGCTTCTTGAGCATGGCGGCGCAGGAGCCCGACGGCGCGACGACGTGGTCGAACTCCTCGAAGGCGGCGATCGTCGCCTTGGCGATCTCCCGCGCGTCGGCCCGATCACCGGAATTGTAGGCCGGCTGCCCGCAGCAGGTCTGCGCCTGCGGTACGTCCACCGTGCAGCCGGCATCCTCGATCAGCTTGACGGCCGCGAACCCGACGGTCGGGCGGAAGAGATCGACGAGGCAGGTCACGAAGAGCCCGACGCGCGGCGCGTCTATCCGGGCGGTTACTTTATCAAGCATTCTCGGCCTTTTGCCTGTCTGAAATGGTCGTGGTGCCGACACGCTGCAGGAGCCGCAGGCGCGAGACGCGCTGCCAGTTCCCGCTGCGCTCGGCATCGTTCATGGCGCGCTCGACATAATCGATATGGGCGCGTGCGGCTTCCCGTGCGCGTTTCGGATCGCCCGCAACGATCGCATCGTGGATCGCGCGGTGCTGGGCGAGCAGTTCGTCCTGCGCCGCCTCGCGGGCATAGATCAGCGATCGGCTGAGGAATACCCCGTCGGCGAGGAGCCGATAACATGAGCGCAGCGTGTGCAAGAGCACGATGTTGTGCGCGCATTCGCCGACTGCATTGTGGAACTCGACGTCGATGGCGACCTCGTCCTCGAAACGCCCGCGACGGTGCGCTTCCTCCATCCGTGTCATGATCGCGCCGAGCAGCGCGTGGTCCTCGGGCGTCGCGCGTCGCGCGGCGAACTCGGCCGCGATGCCTTCGAGCTCGCGGCGATACTCCAGATAGTCGGCAGCCGCCTTGCCATGCTGGCCGATGAGGTCGGAGACGGCGGGGGCAAAGATTTCGCCGGTAATGTCACCGATATGCGTGCCACCGCCGGGCCGTGACACGATCAGCCCGCGCGCCTCCAGCAGTTTCAGAGCATCGCGCACGATCGGCCGCGAGACGTCGAACTGGCGTGCCAGCTCGCGCTCGCCCGGCAGCTTCTCGCCCGCCCGCACGACGCCTTCCAGGATCAGCATCTCGATCTGCCCGACGACGTCGTCGGCAGTTCGCGAAGGCGCGATCCTGGAAAAGAGCTCGTTCAAGGCAGCGGGTCCGTTTGGGCTTGCGCCGACCATAGCCTCGACGACCCAACTGGTCAATTTTTCTGGCCGGACACCACGCAGGTCCAGCGATGCCAGCTTTGCGTAGAAGCTTTGTCGCATCTGGCGAACCGCAGGCTTTGCTATACGATGACGGCTTCGGCATGGGGGACGACATGGCGGAACGCAGCGAGACCTTGATTACCGGCACCGTGCTGGGGCTGCCTGCCCATCCCGCTCGGCCGATGGCTGTCGGCGAGGTCCACGCCCGGCCCCATCCGCTGATCGACACCCCGCGCATGCTGGTCCAGCTGTCCTTCATGACCGAAGGCGGCGCGGGCGTGGATCACGCGGTGCTCGCCGCTCTCTCGCAGCAACTCGGCATCTCGCCGCCTGACCGCAGCGCGCGCCATCACGCGATGAAATGGGGTCAGGGGACGCTGCGTTGGGAGCGGCACACGGAATTCTCGACCTATCTCTGGAGCACGCCGATCACCCGCGACGGCCCGCCATCGATGGAGGAATCACCGTTCGCAAGCGGTTTCAGCGCGCCCGGCACGGTCATCTCCGGCGTGCGTGTCGAGATCGTGCCTTGGAGCGACGTGACGGAGGCGAGGGTCGCCGAGTTCGACCCTGCGAGCCTCTGCTATTCGCGCGTCGAGGGTGGCCGGGCGGCGGTCGCGACCGACTTCCACCAGGACGGACAGGGGCTGACGCGCATGCTCGTGCTGGACGGGGGCCTGAGCCCGGCTCGCGCCGGCGCTCTGACGCAGCGCCTGATCGAGATCGAGACCTACCGTACGCTGGCGATGCTCGGGCTTCCGCTCGCCCATTCCCAATCCCCCCGCATCCGGTCCGTCGAGGACAAGCTCGCCGCGCTCACAGGCGAGATGCGCGCGAGCGGGCCGGACAAGAGCCAGGAACTGCTGTCCCATCTCACAGAGCTTGCCGCCGAGATGGAGGCCGATGCGGCGGCCAGCCTCTACCGCTTCGGCGCGAGCCGCGCCTATCACGGTATCGTCGAGGAGCGGCTCGCCTCGCTCAACGAGGAGGCAGTGCCCGGCTACGAGACGCTTGCAGGCTTCCTGCAGAAGCGTGTCGCGCCCGCCATGCGGACCTGCCGGTCGATCGAGGAACGGCAGGCGAACCTGTCGCGCAAGCTCGCCCGTGCGGCGACGCTTCTGCGCACATGGGTGGACGTCGAGGTCGAGCGCCAGAACCGCGACCTGCTGGCCTCCATGAACCGCCGCGCGCGCATGCAGTTGCGCCTGCAGCAGACGGTCGAGGGCCTGTCGATCGCAGCTGTTTCCTATTACGTCGTCGGCCTCATCGCCTATCTCTCCAAGGGCGCCGCGCCCTTTGGAATCGCGGTTCCGCCGGAATATGTGACGGCAGCCTCCGTACCGATCGTTGTCTTCCTTCTTTGGCTCTTCGTCCGCCGCCTGCGCCGCACGCATCGCGACGAGGACGAGCCCGAGGAAAGGCGCGGCGCCTGAACCCTCTTCCCAAGACGGCATTCCAACTGGTAAAGAATTAGGACCGGTAGGAGGAGACCGCGCCCGATGACCAGTCTTGCCATGCCTGCGCCGAATGCCGCGACGCTGTCGCGTCGCACGGAAATTGTCGCCGATCTGCGCCAGATCGTGCCGGGCGAGGGCGTTGTCGACACGGAAAACTCGATGCGGGCCTTCGAAAGCGACGGGCTGACTGCCTATCGCCAGATGCCGCTGGTCGTCGTGCTGCCCGAGACGACCGCGCAGGTCTCACGCATCCTCAAATATTGCTCCGACCGCAATATACGCGTCGTGCCGCGCGGTTCGGGCACGTCGCTTTCGGGCGGCGCGCTGCCGCTCGCCGATGCCGTGCTTCTCGTCATGAGCCGCTTCAACAGAATCCTCGACGTCGACTACGCCAACCGCACGGTCACCGCGCAGCCGGGCGTGACCAATCTCGGTATCACCCGCGCCGTCGAGCATGAAGGCTTCTATTACGCGCCCGATCCTTCCTCGCAGATCGCCTGCTCGATCGGCGGCAACATCGCGGAGAATTCCGGCGGCGTGCACACGCTCAAATACGGGCTGACTGCCAATAACGTGCTCGGCATCGAAATGGTGCTTATCGACGGCGAGGTGGTCCGCCTCGGCGGCAAGCATCTCGATTCCGAGGGCTACGACCTTCTCGGCGTCATGACGGGGTCGGAAGGGCTGCTCGGCGTCGTCACCGAGGTGACCGTGCGCATCCTGCAGAAGCCGGAGACTGCCCGCGCAATCCTGCTCGGCTTCCCGACCAGCGAAGAAGGTGGCCAGTGCGTCGCCGACATCATCGCCGAAGGCATCATTCCCGGCGGCATGGAGATGATGGATGCGCCTGCGATCCACGCAGCCGAAGCCTTCGTCCATGCCGGCTACCCGCTCGACGTCGAGGCGCTGTTGATCGTCGAACTCGACGGTCCGGCGGCCGAAGTCGACTATCTTCTCGCCCGCGTCGAGGCCATCGCGGCAAAAAACGGCGCGACGACGTCGCGCGTCTCGCAATCCGAAGAAGAGCGCATCGTCTTCTGGGCCGGGCGCAAGGCGGCGTTTCCGGCCGTCGGTCGCATTTCGCCTGACTATTACTGCATGGACGGGACGATCCCGCGCAAGGAACTGCCGCGCGTGCTGACGGGCATGCGCGAGCTATCGGAAAAGTACGGCCTCGGCGTCGCCAATGTGTTCCACGCCGGCGATGGCAATCTCCATCCGCTCATCCTCTATGATGCCAATAAGCCCGGCGAACTGGAGCGCGCGGAAGCCTTCGGCGCCGACATCCTGCGGCTCTGCGTGAGGGTCGGCGGCGTCTTGACCGGTGAGCACGGTGTCGGCGTCGAAAAGCGCGACCTGATGCTCGAAATGTTCGACAAGGCCGATCTCGACCAGCAGATCCGGGTCAAATGCGCCTTCGATCCTGATCATCTGCTCAACCCCGGCAAGGTCTTCCCCCAACTCCACCGCTGCGCCGAACTCGGCCGCATGCACATCCACCGCGGCCAGGTGCCGTTCCCGGATATCCCGAGGTTCTGACGTTGAAGGTAAGGCAAATATGCCTTACTTTATTGTCGAGCGGAGATGATCATGACGACGCTGACGATTACGGCCAAGGGCCAGGTGACGCTGAAGAAGGAACTGCTTCAGCACCTGGGCGTGAAGCCCGGACAGAAGATCGAGGTCGACCTTCTGCCAGGCGGGAAACTGACGATCATGCCAGCCCCGACAACTGGCGGTTGGGAGAAGGCGTTTGGCATATTGGCCGGCAAGACGGACAAGGTCGCCACGATCGAGGAGATGAACGAGGCAACAGCCAAGGGTTGGGCTGGCCTGCTTTGAGAATCGCGGTCGACACCAACATCCTCGTGCGCATTGTGACACGCGACGAGCCAGTCCAATCTCAGACTGCGTTCAAACTGGTCTCCACAGCCGAACAGGTGATCATCTCGCTCCCCTGCCTGTGCGAATTCGTTTGGGTGCTGAGGGCTGTCTACAGGTTCAACGCTGGCGAACTCGAAACGGCAGTCAGGTCGGTCACAGAACCAGGGAACGTCGTCACTGAACGAGCCGCTGTCGAGGTGGGACTGCGCCTTCTGGCCGAAGGCGGCGACTTTGCAGACGGCATCATCGCCCATACAGGGCTGACGATGGGCGCCGAAGCGTTCGTCACGTTCGACAGGAAGGCGGTGGAAACCATGCAGAAAATGGGAATCCCAGCGGAATTGCCGAGCGTCATCCTATGACCACGTTCACCCCCTCCACCCCCGCCGAAGTGCTCGACGCCGTTGCCTGGGCGGTGTCCGAGGAAGCGCCGGTGGAGGTCCTCGGCCACGGCTCCAAGCGCGCCATTGGCCGGCCCTTGCAGACCGAGCATGTGATCGACCTGTCGGCGCTGACAGGCGTAACACTCTATGAGCCGGAGGAGCTTGTGCTCTCGGCTCGCGCCGGCACGCCGCTTGCCGAGATCGAGGCGCTGCTGACCGAGAACCGCCAGGAACTCGCCTTCGAGCCGATGGATTACGGCCCGCTGCTCGGGGGCGAGCCCGGTCGCGGCACGATCGGCGGCGTCATCGGGGCCAATCTCGCGGGCCCGCGTCGCCTGAAGGCCGGGGCCGCGCGTGACCATGTGCTTGGCGTCCATGCCGTTTCGGGACGCGGCGAGGCGTTCAAGTCGGGCGGGCGCGTGGTCAAAAACGTCACAGGCTACGATCTCTCGAAGGTGCTGACCGGCGCGTGGGGCACGCTGGCGGTGGCGACCGACATCACGGTCAAGGTCATGCCGGCCGCTGAGACCGAGGAGACGCTCGTGCTGCGCGGGCTGAGCGACGAACGCGCGAGCTACGTGATGGCCGCCGCCATGGGCTCGAGCGGGGAGGTGGCATCGGCCGCGCACCTGCCGCCGAGCGTCACTGGCCGCTTCGTCTCCGGCGCGCTGCGCGGTGCCGCTTCGACGGCGCTGAGGCTCGAAGGCTTTGAGACTTCCGTCGCGTACCGGCTGGAAGCGCTCAAGGCGATGCTCGGCGGCGAAGGCGACATCGAGGTTCTAGGCCGCGAGCAGTCGAAGACGCTGTGGCGGGAGATCCGCGATGGCTTTCCCTTCGCGCAGGCGCAGCAGAAAACGCTCTGGCGCGTCTCGATGACGCCGACGCGAAGCTGGGCGATGGTCGACGAACTGCGTCGCCACGCCGGCGTCGACTGTTTTTATGACTGGCAGGGCGGGCTCGTCTGGCTGCAGATGGAAGCCGATCCGGAAGCCGCCGGGCTACGCGGACTGATCGCGCGTCATGGCGGCGGACATGCGACATTGGTGCGCGCGCCGGCCGGCACCCGCGCCGCGGTGCCGGTCTTCGAGCCGCAGGCTCCGGCGCTTGCAGCGCTTTCGGCACGGCTCAAGCAGCAATTCGACCCCAAAGGGATTTTGAACCCTGGGCGCATGGCCTCCTGACGGCAGGCGGAGACGACGATGCAGACCAATTTCACGCCTGAGCAACTCGCCGATCCCGACATCGCGCATTCGGAAACGATCCTGCGCAAATGCGTCCATTGCGGCTTCTGCACCGCGACATGCCCGACCTATGTCACGCTCGGCAACGAGCTCGACAGCCCGCGCGGGCGCATCTACCTGATCAAGGACATGCTGGAGAACGGCC